>Ga0208849_1002206_pt1 | contig 11139 bp, 10 predicted proteins | sample NGESurdeep072012_10_FD_184470 | JGI IMG/M metagenome (GOLD analysis project Ga0208849, IMG submission 184470) | Arctic peat soil microbial communities from Barrow, Alaska - NGEE Surface sample 53-3 deep-072012 (SPAdes) | ecosystem: Environmental > Terrestrial > Soil > Wetlands > Peat ...
CCGGCCGCGCTCGCAGAACTCGCCGGCCCTCCGCGAGGCCAAGAGGACGCCGGCTTGGCCGGCGTCCGCTCCGCGAAGCCCAACATTCCCCCGCCTGAAACGCGCAGCGTTTCAGGCGGAGCGAGGCGGAGCCGAAGCAATGCGCCGCCGCCCGGCGCGTCCTCGGCGCTGACGGAGCCGCCGTGCGCCTCCGCGACCTCACGCACGATCGAGAGACCGAGCCCGGAGCCTGGGAGGGAGCGCGCGGCGGTCGCGCGGTAGAAGCGGTCGAACACGTGCGCGCGGTCCTCCGCGTCGATCCCGGGGCCGTGGTCGCGCACGCGCAACTCGCCGTCCTTCAACGTCACCTCGACCTTCGCGTGCGGCGCGCTCCACTTGCCCGCGTTCTCGAGCAGGTTCCAGACGGCGCGCTCGAGCCGGTCGGGGACGCCCTCGACCGCCGTCGGCTCCAGGCTCGCCTCGAACGTGAGCTGCGGGAAGCGCGAGCGGGCGCGATCGACGGAGTTCTCGACGAGCTCGTCGAGCTGCACCGTCGTCCGCTCGAGGCGCGTGTCGTCACCACGGGCGAGCTCGAGCAGGCCGCCGATCAGGTCGCGCATCTCGTGCGACTCGCGCTGGAGGTCGTCGAACAGCCGCTGCCGCGCTTCCGGGTCGAGCCGGTCCTGCTGCTTCAGCACTTCGATGTTCGTCTGCATGCTCGTGAGCGGCGTGCGGAGCTCGTGCGATGCGTCTGCGACAAAGCGGCGTTGCACCTCGATCGCCTCGGCGAGCGCGCCGAGCATCGTGTTGAACGATTTGCCGAGACGCGCGAGCTCGCCGCGCCCGCCCTCCGGCACACGCTCGCTCGGATCGCTCGTCTGCGCGATCCGCTCGGCCGCGCCCGTGAGCCTGCGCACCGGCGCAAGCGTCGCCCGCGAGACGAGCGCGCCCGCGATCGCCGCCGCGACGACGCCGCCGGCGGAGACGAGGAGCAGGATCAGACGCAGCCGGTCGAGATCCTTCGCGAGCGGGTCGATGTTCCGCGCGACTACGGCGGCTCCGATCACGCTGCCGGTGTCGCCGAACAGCGGGACGACGACCTCGCGAACGAGGTGGCCCTGGATCTCCGTATTGCGGAAATAGCCGTCGTGCGTGCCCTTCGACACGGCCTTGATCGTCGCGGTGATCGGGATGTCCGACTCACCGGGCGGCGGCGGCGGTCCCGTCGGGCTGACGAGCGTGACGTTGTCGCCCGCGTAATCGTTGAACCCGTGGAAGGCGGCGCGCGGATCCTGCTGGAGCACGGCTGCATGTGCGCCGATGCTGTCGTCGACCTGCTTGTAGAGGTCGTGGCGCATCACGAAGTAGACCGTCACCGATGCAGCCGCGACGACGATCGCGACGACACCGGCTGCGACGAGCGTGAGGCGGAGCCGCAGGGTCATGGCTCGCGGAGCACGTAACCGGTGCCGCGCACGGTGTGGATGAGGCGCGGCTCGTCCTCGCCTTCCGTCTTGCGCCGGAGATAGCCGACGTAGACGTCGAGCGCATTCGACGAGTGGCTGAAGTCGTAGCCCCAGACGCGCTCGTAGATCAGCGGACGGGGCAGCACCTGCCGCGGGTTGCGCATGAACAGCTCGAGCAGATGCGCCTCGGTCGTCGTCAGCTCGAAGCGGCGGCTGCCGCGACGCGCGTCCATCGAGCCGAGGTCGAACGAGAGATCGGCGAAGCGAAGCACGTCCGCCGGCTCCTGCTCGAGTGAGCGGCGTAGCAACGCGCGCAGGCGGGCGAGCAGCTCCTCGAGCGCGAAGGGCTTGGGCAGATAGTCGTCGGCGCCCGCGTCGAGTCCCTCGACCCGATCGCCGACGGCGTCGCGCGCCGTCAGGAGCAGGACCGGGATGCGGTTGCCCTCACGGCGGAGCCGCCGTGTCACGTCGAGGCCGTCGTAGCCGGGCATCATCACGTCGAGCACGACCGCGTCCGGGGTCCGCTGCTCGACGGCCGCCAGGGCGGCGTCGCCGTCGGAGGCGAGGGCGACCTCGTACCCCGCGAGCTGGAGCGCGCGCTCCAGGGCCTCGCGCACCGCGCGGTCGTCGTCGACTACGAGAACGAGCATGTAACCCAAAGTCTGCCTCTTGAGGTGAGAACTCGCTAAGAGGCAGGGGCTCTCACGGGATCCTCAGAGAGCGCTGCTTCGATGCGTATGCCTATGGCTGCCCTCGAACACGCCCTGCCGACCCGGACGACGGACCGCCGTCGCGCCCGCCGGCGTGTCCACGCGCTCGCTTTCGGGATCGCGGTCTGGGCGGTCGTCGCGGCGAACGCCGGCGTCGTCACCTGGCTCTGGCTCCGCGGCGGCGGCGTCTCGGGCGTCCACACCTGGGGCGATCTGGCCACGAGCACGGGCCGGCTCACCGGCCTCCTTGGCGCCTATTTCGCCCTCGTCCAGGTGCTGCTGCTCTCCCGGCTGCCGTGGCTCGAGCGGCTCACCGGCTTCGACCGGCTCACGGTCTGGCACCGCCGCAACGGGAAGCTGACCCTCTATCTCGTCCTCGCCCATGTCGTCCTGATCACGATCGGGTACGCATCGATGGACCGGATCGGCATCCCCGCCGAGGTATCGCGGCTCCTGAACAGCTATCCGGGGATGATCACGGCCACCGTCGGCACGGCGCTGATGATCGTCGTCGTGATCTCCTCGCTCGTGATCGTGCGCCGCCGGCTGCCGTACCAGTGGTGGTACGCCGTGCACGTGACGGCGTACGCGGCGATCGCCCTCAGCTGGTTCCACCAGATCCCGACCGGCAACGAGCTCACCATCCATCCGGTCGCCGCCGACTACTGGCGCTCGCTGTACCTCGCGACGCTTGCGCTGCTGCTCGGCTTTCGCGTCGTCCAGCCGCTCGCGCGCTCGTTCGCGCACGGCCTGCGCGTCGAGGAGGTCGTCGTCGAAGGCCCCGGCGTGGTCTCGCTGCGGATCGGCGGCCGCGGCCTCGGCAGGCTGCGCGTCCAGGCCGGGCAGTTCTTTCTCTGGCGCTTCCTCTCCGTGACCGGCCGCTGGTGGGAGGCACATCCGTTCTCGCTCTCGGCACTGCCCGAGGGCACCGCGATGCGGATCACGGTGAAGGGCGTCGGTGCGTATTCGCGCCGGCTCGCCGACCTACGCCCGGGAACGCGCGTGGTCGCCGAGGGCCCGTTCGGCACGTTCACCGACGCGGTGCGGCGACGCGACAAGGTGCTGCTGATCGCGGGCGGGATCGGGATCACGCCGGTCCGAAGCCTGCTCGAGGAGATCGACGGCGACGTGATCGTGCTCTACCGCGTCCTGCGCGAGGACGACATCGTCTTCCGCAGCGAGCTCGACGCGCTCGCGCACGAGCGCGGCGCGGACCTCCAGTACGTCGTCGGCGACCATGCGGCGCCGGGCGGCGACCGGCTGCTCTCGGCGGAGCACCTGCACGAGCTCGTGCCGGACGTCGCCGAGCGCGAAGTATTTCTCTGCGGCCCTCCGGCGATGACGCACGTGATCGAGAAGAGCGTGCGCAGGGCCGGTGTACCGCGTTCCTATCTTCATGTCGAACGATTCGCACTCTGACCGAAGGAGCAATATGAACATGCACAAGGCAATCCCAGCAGTCCTGACCGCCGTCGCGCTGGCCGCGCCCGGCGCGGCGGTCGCGACGATCAAACCGAAGAAGAAGCCCGCGGTTGTCCGCACGGTTCACGGTCCCGCGGTGAGCATGCAGTGGGGCAACATCCAGGTGACCATCAAGGTCAAGGGCAGGAAGATCATGAGCATCAGCGCGACGTATCCAACCGAGCGTGCGCGCTCGCAGTTCATCAACTCGCAGGCGATCCCGTGGCTGCGGCAGGAAGTACTCCAGGCGCAGAGCGCGAACGTGCAGCTGATCGGCGGCGCGACGATGACGAGCGAGGCGTACGCGCAGTCGCTCCAGGCGGCGTTGACCTCGGCGAAGATCTAGCCCGCCTCGATGCATCGGCTCGAGCACGTGATGGGGATGCCGGTCGGCATCGACGTGCGCGAGGACGAGGTCTCAGGGATCGCGGTCGGCGATGCATTCGACTGGCTGCGCTTCGTGGACTCGACGTTCAGCACCTACCGGGAGGACAGCGAGATCAGCCGGCTCAACAGCGGTGAGCTCGAGCTCGCCGACGCCCACGCCGACGTGCGGGCGGTGCTCGACGAGTGCGAAGCCTTGCGGGAGCGAACCGGCGGCTTCTTCGACGTGCGCGCGGCCGGGAACGGGCTCGACCCCTCCGGCCTCGTCAAGGGGTGGTCGGTCGATCGCGCCGGTGCGATCCTGTCCGCGTACGGCGCGCGCAACTGGTCGATCTACGCGGGCGGCGACGTCCTCGTGCGCGGCCGCCCCGCCGGTGAGGAGTTCTGGAGCGTCGGCATCCAGCATCCGCAGCTGCCGCAAGAGATCGCCGCGGTCGTGCGCGGCAACGACCTCGCGGTGGCGACGTCCGGCGAGTACGAGCGGGGACAGCACGTGCTCGATCCGCACACGCACCTGCCGCCCGAGGGCGTGCTGTCGGTGACCGTCACCGGCCCCGAGCTCGGCACCGCGGACGCTCTTGCCACCGCGGCGTTCGCGATGGGGACGGCCGGCCCCCGCTGGACTGCGCGGCTCGACGGCTACGAAGCACTGACGGTCCTCGCCGACGGCACGGTGTTCTCCACGCCCGGCTTCCCGCGCGGCTGACCGCGCGGCGTAGGCTTGCCCGATGCTCGCCCTGCTGGCGCAGCTCGAGTCGGCTCTCCGGAATCCGCACGCGAATGCGGCGCGCGCCGCCGAAGCCGTCGCGGCGCATCCCGACGCTGACATCGCGGTCTTCCCGGAGCTGTTCTTGAGCGCCTACGACCTGCGCGCGCTCGACGAGACGGCGCGGCCGGCGGGGTGCGAGGAGCTGAACGTGGTGGCCGAGGCCGCGGAGCGTGCCGGTACAGCCGTCGTGATCGGCTTCGCCGAGCGGAACACCGACGGAAGCTTCTCCAACTCGGTCGCGTGCATCGACCGCGACGGGACGACGGCCGGCGTCTACCGGAAGGCGCAGCTCTTCGCCGGCGAGCGCAAGGTCTTCCGGGCCGGGCGGGAGCTGTGCATCGTTCGCCTCGCCGGCGTGGCCGTCGCGCCGCTGATCTGCTTCGACATCGAGTTCCCGGAGCTGCCACGCGCGCTCGCCGTCCACGGCGCCGAGCTGTTCGTCACGGCCTCGGCGAACATGGAGCCATTCGCGCCGGACCACGAGCTCGCCACGCGCGCCCGGGCGCTCGAGAACCGGCTGCCCCACCTGTACGCGAACGCCACGGGCTCGATCGGCAGGCTCGACTTCGTCGGGCTCAGCCGCTCGGTCGGCCCGGCCGGCGAGGTACTCGCCGAGGCAGGCGCCGGCGAGTCGCTGCTGCTCGCGCCGGTCGGCGTCGTCGGCGCCCTCGACGAGAGCCTCGACTATCTAGGCCAGCTTCCCGGGCAGCTCTCCGTCGTCGCGCTCTGACCCCGGTTGATCTGGCCGGTCGCGCGGCGACATAATCGGCCGTTCTCTTCCCCGGATCGAGCATGGAGGTCAGCGTTGTCTGAGACGACCCCGCCATCCGCCGCCGCGGCGGGCACCACCGCGAAGCTGTTCGTGCGGCAGTCCTCAGGGCTCGTGCGCAACGTCAGCGTGACGAATGCGCTCTTCTTCAATGTCGCCGCGTTCGTGGGCGTCGGGCTGACGCTCTATCCGATCTTCTACTCGCTCGGGTTCGTGCCCGTCTGGAAGTTCGGGCCGCTGTCGAACTACGGTTGGGCGGCGATCGTGGCGGGCATCTTCTGCGCCATCCTCGCGCTCATCTTCGCGTCGCTCACCTCGGTGATGCCGCGCTCGGGCGGCGACTACGTGTTCACGAGCCGCATCGTTCACCCGTTCCTCGGCTGGATGGAGTCGTGGACGCTCGTGATCGCTTCCGTGCTGATCATCGCGTTCGAGGTGCCGCTCGTGCTGCGCAACCTCCAGATCACCGCGCGCATCATCGGCATCGGAGCCGGGGGGCACTTCTTCAACCACGCCAACTCGTGGTTCACGGACTCGACCGGCGGCATCACCGGCTCGCCCGGCTTCATCGGCTCGCTCGTCGTGCTGGCGCTGATCGGCGCGATCGTCTGCCTGCCGACGCGCACGTTCCACAAGGTCGTGACGGGGCTCGCCGGCTACGGGGTCGCGTGCTTCGCCGCCATGTTCATCTTCGGGCTCGCGGCGACGAGCCGCTCGAGCTTCGAGGCGCATCTGCCGAAGTACACGGGCGGCGTGACCGCCGCGCAGATTGCGGCATCGGGGAAGGCGGACTTCCTGCCCGGAGCCTCGCACCACTTCCTCAGCGACCTCTTCTCGACGTCGGTGTTCCCGTTCGTGCTCTCGATCCTGCTCTTCCAGTTCATCGGCTTCCAGTACTCGGCGTACATCGCCGGCGAGGTGCGCGGCAACGTCAAGCGGGGCGTGATGATCGCGCTGCTGGGCGCGCTCGCGATCGGCGTCTTCGCCAACTCGTTCTACGTCGACCTGATCTCGAACCACCTCGGCTTCGGTACGAACGTGAGCTGGGGCGCGAGCTACTGGGGCTTCAACTCGCATCTGACCACGCTGCCGATGGGGCAGCCGAATGCGATGCCGTTGCTCGCTGCAGTCGCGAACAAGGGGCTGTGGCCGATCTGGGCGCTGATCAGCCTCGGCGGCACCGTCTTCCCGCTGCTGCTCTGCCCCGTGTACATCAACTTCATCAGCCGCATGCAGCTCGCGTGGAGTCTTGACCGGCAGGTGCCCGAGTGGTTCGGCACGGTGAACGAGAAACTGCGCACGCCGCTCAACGCGATCCTCGCCACGCTCGGCCTCACGGCGGTGTTCCTCTTCTTCCAGAGCTACAACGCGCTGCCGCACGTGCTCGCGACCGTGGGCAACAAGCTCAACCTCGCCGGGACAGCGTGGTTCGCGATCGTGATGGCGATCCTCACCTGGACGATGCCGGGCGTGAACGCGCTACTCGTGCGCTGGCGGCGGCCCGACCTCGTCCGGAACGCGCCGTTCGGAAAGGCGCTGCCGTGGCTCGGGCTCGTGTGGCTCGTCTTCCCGGTGTGGATCTACGTCTTCGCCGTCGGCAAGCCGATCGAGAAGAGCCTCGAGGGTGCGGGCAAGCTGCACTATCTCGAGACGAACGGCATTCTCGACGCGCTCATCTTCTACGGGTTCGGCGTCGCGATCTACATCGTGATGCAGCTGCGAACGCGGGCGAAGGGCGTCGACACGAAGATGCTGTTCGCGGAGATCCCGCCCGACTGATGCCACGGCTCTATATCGCGAGCGACTTCCACGCCGCCGAGAAGGCGTGGCGGAAGTTCGTCAACGCGATCCGGCTCAACGTCTACAAGGCGGACGTCGCGCTGCTTGCCGGCGATCTCACCGGCAAGGCGATCGTGCCGATCGTCGAGCGCGACGGCGGGTACGAGACGGAGTTGTTCGGCGTGCACCGCTCGGCCCGCGGCGCCGAGGAGCTGGCGCAGCTGGAGCGGGACATCGCCGACGTCGGCTTCTACTCGTTCGTCACCACCGCCGACGAAGCGGAGCGGCTCGCGAGCGACGAGCCCGACCGGAACGCGCTGCTGCACCGGCTGATGAACGAGCGCGTCGAGGCGTGGCTCCGGCTCGCGAGCGAGCGGCTGGCGGAGACGAACGTGCCGCTCTACCTCATTCCGGGGAACGACGACGACCTCGGCATCGACCCGATTCTCAACCGCGGGGAGTACGCGACCGTCAACGCGGACGGCAGGGTGCTCGACATTCCCGGCGGGCTTCAGCTGCTCGCGAGCGGCTGGTCGAACCTGACGCCGTGGAAGACGCCGCGCGAGCAGACCGAGGACGAGCTGTACGCGCGGCTCGATGCGCTCGCGCAGCAGGTGCGCGATCCGCGCCGCGCGGTGTTCATGATCCACGTGCCGCCGCACGACTCGGGCCTCGACACGGCGCCGCTGCTCGACGAGAACCTGCGGCCGACCGTCTCCGCGGGCGACGTCCTCCGCGGCCCTGTCGGCTCGACCGCGGTACGACGGCTGATCGAGACGTACCAGCCGTTGCTCACGGTGCACGGGCACATCCACGAATCCGGCGGCGAGCGGAGGATCGGCGACACGCTCTGCATCAACCCCGGCAGCGAGGCGAACCACGGCATCCTGCGCGGCTACCTCGTCGACGTCGAGGACGACGGGATCGGGTTGGTTCAACGGGTGGAAGGGTGAGCACGGGGAGAAGGGTCAACGCCGGCAGAAGCGCATCGCCGCCACGGCGAGCCCCTGCGCGCACGCGACGAGGCCGTCGACGGGGACGTACTCGTCGACCATGTGCGCGAGGCTGAGCCCGTCCGCGTCGAATCCGGGCGGGCCGTAGCCGATCGAGGGGATGCCCGCCAGCCGCGTGAGCGTGGCGCCGTCGTACCACGAGTCGAGTCCGCCGAGCCGGCCGGCGCGCCCGACGTCCCGTGTCGCGTCGAGCATCGTCGCGACGATCGGCTCCGACTCCGGAATCTCGACCGGCATCACGCCGTTCGGCCACCACTCGATCGTCGGCGGATGCTCGGCGAGCCAGTCGTCCTTCGCGGTCTCGCGCGCCATCCAGTCCTCGACCTCGCGGCGTACGTCCCCGCCCCAGCCGGCGGCGTCCGCCTGTCCCGGCACGTACATGACGGCGATCGTGAGGTTGCACGTCGCGGGATACGTCACGGCCCATTCGCCGGCCGCTGCCATCGTCGGCAGCAGCGCCGGGCGCGACAGGTAGGGATGGTCGAGCCCGTCGCGTGTAGCCCATTCGGCGCGGAGCGAGCGGATCGCGTCGATCACGACCGTCGCCTTCTCGATCGCGTTGACGGCGCCACCGGCGCGCCAGTCGGGCTGTCGCACCTCCGCGTGCCCCGGCCGGCCGGGGACGCGCACGACCCCGTACTCCGAGCCGCGGCACGCGACCCACACGTCGAAACCGGTGGCTTCGGTGACAATGCCCGCGTCGGCGCGTAGACCGCGCTCGATGATCGCCGTGCCGCCGGCGCCGGACGACTCCTCGTCCGTGTTCGTGGCGACGACGAGGTCGCCGGTGAGCGGTGCGCCGCACGACGCGAGCGTCTCTGCGGCGAGCACCATCGCCGCGATCCCGCCCTTCATGTCGCACGCGCCGCGTCCGTACAGCTTGCCGTCGCGCACCTCCGGCGCGAACGGGTCGCTCGTCCAGCGCTCGCGCGGCTCGCCGGAGACGACGTCGATGTGCCCGTTGAGGAGGAGCGTTCGCCCGCCGCCGGTGCCGCGGAAGCGCGCGACGAGCTGCGGGCGCCCGGCGAAGTCGAGGCCCGGCGGCACGAGCGGCATGCCGGCGAGCCGCGCGGCGTCGGGCTCCCACAGGTCGATCTCCGCGCCTGCGCTCCGCAGGCGGTCGGCGAGGTATCCCTGCAATGCAGCCTCCGCGCGCGGCGCGTCGCCGACGCCGCGCGCGGAGGTATCGAACGCGATCAGATCGGACGTGAGCGCGACGAGCTCATCGGCGCGCTGCTCGATCTCACCGCAGATCCGGCCCTCGTCCGTGCTCAGGGCCACCCGGGCCTACTTGCAGTTCTTCTTCGCCCACGCGCCGATGCCCGCGGCCGCTTTCGCGAGTGCTTTCTGGTTGATCTCGGTTCCGAGCTTCGACAGCTTCGCAATTACCGCCGGGCTCGGAATCTTGCCCGCGGTGAGGTCGACGCCCTTCAGCGCGTCCGCAATCTTCTGGTACGCGGCCGCGACCGTCTGGAAGTCGGCGCGGACGCCCGACGGCGTGCGGTCGGCGAACTGCTTCAGAAGCGCCGCGGTCTTCTCGATGTTCTTTCCATTCGTGCCCGTCATGGCCTGCGCCAGGCCTTCCGAGAGGCCGGCGAGCTGGAGGCAGTTCCCGGCGCTCGCGAGCCCGCCGAGAGAGGGCGGCGCCTTGGTCTTGGCGGCGCCCGCTGCGTCGGCGGCGGATGTGGCGACGGCGAGCACGAGCCCACTGAGCACGATCACTGCGACGATCGAAAACGGCGTGCGACGCATCGGTGTTCTCTCCTTGTCGATCGGTTCGGTTCGGGTCGTCAGCGGCTCGGCCCGCCCGGTGCGAGTGCGTGGTCCCGAGGAGCCGAGTCTGCACCCCTAGCGGGGCGCTTGCAACGGGTAGGCGTACTGATTGACTGTGGCGGTGAGTTCCTCGAGCGCGGTGATGGACGCCCGCGGCGTCCGTCGCCGTGGGCAGGCCTACGTGGCGGTGGCGGCGCTCGCGTGGTCGACGGCGGGCGTGCTTCAGCGCGAGCTGTCCGTCGGCACGGCCACCCAGGTGGCGGGACGGGCGCTGTTCGCGGCGATCGCGCTGCTCGCGTTCGTTGCGTTCTCCGACCATGGCGGCGGCCTGCGCTCATTCGCGTCGATGGGCCGGGCGGAGATCGCCGTGGCCGGGTGCACCGCGGTTGCGTCGGGGACGTTCATCGTCGCGCTCAATCACACGACCGTGGCGAACGTCCTCTTCATGCAGGCGCTCGCGCCCCTGGCCGCAGCGCTGATCGCGTGGGCCGCGCTGCACGAAGCGGTCTCGCGGCGTACCGGTGCGGCGATGGTGGTGGCGGTCGGCGGCGTCAGCGTGATGGTCGGGGGCCCCGGCGGCGCCCACGGGCTCGGTCTGGGGCTGTCCGCCGTGATGACGCTCGCATTCGCGGTGGCCGTCGTGATCACGCGCCACCGGCGCGACATCTCGATGGCCCCGGCGATCTGCCTCTCGCAGGCGTTCGTGCTCGTCGCCTTCGGCCCGTTCGCCCACCCGGGAACGGTCGGAGCGCACGATCTCGCGTTGATGGTGCTGCTCGGCTTCGGGCAGATGGCGCTCGGCCTCGCCCTGCTCACGATGGGCGCGCGGTTGATCCCGGCGGCGGAGGTGGCGCTGATTACGCTGCTCGAGATCGTGCTCGGCCCGCTCTGGGTCTGGCTCGCCCTCTCGGAGCGGCCGTCGACGGCGACGCTCGTGGGCGGGGTGGTCGTGATCGCTGCGGTCGTGCTCCAGGCGGGAAGCGGACATGACACCTGATCACCTCCTTCCCGAGCTGGGGCTCCACTGGCTCGGCGA
>Ga0208849_1002207_pt1 | contig 11137 bp, 12 predicted proteins | sample NGESurdeep072012_10_FD_184470 | JGI IMG/M metagenome (GOLD analysis project Ga0208849, IMG submission 184470) | Arctic peat soil microbial communities from Barrow, Alaska - NGEE Surface sample 53-3 deep-072012 (SPAdes) | ecosystem: Environmental > Terrestrial > Soil > Wetlands > Peat ...
TTCTTGTGCAGCACCAGCCAGACCCCAGGGTGGTCGGCCTGGTGGCTGTCCAACCAGGCGTGCCACGCCCCGGCGTCTTGTACAAGCAGCTCCGCGAGACCGGACACGGCGCGGCGCTACCGCGTGGCCCGTGTGTGACTCATAGATGAAACCTAGAACGGTATTGCGTTCACAGTCAAGCTGGCAGCGCGCAGCCAACGCCAGTCCATCAAATCTCGTGGCCAGAGAAGCGACGTCATTCCCTTCCGAATTTGCGATAGAACGGGACGAGGTCAACTATGCGAACAAGAGCCACTCGTCACATCTGCGGAACGTGCATTGGGATCTTCGCGTCCGTCGACGCCTTACGCCGGCACATCGTGCAGGAGCATCCTCGCATGAAACTCCCCGAGGCATTGGAGCGGCGAAAGGAAGTTCGTCAAGCGTCGTGACGGAGACCGTGTTGAGCGCCTGCTCAATTCAAGGTGAAATCTGAGAGCTGCTTTAATATTGCGCTGATGTTCATCCGGTCGTGGATTCGATCCCCACCGGCGCTGCTAAAGCGGTAGCGTGTCGTCGAAATCGTCGCCAAGGAGAACTTTCCCATGACTCTCACTTCACAGCTATCCACCGACGACCGTGAGCGGGTCGAGAATCGGCTGCGCAGCAACCTCATAGGGTGGCTGACCACGGTACGAAAGGACGGACAGCCTGTCACCGTTCCGGTGTGGTTCCTCCTGCGAGAGGACGACACGATCCTCGTCTACAGTCAGCCCGGGTCGGCCAAATTTCGCAACGTTGGCGCCAATCCGAGAGTGAGTCTCGTGCTGGACGTATGCGACCTTGGCCGGAACATCGTTCGCATCGAAGGTAGTGCGGCACCAAACGACGACGAAGTGCCAGCTAACCAGCAATCCGCGTATCTCGCCAAGTACACCGAGCGCATCGGAGCACTGTTCGATACCCCCGAACGCTTCGCCCCGCTGTTTTCGGCTGCGCTCATCATCACGCCAGCGAAGTTGCACGCCGACTAGCACGTCGCTTGAGCGACGGCGAATTTAGGGGACGAGCTCCGGCCACGCCTCGTCAACTGTCTCGCGAGCCAGGACGACCATGGCGTCAATTGTGAGACCGCCGCCACGAGTCCACGCGAGAGAGAACGCGTGCTCGTCGAGACGGTCTCCTACTTGTTGTTGGAGATGCTGGTATCTCGCTTCTTGCCATGTGCCGTCGGATCCGGGACCCAGTTGCAAACGGGCCACGCCGCCCGAGAGCACAATGGCGGACTCCGTCGCCACGTCGATGAGCGCTTCACTCAGCTTGAATAGTGAGAGGAGGACGCTCTGGCGCGCGCCCGTGTCCAGCATGAGGCCGATCGCCTCGGCGTAAGCGCGACAACTCGCCGCGACGTCGCCCATGGTCAGTCGCGCTAATCCGAGGGCGGCCCAGGCGCTGCCCTGGTAGTACTTTGACCCGATCCGACGTGACTGCTCGATCGCCTCGAGACTCACCTCAACGGCGCGCGCGGGATTGATCTCACCCGAGGCGTACGCCAGATTGGTGAGCGCCGAAGGGAGCCACAGATCGGTTGCACGTGCTCGAGAAATCGCCTGTTCGCAGATTGCCGCCCCCTCCTTCGGTTCTCCCGAGAGCGCGAGCACCGCGCCTAGTGTTCGCTCTACCACCATGAGGCTCTCGCCCTCGGTGCTCAGCTCTCGGGCAATCGAACGCGCCATTTCACACAGTCGCAGCCCTTCGGCGGGATCACCCGCGAGTGTGCGAATCGAGCCGAGTCGCACGAGTGCTTTTGGTGGAAGCGTTATCTCAAGGTTCTCTGCCGTGGCGATGGCGGCTTCGAGGTATCGAACCGCCTCCTTGGTGTTGCCCATCATCCAGGCGAGCGTCCCTGCGTCGTCGAGAGCCACCACCATCTCTTTCGACAGCGGTGCGCCGGCGATCCCGCCCATGGCGTCGATCGCCTCCTCGAGCCAGCGCCGTCCGTCGGAGATCAAATCTCGGATGAGCCACAACGCGTAGAGATCGGTCGCCATCGTGAGAGCCGACAATGGGTCTGAGACGAGGAATCGCTCAAACGCACGGCGCAGATCCGCTAACTCCTGACGGCATCGGTCGAGCGCACCGAGCGCCCCCTCGCTCCACGTCACGTCGTACAGCGCTCCCGCCATATCGGCGTAGAACATTCCGTGGCGCTGTCGAACCTCGCTCGCGTCGCCGGAGCCTTCAAGGCGCAGGGAGGCGTAGTCGCGCATCGTTTCGATGAGCCGGTAGCGAATATCGTCACCGTTGTGAACCGTCGTCACCATCGAATTGTTGATCAACTCGCCCAGCTGGTCGATGACGTCCAACTCATCGCCCCTCGAGAGGGCGGCGGCGGCATCGAGAGCAAAACTCGACGCCAACGGGCTCAAGTTGGTGAAGAGGAATTGCGCCCCTGGAGTGAGATTCTCGTAGCTCCAGTCCAGCGTGGCCACGAGCGTGCGATGGCGAGAGTCCTGGTCCGGTCCCGCTTGTAGCAGGCGAAAACGGTCGTTGAGTTTCGAAGAGATTTGACTGAGCGACATCACTTCCGTACGCGCTGCTGCCAACTCGATGGCGAGTGGGAGACCGTCTAGGCGGTCACAGACCGCCAGAACGTCGACCATATTTTCCTCCGTCAGCGTGAATCCCGGTCGTGCGATCCGCGCCCTTTCAACAAATAATTGGACGGCGGGGCTCTTGAGCGCTTCGTCGAGAGACGTAACCCCCAATCGATCGGGCGTTGCGAGCGGGTCGATGCGAATCTTGGTTTCTGCCGAGCCCCCTAGTGGAATCCGGCTGGTGACAAGGAGCCGGGACGAAGAGTCCTGCACGAGGATTTGCGAGATCAAGTCACGTGTCGCGTCGGCCAGATGTTCGGCGTTGTCAACAATGAGGAGGGCTTGACGACTGGAGAGGACGTCGCGAAGGGTCGTTTCCAGTGACTGACCAGAGCGGCGGGCCACGCCCATGGCGTGGGTCACTGCGCCCGCGACACCGCGCGGGTCGCTTTCGGCCGCGAGGTCGACGAACCACACCCCGTCGGGAAACTTGGCTCTCACTTCATGGCCAGCGCGAATAGCGAGGCTGGTCTTGCCGACGCCTCCAGGGCCGATCAGCGTGATCACTCCGGGACGGTCTAGTAACTCGGCAATACGGCGAATGAGATCTTCTCGACCGACGACGTTGGTTGAGTCGATGGGGAGGTTGCCGACAGAGGAGTTGAGCGAGCGTGGGGGAGGGAAGTCCTTTTGTAACTGCGGGTGCAGGACGTGGAAAAGGCGTTGCGAACGGGCGAGCCCTTTGAGACGATGGAGCCCAAGGTCGACGAAGTCAATTGGTTCCTCTTTTTCACCGATTCGTATCGTCGTTTCGTTGTGAAGAGACGCCCAGACGTTCTCACTCGCAAGCACCTGGCCGCCGTGGGCGGCGTCCATGATCCGTGCGCAGCGATTCAGCGCGAGACCGTAGAGGTCGCCGTTACGGTTTTCGACCGGCCCGGCGTCGACGGCGCCCCGGATACGGATCCCTCCCACGGCGGAGAAGTCGAGTTCGGCGAGGCGAATCTGGGCGGTCACCGCCGCAGACGTCGCGTCTCTTTCTGAGTTGAAGCGGGCGAGGAAACCGTCCCCGGTGTGCTTCACGACCTCACCCTTATTGTCGAGGATCGAACTCGTGACGACTTGGTCGTGGCGCGCCAACTGTTGGCGCATCGCGGCCGCGTCGGCGTCCCACTTTTCGGTAGATCCTTCGATGTCGGTGAAGAGGATGGCGGCCTCAACCTGGTCAAACGCAGTCTGGCTCTTCTCGTTGCCCGCCATCGTTCTCTCCGTCCAGAGGTTTTATGGACATTAGTCGTGTATGTTCAAAAAGTTCGAACCAACGAACGGCGCTCGCGTTGTTCATCGTTACGAGGAGGAGAGTACATGCCCGTTATCCCAGCCCAACCGTGGAGCGATCTTGTCGAAGGAATGCAGACCGGCGATCTGGTCCTGTTCTCGGGAGTCTCCAGTGAAAGCGAGTGGATCAAACTCTTCACCGGCGGTCAGTTCTCTCACTCGACGATGATCTACCGGCCCGATCCGACGCAGCCACCACTCATGTGGCAAGAGGCCCCCGAAGCCATCGTGCCCGACCCTCACACCGGCACGTCGCACACCGGAGCGCAGTTGGGCGACGCCAAGCAAGCGACGATCGAAATCAACACCGCGTTTAAGGATGTTCCGTACTACGTGAAACTCAACTGGGACCGACCCTCGACGCTTAATGCGACGATGCTTGAGGTACTTACCCAGTACGAGGAGACGCCCTTCGGCAGTGTGCTGCAGATGGCGCTCAACTACGCGTTAGGCCATCTCTACGGTCAGGCCACCGCGCAGGATTTCATCTACTGCGCGGAGCTCGTGGCCTTGACGTTCCAAGCCATTGGCGTTCTCGACGAGTCGCACCCTGCCAACTGGTACTCGCCGAATAGCTTTGCTCCAAGTTCCCTCGACCCCATTCCATGGTTGGGCGGTGTGTCCGTTGACGTGCCCGTGGAGATTCTGCTCAAGAGCAGCGGCGTCACTGCTCTCGGCGCGCACGCGACGACCTGGCCCGCCGGATCGCTTGCGCCGGACCAACTGACAATGCCGCCCGCGCTTATCAGTCAGTTGACGAAGTAGTTCGATAATCCTGGAATTTGTGTCGATCACTTGCTTCGCGCGATTGGTGGACACGCGCTCGTGGAATGTCTCGTTTGCTAGACCTTCGCTACTCGAGAGCACGACAACGCCTTTGACACGCGTCTGATTATCAGCGAGTTGCGTCCGCGGTATCGACGACCTCGATCGTGTTTCGAAGTGTTCGATTCTTCAACGTGATAATGACGGTGAGGACCGCGATCAAGGCGATCACAAGAAACAGCGAAGTCTCCATCTGCGTAAATGGCGCTTGCCAGGATCTGTCGAATCCGCCTGCCAACGTCCACCCCAAAAAGCTCAAGAGGAAGGAAATCATGGCGAGTGAAAGAAGCTTTGTGGCTACGCGCGCAGAACGATTTGCGCTCGGAGAGAAATCAAGACGACGAGCGAGTATCGCGATACCGACTGCTAAAGCGAAGACAGCAATGGGCGTACCGTAGTGAAGAGGTCCTTCACCGGAAAAGAGATGCCACCCGGCCCATGAAGGACCCCAAATGGTGCTTTGAGTTATCCACTGCGTACTACCCGCGACCTCCTTTAGGGCGATGCCTGGTCGCGACCAATCAATGCCGCCGCGCGTGATCACCCAACGGTTGTACTGGTACACCGAGTTGACGATCGCCACGGTCGAACCGAGGACGACAAGTAAGGGCCAGAAGAGTCGCCGCTCGTGCGCAAGAACTACCTCCTTCGTCGCTTGAAAGATCAATACCAGTCCGATGGCTAGCAGCGTGAAGGTAAGCAGCATGGTCGCTACAGTGATCGCCCCCATCCAGATCGACTCGGCGAAAGGCGTCGCCAGCGTCGGATTCGAGTTCCACGACACCATCGCGCTGGACCAGTAGAACAAAGCAAAGACGGCGAATACCGACGCCAAAAAAGTGGAGGTGCTTAGAGTGATTTTTGAAGCGGCCGCTTGGTCCAGGGTCGGACCGACCACTCCGACATCGCTGAGTCGAACTTTGGCGCTTTTGTAGACGATATTCGCCGTTCGCTTCGCGTCGTGAGGGTTGTCCGCGATGGACTGTTCCATGAAGTCGACGAACTCATCGCCGTAGCGCTCACGCCAGATCGGCGGGTAGAGGGCAAGCAGTCGCCGAGCGCGTCGGTCTGACTCCATCGAGGAGTTCACGAGATCGACCAACCTCGCGAGAGGCGACTTTGGCCAACTTTGACGACCTGTCGTTGGTTCGCCAGATAATTGGCAAGCGCGGTCGCCCCGGTTCCCGTCAGACGGTAGGGGCGCCTTCGATCTTCGCTGGCGAGAGCCTCGATGAGACCGTTGCGCTCAAGTCGGGCAAGCGCCTCGTAAAGGGTCCCAGGCTGAAGTTCCACACCGGCAAACTCGGCAACGTCTTTTACGAGCGCGTATCCATGTTTCTCGCTGCCCGCGAGACTTGTGAGAATCAGTGCGGAGACTCCGGGATTCTTCCCGAGGACATCCAATCGGGTGGGTGCAGTTGCCATGGAGGCGACACTACTCTGATTACCGATACAAAGCAAGCCGATGTAACGGCTCATCGCTGCCGTGAAAAGCTCTATGGCCATTCCTGAGGTCAGACGTTCGGGTCATCCATAAGTTCGCGGACTGTCTGAGCACAGCGGCAAGCGACGGCAAACTTGCCGGCCCACTCCAGGGCCTCCTCGTGTGACGGCACGTCAACAATTGCGAAACCACCGAGTTGCTCCTTTCTCTCCGGGTAAGGACCGTCGGTGGCCGTACCGTCGGTGGCTACCACGCTGACCTCGTCATGGTGAGACCCGAAAGGTCCTCGAAGACGCCGAGCTCTTCTGGATCTCTACCGTCAGGGGCGACGGTCGCCCGCACGTCACCCCCGTTGTCGCGGCGTGGGTTGAAGATTCGGTCTGGTTTGCCACTGGCGACGAAGAGCAGAAGTTCGCCAACCTACTCACGGACCCGCACGTCGTACTCACTACCGGCTGCAATGAGTGGCAATCGGGCCTTGACGTCGTGATTGAGGTCGACGCCGTGCGGGTGAGCGACGATGTTCTGCTCAGTCGCGTAGCCGCAGCGTTCACGACCAAGTGGGACCGGCGGTGGCAGTACTTTGCACGCGATGGTCGTTTCCGTGGGACCGACGGTAGCGGGGGCCGATGGTGTTTTCGGTCGCCCCTGTCAAAGTGTTTGCTCACGCCAAAGGAGATCCATTCGGCGCCACGGTACACAGGTTCGCGTGATTCCTTAGTCTTCGAATTTCAAGTCGAGTAATAGGTAGCCTGCCGGAGATCTGACTTGGCGAGTGAGTGTCAGGCGCGATAGAGGGCCCCTATCGAACAGTTTGAGGCCGTGCTGAGCGCTGGTGCGATGACCAGTCGCAGCTCGTCCACCAAGCCAACTTCGAATCGAGATTGAAGAAGTGTGATGCTCTCGTGGAAACCGATGTCCGAAATGAACGCCGACGATGATCAATCGTTCCGTCGAGATCCCTCAGGCTCGTCTCGCATCGAAGAGTGCGTCGCCGTCTCCTCGAGTTTGGAAAATTGGATTGTGCCACGATAGGTACGTGAACGACGCAGAGGAGACTGTTCTCTCGGGTGGCGGGACCACGAAGGTCACCAGGTTAGGGGACGTGGTTTTCCGTTCTCCGAAGCCCCAGAGCGCAACCGTGCTCTCGTTTCTCAGTTTCCTGAGCGCGGAGGGTTTTCCGGCGAGTCCGCGGCCAATCGGCGGAGGTTTCGCACCTGATGGTCGCGAAATGTTTTCGTTCATCGAGGGCACGAGCCCACAACCGTACGCGTGGTCCGATGAGGCGTGCTCTCAGGTCGGCGAACTTCTCCGTGCGCTTCATGTTCTTTCGACGCAGTGGACGCCGCCAGCCGATGCGCATTGGCGACCATGGTTTGCGCGAGAGCTAAAGGGGGAGAGGTCAGTCATTGGCCACGGCGACCTCGGACCTTGGAACATTCTGGCGCGAGGTGGCCAGCCGGTTGCTTTCATCGACTGGGATCACGCCGGACCGGTGGATCCACTGTGGGAACTCGCGCACGTCGTATGGCAGAACGCACAACTCTACGACGACGACGTTGCCGAACTCAATGATCTTCCCAGCGCACGACATCGAGCAGCGCAAGCGAAGTTGATTCTTGACGCGTACCAACTCGACCGTTCGGCGAGGTCGGGTTTCGTTGACCGGATGATCCAGTTGTCGATTTGGAGTGCTCGCGAGGAAGCAACGGAGTACAACGTGGTACCCGATTCCGAGAGTCCCGATTCCGGCGGCTTCCCAATTCTTTGGGCAGTGACGTGGCGAACCCGCAGCGCCGCGTGGATGCTTGACCAAAAGCAGATGTTGCAAAACGTCCTTGAATCTTGACTTGCAATGTCGACAACGCCCAAGAGAGCTTGATAGTCATCGGCAATCACAAGGAAACTGCATCATTCCTGGTCGATTATCGATAGTCGAGGTTGAATCCGTCATGACGCACGATCGATGAAGTTAGCGGCGCTACAAGTCCCCTGGAACGCGACGTGACGAACTGATACCGTGACCCAATCGACTCACAAATTAGGGCTCGGAGGGGATAGGGGAAATGGCGCTAGGCATTTATTTCATGCACGGGGGATTCACTCCCGACAAGTACAAAGAAGTAATTAAGAAGTTGGACGCCGCGGGCGCAGGATCTCCGAAGGGTCGATCAAATCACTTTGCTCTTGAGTCAGACGGCGCGATACAGGTCTTCGACGTCTGGGAGTCGCAGGCGGACTTCGACGCATTCGGCAAGACCCTCGTTCCACTTCTCACTGAACTGGGCGTTGAGTTGGGAGCGCCGATGGTAGCGAACGTGTACAACGTGATCAACGGCTAAAGAGTCTCTCACTAGAACAGCGTTCCGGTGCCGGATTTGAGAATGCTTCGTGAGACCCGCGAAGGGTCACGTGTTCGATTGAAGCGTTCCGATAGGTCGTTGATTGCCGCGTCGCAGCGTACGAAGTGGCGGATGCGTCGTTAGCGGAACTCTCCTCCGACCCGTGCGAGAATTCAAGTACCAGCGATCGGTTCTGGTTTGCCTCAGAAGCCAGGGAAGACTTGACGGAGGTCGTTCACCACGTCCGCGGGCAACGACGCCGGAGTGTGCTCCGTATCTAAGCGACCGTAAATAAGTCTCACCAATGCTTCGGCGGGAATCTCGAGGTCGACGACGCCGTCGTGCGGCGTTTCGACGAGTTCGACAGAGTCGGTATCGAGCTTCAGCGTGAAGTGGCGAACAGGTTCGCTCGTTCGAATCGTGATGTTCTTCTTCTCGCCGGTGGGCTTGCCGGCGCGAGCGACGACGAACTGTATGCCGTCGAGAATGGCGCTCGCTGCGTCGACGGGCAAGGTTGCTTGAGGATCGAACGGCACCTCCACGTCCCAGGTGTGAAGCACGTGTTCACCAAGACGAAGACCGACAAAGCCATCAAAGTCGAACGCGAATGGTCCCATCATGAGTTGGAACGCGTCGCGCTCTTCCTGAGTAGAAGATTCGAGAGTGGAAAGGAGAGCCGCGTCGCTCGCGAGTGAGTCCCCGACTTGGCTCCCCGGTTCCTTGGCGTTCCACTCGTCCCATACCGAGGTGTTGAACGCCGGATCGCTTTCACGTTGCGCTAACGAGTCCTCAAAACGACGTTGGCCAATGACGGCGCCGGAACCGAGATGAGAATAGGTCTGCGCAATCGTCCATTCGCTCGGGTAAGCGGATGAGGTGTAGTCGGCGGGATCGAGGCTTGAGGCCACGTCGTTCAAGTGCTGCACTGATTCCCGTAATACGTGCAATCGGTCGGACATTGTTCCGGCCCCCTTCGTCGTTGGGGCTCAGCGTAACGGGGACTCAATTCCACTGAATCAATGAGTGGTGAGGTGTTCGAGCAACTTCGATTTTGGAGACTGAAGACTTCGTAGGTCTGGGCGACTACAGAGCGCCAGTGACTTTGAAGTTCTGGTTGAGGAAGACGTGGTGGGGCCAGTTAACGCCAATGTAGTGAATGTTGTACTCGCCGTTGCTGAGCTTGACCACACGATCGACGATCCCACCGGGGTAGGACGCCAACGCGGCTTCGGTTGCTTTGTTGGCTGTCGTTCCACTCACGATGGTCCCCGACCCCTGACTCCAGTTCGTGGGTATCGTGCCGACCTGTTTCGACGCGGTCGGTGCACCTTGCTTGAAGGGAATCACCTTCGAGGAAGAGGATCCGCCAGCATTAGCTGATGACCTGCGTCGCCTTGATGGTCGATCCGCTGACCGTCCCAACTACGAGGACCGGCTCGCCTTTCTTGACGTCAGTCGATTTGATTGAGGTCGTTTTCTTCGGGTATTTCGTGGCGGACGTTTCATTGACGGTCACCTTCTGAGCGGCTGACGTCGTCAACGTGAAACTCGACTTTGACAAACTCGTGATCGTGCCTGATGACCCTCCCGCTGCCGATCCAGACCGAGCGTTCGAATCACCGAATCCCGATCCGATGGAACTGTGACTTCCGAGCGCGACTTGACCCGCCTACGCTGACTGGGTCGCCATCAGACCAACAGAGAGACCGAGAGCGACGGATAACACCGTTGCGGTGACGACTCGTCCTCGCCGCAGCTTTGTCCGCATTCGTCGACCTCTCGAACGATGAGCGCGTCCGAACTCGGGCGTTGAGGGTGACCAGTCCGGAGAGAATACGACCGGGGAGGGAAAGATGGGACCGTCGCCGGCGTTCTCGGTGCCAGGCGCGTTGTTCGTCGTTCCCGACACGGGTTGAGAGTTGATGGTCTCGTTCGGGTTCCTGGGTCCGTTCTCGCTCATGCTGTTACTCCTTACTCAGACTGCTACGTCGATAGTGCCAGGCGCACCTAAGTGGCGGCTTGGTTCTGGCTAAGAAGTCGATGCGAACTTTTACGACGCTTCTTTCAGTCCATTGATGGCGTCAATCAGACGCGGGATCAGAAAAGGAAGAATCGGTGACATTGAGAAACGCGCACACGTGCCCCGAGTGCTCGGAGGTTGCGGAGTCGCTGAACAACAATCAATCGGTGGTAAGTAAAACTCCACCAACCTCACCTAATGCTCGAAACGCGCAATGGTTTTGACTCCTACGCGAGGCCAAGCGTGACGCGCTCGGAGAGCTTGTCCTCGAGCGAGGTCAGCCTCGGTGGCCGTGAGCGGCGATGGAAAGTGGTTCCCAGTCACGCCAGGTCGCGAGACGCGATTCGTAGTCCGCGGTCGCGACTGCGAGAGGTCCGTCACCAAAGAAGACGCGCAGTGGCGGCTTCTCAGCGTCCACGATCTGAAGCACCGCGTCGCGGGTCGCGAACGGGTCCCCAGGGGTTGCCTGCCTCGCCGCTCGGGCACGTACACCCGCTTCACGAGTTCCTTCGTACGCAGGAAGCGGCGCGGCGTGCCTCGCGGACGAACCGCCCCAGTCCGTTGCGTAGCCACCGGGCTCGATGATCGTTAC
>Ga0208849_1002208_pt1 | contig 11136 bp, 6 predicted proteins | sample NGESurdeep072012_10_FD_184470 | JGI IMG/M metagenome (GOLD analysis project Ga0208849, IMG submission 184470) | Arctic peat soil microbial communities from Barrow, Alaska - NGEE Surface sample 53-3 deep-072012 (SPAdes) | ecosystem: Environmental > Terrestrial > Soil > Wetlands > Peat ...
GTCGCGAGCTGTTCCTTGCTCGCGATCGGTTGGGAAAGAAGCCGTTGTACTGGGTAAGGACCCCGGGGGGCATCGCTTTCGCGTCGGAGATCAAGGCGCTGCTCCGCCATCCGGCCGTGAGCGCCGACCTCGACGTGAGTGCGTTTCACGATTACCTGACGTTCGTGTGCACGCCCGCGCCGTCCACCATGTTCGCCGGCGTCAGCAAGCTCGCACCCGCCGAGCGGATGACGGTAGGAGCAGATGGAGACATCCGCAGCGAAATCTACTGGACTCCGTTCTGTCCACAGGCGACCGAGGCGACCGCCGGCCGTGACGAGAACGAACTGGAGGAGCGGCTTCTCGAGTTGCTTCGCGGCTCGATCTCCAAGCGCATGATGAGCGACGTGCCCTTCGGTGTGTTCCTGTCCGGAGGGGTCGACAGCTCGACCAACGTTGCACTCATGTCCGAGCTCATGTCCGAGCCCGTGAGGACCTTCTCGGTCGCCTTCCGCCAGCACGAGCGCTACAACGAGCTGGAGTACGCGCGCGAGATCGCACGACTGTTCAAGACCGACCACCACGAGGTGCTGATCGACGTCGAGGATCTGGTGTCCTTCCTGCCGGAGATGGTGCATCACCAGGACGAGCCGATCGCCGACTGGGTCTGTGTGCCGCTCTACTACGTCTCGAAGCTGGCGCGTGACTCGGGGACGACGGTCGTACAGGTGGGCGAGGGCTCGGATGAGCTGTTTCACGGTTACCAGAAATACGTCGACGCGGTTGCCAAGCGACGACGCTACTGGGAGCCGTTCCAACGGGTCCCGCCCCTCGTACGCGGGCTCGTGGGCAGCTCCGCCGTGGCGCTCGCGCGGCACACCGGACGCGGCATCGTGCCGGCCCAGTACGTGGCCAACGCCGCGGCGGGACGCCAGCCCTTTTGGGGCGGCGCGATCTGCTACACGGGCGAGCTCAAGCGCCAGATCCTCGCGGGCAACGGCAGCCGGCCCGACGCCTACCGCGTGGTGGCACGCCTGTGGGAGGAGGCCGAGCGCGAGCACCCGGGCGCCGACCTGCTGCAGAAGATGACCTACCTCGAGCTCAAGCAGCGCCTTGCCGAGCTGCTGCTCATGCGCGTGGACAAGATGACCATGGCCACCTCCGTCGAGGCGCGCGTGCCGTTTCTGGATCGCGAGCTGGTCGAGTTTGCCCTCGCCCTGCCTGAGAAGATGAAGGTGCGCGACGGCGTGGGCAAGTGGCTGCTCAAGCGGACGGTGGAGGGACTGCTGCCCAGCGAGATCGTGCACCGGCCGAAGCAGGGCTTTGGAGCTCCGGTGGCGGAGTGGTTCCGCGGCGATCTCGGCAGGCGCGCCCAGCAGGAGATCCGCGACTCCTCGCTGGCCGAGCGCGGGCTGCTCGACTACGCGCGGATCGATGACTTGTGGAAGGCGCACCGCCACGGCCGGGCGAACTGGAGCTTTCAGCTGTGGTGCCTCTACAACGTGAGCGCGTGGCACGATCACTGGATCGCCGGCCGATCATGAGCGTGCCATTACCGGGCTCGGCGCGGGCCGCGCTCGCCTGGGGCCTCGTGTGGGCGGTGGTGGGCGCGCTGATCCTGTACTTCGTTGCGCCCGACCCATGGCCGATGCAGCAGTCGCGCGCGACCGAACTGCACGCGTCGCTGGCGGTGCTCAATCGCGGCGGCCCGGCGCTGCTGGGATACATGCCTGGAACGCACACGCCCTACGCGATCGGCTACTCCGACGATCAGGGGATCTATGCGATCTTGCCGGTGCTCAGCCACTGGCTTGGACAGGCCGATCCGGTGGCAGTGTTCCGCTGGCTGTGGCTGGCGGCATGGACCTCGACGCTGCTGCTCAGCGCGATCGTCTTCCGAGCCATCTTCCGATCGCGATGGGCAGCGCTGGCCGCGCCGCCGACGCTGCTCGTCTGCATTCTCTCCTTCGGCTTCGGCGACATCTATTGGGTGACGGCCTGGATCCTCGCGATGTCGATGCCGCTTCTGGTCCTGCTGGCGCGCGGCGGTGTGCGTCGTTCATGGCCGGCGCTCGCCACGATCGCGTTCTTGGCCGGGGTCGTATCGACGATTCGCAGCGACGCGGGGCTTGCCGTGGCGCTGGCGGCCGCAGCCGTCGCAGCGGTCGCGAGCATCCCTCGCCGGCTGCGGGCCGTGGCCGTCGTGGCCGTCGCCGTGGCCTACCTCACACCCAGCTTGATCGTGCTGCCGGCGATCCGCGCCCACCGCGACCACCGCATTGGCATCGATCTCAGCGCCAACATGCCCACATCCCATCCGCTGTGGCACTCGCTGTACATCGGCCTCGGCTATACGCCCAATCGCTATGGGATCCACTACTCCGACGGCTACGGCGCTGCCGCGGCGCGAGAGGTAGACCCGCGAGCGCCCTACCTCTCGCCCGCCTACTCGGACGCGCTGCGCCGGCAGGTCGACGCGCTCGTCGATCGCGACTTCGGGTTCGTCGCAAAGGCCGAGGCGCAGAAGGCCGTCGTGGAGCTCTCCCACGCCGGGCGCTACATCCTGCTGCTCGCCCTCCTGCTGCCTGGCACCCTCGCCGCGCGAGGCCGCCAGGGCCTGCGCGCGGCGGAGCTCGCGCTGTTTCTCCCGGCCCTGGCTATCGGCGCGCTGCCCGCGATCGTGGCGATCCCGCTCCGCGACTACGAGCTGACGCTGCTCGCACCGCTTGGCGTCCTCGGCCTGTTGGGCATCGGCTCGGCAGCCGCGCGCGCGCAGGAGCAGTGGCCCGCCTGGCAGGCGGCCGGGCTCGGGTGGGCAGCACGAGCCCGACTGGCGCTGCTCGGCCCGCCGGGTGGCTCGTCCAGGCGGGGGACGCTCCGGGCGATATCGGTCGCAGTGGCGATTCTCACGCCCAGCTTCCTGCTGGCGCGTCACCTGGAAGCCGAGCACAGGCGCTGGGATAGCGGTGAGCGCAGCCCGGTGACAGTGGTGCTCGCCACCGCCGCTCCCCGGCCGCACGGGTACGCCTCCAGGGCACGCGGGTGAGACAGCCGCTCAGAGGCTTTGCCACGTGGCGGCGGCTGGGGGCGCGCAGGGGCACGGCTGTGGCGCTGGCCGTCCTCTCGGCGCCGGCGCGGGCGAGGTTTCGCCGTGCCCGACTGCGTGTTCGCCCGCCGCGGGTCAGCCCCCGCGCGCTCGCCCGCGCGCTCGGCTATGTGGAACCACAGATAGCGCTGCGCGAGCGCGCGCTGCCGGCGCTGCCGACCGTCGCCAGGTGGGAGCAGGAGCTCGACGCGCTCGACGCGGGCGCACAGACGCGACTGCTGGAGCGCGCCGAGCAGATCCTCGCCCACCGCTTCGACCTGCTCGGCTCCGGACCCACGGATCTGGGACCGGCGATCGACTGGCAGCGAGACTTCAAGTCTGGACGCCGCTGGCCGCACACCCACATCTCGCGCGTGCCCACCGTCCTGCCTGACGACTCGGACATCAAGCTGCCGTGGGAGCTTGGGCGCTGTCAGCATCTGCCGCTGCTGGCTGCCGCCCATCGCATCAGCGGCGACCCGCGCTTCCAGGTGGAGCTCGGAGCACAGCTGAGCTCCTTCATCGCCGCCAATCCCGTCGAGTTCGGGGCGCCCTGGTCATGCACGATGGACGTCGCGATCCGAGCGGCCAACTGGGTCGCCGCGCTGTGCATGGCGATGCCCGCGGCGGCCCAGGCGACGTGGCTGGAGCGCGCGCTGGCCAGCCTGCTACTGCACTGCCGCTTCATCCGCAGCCACCTGGAGTGGGGCGAGGTGCGCGGCAACCACTACCTAGCGGATGTGGTCGGCCTGCTCGTCGCCTGTGCGCCGTTCTCCGCCAGCGTGGAGGGACGCGCATGGGCCCGCTGGGCTACGCACGAGCTCGAGTGCGAGATGTCCCATCAGGTGCGTCGCGACGGCTGCGATCACGAGGCCTCGATCTCCTATCACCGGCTGGTGAGCGAGCTGTTCCTGTGCGGCACCCAGGCCGCCGACGCGCTCTGCCCGGGCACCCTGTCGGCGGAATATCGTCAGCGGCTGGAGCGAATGCTCGAGTTCGTCTCCGATTACACCCGTCCTGACGGGCTGGCTCCGCAGATCGGCGACGCCGACAACGGTCGGTTCCTGCCGCTGGAGGACTACGGCGCCGACCAGCGCGATCACAGGCACCTCTACAAGCAGGCCGGCCAGCGTTGGCGCGATGGCCGCGGGCACGCGGCCTATCCGGACGGGGGCTGGTATGCGATGCGCCACGGGGAGCTGTGGGCGATCGTGCGCTGCGGAGACGTCGGGCTCGGCGGGGTTGGCGCCCATGCGCACAACGATCAGCTGTCATTCGAGCTCGCCGTGCGCACACAGCCGCTCGTCGTAGACCCCGGCTCCTATCTGTATACGGCCGATGCGCAGGCGCGCAACGCGTTCCGCTCCACGAGATCGCATAGCACGCTCAGCATCGGCGCGGCTGAGCAGAACCGGCTGCGCACGGACTATCTCTTCAGCCTCCCGGAAGAGACGTGCGCGCACTGCGTGCGCTTCGCGACCGACGGTCCGCGGGCGACCTTCGAAGGCGAGCATCGCGGCTTCCGCGACCTGGGACGAACGGTCAGGCATCGTCGCGAGCTGCACTTCGACGGACCCTCAGGCGTCCTGCGCATCGTCGACACCGTCCTCGGCGCACGCGGAGAGGATCTGCTGTGGTCCTTCCCGCTCGCACCCGGCGAGGCAGCGGCGGACGCGTCGCGGGTGCTGGCCAAGTTCGAGGGCGCCGAGCTCGAGATCGAAGCCAAAGGGGCAACCCTCGCGATCGACGATGGATGGCTCGCGCCCTCCTACGGGGTGCGTGTGGCCGCCCCGGTGGTGCGTGCCCGGCGAACCGCCCAATCCGATGAAGATGTCACGCGATTCATCCTCACCGTTCATGCACTGCCGTGAGACTGAGCCGGTCTACGCGGCGCACGCGTCCGCTTGCCAACTGGCCCGGCTGTCCTTGATTTGACGTTTTCGGTCTTGTGTTTCTGTCGCTCGATTCCACTCACTTGGCCCGTTTTCAAGCCGGGATGGTCCCGACATGTGGATCTAAGCGCAGCTTTCCCCTTGTGCTTTCAAGTGGACCGAATTAGCATAACCGTCTTAGACACCGGCGATCCGGGCTAGAGCCCCGGCTGGTGCATTTAACGCTTATGACCGTATCCAAATGACCACCAACCTGCTTGACGATCTGAGGCTTCTCCCGCCGGCGCGGATGCGTCGTGTGCTGCGATCGTCGGCCGGCTGCATAGCGGCGGTACTGATGCTGTCGGCCTGCTCGGGCGGCTCACACCAAGGAACGACGGTCACCTACGAACGCCCCAAAGAACCAGTCGACACGCTGAAGCCCGGCCCGTTCAACCCAAACCTGAACGTCTCTCACCTCACGATGCTCAGCGGCGGCGGGCGCGCGGCCTTCGCGATAGAGGTGTACCACGTCAAACGCCTGCAGGCGAACGTGCCCGTCATCCTGCATCTCCTCGGATCGGAACGAGAAGTCCTGTACAGCACCGGCGCGGGCCATCTACCTCCCTCGCTGCAGTACATCGCGCTGCTGCGACCGGGCCAAGACGCGTGGTGGGTCGACGACCAGATCCCGGCACGGCTCGCGAGCTCAGGCGCGACCGTGCGGGTCGGAACCGGCACGACGCCGCGCTTGCATTCGATCCCAGACGTCCTGACGACGGGGATCCACCTCCGTAGGCAGGGTGGCCTCGCCGTGCTGAGCGGCGATCTCATCAACCGCTCCGCCACGACACAGACGAAGGTCGCGGTGTATGCGGTCGCGCTACGCTCGAATCAAATCGTCGCCGCAGGTCGAGCCGTCGTCGAGACGCTGCCCCCGCACGGCTCGCACACGCCGTTCCAGATGTCCTTGGTCGGTGACCCCGCCGGGGGGCGCATCGAGGTAACCGTCGCACCCACCGCGCATTAGATCAGCGGGCGCGCGGAGCGACTCCTCAGTCTTGCGCGCAAGCCTTCGCATACCCCGCCGTCGACGTCTCTCCAGCCTAGCCCGCATTCGTCACTAGCGATGCGGTTGGTGGTGTCGCGGGAGGGTTGAATCGTCCGCCTGGGCGGGGAGGATTGCGGTTGCGAAGCCTGCAATCCACCCGCTCAGGAGGTTCACCTTGAAGGTGATCGGAAGTGCGTCGTTTGGAACGGTAGATGTGCTCGCGGACGGCACGGGCTTGTCGTCTCGCGCGGGGAGCGCTCTGCTGGCGCTCACGGCACAGCGGCTCGGGTTGACCGACGGCCTGTCGGGGGCGTTGGCCGGGACTCGTCAGCGTCGTTCTGCTCATGATCCGGGGCGGGTTCTGTGTGATCTGGCGGTGATGGCAGCCGACGGCGGGCGTTGCGTCTCAGATCTCGCTGTGCTTGCGGGGCAGCCCTCGCTGTTCGGGGATGTCGCGTCTGTGGCGACGGCCAGGCGGGTGCTTTTCTCGATCGGGAAGGCGGAGATCGACCGGGTTCGCCAGGCACGCGCGCTCGCCCGCGAGCGGGCCTGGAAGGCCGGGGCAGCCCCTGGCCGGGTGATCCTGGATTTCGACGCGACCCCGATCAGCATTCATTCCGAGAAGGAGCTGGCGGCCGGGCACTACAAGGGCGGGTTCGGCTTCAACCCGCTGCTCGTGTCCTTGGGGCGGGAGGTGCTGGCCGGTGTCCTGAGGCCCGGGAACGCCGGCGCGAACAACGCAAAGGATCACCTCGATGTGCTGGAGCTCGCGCTGGAGCAGCTACCCGAGAGTGCTCTTGGCGGGGAGATTCTCGCCCGCTCGGATTCCGCCGGGGCAAGTCACGCCTTCGCGTCCGGGTGTCGGGAGTGCCGCATCCGTTTCTCGCTGGGCTACGCGATCAACAACACCGTGCGCGAGCAGATCCTCGCGCTCGGCGAGGACGCTTGGACGCCAGCGGTCAACCAGGACGGCCAGCCACGCGACGGGGCATGGGTCACAGAGCTCACGGGCCTGGTGAACCTGGATTCCTGGCCTGAGGGCACCCGGCTGATCTGTCGCCGCGAGCGCCCACACCCCGGCGCGCAACTCTCCTTCACCGACCTCGACGGCCACCGCTTCCAGTGCTTCATCACCGACCAGGACGTTCCGGATATCGCCGCGCTCGAGGCGACCCACCGCCAGCACGCCGAAGTCGAGGATCGCGTCAAGACACTCAAGGCGTGCGGCGCCGGGCATCTCCCGTTCCAGTCCTTCCAGGCAAACACCGCGTGGTTCGAGCTCGCGCTGATAGCCCACGACATCCTCGTCTGGACACAACAGTTGCTCCTCGACGGCGAGCACGCCATCGCAGAACCAAAGCGGCTGCGCTACCGCATCCTGCACGTCGCCGGACAAATCACCCGCCACGCCCGACGCACCACACTGCACCTCCCCGCCGACTGGCCATGGACCAGCGCGATCCTCCGCGCATTCAAACGGCTCGGCACGCTCCCCGCCTACGGCTGAGCGCCAGCCCGCGCTCACCGCCGCGCTCACAGCACCAAGCCTGACATCCCGCGCTCGCCGCTGCCCGAAAACACGGCCAAAACGACCCGGACAAGCGCCACACGCCCACCGCACACCGCACACCCCTAACCGCTACCGCCACAACCCCGCGATCTCACCCAAAACCACAGGCGATTCACCTTGATGACGAATCGAGGCTAGTAGCGCGCAGGCGGAGAGTCGTGTAACGCAGGTGCGCAAGGTAATAGAGGCCGTTGGAGGAACAATCACCGCATCGGACACTCGTCCGCGGTCGCCAGTCGTCCGCGCTGTGGTTGATGGTCATGGAGCCCGCGCTCTGGCGAATGTCCCGGTTGTGGAGGCCATTCGCCTCCCCGCCTTGCCCTACGTGGACCCCGCCGATTGGCGAGATATACGAGAGGACGACCTCACAGTCGAATCGCACGGTGGTCCGCCAATCGGGGTACTCGACGATCTCATTGCCGTGGGTCACCCGCTCTTGCTAAATCTCGTGACCGCGACGCAATCATTCCCGGCAAGCCACGGGTGGCAGCAGATGGGTGAGCATGGGACGATGGTCGCCGGGCTGACCGCCTACGGTGACTTTGAAGAAGCCATTCGTGATGGTGCCCCCTTCGTTGCACATGGCAGCCTTGTCGGAGCCCGAGTCATCGAGCCGCGCCCCGAAGAACCTGGCCGTTATCGCTTTCCGCCGTCTCAGCCGGAGCACTTGACTATCGAGGAAGCGATTGTCGCGCTCAATGAGGACTACGGCGTGCGTGTGTTTGTTTTGTGCATCACCGAAACCGATCCCTATTCAGGGCCTCGAGTATCACTTCTTACAGAGCGGCTTGATGATCTGATCCGTGAACGGGACCTCGTGGTCGTTGTGCCGACTGGAAACCATGGGGCGCACTTGGCTACCGCACGGATGAACAGCGGAGACCATGCTCTGAGCGATTATCCTGACTATGCACTACATGAGTCGGCGCGCATATGCGAGCCAGCGACTGCGGCACTCGCCGTGACGGTGGGCAGCGTCGCGCGGAGCGCCGGGCCAGCGACGCTCGCGGGCAAGACACCTATTGGGCATACGGCGATTGCCCCGGTGGATGGACTTTCGCCATTCTCTCGTTCGGGGCCGGGAGCGTATAAAGGCGTCAAGCCCGAGTTCGTCCACTACGGGGGCAATTGGGTGATAAGGCCGAGCGGTGAGATTGCCAATCCGGAGTCTGGCACGGGCGTTGTCTCGCTGATGGTAAGCGGCAGCGGTCGGCTCTTTGGAATGGGGAGTGGTACGAGCTTCGCTGCCCCTCGCGTGGCGCGAGTTGCAGGCGACATCCTCAACGTCTATGGCCATGCTTCGTCAAACCTCATCCGGGCACTGATCGGCCTTTCGGCAAGTGTGCCGACACCTGTTTCAGACGCCTTCGGCTCAAATATCTGCCGCGTGGCCGGGCATGGGCTTCCACTAAGCGAGCTCGCGACCGCTAGCACGAACCGTCGAGCAGTGCTTATGGGCGAATACACTATGGCTACGGATACGGTCGCCATTCACCCGTTGCCGATTCCCGAAGCCTTCCATACGGTTCGAGCTGCACGTTCGATTAAGGTTGCACTCGCATTTGACCCGCCGGTGCGGCGCACGCGGCGTGAGTATCTGGCTGGAGAGATGAGCTTCGACCTACTGCGCGCTAGCAGCCTTGAGGAGGTGCGATCGTGGTACCGCAAACAGGATCCGGAGGAACCCCTGAAGCTACCAGGTGATCGGCGGCGACTCAAACTTGAGCCAGGCACAGAAACCATGTTCAATAGCACGCTTGCAGTGCGCGGCGTCCGCCGGCGTCTGTTCGGAGCGGACGACGGTGACACTTACTATATTGCGGTAACGCACTCTAGTCGACCATGGGCTTTGGCAGGCGACCAGACCTACGCAATCGCGGTTGCCCTAGAGGAGGAGGAGCGCCAAGACGTCGATCTTTACCTTGAGTTGCAGCAGCGTGTTAGGGCACGACCACGAGTGCGGGTTCGGCCGTAGGTTTATTCCATGACGGTGCAACAGGCGATGGAGTGCGCAGACTTCGGCAGCTGGACGTGTTGCTCACCGGATGGTGGAAAATAGGCGCTGTGCACGCATGGTGCTATCTAGGTGCCGGTTCGAAATGCATCTCCCTTCCGCGCCCGTTGCTCGACAACGGTGATGATCAGGTCGACGAGTCGCTGGTTGGTCTTCCACTTCAGTGCAAGCCGCCGTGGGTCCATGGCGTAATGAGAGACGATGTCCTTTAGTTGCTCGATATTTAGTTGCTCTAGCGCTGGGCGCAACCCACTCGGATCGGCGCGGTTGATTGCAAATGGATCAATCGCAGCCTTTTGGCGTCGGTTCGAAGAGCGAGGATCAGCTTTAGCCTTACGAAGAGCATCTGCCACTCGTCTTGCGAACAGGGGGTCGCCGTCTAGTAGTGGCTCGATCTCTCCAAAAAGCTCGCGTGCACGGCTCGCGTGGCTCACGGCACCAATGCTCCCTCTACAACGGTGACGATTTCATCGGTAAGGTCGCGGTATAGCTCGAAGCGGCCGCCGTGCTGGTACTTCTGACGCAGCGTGCTGAAAGGTGTGTACTGCGCAGACTCAGCGATGGCAGCGGCCTCGGGAATTATCGTGTCAAAGACGTTTGGCACGAGTGGGTTCGAGTGGAGGTCCTCGACGACTGTCTGATGTAGTCTGGCCTGGGCACGGTACTTGCTGACGATGATCCCAAAGGGAATAATCGGCTCGTTCAGCTCGGTCGCGTAATCCTCGATGCGCGTTACGATCTGCGGGATCCCATACGTGGACAGCACGTCGGGTATCGTCGGAATAACGTAGCCTTGACTAATACGAAGCCCGTTGAGTGTGATCAGGCCGAGATTTGGTGGGCAGTCAATCAACACCCAGTCGTACTCGTCAATGACCTGCTTAAGAGCGGTATGCAGGATGTCTCCAGGCGAACGTGAGTAATAGCGGCCAGCGGGCATTGACGCGAGGCGGTCCTGGACGTCAATTAGATCCAGCGACGATGGCAGCAAATCTAGCCGGCCAGTCGCGGCGACCTCATCAACGGGGCTTACACCACGCAGCAGGGCCTTGTCCAAGTCGAACAACCGCTCCTCTGGATCCTCCGTGAGGGCGTCTGCGAACAGCTGTGCAAGGGTTTGGTGGCTTTCGTTTTGCTCCTTCCAGCGGTCCTCGCCAATCAGAACCGTCGTCAGGTTTGTCTGAGGATCGAGATCAACGACGAGCACCCGCTTCTTGTGCTGAACCGTCAAGAGCTCGGCTAGAGCGCAGGTAGAGGTCGTCTTGCCGACCCCGCCCTTCAGATTGATAGTCGATATGCAGTTTGTCATTTGAGCCTTTCGCTTGGAATGGAGCCAGCGGCGGACTGCCGTGGCGGAGAACAAGGGACCGGCCCGGAGTTCTCGAAGTGGCGAGGGGAACCCCTGTTGACGCGATCGCCAGTTCGCGACTGCCGCCGGGGAGACTCCAGCCATATCAGCGATCTCTGCGATCCCGACTATGTCGGAGGGGAGGCCTGGAATGCCGGGAGCTGACCTGTGAGTATCGTTCACAGACCTAGTGTGAACGATACTCACAGGCTTGTCAA
>Ga0208849_1002209_pt1 | contig 11134 bp, 10 predicted proteins | sample NGESurdeep072012_10_FD_184470 | JGI IMG/M metagenome (GOLD analysis project Ga0208849, IMG submission 184470) | Arctic peat soil microbial communities from Barrow, Alaska - NGEE Surface sample 53-3 deep-072012 (SPAdes) | ecosystem: Environmental > Terrestrial > Soil > Wetlands > Peat ...
GTATCACCGTCCGGCATTGCTCAGCGAACTGCACCAGCAGGTGTTCAATGACGGCTGTCATGGACCCGACGCGACCAGCATGCTCGAGCGTATGGCCGCGTATGCCGAGCGCGAAGTGGCGGCCGGTGAGCGGGCGTCCTCGATCACCCGGCATATGTTGGGGCTGTGCGCAGGCCAGCCGGGAGCACGCCGTTACCGCCAATGCCTGTCGGAAGGCGCGCGCGCGTTGGGTGTCGGTGCGCCGGCGGCGGCCCAGGTGGGCAGGCTGATACGGCAGGCAGTGTCGATGTGCGTGCCATAGCGGCGGGGCGGCGCTTGCGTATAATCATGCGCCACGGCGACTTAAGTGAGCTTTCCGACAATGCGCGCTAGCTGTCCCCGATAAGATCAGGATCGCATGGGTAAAGACATCGAATTGGCGATTCTGTTTGCCGATGTGGTCGGCTCGACACGCCTGTTCGAAGCCATGGGGGACCTGCGCGCCCGCGATATGGTTTCCACCTGCATCGACGTGATGCGCGAAGCCACTGAGCAGCACAACGGCACGGTCATCAAGACCATCGGCGATGAGGTGATGTCCACCTTTCCAAGCGCCGATGATGCGTTGAACGCCGCCGGCCAGATGCAAAAGCAGATTGCCGCGCACACCGAGCTGCGGGTGGAGGGCCAGCCGGTCTCGATCCGCATCGGCTGTCATTACGGTCCGGTGGTGCTCGAGAATCGCGATGTGTTTGGTGCCAGCGTGCACACCGCCAATCGCATGACCAGCCAGGCCAAGGCGGGCCAGATCATCACTACCTCGGCGACGGTCGAGCGCCTGTCACCGGAATGGCGCGCATCGGTGCGGCAGATCGATGTGGCGACCATTCGTGGCCAGGGCGGCGAGGTGGCGCTGTACGAAGTGCTCTGGCAGACCGAGGACGTCACCAGCATGCTGCCGGCGATAGCGCTGAACGGGCGCGAGGCGCGCCGGCCACGGCGGCTGCGCCTCTCGGTGCAGGATGTGGAAGTGATCCTCGATGAGCAGCGGCCGCACGCCGCCATCGGGCGCGCGGACGACAATGACATCGTGATCCGGGGCAATCTGATTTCGCGCCTGCATGCGCGCATCGAGTTCAGCCGCAATCGATTCACGCTGACTGATCAGAGTACCAATGGCACGTTCGTGCAGATCAGCGGCGAGGAGGAAGCCTTCGTTCGGCGCGACAGCATGCCGATCAAGGGAGAGGGGCTGATCGGCCTGGGCAGAATCCCCGACCGCGACTCGCCACTGACGATTCATTTCGTCTGCGAGGACAGCTAGCCGAGCCGGCGCTCGAGAGCATCGATCTCGCTCACCAGCTTCGCCGGCAGGCGCGCACCGAATCCCTGCAGGTACTGACGCAGATCCGTGACTTCCTGTCGCCAGGCATCCCGCGGTACGGCGGTCAGCTCGGCCAGAGCCTCCGGGCCAATGTCCAGCCCCTCGACGTTCAGATCCGATAGACGTGGCATGTGACCAATCGGGCTCTCGGCAGCACCGATTCGGCCCGCACAGCGTTCGAGTATCCACGACAGCACGCGCAGATTCTCGCCGAAACCCGGCCATAGGAATTTGCCGGCGGCGTTCTGGCGAAACCAGTTGACGTGAAAGATGCGCGGCGGATGGCGCAGCGCGGCGCCGATGTCGCACCAATGATTCCAGTAGTCGCCGAAGTTGTAGCCGCAGAAGGGCTTCATGGCCATCGGGTCGCGGCGCACGACGCCCACTCGCCCAGTGGCGGCGGCGGTGGTTTCGGAGGCGACCGAGGCGCCCATCAATACGCCATGCGACCAGTCGCGCGCCTCATAGACGAGCGGCGCCAGAGTGCGGCGCCGGCCGCCGAAGATGATCGCCGAGATGGGCACGCCGCGCGGATCTTCCGCAGCGCTGGTGTAGGCGGGATTCTGCGTCGCCTTGACGGTGAAGCGCGAGTTCGGATGCGCGGCAGGACCATTCTTCGGGTCATACGGCCGGCCGAGCCAGTCTGTCTGAGGCTGGCCGTCCAGGCCTTCCCACCAGGGTTCGTTGTCGGCAGTAAGGGCCACGTTGGTGAACAACGTGTCGTGGCGGATCATTTCGAAGGCGTTGCGGTTGGTTTTGGCGTTGGTGCCGGGGGCGACGCCGAAATACCCCGACTCCGGATTGATGGCCCACAGCCGGCCATCCGGTCCGGGCTGCAGCCAGGCGATATCATCGCCGATGGTGTGCACCTTCCAGCCCGGCAGCGATTCCGGCGGAATCAGCATCGACAGATTGGTCTTGCCGCAGGCCGATGGAAACGCCGCGGCGACGTAGTGGGTCTCTCCGCGTGGATTCTGCAGCCCGACCAGCAGCATATGTTCGGCCAGCCATCCCTGGTCACGCGCCTGCCAGCTGGCGATGCGCAGGGCATGGCATTTCTTGCCGAGCAAGGCGTTGCCGCCATAGCCGGAGCCAAAACTCTGGATCGCCAGTTCCTCGGGAAAATGCATGATGAAACGGCGTGCGGGATTGAGATCGCCGACCGAGTGCAACCCGCGCACGAAGTCGCCTTCGCTCGCGATGCGCTCCAGCGCCGGCCGGCCCATGCGCGTCATGAGAGCCATGTTGAGTACCACATAGGCGCTGTCGGTGATTTCCACGCCGCAACGCGCATGGGGCGAATCGAGCGGACCCATGCAGTAAGGCACCACATACAGCGTGCGGCCCTTCATGCAGCCGCGGAACAGCTCACGCATCTTGGCCTTGGCCTCGAGCGGATCCATCCAGTTGTTGTTGGGACCTGCATCGTCGCGCGAGCGCGTGCAGATAAATGTCAGATTCTCAACCCGTGCGACGTCGCCGGGATCCGAGCGATACAGGAAGCAGTTGGGAAAGGCTTGCTGATTGAGCTCGCGCAGTTCACCGCGGGAGGTCAATTCGCCGCGCAGGCGCTGAAACTCCAGCTTCGAGCCGTCGCACCACTGCACCCGCTCCGGGCCGGTGAGTTCGCGCACGTCCTGCACCCACTGCGCTACATTTTTCGAGATTTCGGCCAGGGAGGCGAGGGTGTGGGGCGCTGTCGCCATGACGTATCCTCATAATGAGTGCTCGGCACCGGGTAAGTGTCCGAATTATACCGGCGACAGTGCCGTCGCGGTGTGTTTGCGGTCCTGCATTGGTTGCATAATCCTTTTATGGCTGCATTTTCCGCGATCTTCAGCACACAGGGCCCGCTCGCGCGAGCGCTCGAGGGCTTTCGCGCGCGGCCGGCGCAACAGCAGATGGCCACTCGCATCGATGTGGCGCTCGAACAGCGCGAAGTGCTGCTGGTCGAGGCCGGCACCGGCACCGGCAAGACTTTTGCCTACCTGGTGCCGGCGCTGCTGTCCGGCCTGCGGGTGCTCATATCAACCGGCACCCGCACCTTGCAGGACCAGCTGTTTCACCGCGATCTGCCGATGCTGGCCGCCGCGTTGGGAAGGCCCGCCCGCGTCGCCCTGCTCAAGGGCCGCTCCAATTATCTGTGCCGCGCGCGGCTGGAGAACATCGGACGACAGGGCGACGTGCTGTCAGGATTCACCGACCCGTTGCTGGCACGCATTGCCGAGTGGTCTCTCGGCACGCGCAGCGGCGATCTGGCCGAACTGCCCGAACTTGCCGATGCGCATCCGCTGCGGCCGCAGATCAGTTCGACGCGCGAGAACTGTTCCGGCCCGCGCTGTGCGGAATATGCCCGCTGCCACGTTCTGGAGGCGCGCCGCACCGCCCTGGAGGCGGACATCGTCGTGGTCAACCATCATTTGCTGCTGGCGGACCTGGCTCTCAAGGAGGACGGCTTCGGCGATCTGCTGCCGAGCGTCGATGCGGTCATACTCGATGAAGCCCACCAGCTGCCCGACCTGGTTAGCGAGTTCTTCGGCATCAGTCTCGGCAGCCGCCAGCTCGAGCTGCTGATTGCGGATATTCGCCTGGCCGACGCCCAGTCGCCACTGCCGGCGCCGCTCGAGCGCGCACTGGCCGCCTGTCACGCAGCGCTGGGACGCGATGAGCGGCATCTCGCGTGGCGGCAACTTGCCGCACCAGTGCAGGAGAGTTTCGAGGAGCTGGAGGCCGCGCTGGCCGGTTGCGGCGCGCAATTGCGGGCTCTGGGAGCGAGCGCCGGCATCGAACAATGTGTGGCGCGCATCGAGCTCTTGTGCGCCTCGCTGGCGCAACTGCTGGATGAATCCGGCGATCCCGGCACACCAGCGGGCGCACGTACCGTCTCGACCCACGCGCGCGGCTTCCTGCTGCGGCTGCTGCCTTACGATGTCTCCGGCCGCTTCAGCGCCTTGCTCGCGGCCCATCACGGGGCCTGGATTTTCACCTCCGCCACGCTCGCCGTAGGTGAGGACTTCACGCACTTCTCCAACCGCCTGGGCCTGCAGAGCGCGGCGACGCTGCGGTTCGAAAGTCCATTCGATTACCAGCGCCAGGCATTGCTGTATCTGCCGCGCGGCTTGCCGCAACCCTCCGATGCCGGCTTCACCGCCGCGGTGATCGCTATCGCGCGGCCGCTGCTGGAGGCAGCGGACGGCGGCGCCTTCCTGTTGTTCACCAGCCACCGCGCCTTGCGCGCTGCGGCGCTGCTGCTCGAACGCCATCTGCCGGCGCATTGGCCACTGCTGGTGCAAGGCCGCGCGCCGCGCGAACAACTGCTGCGTCGATTTCGCGCCAGTGGGCGGGCGGTACTGCTCGGTACCGCGAGTTTCTGGGAGGGCGTTGACGTGCAGGGCCCGGCATTGCGGCTGGTGCTCATCGACCGGCTGCCTTTTGCCTCGCCTGAGGATCCGGTGGTGCGCGCACGCATCGAACACCTGCAATCACAGGGCGTCAGCGCCTTCAAGGAGTACCAGTTACCCGAGGCAGTCCTGGCCCTCAAGCAGGGCGTCGGGCGGCTGATTCGCAGCGAACAGGATCGCGGTGTGGTCGTGGTGTGCGATCCGCGACTGAGCGAGCGCAGTTATGGCCGCGTATTTCGCGCGAGCCTGCCGCCCATGGCGATGGTGCGCGAACCGGAGCCGGTATTGCAGCTGCTGCGGGAACTGGCGAGCGCGCACACGCACGACGAGCCGCTTCCATTGCCGGCGTGAAGATACTGGCGATCGATTCGGCCACCGAACTGTGCTCGGCGGCGCTGTGGATCGACGGCGAGTGTCTGAGCCGCGAGGGTGCGCGGCCTCGCGGTTCGGGTGAGCTGGTGCTGGGCATGGTCGCAGAGCTGCTGGAGCAGGCGGGCCTGGCGCTGGCGCGCCTCGATATGATCGCTTTCGGGCGCGGCCCGGGAGCCTTTACCGGAGTCCGGCTCGCGGTCGCGGTTGCGCAGGGATTGGGTTTCGCCGCCGGGATACCCCTGCTGCCGGTCTCGGACCTGCGAGCGCTGGCGCAGCGGGCATTGGCGCAGCAGGGAGCGCCAGTGCGCACGTTGATTTGCCAGGATGCTCGCATGGGCGAGGTCTATTGGGGCTGTTTCGAGCACGGCAGTGGCGCGCAGGCGGTCACACCCGAGGCGGTGGCCGCACCCTCGGCTGTGCGCCTGCCGGAGGCCTGGGCCGGTCAGGCGGTGTGCGCCGCCGGATCGGGTTTTGAGGCCTATGTGACGTTACAGGCTCTGGCAGCAGGGGGGCTGACCCCGGTCTGGGGGGATTTGCGTCCGCGCGCGCTGGAGGTCGCCCAGCTGGCGGCCCTGGAGGGCATGGGGCAGGCCGTGCCGCCCGAGAGGGCGCAGCCGGTGTACCTGCGCGATGAAGTTGCGGCGCTGCCTTCACGAAACTGACAAAATCGCACCGGTGCGTCATCTCACTGCAACAAATGCCCCCTAAAGTGCGAGCACATGGTTGCAACAATATGACTTCCAAGCAGATTTTGATCGTCGAGGACGAGCGGCCGATCCGCGAGATGATCGCCTTCGGATTGAAGCGTGCGGGCTTCGAGGTGCGCGAGGCCGAGGACTCCCGATCGGCGCGCGCCGCGCTGGCCGACCGCCGACCGGATCTGATACTGATCGACTGGATGCTGCCCGATACCAGCGGCCTGGAACTCACGCGCTCACTCAAGCGCGAGCGCGATACCCGCGATCTGCCGGTGATCATGCTGACCGCACGGGCCGAGGAGGGCGACAAGGTCGCCGGGCTGGATGGCGGTGCCGATGACTACATGACCAAGCCGTTTTCCCCGCGCGAGCTTGTGGCCCGGGTCAATGCCGTGTTGCGCCGCAGCGGCAGCACCGACGAGAACGAGCGTGTGCAGTTCGATGAACTGAGCCTTGATCGCGCCGGGCATCGCGTGATGGTGGGCGAGCGCACGGTGCCGCTGGGTCCCACCGAGTACCGGTTGCTAGAGTTCTTCATGACCCATCCCGAGCGTGTCTACAGCCGCGAGCAACTGCTCGATCGGGTCTGGGGCGGGAATGTGTATGTCGAGGAGCGCACCATCGACGTGCATGTGCGGCGTCTGCGCAAGGCGCTGGAAGATTTCCGTTACGATCGCCTGGTGCAGACCGTGCGCGGCTCGGGTTATCGGTTCTCGGCGCGAGCGGAAGGCTGAGCTCGACACGGCGCCCGTGCGCAGATGAATTCCTCGGGTTGGCTATTTCTGGGCGCGCGGCTGTCGCTTGCGATCGCGGTCGGCCTGGGCGTGGGCGCGCTGCTCGGTGCCGCGTGGGCCGGTCTGGCCGTGGTGCTGGTCATCTATCTGTCCGTGCTTCTGGCCGACCTGTCGCGGGTGCTGCGCTGGCTGCGGCGCGATGAGCCGGAGCTGGCCCCCGAAATCGCCGGTCCGTGGGGTGATCTGGTGGCGATGATCGTGCGGCTCTACCGGCGCAAACAGTTTCACAAGCTGCGCCTGCTGCGCTTGCTGCGGGAACTGCGCCGCTCCACCGCGGCCATGCCCGATGGGGTGGTGGTGCTCAATCCGCAGGCCGAGATTCTCTGGTTCAACCGCACCGCCGCCCGGCTGCTGGGACTGCGGGGCAAGAGCGATATCGGTTTGCGCATCGAGAACCTGGTGCGCTCGCCGGAGTTCGTGCGCTACCTGCGCGGCGGGCAATACGCGCTGCCGGTGATCCTGCGCTCGACGGTCGGGGTCGAGCAGTATCTTTCCGTGCAGATCGTGCCGTATGGGGCGGGCCAGTTGCTGGCGCTGGTGCGCGATGTCACCCACCAGGCGCGACTGGAAGCGATGCGCAAGGACTTCGTCGCCAACGCCTCGCACGAGCTGCGCTCGCCGCTCACCGTGATCTCCGGCTATCTGGAGACGCTGACGCAGGATGCCGCTATCGATCCGGCCATTGCCGGGCCGTTGCAGGAGATGCGACGCCAGTCAGCGCGCATGACCGGCATCGTGCAGGACCTGCTGGAGCTGTCGCGCCTGGAGTCTTCGGACAGTTCGGCGCCGGAGCAGCCCATCGATGTGGTGGCGCTCATGGCGCAGTTGCGCCGGGATGTGCTGGCGCGCCCGCTACACCCGGCACAGGTGCTCATGCATGCGGATTCGAGCCTCAAGCTGCTCGGCGAGGACGAGATGATTCACTCGGCGTTCGCGAATCTGGTCGATAACGCCGCCAAGTACACCGCCCCGGAAGGCTCGCTGCAGATGCGCTGGTGGACTGATGATCAGGGCGGACACTTTTCGGTCACCGATACCGGCATAGGCATCGCCGCCGATCATATCCCGAGGCTCACCGAGCGCTTCTATCGGGTGGACAGCGGCCGCAGCCGAGCCACCGGCGGCTCCGGCCTGGGGCTGGCGATCGTCAAGCACGTACTGCAGCGACACGGCGCACAACTATCAATCGAGAGTCAGGAGGGGCGCGGCAGCAATTTCACCTGTCATTTCCCGCGCGAGCGGCTGGAGCGCGCGACCTGATTTTTCGCAGCTCTGCGACCTGATTCGCGCGCAATCGCCGGGCCTTGCGCTATATTGTTGCATCATGGATGCCGCTGATCTGACGCACCACACCTCCAAGCGTTTCAACGAGGAACTCGAGCGCGTCCGCACCAAAGTGCTGGCGATGGGCGGGTTCGTCGAAGAGCAGCTCGGCCGCAGTCTGACGGCGCTGGTGGATGGTGACAGCGCCCTTGGCCGCGCGGTGGCGCAGGATGACTACAAGGTCAACGGCATGGAAGTGTCGATCGACGAGGAGTGCAGCCGCATTCTGGCCACGCGCGCGCCCGCGGCCGGGGACCTGCGCATGATCGTCGCCACCATCAAGACCATCACCGATCTTGAGCGTATCGGCGATGAGTGCGAAAAGATCGGCCACATCGCTGCCCGGCTGGCAACCATCGAACGCCCCGCGAACCGTTACCGCGAGGTGAAGCACCTGGGACGCACGGTGCAGAGTCTCATGCACGACACCCTGGATGCGTTCGCGCGCCTGGATGTGGATATGGCGCTCAAGACCTGCCGCCAGGACCGCGTAGTGGATGAAGAGTACGAGGCGATTCAGCGCCAGTGCATCACGTTCATGATGGAAGATCCGCGCACCATCCGGCGCGGTCTGGATGTCATGTGGGTGGTGCGCTCGCTCGAGCGTATCGGCGATCATGCCAAGAACATCTGCGAGTACGTGATCTACATGGTGCATGGCAAGGACGTTCGCCACACCTCGCTCGACCAGTTCGAGCGTGAACTCGCCGAACGCGCGGGCCAGCAGCGTTGAACCGCGCTCGCGCGCTCAACGCGCTCGGGTTGCTGCTGTGCTTGGGCCTGCTGGGCTACGCCTGGTATGCGCAGACGGCGCTCGGGCTGGAGCCGTGCCCGCTGTGCATCTTTCAGCGGGTCGGCATCGCCGCCTGCGGCCTGCTATTCCTGCTCGCGACGCTGCAAAACCCCGGCCGCACCGGCGCGCGTGTCTACGGCGTGCTGCTGCTGTTCACGGCGCTGGCGACCATCGGCGTGGCGGGGCGGCACCTGTGGATTCAGCATCTGCCCGAAGGGGCCGTGCCATCCTGCGGCGCCACATTGAATTACATGCTGGAGATCTTCCCGATCACTGACGTGATCCGCAAAGTGCTGAGCGGATCCGGTGAATGCGCGCGCATCAACTGGCGATTGCTCGGGCTGTCGATGCCCGGCTGGGTACTGCTCTCGGCGGCGGCCCTGGGCGCGCTGGGCGCGTATGCCAATTTCCGCTCGCGCTTCAGGTAAGCAGGTTACGCAGCGATCCCAGGTACATGGCGTGCAAGCTATCGATGTCGTCGATGCGCACCGATTCATTGACCTTGTGAATGCTGGCGTTGATCACGCCGAGCTCGACCACTTGTGCGCCCATGGGGGCGATGAAGCGCCCGTCGGAAGTGCCGCCGCCGGTCGACAGCACCGGCTGCTCGCCCGTGATCGCGCGCACCGCCGCGCTGACCGCGCCCGATAGCGCCCCGGGCGCGGTGTAGAAGGGCTCGCCCGAGACATACCATTCCAGCGTGAAGCGCACGGCGTGACGGGCCAGTATCTGCTCCACGGTGCGCTTGAGCCCCTCGAGCGTCTGCACCGGCGAATAGCGCAGGTTGAAACGCGCCTTGAGCTCCCCCGGGATGACATTGGGCGCGCCGGTGCCGGCGGTGAGGTTGGACACCTGGAAGCTGGTGGGCTGGAAATGTTCATTGCCCTGGTCCCACACGCGCCGCGACAGTTCGGCCAGCGCAGGCGCGAAGCTGTGCACCGGATTCTCGGCCAGTTGTGGGTAGGCGATATGTCCCTGCACGCCGTGCACGGTCAGGCGTCCGGACAGCGAACCGCGGCGGCCTATCTTGATGGTATCGCCGATGCTGTGCTCGCTCGAGGGTTCACCGACGATGCACCAGTCGATGCGCTCGCCGCGCTCGCGCAGCGTCTCGACCACGCGCTTGGTGCCATCGACCGACGGACCCTCCTCATCGCTGGTGATCAGGAACGTGACCGCGCCCTGATGGTCAGGGTGCGCAGCGATGAATTCCTCGCTGGCGGTGACCATGGCCGCCAGTCCGCTCTTCATATCCGCAGCACCACGGCCGTAGAGCAGGCCATTGAGTATGGTCGGCTTGAACGGATCCGACCGCCATTCTTCCAGCGGACCGGTGGGCACCACATCGGTATGTCCGGCGAAGCACAGCACCGGCCCAGCGCCGCCATGTCGCGCCCACAGGTTGTCGACGTTGCCATAGCGCAATTTCTCCACCTGGAAGCCGGCGCGTAGCAGCCGGCCGGCCAGCACGTCCTGGCAGCCTTCGTCGGCGGGGGTCACCGAGGCGCGCGCGATCAGTTCCTGGGTCAATTCCAGCGTAGCGGACATCGAATCCTCATCGGCAAGGGCTGACATGAATCTGTCATGCCGGACCGTATACCATGGACACATGAGCACGGAAGGCCTCGGTCACCATATTTCCAGCCGCTTCAATGAGGACCTCGAGCGGCTGCGCAGCAGCGTGCTGGAGATGGGAGGGCTGGTTGAGCGGCAGCTGACCCAGGCGGTGGGCGGCATCACCGAGCCCGACGCGCGCGTGATCGTGCACGTGGCGCAGGAGGAGCTGCGGGTCAATCAGCTCGAGCGCTCCATCGATGAGGACTGCAGCCGCATCCTGGCCACCCGCAGCCCGACGGCCTCTGACCTGCGGCTGATCATCACCATCCTCAAGACCATCACCGATCTGGAACGCATCGGCGATGAGGGCGAGAAGATTGCGGCCATCGCCGCCCGGCTGGCCATGCGTGAGCGGCCCAACAGCCGTTACCGCGAGCTGCGCAACCTCGGTGAACTGGTCATCGAAATGGTGCACGATACGCTCGATGCCTTTGCCCGTCTCGACACCGAGCTGGCGCTCGCGGTGGTGCGCCGCGACCGCACGGTGGATGAGGAATACGAGGCCATTCACCGGCAGAGCATTACCTTCATGATGGAGGATCCGCGCTCGATCCGCCGTGCGCTCGATGTCATGTGGGTGGTGCGTTCGCTGGAGCGCATCGGCGATCACGCCAAGAACGTGTGCGAATACCTGATCTACCTGGTGCACGGCAAGGATGTGCGCCATACCAGGATCGAGGAAATTGAAAAGGAGCTGCATGCCTTCAAGGGCTGAAGGCGCGGCGGGCCTTCTGGTACTGTAGGCAGGTTGAATCCATGGAGACATCGGTAAA
>Ga0208849_1002210_pt1 | contig 11130 bp, 12 predicted proteins | sample NGESurdeep072012_10_FD_184470 | JGI IMG/M metagenome (GOLD analysis project Ga0208849, IMG submission 184470) | Arctic peat soil microbial communities from Barrow, Alaska - NGEE Surface sample 53-3 deep-072012 (SPAdes) | ecosystem: Environmental > Terrestrial > Soil > Wetlands > Peat ...
CCGGTGACGGCCACCATCACGCCGGGATAGACCCAGTAGTAAAGGTGCGAGCCCCAACCGACGATGAACTTGGCGACGCGAGCATATTTGAAGGCTTTGTCTTTGGAGAGCATGGCCTGCTCAGCGTAGTAGTAGCTGGAGCCGGTGCCGGGATAGAGCTTGGAGATTTCGGCGTAGGCTACCGCAGTCGCCAGGCAAAGCAGCAGTGCGGCGAAGATGCCGATCCACATTGCCGGAGCGGTAGATGGCTGGCCGGCAACGCCGGTGGCGGCCTGGATGACGAAAGTCAGCCAGAGAAAGGCGCCGGGGGCGATGAGCGCCATTGCATTGCTGGTCAACCCGGTTAGGCCCAGGGTGGCCTGCATCTGAGGTGCTTTCTGATCTGCCATGAGCATTCTCCTGAATTTCTTTTGAATTTTGTTTGGCGGTTCCCGGCGGCTAACGTCCAGGAAATTTCAAATACAAATCGGCACCGTGCTCATTCGTGGTGGGGACCTCTAGAGCATCGGCGCGGCTTGCTGCGGGACCTGCCAGTCGCCTGGTTAGGCTTTTGGCCGGCCCCGGTTCAATTGCGGTTAAGCGAGTCTATCGACCATCCCATCAGGACGATATAAAGTCCCATCAGGATAAAATCAGGAAATGAAGTATTTCTAGCGATGTGGCCCGAAGAAAGCGATGAAGGCCACAGTCACCGTCTGTTGCTGGTCGGTAAATTTGTTGGCCCCCTTGTCGAAGTACTGCAAGTTGGAGTGGTCGATGCGATATTCAACCCTCATGAGCGCACCTTCAATCCACTTGTACTCATAGGTGAAGGTGCCTTCGTAGAGGGTGTTTCCCGTAGGAGAAGTAGCGGTTTGAAAGCCGTTCGCGTCGTCGAACCATTCAAATCTGCCGGCGATGGCGTTCTTTGCGTTCGCCTGTTCGTGGAATGCACCGGCTACGCCGTACCATTTGTTCAAAATGTTGTCGCCGCAGGTCGTGACGCCGCAGGAGTAGATGGCGTCCTGATTCTGGCCGTAATCGAAGTTGATGTACGCGTTAAATTTTCCGGGCGGCGTGAGCAGCACTGTTGTGTCGATCAGGTTCCGCAGTCCGCTGCTGGTGTTGGCGTTTTCCGGACCAACCAGATAATTCAGGTACCAGCTGTACTTCGGCTTTACCAATGCACTGGTAAAGGCCCCGGAAATGCCGCCATTCGACTTGGAGACGTTATTCCATCCGTTGAACAACTGAAAGCCGACGGTTTCGACCTTCCCCACGGGCATCGAAGTGCGCGCGCCGAAGTGCCAGTACGGAATGGCATACGCGAACAGCAGCGATCTGGAGTAGTTCCAATTGTCCTTGGCCTCAATGACCTCGGCGCCGGCTGACGTTACCCATTTGCCGAAGTCCAGCTCGAAGCCCTTGGCCGTGGGTGGAGCAAGACTGACGTATGCCTGCCTGAGGTAGGGAAGCTGTGAAGCGACAAAGGTGGTCGCCGTCGTGTTCGAGGCGGCGTTGTTGATCACGTCGTTGGCGCGTCCGTAAATGACGCTGACGTAAGCGCCTACCGGATCGGGATTGTGAACCAGATTAACCTCGGCTGCGGCCAGGTTGAATTGATCCGTCTTGTCGTTGAAGTTGTAAAGCTGGTTGAGCTGATCGAAGCCTTGTGTGGTGTTGGGACGGTTGAAGTTGAAGCTGTAGTAGCCGTCGATGAATCCGCTCAGATCCATGGGGCCAACGCTCCATGTGGGTGCGGCTGCGGGGGCGGCGGGGGCTGGCGCAGCGTCAGGAGCTGGCGCAGCGGCAGGAGCTTGGGCCGGTGCGGCGGGGGCCGCAGCAGGCGCCGCGGAAGAATCCGCAGGCGCTTGTGCACCGGCCGTGAGGGCCATTGCCATTGCGGCCGCAGCGAGTGAACTCGAAATGACCCTTGCGTTAAGATACATCGGCTGATTACCTCCAGGAAATTATTTGAATGACTCGAAATGAAATTCGGCCGAGGGGAATAGTAAGACTCGACCTTAGTGGTGCTTGGGAATGTCGTGTTGAGGTTATGCAGCGATGAACACACGTATGGTCTCGATTGCCGACGACATGCTGGGCAATCCCGCTGCACTGATTGACACCGTTGTTTGGGTAAACCGAACTACACCTAGTAATGCAAAGAAGGCATAAAGATTAAATGATGAAACCAAAAAAGATTCCTTGTGCGCCATTCTGACTGTGGGTTTGCTCGTTCTTTCTAATGCACTTCGTGGTGAGTTGTTCGTCGAGGCTCGGGCAACGCCACGGGCTTGCCAGTGAAGAACAGGCGAACAACCTGATAAAATTCTCTTTTCCCAGTCCAGCACCTGAAACCTGACGGGCAGCACGATTTGGATTCGAAGCCGATGCCTGTGAACCGGCAGAGTACGGTGCATAAAGTTTTGCTTCGCAAACTCTCCTGCCTTCGAGTGAAGTGGCCCTCCGCTGGGTTCTCAGATATGGAAAGTGAGTGCCGTATTGGCTCAGAAAATACATAGCCACTCCGTCTTGCGGTCTGGGCGTTCGCACGGCTCCGGTTTGCGTGTGCTTCTGTTCACGCTGGAGTGCGCGCTGGGAGTTGTGGCCGTGATTCTGGTGGCGGCATTCACGCATTGGTGGCTTCGGCTGCTCCCCGTGGTTGCGCTGCTTTATCTGCTCATTGTGGTCCTCACGGCATTGTGGTGCGGCTTCTGGCAGGCGGCAGTGGTTTCGCTTTCGGCTGTGGTCGCGCAGAGCTGGTTCACTGCGCGGCAGCCGGAGGTGGCAATAGCAGCCAACCCGATCGCCTCCGTCACCCTGCTGGTTTTTGTGCTGGTGGCGCTCACCGTCAGCCGCCTGTCGGCGCGAGTGACCGGCCACGCACGCGAGGCCGAGTCGCGCGGCGGGCAGATGGAAGACCTCTATGAATTTACGCGGCGAACCCTTCAAATGGACTTGCACGTGGAGCCAGGCCCGCAACTTGCTGAGTTGGTGCACGAAATCTTCAACTTAGAGGCGGTTGCGGTGTTCGACGCCGATTTGCACGATGTGTACACTGCGGGATTCTGGAATGTGGACCCGCAGGAGATGGCTCAGAACGTCTACTACTTCGAGACAGCGGACGACGATCGGGTCACCGGCGTCGGCCGTCGCGTGGTGCGACTGGGCACCGTACCCGTCGGTAGCCTGGTGGTGCGCGGCGATACCGGTCCGCTGATTAACAATGCGATTGCTTCGCTGATCGCCATCACATTCGACAGGTATCGCGCCTTTGCCAACGAGAGCCGGATCGAGACCGAGCGCCGCACTGAACAGCTCCGTGCCACCGTGCTCGACAGCCTCGCGCACGCTTACAAGACCCCGCTCACAGCCATTCGCGCAGCTTCAACGGGAATGGGTGAGATGGGTCACCTCTCCGCGGGCCAGGCGGACCTGGTGGGACTGATCGACGAGCAGACGCGCCTGCTGGGCGACTTGACCAACCGCCTGCTGACCACGGCGCGACTGGACGCAGGTGAAGTCGCTATTCACGTTGCTCGAGTGAGCGCGGGAACGCTGATTGAAGAAGTGGTGGCCGCTCTCAAGGATCGGCTGGCAAGCATGAAGGTCGCCATTGAGATTGAGGACGAAAACCTGGCGCTGAGTTGCGATCAGCAGTTGATGTCCATGCTGCTGACCCAGTACATTGACAACGCATGCAAATATTCCAACTTCGGCAGCACAGTCACGATCCGTGTGCAGGTCACTGCGGCAGAGGCGATCTTTTCCGTGCACAGCATCGGGCCGGTTATCCCCATGGCGGACCGCGAGCGCATCTTCGACCGCTACTATAGATCGTCGACCTATGCCGACCGCGCCCCCGGCACGGGTATCGGGCTTTCGGTGGCCAGGCGGGCCGCGCAGATTCACGGCGGCTACGTCTGGGTGACCAGCGATGAAGAGGAAGGCACCACATTCTTTGCGGCCATTCCGCTGACATTGGAGAGGGAGATTTCGTTATGACGCAGCCGGGAATCCGCATCCTCGTGGTCGATGACGAGCCGGCAATTCGGCGCGCGCTGCGGCCGCCGCTGGTGGAGCTTGGATTTCAGGTGGCAGAGGCCTCGCGCGGAGAGGAGGCGCTGCAATTGCTGCGCTCTTCGCCCTACGACGTGGTGCTTCTGGACATCAACATGCCGGGAATCGGCGGCATTGAGACGCTGAAGCGAATCCGCAGCTTTGCGCCGCGCCTGCCGGTGCTGATGCTGACCGTGCGCGACGACGAAGAGGACAAGGTGGAGGCGCTGGAATTTGGCGCGGACGATTACGTGACCAAGCCGTTCAGCACGCGTGAGCTGATCGCCAGAATCCGTTCGGCCGTGCGCCGCGTGCGCGCCCCGGCCCGGCCAGAGGATGCGCCCATCGAGATCGGCGAGATTCGTTTGGAGCCGGCCAAGAGGCTGGTGACCAGGCGCAGGATTCCGGTGAAGCTCACGCGCAAGGAGTTCGACATTCTGTATTGCCTGATGAGCCGCGCCGGACGTGTGGTGACTTACTCCAAGCTGTTGACCGCGGTGTGGGGCGCCGAGAGCCGCGAAGAAGTGGAGTACCTGCGGACCTTCGTCAGGCAGTTGCGCAAAAAGATCGAGGACGACCCATCGAATCCACTCTACTTGCTGACAGATGTTTACGTGGGCTACCGCTTTGCCGATGCGCAGATGTTCCTGGAAGGATCGTCTAATGACGGATCGCCCGCGGCGGAAGAAATGCCGGACGGCGAACATGCGCAAGAGAGCGAAGACGTGCCGGAAGACGAGCACGAGCCGCCGAAAGCTGTTGACTAACACGCTGGGTTTCGAGTGCTAAATGCGAAGGCCCATTCTATTGCGGAATGGGCCTTCTTGCATCGTGCCGACTTTTGCCGGATCTACTTCTTGCCCCAGAAATCAGGCGAGGCCGTGAGCCACGCGGCGGGCGCATAGCTGATCTGCGGGACAATCGCAAAAAGATCCGATTCGGAGGACTCGATCGTCTCCGAGCCGAGCTCGCGCATCAATTGCAGTTGATCTTCGCCCACGCTCTTGGGCAGATTGTCGCCGTCGATCATGGCCTGATCTTCGTCCGCGAGAGCCTTGATGGGCGTCACCAGGATGAAGGTTCTGTCGCTGTCTTGGCCATACAGCTTTTCAAACATCGCCCAATGGGAATTCGCAATGGATGAATAGGCTTTCATGTAGATCTTCACCAAATGCTCGAAATCCTGATAGTGGCCGTTGTGAACATGGAAAAGAGTGATGTCGAAGAAACGCTCCTGGGAAATATCGACGGCCGAATTCAGGCTCAGGTCGTCGCGGAACTTATAGATGCTGCCGTGGGTTTCGCTCAGCGCGGGAGCCTCGGTTGCGTCGGCTGCCTTGAGCGCATCCTGCAGCTTGGAGTCCGACATACCTTGATCGTGTTCCTTTTGCATACTTGCGAAGGAGTCGAATCCAGCGAAAAACAACGCGCGGGGCGAACCGGTAATGTTGATCATGCCGAAGTAGTTGACGGGCGCATTTGCCGCGCGCTGAGCCTGCGCTTCGGTGCTTTCACTTGCGATGAAGGAGCCGGTCATATTCGGCTTGATCGAAATGTTGCTCAGGTAGATGTACTTCGGCGGCGGATTCACGCCGCTGGGCGGTGCCTGGCCGACCGTGGGCGCTGCACAAAACATTGGGCCAGCGACGAGAAGACTCAAAGCGGCCTTGACCGCGGAATGGAATTTCATAATCTATTACCTCCGGGGTTGAATTGGGGAACCAGAATAGCACTTGAAAGCCGCACACATTGGGATTAAATCGGCGGCTGGCGCCCGGGAGCTGTGGATTTCCTACTGGTTGTAATGCAGAAGGCTGAAGACCTCGTACTCCTTGAAGCGCTCGCGGCCCTTGAGAAAATCAAGCTCGACGGCAAAGCCCAACCCGGCGATCACGCCGCCCAACTGCTTGACCAGTTTGATCGTGGCTTCCATCGTGCCGCCGGTGGCGAGCAGATCGTCCACCAGAACGACGCTCTGGCCCGGAGAGATGGCGTCCATGTGAATCTCCAGCGTGTCCGTCCCGTATTCGAGGTCGTAGGTCACGCGGGCAACGGGCGCGGGCAGTTTTCTGGGCTTTCGCACGGGAACAAAGCCGGCGTTGAGCCGATAGGCCAGCGCGGGCCCGAAGATGAATCCACGCGCTTCAATGCCCAGAATCAAATCGATGTGCTGCCCAATGTAATGCGCGGCCATTGCGTCGATAAGCTGCGCGAAGCCCATCTTATTCTTGAGCACTGTTGTGATGTCGTAAAAGAGAATCCCGGGCTTGGGAAAATCCGGTATGGTGCGGACAAGTTTTTTCAAATCCTCGACGTTGATGGGCTTTGTAGTTTCCGGCATGGCAGTGCGGCGCTCCTCTTTCAGTTTTCAAAGATCAGAGGTCAGTGATCAGTTAACAGTCTATAAGACAGGGAACCTGGAACCTGGAATCTGGAACGGGAAACAGGGAACAGGGAACAGGGAACAGGAAGTAAGACTCCGCTCGGTTGGGCAATGTTAATCGCTGGGTTGCCTTCAGGCAAAATTGCGCACTCCAGATTCACTGCGCTTTTCTGATCCCTGATCCTTGATCCCTGCTTTTTTCACCAAGCGCCGTCGATCTTGAACGAACTGAGGCCTTCGGCCTCGCTGTCGGCCAGCGTGTGCTCGACGACGCGGTCCACGCGAGAGCCGCGCGGCCCTTTGCGAAGGTTGGCGCGAAGCTCATCCAGGTCTCCGGCTTCACCCGCCGCAACAACTTCCACGTCGCCGTCCTCGGTGTTGCGCACCCATCCGCGCAGATTCATCTCGCTCGCCTCGCGCTGCACAAACCAGCGGAAGCCGACACCCTGCACGCGACCTTGAATAAGGAAATGAACAACCATGGAATCCGACCTTCGCCAGTGTTGCAGATGTGCGCGAGCGCGCGCAAGCAGCGGACGTGCAATCTATTCCGCACTCAGCAACTCACGCAACCGACTGAGCGCATGTTCAATAGCGGCGCGCTCCGCGGGCCGGGCCCGTTTGAGTGCCGATTGCAACGGTCCTTGCGCGACGGCCGGAATCCGATCGCGAACAAACGCTGTCACTATGCCAGTAGGGAAGATTCGGCTGACGCGCGCGTCTTCACGGTCGGTCTTACGCTCGAGCATGCCCTGTTTCTCGAGGCGGTCGGCGATCCCACTCACGGTTGAGTGTGCCAGGCTCACCTCGCGGCTCAGTTCCTTGAGACTAATCCCCGGTCGGCTCACCACAACCTGCATCACCGCAGTCTGCGGCGCCGTCAGCTTGCCCTTCGCCACCTCCGCATCAAGCGGCTTACGCAGTGCCTGTCGAATGACGCTCAGGTCGCGCTCCACCCGCTCGGCCTGCGCACTTACGGATCGTGAATTCGATTTCAGTTCTGGCGGCATGAAGCGATTTTAAAAGACGCCGGGGATCAAAGCTTTGACCCTGCGGCGGTATTCCGGGTAATCCTGCGGGAAGGTCTGCATCATCAGGCGCTCTTCCTGGCGCATTTTGATCGCGAGCCCGGGCAGAACGATGGCGAATCCGATAATGCAGCGCCATAGGCCGTAGGCGAGTGTCGTACCCGCCAAGGCAACCACAAATCCTGTGTAGATAGGATGGCGCGCCAGCGCATAAGGGCCGTTCACGATGAGCCGGTGTCCTGCCTTGACCGTTGGCCGACCGCTCCAATTTTCGCCCAGTATCAGGCGTGCCGTGGCGGCGAAGAGACAGCCGGCCAATGTGATGGCCAATCCGGCCAGTTCGACCGCGCTGGTGTGCGCGATGAACCGAGAGTCCAGCCATGTGCCGCGAAAGAAGTAGCCGCCAATCAAGGCGGCTCCCGCAAGAAATGGCAGCAGATGTAACAGATCTCCACCCAGCGATTGCGCGCGTTGCGTGGGTTTAGTAAAGAGCTTCCCTGCAAGCCAGAAGAGTCCCAACAGGACCCAGCAGTAGCCTACGGCCTCTAGCGGGTCGAATGTCATTGGTTTAACCTCCGTCGTATACGATACGTCGTATACGACATATATTGACGCAATGGTTCCAGCTTGTCAAGCGGATTCAGCTCGGAATTGTGATCCGGCGAGAACCGGCCATGAGCTCCCGGCGCGCCCTAGAACTAGGAAATGAACAACCATGGAATCCGAGCTTGGCTAGTGTTGCAGATGCGCAAGCGCCCGGCGACTTCGCAAGACACGCGCAGCGCACTGCTACTCGGCGGGCGGTGCGGGCTTCCTTTGATCCACTACCGTAAATCCATCGGGAATTTGAAAGAGCGCTGGATCGGGCACTGACGAACTTAAGTCCGTGATGGTAAAAACCTGCTTGCCAAAGCTCGGGTTCGTGAGGGTCGAGCGCAAATCGATGCCGAGGCTCGATGCGAACCAGAACTCGCGCGTGATGCTATAAGGCCGGTCGTTTCCATTAACGCCTTGATTAATGGTGGTGGTGTCGCGCGTGCCCTCGGTCTCAATGCCTTCGATGTCCTGGATTCCGAGGTCCTCGTGAGTTCTAAATCCATCGCCGTTGGGTAGCGCGCCACTGGGCCCGGAGGTTGGGCGATACGCGGCCATGGGCCTTTCCGCGGACTTTTGCAGCGTGCATTGGTGAGGTGTTCTAAGCAGGAAGCAGTTGTACAAGGTGCGCTCCATAGGGTCGGCAATTTGAATCAGATAATTTTTTGACTGCACCTTGCCGTCTTTCGGCACAAGGTACCAACGTTCCTCATAAATTCGTCCCTGGCTGTCGCGCGCGATCCGCCGCTGGTTCACGAGCGTAAAGGTCCCTCCATCGGAAAGAGGCCTTATCCACTCGGTGTGGACGATTGCAGTGAAAGGCGCGTTCTGCATCGGAGAAACATAGATGCTCTGCAACACCTGGGTGACGCCGCCGTCAGGGATGGCAGGCGCCGCTGCCTGGCCGCCCTGCGTGTCTTGAGTGGGAGCTTGCGGGGGCTCGGCGCTGATTGCAACTGCCATGAAGGCAGCAAGGAGGAAACCAGAGAGGACTTTCATTGAACCTCCGGCGTGTGCAGACACTATAACATTCCCGTGTTTCATCTCTAGAGACCTTCGCGTCCTCCGCTGGTTCTCGTTTGATGAACTCGGATCCCTGCTGGTAGCGCGCTACACTGGAGTTCATCATGGTCTTCGTTCTCGACAACTACGATTCGTTCACCTACAACCTGGTGCAGTACCTGGGCGAGCTGGGCGCGGAGGTCGTGGTGCGTCGCAACGACGAGGTCACGCCCGAGGAAGTCGAAGCCATGAAACCGGAGCGGATTCTGCTTTCACCGGGGCCATGCACGCCGCAGGAGGCGGGGATTCTGGTGCCGCTGATCCGGCACATGGCAGGCAAAGCTCCGATTTTGGGCGTTTGTCTGGGTCACCAGGCCATTGGAGAAGCTTTTGGCGGCAAGGTTGTTCGCGCGCATACGTTGATGCATGGCAAAACGAGCGCAGTGGAGCACGACGGCAAAGGCATTTTCTCGAGCTTGCCTACGCCGCTCACCTGCACGCGCTACCACTCGCTCGTCGTGGAACAGAAATCTTTGCCGGCCGAACTTGCCGTTACGGCGCACACGCACGGGGCCAACGGATCGGGTCAAGACAGCCAAAGTCAGGGCAGCGAATTTATCATCATGGGTCTCCGCCATCGCAGCTTGCCTGTCGAGGGAGTGCAGTTCCATCCCGAGAGCGTGCTTACCGAGGGCGGGCACCAGATGATCCGCAACTTTCTGGACATGTAATCGATGCATGCCGCAATGAACGTCCGCTTGAACGTCTCGCGTTGCCTGTCTGGCTCGTTTTGTCGTGCGCGCCACCTGCCCGTTTCGAGACTCATTGTGCTGGTGGCCGCTACTGCGGCATTTCTCGGATCGGCGAGTAGCGCGCAGAACCCAATGGCCCCATCAACTCCCTCGGTAACGCAGCCCGCGCCGCCGGCAACGCCGAGTGCAGCACCGAGCACACCTGCCGCGGGACCATCGCAGCCGCCCGCAGCAAACGACGCGGCTCCTACATTCAGTTCTCCTCCTGTCGCCATCGTTCCGCTGGACAAATCTATCCCTGGCGCGGCGCTCTCAGTCGATGGGCGGCTGCAGGCGTGGAACGGCCGTGCATACCTCACCGGCAGCGGAACGATCTCCGCCGGCGACGCGACGGCTCAGGTGACACTGCCTTATCGCGGAACGATGCACGTTTGCGCCTCGAGTTCAGTCAAGCTTGCCACCGCCTCGAGCGCCGCGTCAGGCACTGCGTCGGGCGATGTGCCGGGCTTGTTGATTGCGCTCGATCATGGCGCGGTGGAAATGAGCCTCGCGGCCAGCACCGCGCGCGCGCAGAATGCCGACACGCTGCTTACTCCGTATTTTCGAATCCTAATCGGCGGGCCGAATGCGGCGGATGTAGGGGTGCGGCTCGGTGACAATGGCGACACCTGCGTGGATAACGCCGGCGCGAATGCGCCCTACGTCGTCGTGACGAGCGTCTTCGAGGGCGGACTCTATCGCGTGCAGCCGGGCCAACGCGTCATGTTTCAGCAAGGCAGCTTACAGAAAGTAGTCGACGAGGAAAAAGAGCCTTGCGGCTGCCCATCGCCGGCCAAGTCGGAGGCCAATGAGTTTCCGCTGGCGCAGAGCGAGGGCCTCGCGCCCATTCCGCCGTCGCCGCCGGCGCCTGCCGGGAACCAAACCGCGGGGAGCGGCCAGGCGACGACAACTCTGGTGTACAAAAGCAGCGAAGCCGCGCCGGCTGTCACGATCCCCCAGCCGCGCGCGTCGCCGACGACAGGGCCACCAACGCCAACGCCCACCGCAGAGAAGAAACCCGGATTCTTCGGCAGAATTGGGCATTTTTTCAAGCGCATTTTTGGGGCGGAGTAACGTCGAATTTGAGCTTCGAATGGGTGCAGGGACAGCAATGAGATCAGAAATATTTCCAAAACGGAGACCGGATGGATCGTTCTGCATAGAGATGAGACTCGCTATTGACGCTGAAGATCCTGCGGTGCTGGCTTCCCGGATAAATGCCTGGATAGAAGAGTGGGTGCAAGCGAACCGCTATTGGAAGACGATTTTTGCAGAAGAGGGTGGGGTGTTT
>Ga0208849_1002211_pt1 | contig 11120 bp, 11 predicted proteins | sample NGESurdeep072012_10_FD_184470 | JGI IMG/M metagenome (GOLD analysis project Ga0208849, IMG submission 184470) | Arctic peat soil microbial communities from Barrow, Alaska - NGEE Surface sample 53-3 deep-072012 (SPAdes) | ecosystem: Environmental > Terrestrial > Soil > Wetlands > Peat ...
GACCCCTCATCCGTCGGCTTCGCCGCCACCTTCTCCCGCAAGGGGAGAAGGATTCAGCTCCTTCGGCGCATAGGGGCCCAACGCCTCGAAAAGCGGCCCAAGATGCTGCGCGTATCGTCGCCAGCGGTGCAGCGATGAAGTGAATATGGGGCGGCGCACCTGGGCGGCGCTGGCGGTGCGCACGGCGCCCTTGCGCTCATGGAATCTCAGGCAGGCGCCGTCCCAAGGCAGGCTGCACGCGTCGGTCACCAGCCAGCGGATGCGCTCGTCCGGCGCCGCGACCAGAACCTCGTGGTCGACATCGATCGCCCTGCCCGGCAGGACGCGCGCCCAGTGGTCCATCATCGTGCGATAGCCGACATACTCCGCTCCGATCTGGCCAAGATCGAAGAGAGTCTCATTGCCGCTGGCGAACAGTTGCCGATAGCACGACAGGCAGGTGTCGGCAGGATCGCGCAGGCTGTGCAGGATGGTGGCGCGCGGGAACATCAGGTGGATCATGCCGACGTGCAAATGGTTTTCGAGGGTCTTGTCGACGAAGCGTGATTTCCCATCCCAGCCCCTGGCCCGGAGCTCGGCAAGGTATCGGTCGGCCAGGGCGGCGCAATCGGCGGGACCGATGGACTCGCCGGGGCGCGGGTAGCGGCCATCGAGGACGGCCGACAAGGCCCCGGTCTCGCCCAGCGCCTGAACCTTGGGATGGCTGGCCAGGATCTGTTCGATAAGGGAGGAGCCGGATCTGGGCATGCCGACGATGAAGATCGGGCTCGTGATCGCCATCACGGCCCCCTGCGCCGCCGCGATGAACTCCGGGGTGAACAGATCACTGACGAAATCGATCGATCCAGCGTGGCCGCGAAGGGCGACCTGCGGGTGGATAGAACGTCCGTTGACGGAGTTTCGGATCAGGGTCTCGCGCTCGAGGGCGTTGCCCGCGGCGAATGCGGCGAAGGCCTCGTCGACTTCGTCGCGTTTTTCCAGAACGCCGGCGAGAGCGAAAAGGGCGCCGGAGCGATCCTCATCGTTGGATTGCCCCTCCTGCGCGAGGCGCCTCAAATCGTCGGCCTCGCCATCGTCGATCGCCTCGGGGCTGAGAATGGCCAGTCGCGTGAGCGCCCTGGCGCGCGCGGACGGATCTAACGCCAGCGCCCGGTAGCAGGCGATCGCCTCGTCGATGCGCCCCAGCACGGCCAGGGCTACGGCCAAACGGAAGTGGGTTTCGGCGGCGTCGGACTTGAGGTCCAGGGCGCGTCGATAGGCTTGGGCCGCCTCGGCCCATAGCTCCAGTTCCTGGCAAACGGCCCCGAGATTGTGCTGGGCGGCGAAATGATCGGGGGCCAGGGCGACGACGCGCCTCAATCCCACGAGCGCGCTCTTTGGCCGTCGCCGCCGAATCTCGACCATGGCCAGCGAATAGACGGCGCGGACGTCGTCAGGATCGGCGCGTCGAACTGCCTCGTAGAGGCCCGCCGCCTCGGCCAGCCGCCCGGCGTCGAAATGAACGGCGGCCGCCCGCAGGATGCGCTCGGCCGCGGCGGCGTCGCGGGCGCACGGCGCGCCGGCTGATCTCAAACGCGCCCCGCGCCGATCACTTGAAACGAGCCTGCAGTTCGATCCCATAGGTGCGCGGCGCGGTCAGGCTGATGAACCTGTCGACGATGGTGGGACTGACCCCGGGCGCGCTGACAATTTGCCCGCTGGCGCCATCGGTGCCGATTGTGTTGAAGACGTTGTCGGCGAAGACGATGACCGTGTAGCGATCCTTCGAATCCGTCCAGGTGGCGCGCAGGTTCACCTGCGAATAGGCGGGGGCGTAATTATAGGGCCGATTGAAGATGCTCGAATATTCTCCGTCCTTCCAGATGTAGCTGCCTGACAGGGTGAGCGAGCCAGGTCCCAGGTCGAAACGGTAGAGCCCGTTGACCGACACCTTGTTGTGCGGCGCCTGGGGGATGTTCTGGCCGGTGGTGTTCTGGCTCCCGGTATTGGCTGGACAGCCGGCGGTATTGGCGCCGGGCTGTGTCGCGGTCGGGTCGTCGCTGTCCTGGAAACAGGCCCCGCCGGTACCCGCGACCTTGGCGTTCAGATAGGCATAATTGACACTGATGGTCAGCGGATCGATCGGCTTCCAGATGGTCTCGGCCTCGAAGCCATAGGTGTGCACGCTCGGGACGTTGAACACGAAGGTCGTCGGCGGCCCGGCCGCCGGCTGGACAGAAAGCGGAATCTGGTCGTTCTGATAGTTGTAATAGAAGGCCGCCAGATTGGCCTGGAAGGTGTGGCCAAAGTCCTTCTTCAGGCCGACTTCCCAGGCGTCGACATATTCCGGCTGGGTCTCCGGCGCCGGGGCGAGAATGCCGGAATTGAAGCCGCCGGTCTTATAGCCGCGGCTGTATTTGGCGTAGAGCAGGGTCTCTTCGTCCGGCGTCCATTCGACACCGGCGGTCCCGGTTACGGCGTGGAAGGAGGCGTTAAGGGCGCGCACTTCCTTGCCGGTGGCCGCGTTGAACACGCCGACGCTGGTGCCGGGGAACGGCTGGCCGTTGGGCATCGCCGGAACCGCGAGCAGCTGGGTGAGATCCACCGCCGGCGTGGCCGACCCGAAATCGAGGCCCGGGAGGGCGAACCCGACAGCGCGAAACTGTTCGAAGCCGTCCTTGTGATCGTGCGTATAACGGATGCCGCCGGTCAGCTTGAGGGTCGATGTGACCTTCCAGTCGAGCTGGGCGAAACCCGCGTAAGAGTCTTCGTTGAGCTGGGTGTCCTCGGAATAGGCCGAGCGGGTCGGATTGGGCGCGGCGGGCACGAACAGGCCGGCCCCCACCAGCGGGAACAGCAGGATCGGGTCGGCGACCTCGGCCTGGTTGGGTGTGAACACATTGATCGGCTGGTTGTAGTGTTCATGATACCAGTAGAGGCCGGCTATCCATTGCAAGGGGCCGTTGTTCGTCGAAGTGAAGTTCAACTCGTGGCTGAAAAAGTATTCGTCCTCGATGAACGAAAGATCGTCTCCTTTGGAGTTGATCGTAAGCGGCCCGCTACCGCCAGGCCCTTGAATCTGATAGGACAACACTCCGGGGACGGGGCCAAGATTGGCGGAGAAGGGGAAGTTCAGGTTGTAGTAAAACTTCTGATAACCGCCCAGATACTTCACGTCGAAGCCCGAGCCGTGCCAGACCAGGGAGCCGGCGAGAATGATGTTGCGCGACTGGTCCGAACTGGAGCGGAAATCGGAGTCGAAGTTGCGCAGGTTGCGCAAACCCGGGTTGGACCCTGGCGTGTTGGCCAGGGTGACGACCCCGCCAGCAACAATCGGATCGGAGCCCGGGGCGCCGCACCCCAGCCCGCCGACGCCGCCTGGCACGCCGCATAGGCCATAGAAGGAATTGGGGAACAGCGCCCCAGTGGGAAACTCCGACTGGCCGTAGGGTCCGATCAGGGCCTGGGTGTGGAAGCTGACGTTGAAATCGCTGGTGGCGACCTTGCCCCAGGCTTCGAAATTGTCGCCGAGCTTGGCTTCCAGTTGGGCCTCGACGTGATAGGCGTGGCCGTTGCCGCCCTGGGTGACGCTGCCGCCTTCGGAGGAGCCGTCGAGGTTGTGGAAATAGCCGCCGGTCTGGTCAGTGTAATTGGCCCCCAGCCGGAACTTCAGGCCGTCGGCGATCGGTCCGGAGACCGCGCCTTCAATGAAATACTTGCCGTAGTTGGCTGCGCCGCCGCGGACCTCTGCCTCGAAATCGCTGGTCGGACGCCGGGTGATATAGTTGATCGCGCCGCCGTCGGCGTTGCGGCCATAGAGCGTGCTCTGCGGTCCGCGCAACACTTCGATGCGGTCGACGAACAGCGAATCGCTCTGCAAGAGGATCGAGGCGTTGGCGCCGTAATAGACGCCGTCATAATAGATCGCCACGCCGGACTCGGTGGCCAGATTGTCGGTGTCGCGGCCGATGCCGCGGATGTAGGGCCGGTCGGTCAGGGAATTGAACGACAGTCCGGGGGCGAAGTCGCTGAGGTCCTGGACCGAAGCGATGCCCAGGAGGTCGCGTTGCTCGGCGGTGAAGGCGGTCACCGCCACCGGCACCGTCTCGATGTTCTGCTGGCGCAGTTCGGCGGTGACGACCAGTTCGCCGATGCTGCCGCCGCCCTGCTCGGCCACACCCGCCGGCGCCGTGGCGTCTGCGGCCCGGGCCTGGCTGGCGTACAGGCCGGCGAAAAGGGCGAGCGCCGTGGCGGACGCACCGCGAAAGAGCGTGATTTTCATGCGAATTCCTCCCCAGGAAGGCGTCCGCTCTGACGGCGGAGTCATGCCCGTTGGCAGGATGACGCCGCGTTATCCGGCTCGTCAATCAGCGCTGCATGGCTAGTTCGCGACCGGTGCAAAGGAGCAACAGTCATGCTTGCCTTGCCGGCCGCCTTCCTGCGCGTTAAGGCGGCGGCTCCGCGGGCGGGGACGTGATGGACGAGCCGGAAAACCTGATCGACGCCCTGGCGCTGGAGCGCATCGAGGTCAATCTCTTCCGCGGCGTCGCGCCCACCGGCCAGGGCCCGCGCATCTTTGGCGGCCACGTCATCGCCCAGGCCCTGCTGGCCGCCTACAAGACCGTCGAGGGACGGGTCTGCCACTCCCTGCACTGCTATTTCATCCGGCCCGGCGATCCCACGATCCCGATCCTCTATGAGGTCGACCGGGCGCGGGATGGGCGCACCTTCACCACCCGCCGGGTGACGGCCATCCAGCATGGGGAGCAGATTTTCAACCTCGCCGCCTCCCTGCAGGTCCCGGAGGCCGGCCTCGAGCACCAGGACCCGATGCCCGACGTCGCCAGGCCCGATGCGCTCCCCGACGAGCGCGAACTGCGCCGCGCCTTCATCGACAAGCTGCCGCCGAAGATGCGCGAGATGGCGCAGCGTCCGCGGCCGATCGAGATTCGCCCGGTGGACGCCGACGATTATCTGTCGCCGAAGATCGGTGAGTCCTTCCAGAACATCTGGATGCGCGCCAATGCGGCCGTGGGCGACGACGTGGTGCTCAACCAGGCGGTCATCGCCTACGCTTCGGACATGTCGTTCCTTTCGACCGCCATGCGCCCGCACGGCATGGGGTGGCAGACCCCTGGCCTGCAGACGGCCAGCCTCGATCACGCCATCTGGTTCCACCGCCATTCGCGGTTCGACGAATGGCACCTCTACGCCCAGAGAAGCCCGTCGGCCTCGGGCGGCCGGGGCTTCAACCTCGGTGAGATCTACAGCCTTGACGGCGCCCTGGTGGCTTCCACCGCCCAGGAAGGCCTGATGCGCTACCGCCCCCCGCCGGAGACGTGAGCGGCCTACCGTTCGCCCGCAGCTACCGCCCCGGCGCCACGAGGATCTTGATCTGGCTCTTGTCGGTCTGCAGGCGGGCGAAGGCGGCGGGGGTCTCGTCGAGGCCGACGACCCCGGTGATGATCTCGCCATAGCGGGTCGCGCCCTCGGCCAGGTTGCGAAGCGAGGCCGCGAACTCCTCGGGGCTGTAGCCGAGGACATAGCGCAGCTCGATCTCCTTGGAGATCATCACCAGGGGTTCGATGGGGTCGCTGTCCATGCACACCCCGGCGACGACGATGCGGCTCGCCGGCGGGGCGGCCAGGGCGATGGCCGCGACGACCCCCGGCGCGCCGACGCATTCGAAGATCAGCGGACGCTTGACGCTCCGGCCCTGGGCCGCGGCCATGAAGGCTTCGGCGCGAGACCCGGGGACGCCGAACTCGGTCCACGAGGCGTGCGGGGAGACCTCCGCGGGGTCGACCAGAACGTCGGCGCCGATGATCTGCGCCGCCGCCCGCCGCTGCGGCGAATAGTCGGCGGCGATCACCGGTCCCAGGCCCCGGGCCTTCAGCGCGGCGATCACCGCCAGCCCGACCGGGCCAAGGCCGACGACCATGATCGCATGATCGGCCTCGACGCCCGCCTTGGCCACCGCATGTTCGCCGACCGCCAGCGGCTCGGTGAGCGCCGCCTGGTCGGAGGAAAGGCCGTTGGGGACTTCGAGCAGCAGGGCCTGGCTGAGCAGAAGCATCTGCGCGAAGCCGCCTGGCAGGCGGCTGGAATAGCCGACGGACTCGAATCCGCCTTCCGTGATCAGTCCCGGAATGGAGACGACCCGCGTTCCGGCTTTCATGCCGCCCGCGCCGCCCGGTCCGTGCTCGATCACCTCGCAGCAGAATTCATGGCCGAACACCGTGTCCGCGCCCTTCTTCATCTGGCTGACGCCGCCGGCGCGCTGGGTCAGCTCGATCATCCGGTCGTAGTGATCGAGCGCATGCAGGTCCGAGCCGCAGATGCCGCACGCCAGCGTCCGGCACAGGGTCTGCCCGGCCTGGGGAACCGGCGCGGCCATCTTGCCGACGACGAGCGCGCCGTTCCTGCGGATCACCGCGCGCATGGCCGTCAGGCGGCGTTCTCGGGCTGGTAGTGGAGGACCAGCAGCGCGCTCTCATCGAGCGCAAGTTGCGCGTATGCGCGTCCCTGATCATCTGAGAATTCGACTTCAAACACGCCGGGAGAAAGCGTCTCGACGACGGTCCCGACCTGGCCGCGGAACACGCCGCTGTTCGGCACGTCGGCGGTGAGGGCGACGACGTCGAGCAGTTGGATCGCCTGGTTGTGCATCTGGGTCTCACGCCGGAGTCGAACTCACTTGCTACAGCAGGTAGCAGCTGGTCAATCTTAGCACATCGTCGCCTGTCAGAACCATCCAGGTCGATCTGATCGTCGCGGCGCCGACCGGCGTCGTCATCGCGAAGTCGAGAACGTAGCGCTGGCCATGGGCGTCTGTGGCGCTCGCTTGCAAATCTTGATCGCCGGCTTGCACGGCGTCCAGTAGCGCACGTCGCAACAGCGGCGCGTCTTCGGCTGTCAAACCCAGACGCGAAGCGATCACGCGGGCCTTGTGCCGGCCGCGGGGGTGGGTGGTGCTGAGGCAGTAGTCGCGCAGCTTGGCTATGTCGACCACAACGCCCGCGAAGCGTTGGGCCAAGCTATTCCGCGGCCTTGGGCTTGTTCAGCCCCATCATCGCGGCGATCTGCGGGTTGATGTTGTCCGCGCCCTTCTCCTGGGCGTGCTGCAGGATGCGCGCGCCGACGGCCATGCGCGCCTGGGCCGTGAAGTCGTTCTTGTTGGCGCGCACCCACTCCATGGACGCCTCGCGGTTGACGTTCAGCTCCTGGAAGCGCGGGGCCACATAGCGGGCGAAGAGTTCGTAGGAGCGCTTGGTCTGGGCGAACGGCGCCCAGTTGTGGGCCATGAACAGGAAGCACCCAAAGCCGCCGGACTGGTCGATGAGCGCCTGGATCTTATCGGCCGCCTCGTCGGGCGTGCCGACAACGGCCATGCTCAGGGAGAGGAACGCCTCGACGGGATCCTTGCCGGCGTTGTCCGGCACGATGGGCAGATTGGCGATCTCACGGAAATAGTAGAGCCACTTTTCCAGGCCGAAGCGGACGTCGGCGATGGCCGCATCCTTGGTCTCGGCGATGTGCATGGGACCGACCAGCCGCCAGGCCGAGCGGTCCATGGTCATGCCGTTGTCGGCCGCCAGTTCCTCGGCGATCGCCCAGTTGGAGGCCAGGGCGTTGAACCCGCCTTCGGAGGTGGCGCCCAGCGACAGCAGACCAACCCCATGGCGGCCGGCCGCGCGCGCGCCCGTGGGCGAAATCTGGCTGGCCACGGCGATTTCGACGCTGGGCCGCGAGAAAGGGGTCATCTGCAGGCGGGCGTTCTTGAGCGTGAACCAGTCGCTCTCGTGGGTGACTTCCTCACCGCGCAGCAGGCGGATGATCACCTCCAGCGCCTCGTCCATCATGTCCCGCTGGCGGGCCACCGGGATGCCCATCAGGAAGGCGTCGGAGGAGAGCGCGCCCGGACCGACGCCGAACATCACCCTTCCGCGCGTCATGTGGTCGAGCTGGTTGATCCGGTCGGCGAGCATGAAGGGGTGGTGGTAGGGCAGGGACGACACGCCCGTGCCCAGGCGGATGTGTTTCGTGCGCTCGGCGGCGGCGGCGATGAACACTTCGGGGCTGGCGATGATCTCGAAGGCGGCCGAGTGGTGCTCGCCGATCCACGCCTCCTCGTAGCCAAGGGCGTCGAGCCACTGGACGAGTTCGAGATCCCGCTCGATGGCCAGGGTGGGGTTCTCGTCGGTGGGATGAAAGGGGGCGATGAAGGCCCCGAAGCGCAGCTTTTCTCCGGGCATTCCAGGCTCCCCTCTCAAGCGTTCATGGCCGTCCGACCCACCATAAACGCAAGAGGCGCGCCGCCGCTAGCGACAGGCGCCGCCCTCGCCGAGCAGCTTGAGCAGGGCCAGTTCCGCGCCCCTGGCGTCTCCGGCCAGCTTGGCTGAAAGGTCGCCGGCTTCGAAGGCCGAGAACACGGCCGGATGGATGTAGCAGGCCCGGCAGACGGCGGGCGTGTTGCCAAGGAGGCCGGCCACCGCTTTGACCGAGGCCGCGATCTCGCGTTTTGCCTCGGCGGCGCTGCGCGGAAGGGGCTGCAGGGCCAGCGCCCGGGCCGCAAAAAGGGTGCCGAACCAGGTGCGGAAATCCTTGGCGCTGAACGCCTCGCCCATGGCCTCACGCAGATAGATGTTGACCTCGCCGCTGCCGACCGCACAGCGCGCCCCGTCGTCGTCCAGATACTGGAACAGCCGCTGGCCGGGCAGGCTTTCGCAACGGTGAAGGATGCGCGCCAGGCGGCGGTCGTGAAAGCTCGTCGTGTGGTTGACGCCGCTCTTGCCGCGGAATTCGAACACCGCTCCGGCGCCCGACAGGTGGGCGTGGCGCTTGCGCAGGGTGGTCAGGCCGAAGCTCTTGTTGGTCCTGGCGTATTCGTCGTTGCCCACCCGGATGAGGGTGACCTCCAGCAATCGCACGACGGCGGCCAGCACACGGTCCCGGGTCAGGCCCCGGTGGGCCAGATCGGCCTCCACCCGGCGGCGCAGGCGGGGCAGGGCGCGGCCGAAGGCGCACAGGCGCTCGAACTTCGCCTCGTCGCGGCAGGTCCGCCATTCATCGTGATAGCGATATTGTTTGCGTCCGCGCGCATCGCGCCCGACCGCCTGGATGTGGCCCGATGCGTGCGGGCAGATCCAGACGTCGGTCCACGCGGGAGGGATGACGAGACGCTGGATGCGCTCGAGGGTGGCCCGCTCGTCGACGGGCCTGCCGTCAGAGTGGAAGTAGCGCACGCCGCGACTGCCGATCTCGCGGCGAATGCCGGGATCGTGATCGTGGACGTATCTGAGGCCGGCGTCCTGAGCCGCCTCGAATGCCATGTCCTTCGCCAAGGGCGCGCTCCCAGCTAGTCTCCCCTGGCCAACGTGCTGGGCTTTCGGCTGTTCCGCGAGCAATGCAATGCTCGGGCGCCGAGCTTGCGCGCGCGATATCGCATGTGATATTGGGATTTGGATGAGAGTGGTCATCGACACGGCGGCGATGGTCGCGGCCATTCGCAGCGATCGCGGGGCCTCCCGTCGCCTTCTGGTCGCGGCGCTAGAGCAGCGGTTAACAGTTCTGGTCTCGACGCCGTTGCTGCTCGAATATGAGGCGGTGATGACGCGTAGCGAGCATTTGAAGGCATCTGGGCTCTCGCAAGGCGAGGTTGGTCAGTTGCTGGACGCCGTGGCGGCAGTGGCTACGCCGGTACGGTTGGCGTTTCGATGGCGACCGGAGATGCGCGACGCCGACGACGACATGGTCCTCGAAACCGCCGTCAACGGGAAAGCCGACGCGATCGTGACTTTTAATCGGCGGGATTTTCTGCCGGGAGCTGAGCGTTTCGGAATGGCCGTTTTGACGCCTGGCGAAGTGATTGGCCAACTGGAGGCGAAGCTATGAGGAAAAGCAATTTCGCGCTGCGCCTGCAGCCATCGCTGCTCGACGAGGCGCGCAAACTCGCCGAATCGGAAGGCGTGGCGCTCAATCAGCTGATCAACGTGGCCGTGGCCGAGAAGCTGTCGGCATTGCGCACCGAAAGCTATTTCGCCACCCGCGCCGCGCGCGCCGACGTGGCCACGGCGCTGAAGATACTCACGCGCGCCGGTCGTGGCGCCCCACCGCTGAAGGGCGATGAACTGCCGGGACAGTAGGGCGTCGAGGCGTCCTGAACCGGTGGTGGATGTGGGGACTCGTCGGCCGGGCCCCATGGCAAGGAACCTTCGACGTTGCCGGCGCCGTTCATCCCCAAGCTGGTTAAGCTCGGGACAAGCGGGCAGAGGGAAATCGCATGCAAAATCCGATCTGGCCGGCTGCCGAGACATGGGCCGCCGCCAATGGTGGCATCCTGATCGAAGCGCAGATCGCATTCTCGTTGTTGGCGCTCGTCGTTTCCCTCGTCGCGATAACCCGAGAGCTCAGTTCGGCCAGGAGAGCCAAGGAAGCCAACGCTCAAGACTACTCTCAAAGGGTTTTGAGCCTGATCGAACAGCTGATCGAGAAGACCAAAACCGCGCTCGGTGAGATGGGGGTAGCTCCGACGGCGCAAGTGTCGCCGCCTTCGAGAATTGGCATGGCGCCCGAAGGCGGACCTTCGCGGCGATGGAAGTTGTGTCGAGGGCGGCTCCGCCTGATGCTGAACTCGCAATCGCGTTAATCGATGTCATCAAGAGCCTTGAGCCACGCGTCATACCGGACGCGACGAGGGAGGAGCGCGACCTCGCCCTCACTTGATTGAGCCGAGGCGCCACCCGATCTTGCGGCAGGGGCAAGGAGGAACGATCGATGTCGCCGCTCAGCCGCCAGGACGCCCACCGCGCGTGGCTCGCCGCCGAGCGCATCAAGCTTCTCTCGGACCGGCTGATCGGGCTTGGGCCTTTCGGGGTCGGCATCGACGGCCTGCTGGCTTTCGTGCCCGTGGTTGGCGGCCTTTACAGCCTTCTGGCGGGCATCTGGCTGATCGCCGAGGGCGTGCGCGCGCGCGCCAATCTCTGGACCCTGGCGCGAATGACCTTCTACGTCGGCTTCCGTACGGCCAGCGCCGAGGTGCCCCTGGCCGGCCAGGCCGTCGACTTCTTCTTCCGTGGCCACCTGATGGCCGCCGTGGCGCTGCAGAAGGACATCGCCCAGCGATTTGGGACGCCGACGGC
>Ga0208849_1002212_pt1 | contig 11119 bp, 12 predicted proteins | sample NGESurdeep072012_10_FD_184470 | JGI IMG/M metagenome (GOLD analysis project Ga0208849, IMG submission 184470) | Arctic peat soil microbial communities from Barrow, Alaska - NGEE Surface sample 53-3 deep-072012 (SPAdes) | ecosystem: Environmental > Terrestrial > Soil > Wetlands > Peat ...
GAGCTTGTCGCGCAGCTCCTCGACAAGCTCGTCGCCAACGCCGTCGAGTTCGCCACCGACGACCCGGTGCAGGTGACGCTGGCGCCAGCGCACGACGGCATTCACCTCGCCGTCAGCAACCTGGGGCCGATGCTGCCAGCCAGGATGCAGGGACGGTTGTTCGACTCGATGGTGTCGGTGCGCCAGGGCCCGCGCGACCACGAGCCGCACTTGGGGCTGGGCCTCTACATCGTGCGGCTGTGCGCGAAATTCCACGGCGCCACCACGCATGCGGACAACCGCGCCGACGGACGCGGTGTGATCGTCAGCGTCGTGTTTCCGTTCGCGGCCTCTTGAGGCCGCTCGCGCGTCCGGCGCGCGGCAAAGCGCAAGTGCGGATCGTATGCGGACTCAATCAGGCGCCAGCTTGGATCAAAGCGAATGAAGCAAGACAGTTTTTATTGTAGACTATTTGGCATTATTGTATACGCGGCAATTGGTGCCGGACTTCGCGTTGCGCCGCACGACGCTTCCGCCAGGACCACATTCATTGGGCATGGAAAGCCAGAAAACCCTGTCGCAGAAGGTCTGTGATCACGTCACCGACGAGATCATCCGCGCCTTGCTTGCGAGCAGCCTGAAGACTGCGTCGCACGACGGCAAGGGCCGGGTCGATCCCGGCGGTGGCGGTGGTTCGCGCCACGCGCAGTACATCGATTTCATCACCATCAAGAACCAGGAGCAGTCGGTCGCCGACGACGTCGAACGGCTCCGCCGGAGCCCTCCCGTCCCGCGCGATATTCCCGTCTACGGGTTCATCGATTCGGTGGAGAGCGGTCGCCTCGTCGAGGTGCCCGAGGCAACGAAGATCGGCCGTCCGCAGTGATGGCTCGGCGACGGACCCGATGCGGCGAAATACCGTAAGCATCGATTCAACGTCGCGCTCGCTATCCGCGCAAATGCGAACGAGATAGGCACGAGAGCCACTCGAACCGCGCCGCCAGGGCGGGCGCGCGTTGCGATTGACGGTGGCGAAGCGCATAGTCCGACACGCTGCCAGGGAGCCGCAGCGGCCGTTGACACGAACCCCGACCCTTCAGAAGATCGCCCTTCTCGGCAATCACACGCCGCGCCAGTGTGGTATCGCCACATTCACGGCCGATCTTGCGGCCGCGCTCGGTAACGAGCGTCCCGACCTCGACTGCTTCGTCGTCGCCATGAACGACGCCGGGCACCACCACGACTACCCGGACAGGGTCCGCTTCGAGATCGCCGAGGCCGACATGGCCTCGTACCGGCGCGCCGCCGATTTCCTGAACGTCAACACCGTCGACGTCGTGTGCGTACAGCACGAATACGGGATCTTCGGGGGCAAGGCGGGCGCGCACGTCATCGGCTTGCTTCGCGAGCTCCGGATGCCGATCGTCACGACGCTCCACACGATCCTGGCGGAGCCGAACTCCCATCAACGGGGGGTGATGGACGAGCTCACGCGGCTGTCCGAACGCCTCGTCGTCATGAGCGAGCACGGCGCGTCGCTGCTGAAGAGCGTGCACGGGGTGCCTGACGCGAAGATCACGGTCATTCCGCACGGGATCCCCCGCTTGCCGCTCGCGAGCCGCAGCAAAGACCGCCTCGGGGTCGAGGGCAAACCGGTCATCTTGACGTTCGGCCTGCTGTCTCCCGACAAGGGCATCGAATACGTGATCGACGCGCTGCCGGAGATTCTCGCGCGTCACCCCGAGACGGTTTACATCGTGCTTGGCGCCACGCACCCGCACGTCAAGGAGCGGCAGGGAGAGACCTATCGGCTCATGCTCGAGCTCCGCGCGCAGCGGCTCGGCGTCGACTCGAGCATGATCTTCCACAATCGCTTCGTCGGGCAAGACGAGCTCGTCGAGTTCCTGTCCGCGGCCGACATCTACGTGACGCCGTACCTCAATACCGAGCAGATCACGTCGGGCACGCTCGCTTACGCGGTCGGCTCGGGCAAGGCCTGCATCTCGACTCCCTACCGGTACGCGCGCGAAGTCCTCGCCGACGGGCGCGGCGTCCTCGTTCCCGCCAGGGACCCCGGAGCGATCGCGCGCGAGGCGATCGACCTCCTGAGCGACGACGGCAAGCGAAGCCTCATGTGCGAGAAGGCGGCGGCCTACGGGCGCGACATGGCGTGGCCGGCGGTCGCGCGCAGCTATCTGCGCGTCTTCGAGGACGCGTGCGGCACGCACTCGAGCCAGCTGCGCTCGCAGTTCCGGGCGAAGACCGCCGCGATGCGTCCGGGCGAGCTCCCCGAGACCAACCTCGGTCACCTGCGCAACATGACCGACGACACCGGCATCCTCCAGCACGCCGAGTTCAGCGTGCCCCGGTACGCCGAGGGCTACTGCGTCGACGACAACGCACGCGCGCTCCTCGCGATGGCGTACCTCGAGGACGCCGGCGTCACCGAAGACGCACGCGTCGTCCGCGCGCTCGCTTCGCGGTACCTCGCGTTCGTCAGCGCCGCCTTCAACGTCGACTCCCGGCGGTTCCGGAACTTCATGACCTACGGGCGGCAGTGGCTCGAAGACGCGGGGTCGGAGGACAGCCACGGACGCTCGGTCTGGGCGCTCGGCGCCGTGGTCGGCCGCGCGAGCGAGCCGGGTCGCCAGAGCCTCGCCGGGAGCCTCTTTCATGCCGCGCTCCCCGTGGTCGACGGCTTCTCGAGCCCGAGGGCCTGGGCATTCACGCTCCTCGGGATCGACGAGTACCTGCGGGCGTTTCAGGGCGACACCCACGTCCAGGCCGTGAGGACCGTGCTCGCCGAGCGTCTCCACGCCCTCTACCGCCGGTCGAGCTCTCCCGAGTGGCCCTGGTTCGAAGATCGCGTGACGTACTGCAACGCGCGCCTCCCCCACGCGCTCATCGTGTCGGGCTCGCGCATGGGCGACGCCCCCATGCTGGCGGCGGGTCTCGAGTCGCTCGAATGGCTCTGGTCCATCCAGCGATCGAAGGACGGGTCGTTCAGCCCCATCGGATCGAACGGGTTCTTCGTGCGCGGCGGTCCGCGCGCGTCGTTCGATCAGCAGCCCGTCGAGGCCTCGGCGATGATCACGGCGTGCTTCGAGGCCGGGCGCGCGACCGGCGAACCGAAGTGGGACGTCTACGCCCGGCGCATCTTCAGCTGGTACCTCGGGCAGAACGATCTGCAGAAGCCGCTCTACGATCCCGCGACGGGAGGCACATGCGACGGCCTCCACGCCGACCGCGTGAACGAGAACCAGGGCGCCGAGTCGACGATCTCGTTCCTCTTGGCGCTCGCTGAAATGCGTCTGGCCGACCGCGGCAGCATCACCGGACAGTTTGCGATGAGAACCGCGGAATGACGACCAGGCGCACGTACGAAGTTCTCTTTCACCGGCATCCCGCGAATCCGATCCTGACCGCCGCCGACTGGCCGTACCCGGTTCACAGTGTGTTCAACGCCGGAGCCACGCGGCTCCGCGACGGCACGACGCTCTTGCTCTGCCGGGTCGAAGACCGCCGCGGCCTCTCGCACCTCTGCGCGGCGCGTTCCAAGAACGGTCGCGACGGCTGGATCATCGACGAGCGGCCCACGTTCCCGGCGGAACCGGAGAAATATCCCGAGGAGCTCTGGGGCGTCGAAGACCCGCGGATCACGTTCGTCGAGGAGCTCGGCAAGTACGTGATCGCGTACACCGCCTACAGCAAGGGAGGCCCCGGCGTCGCGCTCGCGACCACCGAGGACTTCCGGTCGTTCCACCGTCTCGGCCTCGTCATGCAGCCGGACGACAAGGACGCCGCGCTCCTTCCCCGGCGCATCGACGGCAACTTCGCCTTGATCCACCGCCCGATGGCGGACTCCGGAGCGCACGTGTGGCTCTCGCTGTCGCCCGATCTCTCGAACTGGGGCAGCCACAAGCTCATGCTGCAGGCGCGCCGAGGCGGCTGGTGGGACGCGAACAAGGTCGGCCTGTCGCCGCCCCTCATCGAGACCTCGCGCGGCTGGCTGATGATCTATCACGGCGTCCGGCACACCGGCGGGGGGTGCCTCTATCGTCTCGGCCTCGCGCTCTTCGACCTCGCGAGTCCCGACCGCCTCCTCAGCCGAGGAGACTCGTGGATCTTCGGGCCCGAGGCGCCCTACGAGCGCGTGGGCGACGTGGCCAACGTCGCGTTTCCGTGCGGCTACACGATTGACGCGGACGGCGACGGCATCAATCTCTATTACGGAGCCGCCGACTCGACCATGGCGCTCGCGACCGGGAGCATCAAGGCGCTCCTCGCGTGGCTCGACGCGCACCCGAGCGGGCCACAGTCGTCATAGTCGAAAAGGCGCGAAATCCTCACTCGGGCACATCGCCGAATTTTCCTTGCCGGAAGTCGACGAAGGCCTGCTGGATCTCGGCCGGCGTATTCATCACGAAGGGGCCGTACTGCGTGATCGGCTCGTCGATGGGCTCACCCGCGAGGACGAGCAAGTGCGTCTCTTCGAGAGCGAGGACGTCGAGCTCGGCGCCGTCGTTCTCGAAGAGGACGAGCTCTCCGGCGGTCGCGTGGCGCGTCCCCACGCGAACGCGACCGTCCGTCACGATCGCGAGCGCGTTGTGAGTGCTCGGGAGCCGAACGGGCAAACGCCCTCCCGCGGCGAGGCGCGCGTCGAGCATCGTGATGGGCGTGAACGTGCGTGCCGGCCCCGCGGCCCCTCCGTACTCGCCCGCGATGACGCGCACCGTGCCCGCGCCGTCGGCGAGCGTGACCGTGGGAATCTGCGCGGCCGTGATCGGCTGGTATCCCGGCGCGGTCATCTTGTCTTTCTTGGGCAGATTCACCCAGAGCTGCGTCATGTGCACGCGCCCACCCGCTCGAGCGAATTCCCGCTCGTGGTACTCCTCGTGGAGGATGCCGGCGCCCGCCGTCATCCATTGGACGTCGCCCGGACCGATGATTCCGGCGTTTCCGGCGTTGTCGCGGTGAGCCACGGCGCCTTCCCAGGCGACCGTCACGGTCTCGAAGCCCCGGTGCGGGTGCCACCCGACGCCTCGCTGGCCATTCGAGAGGGGCGAGAACTCGCGCGACGGGCCGTAGTCCATCAAGAGAAACGGGCTGACCCGCTCGGCCGGCAAGTCCGTCCGCGGGAAGTAGCTCGAGACGTAGAATCCGTTGCCCACCCAGTGGAACGGCGCACTCCGGTAGATGCCCTCCACCGTTCGTGCGCTGCCGCTGCTCCCGTTGGCGGTACGCGGCTCTTCGTTCGTCGGTGTGGTCCTGTCGAAGGCTGCGGTGTTCGTGCTCATGACGCTCATGATGAAGCAGCATGGGGTCATCCCCAGGCGTCCGCGACCCCAGCCGGCGTGATGCCCCTCGTCACGTCGCGTGAGCGGGACCGCCGATCGACGCCGTCCATCGACGCTGTCTACGGGCCGTCGACGGCCTTCTGACACAGCTGCGAGAGGCGCGTCTCGGCCCAGCGCGCGACGGGGCCGAAGACCGCGCCGCGACGCCACACGAGCGACAGCGACCGCGTGAGCGGCGCGTCGCCCCACGCATCGAGCCGAAGCTCGACGAGGCGTCCCTCGTCGAGATCGCTCCTGACGACGTGCTCGGGCATATGCCCCCAACCGAGGCCGCTGCCGATGAGCGCGTGCTTCGTCGCGAGGTCGACCACGCGCCAGGTCCGGGTCGACAGGACGCCGTGGTCCTTCGAACCGTCACGCTCGTCGTGCCCGCCGGGTCGTCGCTCGCTCAACACGATCTGGACCGCCTTCGATACCGTGGCGGCGCTGATCGGGCGCTTCGATCGCGCGAACGGATGCGAAGGCGCCGCGACGGGAAGAAGGCGCACGGAGGCGACATGGCGCGCTTCGAGTCCGGCCATGTCCGCGTCCTCGACGGCCACGCCCCACGCGGCGCGCTTGTCGCGGACCTGCGCCGTGACCGCCGAGAGGATCTCCGTGAAGAGAACGAGATCGACGGACGGGTGTTCGGCGGCGAACTCTTTCGCGAAGGCCACGAGCGACGTCGTAGGAAACATGACGTCGACGACGATCGCGAGCGACGTCTCCGTCCCGCGCTTGAGGCTCGCGACGAGCGCATCGAGCGCGTCGATCTCGCCCTGGACGCCGGCCGCCGCCGTCGCGATGGCTTCGCCGTGGTGGGTGAGGCGCGGCGCGCGTCCGCTGCGGTCGAAGAGACGGAGCCCGAGCTGGGCCTCGAGCCGGTCGATCGCCTGGCTCACGGCCGCCGGGACACGTCCGAGCGCGCGCGCCGCCGCGGAGAAGCTTCCGGTCTCGGCGACCGCGCGGAGGGTGCGAAGCTGCTCGATCGTGACGCCCTCGATCATCGTGCGCCTTCGATCATCGCCGTGAACCCGTCGAGAAGTGGACGCAAACGTGGTGCAGCGCGTTCGGCAACGGCCGCGGTCGCGTGAGCATGCTCAACCGAGCAAGCCAGCAAGCCTGGGATGCCGGCGATCGGGTAGCTTTCGAGCGAGCGCCTTTCGGGTGGGAGTTCAACGGCGACTTCATGTACTGGCACGCGACGAACGACACCGCGACCTTCATCTCCTGCTGGAACCACGTGGCGTCGGCCATCAAGTCGACCGATCCGAAGGCCCTGTGCGATTGGACGATCAACTCGCACTTCACGCCGAACAGGTGGATCTACGACTTTGCCGTGAAGCATCGGAAGCACTTCGCCGTTGGCGAGTGGGGCGTCGTCTCGGGCGCCGGAACGAACGGCGGCGGCGACAACCCCGCGTTCGTGCAGAACATGCACAGCTGGTTTCTGGCCCACGCCGCCGTGGGCCTCTACGAGAGCTACTTCAGCATCAGCAGCGAAGTCGACAGCAAGATCGTCGACAACACGACGATGTCGTGCGGCTGCGACAATCCGATGGCCAGCGCGAAGTATCTGGCGCTCTGGCACCCCTGAGCCGGCACCCCTGGTTGGCCGGCGCCTTCTTTCGTCATTCGGCTCGTCATTCAGCCGTGGCGGCAAACCAGGCCTCGGCGATGGCGTACATGGTGTCTTCCGACACCGCGGTGCCCTCGGCCACGCCGTTCGCCGCGCCGAACGTGTACACGATGCGTCCGACCGGGACGCCCTTCACGAGAACCGTGAACGTGTCGTCACCGAGCGCCTGGATCGTGTAGGTCGTTCCGTCGAGCGTCACGGTCTTGTTTTCAACGTCGGCAACCGCAGCGGAAGTCGTCATGGCGCCCCTCCTACCATAAGGGCTGGCGGCCGTCTCGAAGGCGTGACGCGCGCGTCAACGCACGCTTCAACCACGCCGCACGCCGTGACGTCATGGCATCATCGGCGCGTGAAGACGTCGCCGAATGCCAAGAAGACCGCACCGAAGAAGACGGCCGTCAAGGCGAAGAAGACGGCCGTCAAGGCGAAGAAGACGGCGGCGACGGCCGCGCCGCACGGCCGAACCCCGGCCAAGAAGTTCGGAACGCGAGCGGACCTGGGCGCTCCGGTCGACGGTTTCTTCGCGAAGCAGCCGCCGCACCTTGTCCCGATCCTCGAGGCGCTGAGGGCCCTCGTCGACGAGGCGGCTTCCGACGCCACCGCAGCGATCAAGTGGGGGATGCCGTTCTATTCCGTCGGGTCCGGCATGATGTGAGCGCTGGCGGGGTTCAAGGGTCACGTCAACCTCATCCTGCCGGGACCGCCCGGCACCTACGCCGATCCCGACGGTCTCCTCGAGGGCGACGGCAAGACAGGCCGTCACAAGCTTCGATCCCTCGACGAGCTGCCCGGCAAGGTCGTGCGTGGCTGGCTGCGAACCGCGGCTGAGCGCGCTCGCAAGGGCATCTCACCGCGGTCGAGGACACGATACGATTCGACACGCATGCGAAGAACCCTCGCGCCCAAGCCCGACGACGATCGCGTCCTCATCGCGCTCGTCCGCGCCATCGCGACCGACGAGAAGCAAGTCATCGCCACGTTGCTGAAGGCCGACCCGAGCCTCGCCCTGCAGACGCTCGCGGCGGTCGCGACCCGCTCGTCGGCGGCGGCCCACTACGTCGAAGACGTCGAGCACTATCTCTACGAAGGCGATACCGCGCTCCATGCCGCGGCGGCTGCATACCGCCTCGACGCCGCCCAGCGCCTCGTAGAGAAGGGCGCCGAGGTCGGCGCACGAAACCGCCGCGGAGCCCAGCCGCTTCATTACGCGGCCGACGGTGGACCCACGCTGCGCACCTGGGACCCGCAGGCTCAAGCCGAGACCGTGGCCTACTTGATCGAGGTGGGCGCGGATCCCAACGCGCTCGACAAGAGCGGCGTCGCTCCTCTCCATCGCGCCGTCCGCACGCGCTCGACCGGCGCGGTGCGTGGCTTGCTCGACGCGGGCGCCGACCCGCGTCTCAAGAACAGGGCGGGGTCGACACCGCTCGACCTCGCGACGATGACGACCGGCCGCCGCGGGAGCGGAACGCCCGCCGCCAAGAGAGAACAGGAAGAGATCGTCCGTCTTCTCGAAGCTGCCCGCGCCGGGGCCCTCGCCCGGCGCTCTCGGCGAATGGACTGAGCGCGGGCCGATCTGTGTGGATTCCCGCACTGACGCACCGGCCGGGGCGGCGGGCGGCCCGTTGGCGCCGCTCCGCCGTTCACCGGATCACCGTCCGTCACCGTTCGCGAGGGCAACGCCTCACGGGGCGTAGTTGACCGCGGCTTCCGTCTCGTGAATCGCGTGGTCGGTGGCTTCGATGGCCCGCTCGCGCCATCCGCCGTGATTGTGCTCGGCGTTGAGCAGGTGGTCGCGCGCGACCCGCAAGCTGTCGAGCGCTGCATGCATTCGTCGGTAATCGCCTTCAACCGATTTGGGCGCAGGATCGACGGCCTTTGCTGCGGCCGTCTGATAGCCCACGACAAGGATCAACGCGGAAGTGGAAAAGATCCCCAGCGGCTTCCAAACATTCATGTTTGTATCCTCCTCTATTCAAGTTGGCCCCCCGGCTCGGGCGAGCATCATGCCAAACCCCCGGGCCTCTTCGAAGCGTGACAACCGCTCCCGGCCATTGACGACGGTGCCTGACCGTCGCCGGGCACATCAACGAAAAGCCGACGAGCGCCCCGAATCCGCAGACGAGCGACCGATCTTGATCAGACGAACGCGGTCTCCACGTGCGGGATCGCGGGACGTCTACTTTGCTTCGTGCTCGCCGTGCTCGCGACCGCCGTCCCCCTCGTGCTCGTGTTCGCGGCGGTGCTCTTCGCCGGATGCAGCGGGCGCCGCGGCGGCGGGGGCGGCCGTGTTCGGCGCCGGTGCCGCACTCTCTTCGCTCTTACTGCACGCGGGAATGAAGAGAACGGCAGCGACAATCATGGAAGCCTGACGGGACGTCATGGGAAATTCCTCTCCGTCTCCGGGACTACGGGACTCGGTGGATCCCCACAAGAAAACTCCCCGCATTCCGACGAACGGCCGTCTCCCGACGCCCAACGGGCCATCGATGCGCACCGCGTGGAGGTCGGGTCACCTGCGCGAAGGTCGGCGGCTCTCTCGCCTCGACGCGGTCATCGATCTTCAACAGGAACGTCACAGGCGGTCACAGTCGCTTGCCGATGGCCCTCGATCAGGCGCCGCCCTTGCTGGGGACGATCAAGAACTTTTCGCCGGAAGCGCGCTTGCCGTAAGCGGCAATCGCCTCGAGCGTGAGAGCTTCGGCCAGCGACACTTCGCCGGAGTAGGCGCTCGCGAACGTGGTCTCGAGCTCGCGCCCGACCCGGTCTTTCAGCTCTTGAACCGCCGCCGGCCCGATCTTCTGCAGGAACGGTGTGAGCAGCCAGCCGCCCATGCCCCAGGCCATGCCGAAGTTCCGGACGAACTCGGTCGGGCTCGGGTCGAGGTTCCCGTAGACGTAGACCTGCTTGTGCGTCGTCGACCCGTAGCGGCTGTACTCCTTCGCCGTCCTGGTCAGCATGACTTCCATGCCGGTCAGGATCTGACCTGCGATCTTGCCGCCGCCCGTTGCGTCGAAGGCCAGCGTCGCCCCCGTGGCGACCAGCACCTCGGTCAGCGCGTCCTTGAAGGACGACGACGTCGAGTTGCACACATGGACTGCCCCGGCAGCCTTCAGTTCGCTCACGTGTTCTTCCTTGCGAACGATGTTCACGAGACCGATCCGCTCGCCCTTGCAAATCTTGATGAGCATGCGCCCGAGGTTCGACGCCGCGGCCGTGTGAACGAGAGCCGTGTGACCCTCGCGCCGCATCGTCTCGACCATGCCCAGCGCAGTCAGCGGGTTGACGAAGCTCGATGCACCGGCAGCCGGCTTGGTGCCCGTCGGGAGCACCATGCACTGCCCGATCTTGAGGCATCGGTACTGCGAGTACATGGCGCCTCCCAGCACGGCCACCGTCTTTCCGAGGAGCGCCTGCGCGGCGTCGGAGGAACCGGCGCGGACGACGACACCGGCGCCTTCGTTGCCGACCGGCATGGATTGGTCGATGCGCCCGGCCATGGCCGTCCGGAGCTTGTCGGGAATCGTGGCGGTCACGACGGGGCTCGCGGGCGTGCCGGAGACCTTGGCCGTCGTCATGTCGGCGGCCCCGAAGAGGAGAGCGAGGTCCGAGGGATTGAGGGGCGCGGCCTCGATCCGCACCACCACTTCGTCCGGCCCGGGCTCTGGCGTAGCGATGCTGACGAGCGAGAGTTCGAGCGTCCCGCTCGCCTTCACGAGGGATCGCAGTTGAAGTCCGGTGCGTGCGCTGCGGGCACTCTCAAAGCTCATGGATCTCCTCCTTCGGGTCGCTCGGGTCGGTCACGTCGGTCGCAGATGCGTCTACCACGTCTTTCCGGGCGACTGACGGGCCCCTCGGCGACTGCTCGCGCCTGCGAATGCATGGCCGTCGACATTTCTCAGATTTCCAGAGCGACCGGAGCCGCCGTGTGGCATCGAAACCCATCGTGGTGACGCAGCCTGTGACGCAGAGAGGGCGCTCCGTGACGCGGCTGTTGCCGGCGGGGTTCGGTGCCGTGCCGACCGGATTCCGCCGTGAGCGCATCGTCTCCTCCCCGCAGTTCCGCGACCGGATTACCACGGCGAGCCACGGCGCGCGCCAACACGCCGTTGATGTAGCGTCCGGAGTCTTCGGTCGAGAACTTCTTGGCCAGCTCGACGGCCTC
>Ga0208849_1002213_pt1 | contig 11110 bp, 10 predicted proteins | sample NGESurdeep072012_10_FD_184470 | JGI IMG/M metagenome (GOLD analysis project Ga0208849, IMG submission 184470) | Arctic peat soil microbial communities from Barrow, Alaska - NGEE Surface sample 53-3 deep-072012 (SPAdes) | ecosystem: Environmental > Terrestrial > Soil > Wetlands > Peat ...
CCGGCCAGGCCCACGCGGCGGGCGTCAACACGCTGTTCGTCAAGAGCTCCGACGGCTCGAGCAACTACTGGAGCCAGTTCTCCCCGCAGCTCGTCGCCGCGCTGCATGCCAACGGGCTGAAAGTCTGCGCCTGGCAGTTCGTCTACGGCAGCGAACCCGTCGGCGAGGCCACGCTCGGGGCCGAGGCCGTGGCCAACGGCGCGGACTGCCTCGTGATCGACGCCGAGGGCGAATACGAAGGTCATTACGCCGCCGCCCAGACCTACATCGACGACCTGCGCGCGAAGATCGGCCCGACGTACCCGCTGGGACTGGCCTCGTTCCCGTACGTCAGCTACCACCCCTCCTTCCCGTACTCCGTCTTCCTCGCGCCCGGCGCGGCGCAGTACAACGCGCCGCAGATGTACTGGAAAGACATCGGACAGTCGGTCGACACCGTCTACGCCAACACCTACATCGCCAACCGCATCTACGGGCGCCCGATCTACCCGCTGGGGCAAACCTACGGCGGCGTGTCCTCCGCGGAACTGCTGCGCTTCCGCGAGGAGGCCGTCGACTACGGCGCCACCGGCATCTCCTTCTGGGACTGGCAGGAAACGGGCGCGAGCGGCTGGGCGACGCTCGCTTCGCCACTCGCCCCGCTGACGAGCGTCACCCCCAACAGCGAAGTGCCCGAACTGCGCAAAGGCAGCAAAGGCGACCAGGTGCTGTGGATGCAGGAGCACCTCGCAAGCGCCATCCCCACGCAGGAAACAACTGGCGTGTTCGGCTCGCAGACGCTGACCGACGTCGAGGCCTTCCAGACCGCGCACGTGATCGCCGCCAGCGGCGTCGTCGAAGCGGCCACGTGGAACGCGCTGCTCGCGCTGGCGCCGATCGCGGTCTCCTGGACCGGCTCGAACAAACCCAGCGGCTGAGCCCGATCATGAGCTAGGCGTCTGAGCCGCGTCCAGACAGCTTGTGGGCAGGCGGACGGCGAGGACCTCAGGTCATCGAGCTCGCCGAGGCGCTCGCTATCTGCCAAGGCGCGTGGTATTGACGCCGCTCGCGAGTCAAGCACTGAAGCGGTTCGCGCCAAGCGACAGTCGCCTGATCCCAACTTGGATGTGCACAGCACCGCGGCGGGCCTATTTGCAGACACTTCCAAGTTGCTCCAAATTTGTCCAAACGCTTGGAGTTACGCTAAACTCCAGATCCTTGGCCCAATCTGGAGTAATTTGGAATAACGATCCCGTGTACGTGACCCCCGCCCCCACCATTTCCGAGATGATCGGGAAGGTCGTCGATAAAGGCGCCGAGCGTCTGCCGGAACTGCTTCGCCGCGGTCTAGTTGAAGACGGACGAGACTATGTCCACTGGGACAAGCTGAGGCAACTCGAGCCCCCCGGCGATCTGAGCCCTGAGGAGTGGTGGCTGCTGATCAAGTGGGGCCGTCAGAACGTGCAGCGAGCGATCCCGCTGACAGACGCTGCCGGCAATCATTTCGTATATGGCGTGCCGGATCTCGTTGCGCGGCGCCTGCACTACGTCGATCAGCGGTGCGCGGGGGAGGTGGCCATGTCCGAGGTCGTCACAGCAGACGCCCAGGCCCGGCAGCGCTATCTCGTGAACTCTTTGATGGAGGAGGCCATCAGGTCGAGCCAGCTTGAGGGAGCAACCACTACCACGCGTGTCGCCAAGGAGCTGCTTCGTACGGGTCGTGCACCCAAGGACCGCAGCGAGCGCATGATTCTCAACAACTATCGAGCGCTGCAGTACATGCGAGACGACATGCCAACCGAGCTGACGCCCGGGACCGTGATCGAGCTTCAGCTCATCCTGACGGACGGCACGCTCGATAATCCAGATTCAGCGGGACGCCTTCAGCGCCCTGATGAGGAGCGGATCGCCGTCGTAGATCGCATCGACGGGACGGTCATACATGCCCCGCCTCCGGCAGCGCAGCTTCCCGAACGACTACAGGCACTCTGCGACTTTGCCAATGAAGGCGAGAGTCCAGAGAGGTTCATGCACCCGGTTCTTCGGGCGATCCTCCTCCACTTCTGGCTCGCCTATGACCATCCATTCGAAGACGGCAACGGCAGAACTGCGCGGGCCCTGTTCTACTGGTACATGCGCACCCACGGCTACTGGCTGGTCGAGTACCTGTCGATATCGCGCATTCTGCGCCATGCCCCAGGCAAGTACACCCGCGCCTTCGTGCTGACAGAGACTGATGAGCGCGACACGACGTACTTCATCGTCTACCAACTTGAAGTCGTCCAGCGGGCCGTAGAACAGCTCCACGACTATCTACGGCAGAAGATCGAGGACGTTCGGGATGTCGAAGCACTGCTGAAGGGCTCGGATCGATTCAACCACAGACAGTTTGCCTTGCTCGCAAACGCCCTTCGCGTGCCTGACGCCCTGTACACGTTCCAAACGCACGCGTCGAGCCATGGGGTGACCCACGAGACCGCGCGCGCGGATTTGATACCGCTCGTCGAGATGGGCTTTCTTGAGCAACGGCGCCAGGGACGGCGCTACACCTTCTCGCCTCCCACGGACCTCCCAAAGCGGCTGAAGGATTCCCACTGACAAGTTCGCGGGAGCAGCCGTCGGAGGTCACCACCGCCGCATAGCCGAGCCACCCCGCGACCCGCGAGGCCGGCCCGAAGGCCGGCCCCTTAGGTATCAAACCCGCGTGCTCCGCACACGAGCGATCGAGGACGCAGCCTCGCGCCGGCTATCGCGCGTCAGACGCGCTGAATCAGCGTGCCGGTCCCGAGACCGCCGCCGCAGCACATCGTCACGAAGCCGACCTCCTTGTCGGAGCGCTCGAGCTCGTGGAGCAGCGTGGTGATCAGGCGCGCGCCGGTCGAGCCGAGGGGGTGCCCCAGCGCCATGGCGCCGCCGTTGACGTTGACGCGGTCCATGTCCGGCGAGAGCTCTCGGCGCCACGCGGCGACGACGGGCGCGAACGCCTCGTTGATCTCGAACAGGTCGATGTCGTCGATCGCCATGCCGTTGCGCTCGAGGATCTTGCGCGTCGCGGGGATCGGGCCCTCGAGCATTTTCACCGGGTCACAGCCGACGGTCGTCTGGTCGACGATCCGCGCGCGCGGGGTGAGTCCGAGCTCCTTGGCCTTCTCGGCCGACATCAGCAGCACCGCCGCGGCGCCGTCTGAGATCTGCGAGGCGTTGCCCGCGGTGATCTTGCCGTCGGGCTTGAACGCGGGCTTCAGCTGCGACAGCGCCTCGAGGTTGGTGTCGGGACGGATGCCCTGGTCGGTGACGTACGTGTCGCCGTTGACCTGCATCGGCACGATCTCGCGCTCGAAGCGGCCCTCCTGGGTCGCCTGGTTGGCGAGTCGGTGCGAGCGCACCGCGAGCTCGTCGAGCTCGGAGCGGGAGATCTCCCACTGGTCGGCGATCATCTCCGCGCCGAGGCCCTGGCCGACGATGTTGTGCTTGGCCATCAGCTCCGGCGGGAACGCCACGCCGAACTCCTGCTGGGTCTGCGCCACCGCCGCGAACGGCAGGTGGCCCATGTGCTCGACGCCCGAGCCGATCATCGCGTCGTGCACGCCGGCGGCGATCAGGCCGGCGGCGAAGTTGACCGCCTGCTGCGCCGAGCCGCACTGACGGTCGACGGTCGTGCCGGGCGTCTCGATCGGCAGGCCCTCCTGCAGCCACGCGTTGCGCGCGACGTTCAGGCCCTGCTCGCCGAACTGCGACACGCAGCCTGCGATCACGTCTTCGACCTGCGCCGCGTCGATGCCCGCGCGCTTGATCACGTCGGTGTAGACGGCCCCGAGCAACTCGTTCGGGTGGGTGTCCTTGTAGTAGCCCTTTTCTCTGTGTCCGCGGCCGATCGGCGTGCGCACCGCCTCGACGATCACGACTTCGCGGCCCTCTGGTTGCCTCATTGTGCGGTCCTCCTACGAAGGTGTTTGCGCCCGCTTCCGGCGATCTGGGCGCGGCTGAATAAGATGCCCGGAGCCTGCGTCACTACTTTACCGCGTCCATCGATTGACTGGTCAGTCAGCCAGGATCGCGGCCGAGCTCCAGTCAAGCCAAAGGAGAACCTTGAGCAAACGCCTCGCCATCGCCGGCAGCGGCGCCATCGCGTGCGGCCTCGCGGCCACCGCCGCCCACCACGGGCCCGTGCTGCTGTTGGCCCGCTCGGAGACCTCGGCCGAGCGTGCGCGCGCGACCGTCGAGAAGACCCTCAGCAAGCTCGAAGCCGAAGTCGACCCCGAGCACGTCGAGATCGTCACCGACCCTCAGGAGCTGGCGCCGGCGACCTACGTCGTGGAGGCAGTCGTCGAGGACCACGACGTCAAGGCGCGGCTGCACGCGGAGCTCGACGCGATCCTCGGACCCGAAGCGATCCTCGCGACGACCACCTCGTCGCTGTCGGTGCAGCGGCTCGCCGAGTCGAGCGGGCGCCCCGATCGCTTCCTCGGGCTGCACGTGTTCAACCCCGTCACCAAGATGCAGCTGATCGAGCTGATCTTCCCCAGCACGGCCAGCGACGACACGCGTGCGCGCACGCTCGCGATGTGCGAGGCGTTCGAGAAGACGCCCGTCGAGGTGCCCGACATCCCCGGCTTCGTCGTCAACCGGCTGCTGTTCCCGTACCTGTTCAGCGCCGTGCGCCTGGTCGAAGAGACCGGCATGGACCCCGCCGACGTCGACACGTGCATGCGCCTCGGCGCCGGGCACCCGATGGGGCCCCTGGCGCTGCTGGACCTCGTCGGCCTGGACGTCTCGGCGGCGATCGGCGAGACGATCGGCGAGCCCGTGCCGGCACGCGTGCAGGAGCTGATCGGCGAGGGCGCGCTCGGACGCAAGACCGGGCGCGGGATCCACAGCTACTGAGTCGCCCTTCGCGAACATTTATCAACGCTCAGTGGACTTTTAGCTCAGATTCATCCACGCCGCGATACTTGTACATGCGACGTCAAAGTCGCATCGCACACCCGCCTCCTCCCAGTGCGCACGATCCGGTCCGCTCCCCCCGCGGGCCGGACGTGTTTAATGGCCGGCCGCGACGGCCGGCGGCGCGGGATCGCGTGCGGGAGCTGCCGCCGCTCGCCGTCAGTCCTCGGCGGAGCGGCTCTCGCGCTGGGCCACCTGGCGGCGCTCGCGAATGCGCACCGCCTCGATGCGGTTGTCGCGCACCGACTCCACCCTGATCGAGAAGCCGTTCGCCGCGATCGTGTCGCCGCGCTTGGGCAGCCGGCCCAGCTGCGCGAACACGAAGCCGCCGACCGAGTTGTACGCGTCGCTGTCGACCGGCAGGTGCAATCCGTAGTCGGCGAGGTCCGTGACCGCCACGTGCCCGCGCACGAGCCATTCGCCGTCGGCGAGCTTGCGGATCTCTCCAGCCTGGGGGTCGGTCTCGTCGACGATCTCCCCCACCACCTCCTCGATGATGTCCTCCACGGTCACCACGCCCACCACGCGGCCGTACTCGTCGACCACCACCGCCATCGACGTGCGCTGACGCTGCAGGTCGGCGAGCAGGTCGTCCAACGGCTTGGTCTCGGGCACGATCAGCGCGTCGTGGACGACCGGCGCGATCGGCGTGTGCGGGCCCTCCTGCATCAGCTGTCGCACGAGCTCTGACACGTGCACGATCCCGCGCACGCGGTCGCGGTCTTCCTCTTCTGTGACCAGCAGCCGCGTATGGCCGCTGGAGACGCACAGCCGCAGCGCCGTCTCCACGTCCTGGGAGATGTCGACCGTCACCACCGCCGGCGCCGGCGTCATCACCTGGCGCGCCTCCTGCTCGTGCAGGTGAAACACGCCTCTCAACATCCCCGCCTCGCCCTGGTCGATCTGCCCGCCCTCGTGGGACTCCGCGATCAGGAGCTTCAGCTCCTCCGAGGAGCCGCCGCGGCGCTCCTGGCTCATGTCCACGCCGAGCAGGCGCAGGATCCGGTCGGCGACCGCCGTCAGCGCGACGATGAACGGATGGAACAGCGCGCTGAACGCCTGCAGCGGCCTGGCGACGCGCCGGGCGACCGCCTCGGCGCGGTCGATCGCGTAGAACTTCGGCACCATCTCGCCCGCGATCAGCTGCGCGGAGGCGATCAGCGCGAACGACACGACCACCGCGATGACCACCGCCACGCCGTGGCCGAGCGCGCTGCCGAGCGCGCTCTTCAGGATCGACGCCAGCGCGGGCTCGCCCAGGGCGCCGATGCCGATCGAGGTCAACGTCACGCCGATCTGCACCGCTGAGATGTACTCGTTGACGTTCGCCAGCTGCGCCAGCGCGAGCGCCGCCCCTTTTGCGCCTTCCTCGCGCATCACTTCCAGGCGCGCGCGACGCGAGCGCACCAGCGCATACTCGGCGATCACGAAGAACGCGTTGACGGCGATCAGCAGCGCCGTCAGGATCAGCTTCAGGCCGTTCACGCGCGACCGTCGATCCCCGCCACGCGCTCGCGCGATCTCATGCTGCCCCGACCGATGCGACCAAGGCGCAGGCGGCCAGTCGGGGCGATGCTACTTCGGGGTAGATCTTCGTCGTCGTTCATCGCGCTGGTCGACGGGTCAAAGGTAGCAAGGGCGATGGTCGGAAGCGAGGCGCCGGGGGCGTTCGCTATGCGAGGCGGTCGATCTGGGCCGCGAGCTGGAAGTCGGCGTCGGTGAGCCCGCCCTGCGAGTGCGTCGACAGCGTCAGGCGCACCTTGTTCCAGCCGTGCAGCAGGATGTCGGGGTGGTGGTTGGCGACCTCGGCCGCCTCCGCGACGCGGTTGACGAACGTCATCGCGTCGGCGAAGTTCGCGAACCCGAGCTCGCGCACGATCGTGCGCCCCTCCCCCGCGTGCCAGTCCGGTGCGCCGGCCAGCCGCTGCTCGACCTCGGAGTCGTTGAGGAGGGTCATCGCTGCGAGGTTACCCCTAACGCTGCGAATCCAGCGCGCGATCCCGCTTCCCTACAGTCAACACATGAGGATCGTCAGCCTCGTCCCGCACGCGACCGAGCTGCTGTTCGCGCTCGGCCTCGGCGCTGACGTCGTCGGCGTCACCCACGAGTGCGACTTCCCGCCGGCGGCGCAGACGCTCGCGCAGGTCACCCGCGACGTGCTGCCAGGCGGCCTCAGCGCCGGCGAGATCGACGCGGCGGTGCGCGAGCGCACGCTGGAGGGCGAGGCGATCTACGCGCTCGACCGCGAGCGGCTCGCGGCGCTCGAGCCGGAGCTGATCGTCACACAGGCCCTCTGTCCAGTGTGTGCCGTCTCCTACGACGAGGTCGCCGAGGTGGCCAAGACCCTGCCCTCGACGCCGCGGGTGATCGCGCTCGACCCCAAGACGCTCGGCGAAACGCTGGGCGACGTGCGCACGATCGCGCAGGCGACGGGCCGGCGCGAGCAGGGCGTTGAGCTCGTCGGAGCGGCGGCCGCGCGCATCGACCGCGTCAAGCTGGCCGTGCGCGCGCAGCGGCGCCCGCGCGTCGCAGCACTGGAGTGGCTCGACCCGGTTTACGTCGCCGGCCACTGGACCCCGCAGCTGATCGAGCTCGCCGGCGGCGAGGACGTGCTGGGTCTACCCGGTGAACCGTCGCAGACGGTGTCCTGGGAGGAGCTCGCCGCCGCCCGCCCCGAGGTCGTGGTCGTGATGCCGTGCGGCTATGACGAGGATCGCGCGCACGCCGAGGCCGTGGCCCACGCGCACGAGCTTGCGGGGCTGGGCGCCGAGCGCGTGTGCGCCGTGAACGCCTCCGCCTACTTCTCGCGACCCGGCCCGCGGCTGATCGACGGCCTCGAGCTGCTCGCGCACATCCTGCACCCGGATCGTTTCCCCGACGCGCCCGCGGGGACACGAGCGCTCACCGTGGAGGCGGCCGGCGCCGAGGTCTGAGGAGCAGCCGCCACCGAGGTCGGCCGGGCTCCGCTCGGCGGGGTGACTACGCGAAGCCGCCGCCGGTGGCGCCGGAGACGGCGATCGCGCCGGCCACCGCCGCCGCCGACAGCGCGAGGCACGCCAGGAACCCGAGCGCGGGGATCTTGCGATCGTCGGCCCAGCGAATCGCGAAACCCGCGAGGAAGCCGCCGATCAAGCCGCCGACGTGCGCACCGACGGAGATGTTCGCGAGCGTGAAGCTGAGAACCAGGTTGATCACGATCAGCCCGCCGAGCCCCGACTGCTGAATGCTGATGCCTCGCGAGCGCAACTCGACCACGGCGGCGCCCATCAGCCCGAAGATCGCGCCGGAGGCCCCGAGGCTCGCGCCGCTCGTCGCGAACACCACCCCGAAAGAGCCGACGAGCAGCGAGGTGAAGTAGATCGCGGCGAAGCGCAGCGACCCGATCGCCGGCTCGAGCATCATCCCGAGGATGTACAGCAGGTACATGTTGAAGCCGATGTGGATGAAGTTCTCGTGCAGGAACGCGCTCGAGACCAGGCGCCAGTACTGATCGTGGGGCGAGGCGATCGCTTCACGGAACAGCACCCCTTCGTTGATCACCGGTCCGTGGATTTCCGAGCCGAACAGCGAGAACTGGCCCTGCTCGGTCAAGAACGCGACCACGTTGATCGCGATCAGCGCGTAGGTGACGCGCGGGACCTTCGCCAGCTCGCGCATGCGCACCACGCGCGTGCTCTGTTTGGCGCACTCGGGGCAGCGCATCCCAACCGGCGTGGTGGTCATGCAGTCGGGACAGATCGGCCGCCCGCAGTTGGAGCAAGAGACCCCCGTCTCACGCGAGGGATGGCGATAGCAGGTGGCCATGTCCGGGAAGCAGAGCCTATCTGTACTGCTGGGGCGGCACGACAGCCGCCCACAGCGGCGGGCGGCCCGCCACGGTCGGCTGCCCGCGACTCCGCGGCGCCTAGCGATCGCCGAGCAGCTTGCGCGCCTCGCGCCCGATGTCGAGGAGCGCGCGCTCGGCGGTCTCGCGCATCGCGTCGAGGCTCCCCGCCGGGGAATGCGGCCGCCTGCGCGCGCGCAGCAGCACGAGCGCTGCGCCGGCGGTGCCGCCGACCACGAGCGCGGCGGCTGGGCGCGCCCAGTTGCGGGGATCGCGCATCGCAGAGAGCTCCCACGCCTCGAGCTCCTCGGCAGCCAGCTCGGTGATGCTCGTCAAAGTCAGCTCGAGGCGCTCGGCGAGGTCGGCCGGCGGCTCGACCGGCGCGAGCGCTTCCCGCAGCAGGCCCTCGAAGCTGTGCGCGGCCTCAGTCATGGACGAGCTCCTCCAGCTGCTTGATCGCGCGATGGATCAGCACCTTGGTCGCGCCGTCGGAGCGCCCGAGCGCACGCGCGATCTCGCGGTTGTCCATGCCCAGCGCAAAGCGCATGATCAGCGCCTCGCGACGGTCGTCGGGAAGCAGCTGCACGCCGTCGAGCACGCGACTCAGCTCGTCGCGGCCCTCGACCAGCTGCTCTGTGGTGTGTGTCGCCGTCAGCGTCGTCGTGTCGTCGATCGGCGACACCGGCTTGCGCGAGCGGTCGCGGTAGAGGTTCGCCGCGAGGTTGTGCGCGATCCTGATCAGCCACGGGCGCAGCGGTCGCCCATCCGATTCGTGCTGCGCGCGTGCGAAGTGGCGGTAGGCCTGCAGGAACGTCTGCTCGGTGAGGTCCTCCGCGTCGTGGTGGTTGCCCACCCGGTAGTACGCGTAGCTGTACACGTCGCGCAGATGCGCACGGTAGAGATCGGAGAACTCCGCGTCCAGCTGCGCCTTGGGCTTCTGGCTGACTTGCTCGCTCACTCATTGCACCCTATCCCTGCACCGTGAAACCGAGCCCGCCGGCTCGATCAGGCCGCACGCGATATCTCGCGCCTCGGTGCGTCGTGCAGGAGCTGGCGCTGCGCGACCTCGGCGCCCCCCAACCAGTCCCACTGCAGGCTCACGCACGCCCAGATCCGCTCGGTGACGGCGGTCGCGAGCGCCGGCGAGCAGCTCTCGACGGTGGGGTAGTGAAGCGGACGGCCGACGCGCAGCCGGACCTTGCGTGGCCGTATGCGCCAGCCTCGGCGCACGGAGTCGCTGCCGATCACCGCCACGGGGGCCACCGGCGCGCCGGTTTCGAGCGCGAGGCGACCGATTCCGCGCCGCGGATCTCCCAGGCCTCCCGAGCGCACGCGCGTGCCCTCCGGGAACACCACCACACAGTCTCCGCGCGCGAGGATTGCGCGGGCGGTGTCCATCGCATCGCGGTCGCCCGCACCGCGATCCACCGGGAAGGCGCCCAGCGCGTTCAGGATCCATGCCTGCCAGCGCTTTTCGAACAGCTCGCGCTTGGCCATGTAGTACACGGGCCGCCGCACCAGCGTGCCGATCACGAACGGATCCAGGAAGCTGCGGTGGTTGGAGGCCAGCAGCAGCGGCCCGCTGCGCGGCAGGTGCTCGCGTCCCACGCGCTGCATGCGCAGATACACCAGAAAGAACGGCACCAGCATGGCCCGCAGCGTCCAGTAGATCAGCGGATTCACGCCGCGCTGCAGCGAGCGCTCGCGAAAGCCGTCCAGATCCACCGGCGCGCTGCCTGCGCGCTCGTGCTCGACGAGATCCTGCTTGCCGAGACCCTGCCGTTCGCTGGTCTGCTCCATGCCACAGGTACACCGTGCGTGATGGGGGTGTTACAGCGCCCCGTGGTCCCTCGGGAGGTCAGAATTCTGACCGGAGCATGCTTGGGGGCTCCTACCCAGCTGACATGCTGGGCCGGCGGTTCGCATGGGAGCAGGCGGGCGGGTCGAGCGGGCCATCCCAGCGATGGCCCGCTCGACCGTCAACACGGCGCGTGCCGCCAGTCGATACTCGGAGCTACGGCGCAGCGTCGCGCTCTCGCCTACCCGCCTCGCGTTCTCGCAAGCGCTCGTCGGAGGCGGCCGCGGTCACCAGATCGGGGGCATACGTGCTTCGCGCGCGAGCGAGGTACACGCCGGCCCACGCGAGCGTGCCGAGCATGATCAGGAAGCTGAACTGGAGTCCAGTGGCCGCGCTGGGGGAGATCGGCGCCGAGTGGGTGCCGATTGGAGTCTGCTCTGGTGCGATGCCCGCGATCACGTCGGCGAGAGCCCCGAACAACAGGGGCGCGAACGCCTGAGCGAGCGAGCGCAGGAACGTGCGCGTGCTCTCCGCAAGCCCCCACAGCCCTGCGGGCATGATGTCGA
>Ga0208849_1002214_pt1 | contig 11106 bp, 11 predicted proteins | sample NGESurdeep072012_10_FD_184470 | JGI IMG/M metagenome (GOLD analysis project Ga0208849, IMG submission 184470) | Arctic peat soil microbial communities from Barrow, Alaska - NGEE Surface sample 53-3 deep-072012 (SPAdes) | ecosystem: Environmental > Terrestrial > Soil > Wetlands > Peat ...
AGCTCCCTGGCGACCGCGCGGGCGGCGAGCCGCCCCCGCGCCTGCAAGAGTAGAAGCATCGCCAAGAGCCGGTCGCTTTTCATATCCTCATATTACCACAATACTTGACAGCCTTTGTCAAGTATGCCGGGGTAGGATTGTGGTACCCCTCAACGAGATTTCGAAACGAAAGAGAGCCCGCCTATGGGCACGAGCACACAAAAAGCGCCGGCGGGGCGCGAGTTGTTCCAATCACTGGAAGTCTACTTGATCCGCTCCGGATATGAAGCGATCATGTCCGAGCCTGCGGCCTCTCCGCCGGCGAGCGGGTCTGAAGCCGACACCACCGGCGACTAGTCGCCCTTCTCACTTTTTCCAAGCACGAAAGCGAGCGAATACATGAGCGCAACGAAACAGGCGATCGCCATAAAGGGCATCGACGTCACGACCTATCTTGTCAAAGAGCCGCAACGCGCAATCGCTTTTTGGCGCGATGTCATGGGTTTGCCCGTCCTCTACGAAGCCGAGCAAGGCGCCGAGTTCGAGCTGGCGGACGGCACGACATTTGGTCTCTGGCGTATGGACGACGGTTCTTGGCATCCAGGACATGGAGTCATGTTCCACGTCGACGATGCGCGCGCGGCTGCCGATCACTTTCGATCTCGAGGTGCGCAGATCGCCGAACACATCGAAGAAAACGGGCCGTGCTTCATGGCGTTCGGAGAAGATACCGAAGGCAACCATTTCATCTTGCATCAGGTGAAGTCGTAATGGAAATGTTCTGGGGTCAGCCGCTCTGGTACGGCCGTCGACCGATGTCGGCGGCCACGTGAACCCGGCGGCTAGCGGGCGTCCACACCGATAAGGCCCAAGCGGTCGAGCGCGGTGTAAATGGCCGCGACGTGGCTCTGCACGTAGATCTCGCCCGAGCGGACGCGCGCGATCACGTCGGCCACGGGCAAGAGCACGGTTTCGATGTCCTCGGTCACGTCGGGCGCCGCCGTGCCGGCGGGCGTCGCGTCACGGGCTAGAAACAAAAACAAACGCCCCGTTGAGCTTGTCGGATCGGCCGCGAACTCTGCGATCAACTCGAAGGACGGCGCCACGTAACCCGTCTCCTCCTCAAGTTCGCGGGCCGCACAAGCAGCGGGATCTTCGCCCGGCTCGAGCGCTCCCGCCGGCAGTTCCAGCACGACGTCGCCGATGCCATGCTTGTATTGGCGCGTCATGACGACATGCCGCTCGGCTGTGAGCGCGAATATGACGCTGAATCCGTCGTGGACGCGGACGTAGTATGGTTCGATCACCGAGCCGTGAGGAAGCCTGCACGCGTCGCGGCGCAGATTGTACCACGGGGACTCGATCACGAGCTCCGACGAGATGATTTCCCATTTGCGTTTTGCCATCGTCTACCGTCGTCAACCCTTGGCCGCGGCCGGCGGCATTTCCCGGGACGACTTAGAGCCGAGCATCGTTTTGCACATGGATTACGTAATCAAAAAAGAGCGGCTGCCGTTCGCCCTGCGGCAGTTGCTCTAATCGTTGGAAGCGCCGCGGAATCGGCGGGAAAATTACGATGCCTTGAAGTTGGTGGATTCCAGCACGGCGATCAATTCAGCGCGGGGATTCTGTTCGCCGTTCCAAGTGGTTCGAAGTCTGCGCACCGCTTCGGCAAGATCCGGGCGGTGATAGAGTTCGGTGAGCCAACGTTCGAAATCGCCATTGGCGAAGTGTCGTTTGACGTCATCGGCCTGCAAGTGACGCAAGTGGTCCGCTAAAGCATGCGTGTCGTCGGTGCGAAGTGCAAACCAACTGACCGGCCCGCTGTCTGGCGAACCGTCACCGCCGGAATGAAAAACGCGATCCTTCACAACTGACGACTTTCTTCCCGAATCACTCTTGCGCTCCTATTACTTACCCATAGACAGAAGTGAATTACCTCGTCCGGAGTCCTCGCTTTGGGTGTCCTAAAGTCCCGTCGCGCATTCAAAGTGACCGCGCTCACGGTGGCCAAACGAGGGTTCCCCTGGCTTGAGAGCCGGCGACTGCTGCGTCCGTCTTTCACACCAAGATCGGGCGTACGTCAAAAGCTCAGCCGCGCCGGATGCGCTCACTCCAAAGCCGACAAGCATACGACGGGTGCAGGGCTAGCTGCGTTACAAGACGTCTCCGGAATTTGGTGTCCCGCGGCTAGTGACGAACGTCGAAGGCCACGCCGCTGGTGCATCCAACCGATACCCTTGTAATGAGTGGTTCGCTCCTAGAAGTCGAGTCGCTGACCAAACGCTTTGGCGCCACGGTCGCGGTCAACGAGATAACATTTCGCGTAGAGCCCGGCGAGATTTTCGGATTTCTCGGACCAAACGGCGCCGGCAAGACCACGACGATAAGAATTCTGACTGGACTATTGCGTCCGACTGCCGGCCGGGCGGTTCTCGGCGGCTTTGACATCGTGAAACGGCCGGAAGCCGCGAAGCGCATGTTCGGCTACGTTCCCGACGAGCCGAATCTTTACGGCAAGCTGACGCCCGTGGAGTTCCTCAACTTCATCGGCGATGTCTACGGCATGGACCCGAAACGAAAGCGCGCGCGCATCGGCGAGCTGCTCGACCTCTTCGAGCTCACGTCGGCCGCCGGAGAGCTGCTCGAAGGGTTCTCGCACGGCATGAAGCAGAAAGTCGCGCTGTGCGCCGCGCTCTTGCACGAACCGCGCATCTATTTCCTCGACGAACCGACCGTGGGGTTGGATCCGAAAAGCGCGCGTTTGCTCAAGGACATCTTGCGCGCGGTCACGCGCGCCGGCGGCGCGGTGATGATGTCCACGCACATCATGGAGATCGCGCAAGGACTATGCGACCGCGTGGCGATCGTCGATCACGGCCGCATCGCAGCCATCGGAACCGTCGACGAACTGCGCGCTCTGCGCGGCGATGCCACTCTTGAGGATGTCTTTCTCAACATCACCGGCGGCGAGCCCGGCGAAGCCGCATCCGGCGATCGTCTGCGGAGCATCGTCGCGGGTTCGCGTTGATACTATTCACGCCGGCAGGCACGATGCGCCGCCGATCCGCGGCCTCGCAGACATGGCTGCTCGTCGTCAGACTCCTGCAGATCCGGATATTCGCCGCGCGACGCGAGTGGTCGAACTCCACCGTGCACGCGGCCGCGATGATAGCTGGCGGCGTGCTGTTCAGCCTCATCTTCATGGGCACGTACGTCGGTACGCGCGCGCTCGATGCGGCGGGCGCAAGCGGACTGCTGGCAACCGTCCCCGCGTGGGCATTCCTCGTCTATCTTCTCACCGACATCGTCATCGCATTCGGGCAAGCGCTCGGCGACCTCTACGCGTCTACGGACATGCCGCTGCTCTTGGCGTTGCCGGTTCGTATTCCAGCGCTGGTCTCGGCGAAGTTCGTGCTCGGCGTCGTGCAAAACGAACTCTACATCCTCGCGTTCGTCTTACCGTTCGTTCTCGGCTACCTCGCCGCATTGGGCGCGCCGTGGATCGCGTATCCGGCGATGATCGTCGGCATCACGGTATTCCCGGCGATTCTGTATGCCGCGCTCGTCGTGGTCACGATTCTCGCGCTGCGCGTCATACCCGCGCGCTTGGCAAAAGAAGGTCTGTGGCTCGTCGGCGCCGTCGTGCCGACGGTCTTTTGGATCGCGATGTTCTACCGCGTGTCTCACATCACGGGCGATGTCGCCACGATGAGCTTACCGCCGCCGCCATCGTGGTTGCCGAGCACGTGGCTCGGTTGGGGGCTTTCCGCATTCGGCGGCGTGGGCACCGGAGGCTCTGCAGCCGGCCTGGGCTGGACCGCCATGCTCCTATTCGAGACGTTCGCCATTTGCCCGCCGGCCCTGTGGCTGGTATCGCGGTCATTCGCACGCGGCTGGAGCGATTCGTTCGCCGGGGGCATACGGCGCGTAGCCGAACCGCTGGCCGGCGTCGGGCCGCGGCATTCGCGCATCGTGGCGCTGGTGACGAAAGATCTCACGACGTTCCTGCGCACGCCGCAGCTCTGGTTCAATCACATCGGAGCGCTGATGTTCGTCGTCTATCTGCTCATCGGGCACGCCGTGCAAACGCCGATCTTCCCGCTCACCGTGCAGCTCGCGATGGTGCAGATCGGCTTTGTGGCCGTTCTCGGCGCCGTCACGCCCGGCATGACGTCGCTCTCTCTCGAACACGCGGCGATCTGGGTCTTGAAGTCGTCGCCGCTGCGGGCGCACGAGGTGCTCGTCGCAAAGGTGCTCGTTCCGTTCGGCCAAACCGCGACGATCGCCGCGATAGGCGGCGGCTTGTTGTCGGCCGGATATGGTTTCAATCTGCCGCAGAGCTTTGCAGTCGTAGGCTTTGGCGTGATCATGGCCGCGTGCTCGATCAGCCTGGGCGTCGCGTTTGACACGAGCCACCCATCGTTCACATGGGAAAACCCGAACTCCATCAATCGCGGACCGCGCATGGTCATACCATTTCTCAACGGTCTCGGAATGCTTGTCGTCTGCGGCGCCGCGTTGTGGCTGACCAGACTGACTTTGCACGGCACGACCGGCGCTCTCGTCGGCCTGGCCGCGAGCCTCGTGCTCACCAGCATCGCCGTTTGGGAGACGCTGGGCCGCGCCAGCCGCAATCTTTCGGCGCTCGAAGTGTAGCACGCTGCGCGCCGGCCGGGGGTAACGACCGGTTTCGCTCGCGAATGTTTCCCACATGCAAGAATCAGTATCGGCGATGAACGTCATCATCGACGACTCCGCGCCCGTCGCGACCCTCACGCTCAATCGCCCCTCCAAGCGCAATGCGTTATCGCTCGGACTCATGCGCGAACTAACGGCGGCGCTGCGCACGCTCGAGCACGCGCCAGGTGTGCGCGCTGTCGTGCTCAACGCTCGCGGCAGCGTATTCTCAAGCGGTCACGATCTCGCCGAGTTCCCAGGTCGCGACCTTGCGTTCTATCGCGAATTGTTCGACGCGTGCACGGTATTGATGGAGACGATTCAAGCCATTCCCCAGCCGGTGATCGCGCAGGTGCACGGCATCGCGACCGCTGCCGGTTGTCAGCTCGTGGCATCCTGCGATCTGGTGGTCGCCGCGGAGTCCGCCACGTTTGCGACTCCCGGGATCAAGATCGGCCTATTCTGTTCCACGCCGATGGTCGCATTGAGCCGGGCCGTGCCCGCCAAACTCGCCATGCAGATGCTGCTCACGGGCGATCCGATCAGCGCTCAGCAGGCGCTTGCGGCGGGCCTGGTCAACGTGGTGGCGCCGCTCGACGCACTAGACGCCGCAACCGCCGATCTCGCGGCCCGGGTCGTGCGCTTCAGCCCGTACGTGACCGGACTCGGGAAGCAGGCGTTCTACCGCCAACGCGATCTGCCGCAACACGAAGCGTACGAATATACAAAGGAAGTCATGTCGCGCAACGCCGACGCCGAAGCCGCCCGCGAAGGCATCGGCGCATTTCTGGAAAAACGTTCGCCGAACTGGTAGATAGTGCGAGGAATTGGATAACGTGCGACGTCTGTTGCGCATACTTGCGTGCGGCTTACTATTGATGGCACCGGTCGCCGCCGGCGCCGAAGATGCGACGGGCGACATCAAGGCCTCGGCTGAGGCATTCATGCACGATAACCATATTCCAGGAATGGCTCTTGCGGTCACCAACCGCGACGGGACGCTCATCACGCTCTATCTCGGTACGGCCGATCTCAAGACCGGGAGGCCCGTCACCGCGACGACGCTCTTCGGCGTGGGTTCGATCACGAAGTCCATGACCGCCGTGGCGTTGCTGCAAGCGAGGGATCGCGGTGCGTTCGATCCCGAAAAACCCGTCACCGACTACCTGCCGTACTTTCGCGTCCACACGCAATACCGGCCGCTCACCGGCCGCGACTTGCTCAACCACACGAGCGGATTGCCCGACGGCACGCGCGACGACCTGACGGGCGAATATCTCGTGTACGCGCTGCAAAATGTCGAGACCGGTTTCGCCCCCGGGACTCATTGGTCGTATTCCAACAACGGCTACTATACGCTTGGGTACATGCTCGAACACATCGACGGCCGGCCGTATCCCGATATCATCCGCGACGATCTCTTCAAGGCGCTGGACATGTCGGACAGCGAGCCCGCCACCACCTACGAGGCGCGCGAGCGGATGGCCGTCGGGTACCTCAATGAATACGACGACCGCCCGCCGTCACCGGACTTGCCCGTAGTCGAGGCCCCGTTCTACGAAGCCGACTGGCCCGACGGCGCAGCGCTTTCCACCGCACCCGACATGGCGAAGTACCTGCGCTTCTTGCTCAACCGGGGCGCCGGACCGCACGGCCAAGTCTTATCGGCTTCCAGCTTCGCTCTGCTGACTTCGCCATCGGCGACCGTCGGTTCGGTTGACGCGGGCGGCACCGGCAGTCTCTACACGAAATATGCCTACGGCTTGGCCGTTCATACGGTCGACGGACATAGCGTCGTCGGTCATACCGGCGGGACTCAGCCGTATACGGCGTGCATGGAGGCCGACCTCGATGGCGGATTCGGCGCAGTGGCACTCACGAATTTCGGATACACCGCGCCGCGGCCATGCTCGGTGGTGGAGTACGCGCTCTCCATCGAGCGCGCTCTCGTGGGCGGCAAGCCGCTCCCGGCGCCGGCGCCCGCGCAGCAACCGGGGGATCTCCTCCACGTGAAGACGCCGGCACGGCGACCGGCTTTATTTGCAGTCCCCGGCGTGCCAATTGCCCATGTTCCCCTCCGATACCGACGCTTTTTGGGTCGCCGATCCGCGGTTCGCCCTCTACTATTTGCGGTTCGCGCGACCATGCCGGACTGTATACCGAAGTCGACAACGGGCCGAAACGATACTTCGCGCCGGCGTTTGGCGGACCGAAATCGACGGCGCATCCGCCGTCGTGGGATGCCTACGCCGGTCACTATCGGTCGGTCGAGACCAACTGGGGAAATAATTTCCGCGTGTTCGTCAGAGCGGACAAATTGTGGTCCGAAACGCCGGATGGCGGCGAAACCGAACTCACGCCACTGGCAGGCGGCGCATTCCGCGTGGGGACCGACACCTGGTCGCCCGAACGGCTCTCCTTCGATACAATCGTCTCCGGGCGCGCGCTGCGCGCGATCGATTCGGGCGCGCCTTTTTATCGGGTATTCACGCCATGACGAAGTCAGTGAAAACTGTGGACCGCAAGCGCTGCCATTGGGCCAAGGGAGCGCTCGAGATCCGTTATCACGATGGCGAATGGGGGGATCCCGTTCGCGACGACCACAAGCTTTTCGAGATGCTCATCCTCGAGGGAGCGCAGGCAGGTCTCTCGTGGTCGACCATTCTCGCCAAACGCGATCGGTATCGCGAAGTGTTCGCGCGGTTCGACCCGGCTCGGGTCGCGCGCTTCACGCCCGCGCGCGTCGAACGCCTGCTCGCCGATCCCGGCATCGTGCGCAACCGGCTGAAAGTCGCCGGGACCGTCCGAAATGCCAAACATTTCTTAGAAGTTCAGCGCGAGTTCGGTTCGTTCGCCAAGTACTTGCGCACGTTCGCCGGCGCGAAAACCGCCGATGCGCTAAGCCTCGACCTTAAAAAGCGCGGTTTCATCTTTGTCGGCCCCACGATCATGTACGCGTTCATGCAGGCCGTGGGCATGGTCAATGACCATCAGCGAAGCTGTTGGAAGTGGAAGAAGGGCCTAGTTCAGTCGGCGTGACCGACCGACGGTAAATGCGAAAATGAGGCCGGCCATAAAGGCCGGCCCCACAGTTTGTGCCGGGTTTTTAGTAGGCGCTGCGCTGCTGTTGGAAGCAGTCGCGGCAGTAGACCGGCTTGTCGCCTCGCGGCTGGAACGGCACTTCGGCCGGGCCGCCGCAGCTCGAGCACGTGGTGCGGAACATCTCGCGTTGCGCGCCGCCGCCGCCGCCGCCGCCGCCACCGCCGCCGAAGCGGCTGCCACCGCCACCGCCGCCGGATCCGCCGCGACTCGCCTTACGCGCTGCACGGCAATCCGGGCAACGGCTCGGCTTGTTCTGGAAGCCCTTTTGGGCGTAGAACTCTTGCTCGCCGGCTGTGAAAGTGAACTGCTGGCCGCAATCCACGCATGTGATAAGTTGATCGGTAAACACCTTGGTTGAAACTCCCATTGCGCTTCGTGAGAGGCTCACGACGCACTCGTCAGTAATTCGTTTCGGTTGGGGTGATGACAATCGCTATGGGAGAACCGAGGTTTCCAATTTCGACGTCTGGGGATGTGCTCGCCCTACCACAGACCAAAACCACAAGCATGATATCACTATTACTAGCTTGAGGGCAAGTATCGTACCGCGCAGCGGTCTCTGTCAGGGTCCGAACGCCAAGAGGCCGCCATTGTTCGAGAAGTTCGGGTCGGCCAGATAACCGCTGTAGAGCCGCTGACCGAGGCCGATGGCCGGAGCGCAGCGCGTGTACGCGTTCGTGACGTACGTCCACTTCTGGGTTCCATCGGGATTGAGCGCATGGATCGCGCCGCAGCTATCGCCGGCGAAATAGATGGTGCCGTCGCCGCCGATCGCCGGCGTCGAGGCGATCTCGAACCTGCTGAGCTTGCGCATCCATTTTATCGTGCCGTCGGGATTAAAGGCATACATGACGCCATAGGCGGACCTTGCATAAATTGTTCCGTCCGCGGCGATGACCGCTCCGGCTTGAATGTCAGAGTCGATCAGCGGGCGCCACGTGCGACGTCTGCGGACCGATGTGGTCGGTCCTCCCCGATCTCTCGGACCGGTTTTTGAACATGCTCCATTGCGCATTCGAACAGCATTGCGCATCCGGCGGACTTTCCACATCCATTCCGATTGGCGCCGTGCCGGCATCCGCCACATGAATGACGGGAATGGAGAGGAACAGCGCGGCAAGCGCCACACAGAACAAAAATTTCGCACACTTCGAAATCATGCTTTGGTCTCCCGAGCCGTGCACCCGGGCTCGGTCCTGCCATGCCGTTCTAGAGCGCTATTTCCGCGACGGGTTCGCAACGCGCCGGCCACGAACGCCTTGAATGTATGATGAGCCGGAGGGTTTGATATTGTGGATGCACGCATAGGACTTGTCGTCATAGTAAGCTCGCTTGCGGCTTTGGTTCCGCTCCCAGCTCAAGCGCGGCCGTTCATGCTCGACGATCTCAAGCGCCTCGTCGACATTCAGGAGCCCCAGATCTCTCCGAACGGGTCGGCCGTGGCCGTGGTGGTCATCCGGCCGAATTTCTCAAGCGACACATACGATACCACGCTCGAACTCATCGACGTCGCGACGCATTCCCGGCGGGCGCTCACGCACGCGCGCGACGGCATCGGCTTTCCGCGCTGGTCGCCCGACGGAAGCCGGATAGCATTCATCGCGCAGACCGGCGGCAACGACTCGTCGGCGCAGATATTTGTGCTTCCGATGACCGGCGGCGATCCAAAGCAGATCACGGACTCGCCAAACGACGTGCAGCAATTCGATTGGAGCCCCGACGGCAAGAGGTTGGCCTACGTGACCGCCGACGACCCGGACAGCGACCGATCGGATTCCAACGACGACGCGTTCACTGTCGGCAACAACGACTTCTTGCAGACCTCGGCCCCAACGCCCAACCAGATCTGGCTTGCGGCGTCGAACGGTTCATGGCACAAGCGGCTCACGTCTGGCGCGCGCGGTTTGCCGAGCACCAGCACGACCTACGCGACCGAATCGGTCGTGCACTGGACCGCCGACGGCACACACATCGTGTTCGCGCGATTGCCGAGCGCGGTAGAAGATGACGAGTATCTGCAAGAGATCATGGTGGCAGACGCTTCCACCGGAAGCGTGCAGAAGCTCACGGACGGCGTCTATCAGATGATGCCGGTGGTCTCACCCGATGGAGCGCAGACGCTATTCGCCTATCCGCGCGGCGGCGACTACAATCAAGGCAACGAGATATTCGTCGCGCCGACGGCCGGCGGGCCGGCCCGCTCGTTGACCGCTGGGCTCGACCGCAACGTCCTCATCGCGAAATGGATGCCGGACGGCGCGAACGTCTTGCTCGGCGCCAATATCGGCACCGCGAGCGCGTTGTGGCTCCAGCCAGCCGATGGCGGCGCGGCGAGACGATTGGGTATTGGATCCGTGAGTTGGATCAACGATAATGACTGGGAGCCGGTGACCGTCGGCCGCGCCGGCGCGATCGCCTTCACCGGCAGCACCGGAAGCGATCCGACGGAATTGTATTTCATGACGTCGCCTTCGGCGGCTCCCGTCAAACTCACGAATCTTAACGATCCTACCGCGGCGCTCGACCTCGGAAAAACCGTGAGTATCGATTGGCAAGGCCCGGACGGATTTGCCGAAGACGGCGTGCTCACATACCCTTCGGGATATATCGCCGGCCGCGCGTATCCTCTGGCGATCTACATCCACGGCGGCCCGATTTGGGCTTCGAGTTTAGCGTTCAACGAGACGACTCAATTGCTGGCGGCCGCCGGCTTCGTCGTGCTCCAGCCTAACTATCGCGGCAGCGACAACCTAGGAAATGCGTACGAAGTTGCCATCGCACCCGACGCAGGAGCGGGGCCCGGTCGCGACATCATGGCCGGCATTGCGGCTGTCGAAAAGCTGGGCATCGTCGACCCGTCGCGCATTGGCGTCTCCGGCTGGTCGTACGGCGGGTACATGACCTCGTGGATGATCACCCACTATCATATTTGGAAGGCCGCCGTCTCCGGCGCCGCGGTGAACGACTGGATGGTGGACTACTCGATCGCGGACGACCACAAAGCAGATGAACTGCAATTGCACGCAACGCCGCAGAGCGATCCGCAACTGTATCGCGACGTTTCACCGATCACGTATGCGAAGGATGTGACCACGCCGACGCTCATCATGTGCGATACGGGCGATCCTCGCGTGCCGATACCGGAATCGTACGAGTTCTATCACGCGCTCGTGGACAACAAGATACCGGTGACATTTGTGGCGTATCCGGTGAGCGGTCATCTGCCGGCCGATCCGGTCCGCAACGCGGACATCGACCGGCGTTGGGTTGCGTGGCTGAAGGACTACGTCTAAATGCGATTCGACCTCTCGTAGAGGGCAACCGTACTAGGGCAAGCATCGCTTG
>Ga0208849_1002216_pt1 | contig 11101 bp, 6 predicted proteins | sample NGESurdeep072012_10_FD_184470 | JGI IMG/M metagenome (GOLD analysis project Ga0208849, IMG submission 184470) | Arctic peat soil microbial communities from Barrow, Alaska - NGEE Surface sample 53-3 deep-072012 (SPAdes) | ecosystem: Environmental > Terrestrial > Soil > Wetlands > Peat ...
TCACAACGACCGCATCGAAATTCCCCGGGAAGTCGCCGACGCGGTTCACAACGGGTTTTCCAGCGAACGATCGCAGGGTCGAATGCTCGTCGACAACCGCCAAAATCGAAACACCGCTTTCCACAGCCGAAAGGATAGCGATTTCGGCGAGATCTGATTCTCCGAAAAGCACGAGATTGCGAAAGTTGCGCGCTTTCGCAGCCTCGAATACCAATGCGCAATCGGCTTTGGCATGCCGGAAGTACGAGAAGGAGGACGAAAGGTATTCGACGGTCAGACGGGTTTTTTCGGAAAATCCGCGGGGCGTCAAATAATAGGCGTAGCGCCGCGCCGGCGCCTCGCTGACCTTGACCAATCCCTTCGTGACACAGCGTTTGAGATACGCGTTCACCAGCCCCAGCGCGACCCCGAGCTCCGCCGCAATCCGACGCTGCGAAGTTAAGCCCTGTCCCACGGAGTTCAGTAATCCAAGGACAATTCTGTCACTTTCGAAACTCTTGTCGGACAACACTTAACTCCAGGAAAGCAGCGACAGGCCCAACCTGTTACCGTGTTCACGGCATGAACGTCAAGCCGAAATATGTCGGCCGGCCTCGCTTTTTGAGGCCTCGGCGTGCCGGATCATCGATCGAAATCCATTCAGGAATGGAGATCACGAAATTACTGTGATGGCGCAGCGACAACGCGCTCTTCATTCATTTTTTTGACGATTCGATCCCCAAAACGTTTCTCTCCGGCCAGACTCCAGTGATCTCCGTCAGTCCAGTAAATGGCATCGCAGTCGTAGATGTTGACCTGTCGATCGAAGTTCAAAGCGTCGATGACTGAAAAATACGAAATGCGAGATGTGCTGCTGACTAAGACCCCAAGCTGATGATCGAGACGCTTCAGTGCGTCGTCCAAAGCGATGTTGGTCGTCACGTCTGCTGTAGTGCAGGACATCGCCAGCTTCCTGACCAGCTTAACGTTATGGTCGGGTTCAACTGATGGACCTAGCCAGACGAGGCTAACCGTATTGGCGATGCTGTCTATATAGTCGAGCGTGAGCTTGATCCTGGATTGGTCAATAATGTAGGAACCTGTTTCATCGACCTTGAGCAAATTAAAACCGGCCTGGTTATAAAGTACCTTCGAAATTTGCTTGTCGTGCGATTTGATGAACGAGCGAAAGGAATCAAGGTGACAATCCGGATCGGGAGTTGCAGGTCGGCACCCACCTTGTACCAATCCGACGATGAATGGATATGGCAGGTTAAGGCTTATCGCCTGGTACATGTCGATACCGTGTGAATCGCCCAGGATGACCAGCGCCCTGCCGTACTGGCCTGCGCAGCGGTTAAAACGGGTCTCGATTTCGGCATTTATCTCGGATGTCGGAAATTTGCAGCCATTGTCGTTCGCCTTGTCGATCGACGCCAGCCACACTTTTGCCTGGCGTTGATCGAGTGTCATGAGATAGCCGCGCTCGAAGCCGTCGCTGACGATGCCCGCAATTCCTATTGCCACAAAAAGCACGGAACCGGCGGCGCAGGCAATCGCGACCGGTTTCCGCCCGATAAATGCTCGATCGCGAAACGGTCTTTCGACGACCCGCAAGCTCAGTTTGGCGAGCGCGATCACCAGCACGCAAAGCAGCGCCATCAACCACGGTGAGGGTTCATCAACACTGTATTCTTGTGAAGGCAAAGATCGGTTGGTGCCACAAATAGGCGCTGTAGCTGATCAATCCCAACTCTACGAGAGGCCAACTGCCGAGGATCAGGCCGGCGAAATTATCAGGTCGCGCGAACAGGATCACCATCGCCGCGCCCAAGGTCGGCAGCAGGGTATAGGCACTTGGATGAGGCGTTGCAGCGGAAAATAGAAACACTGGCACGACGGTGCAAACGATGCCGATGAGTGCAAGGGCGCCGTCGGCGGCTTGGTGCGGAGAGCCTTTCCGGTTAGTAAGGTAATAACCGGCAAGCGCGCCCATCAGCAATTCCCAGGCGCGCGTTGGCAGCAGATAGAAATCTGCTCCCGCCCTGTGAAAAGCCGCCCAATGTGCAAGCGCTAGGCTCAACAGGCCAACCGCAGCCAATAGTAACGCAAGACGTGTCCGCGCCCACCTTGAGATCGCGAGCAGAAAGAGTGGGTAGAGGAGATAAAACTGCTCCTCCACGGCCAGCGACCATGTGTGTAACAGGGGTTTGAAATCCCCGGAAATGTCGAAGTATCCGCTTTCCCGCCAGAACAGAAGATTCGACGAAAACGTCGCAACCGCAATCAGGCTTTTCGCCAATGCCTTCATCTCGGCAGGAAGCATGACGAAAGGCGCGACGAGCAGGCAGACACCCATTACCAGAAAGAGCGCCGGCAGAATTCGCCTGGCACGCCGCTCGTAGAAATTGGCGAGCGCAAGCCGGTCCAGCTGCAAATCGCGCAGCAGGATCGATGTAATCAAATAGCCGCTGATAACGAAAAAAATGTCGACGCCAAGATAACCGCCCTGGAAAATGCCAAACCCGGCGTGGAAGAGAATAATGGGCGCGATTGCCAACGCTCTCAGCCCGTCAATTTCCCTCCGGTATTTCATTCGTGGTCAGCGTTTTCCTTGTCGTGGCCAACCCCGCGATCCTTCTCAATTGCAAATGCCGCATCGACCTGCGCGATGCGGGCGAGAGCCTCAGCTTCAGATCGACGGACGCTGGGTCGAGCGGCACGCATCAACGAATAGCTTCTGAGCCGCTCGTGAAGCGGCCGGTTCTCAAACATGGCCGACAAAGTTGGAATTGCGGCCGCCGCCACGCGATTGGTTTGACGCCTAAAAGATGATGTCATTGCAGGCACTTCCCCCGGAAACGCCCTATCCTAGTACGAGACAAGCGAGGGTGGCAATCAGAGCCTCGCAGTCTAAAACTTCGAACGGCGGCCCACGCCAGAGCAGGCGCGCTTTGTGGCGATCGGTGTCCTACAGAATAGCAGTCTTAATGCACCAGTGCATACGACCTGTTTGGCACCAGTCTCAAGCAGCGGCTCTCGCATCGTCAGACCTAACGAATGCTGGTCGACACTGGGTTTGACGAGATTTGCTTTTCGGACAAAGTGCCTTATTGGTGCGTTGTCGGCAGCAGATTTGCAAAAGCTGCAACGGTAAATCAATTAACGACCCCTGGATGCATAAGTCCTGACGAGCCAATAGAACGGTATGCAAGTTAGCCACAACACGCAAACATTGGCGGGATGGACATCGGTCGCGGTCACGGTCGCGGTCCTCGCGAAAACCTTCATGCCGTTCTATTTCATAGGTTCGACAGCGATCTTTGCGGCGGCTGTCACAACCGGCCTCGTTCTGGTCGCGTTGGCTTGGCGCCAGGTATTCGTCATGGCCAGCCACGCCCGCGACATCCTGATCGTGGCCGGGCTGTTCTATGCCATCGTCATCATCAGCTTCCTCGTCCACTCCCGGCCCGTCGTGCCGGCGACGTATCTGTGGGGCATCCTGATCATCCATGGGATCTTCCTGATCTTCGGCTTTGCGGCCGCGCGTGGATTGAAGACGGTACTGCTGGTGCTGACCGGCGCTGCCGCAATCTATGCGGCGTTGCTCGCCGTGCACGCGCTGCGCTACGGCAGGATCACGGCGGGCATCGATATCGACGACATCTTTGGAATCGGCGTGCCGGAAATTTACATTACCATGCACCAGAATATCGGCCTGGTACTGGGTATCGGCGCCCTTGCCATTCTGGGATTAGCATCCAATCGCATCACGCGGATCATTGCAGCAGGCATCTTACTGATGGTCGCGTTACTGGTGTTTCATATTGCGGCCCGAACCGCATTGGTCGCGCTGGTAGCCAGCCTCGCCTTTCTCGCCTTCGCAGAACTCTGGGTGTATTCGAAAAAAGCAGCGTCGCTGGCCGCCGCGGGCGTCATTCTAGCCGGGACGATCGCCGTCGGAACAGTCTCTCAGCGGCTGAACCAAATCCGCGTCGACGCCAACGCGCCGGACGCGATCTCGCGGACGATTGGAGAACTGCAGAATCCGCACCCCGGTCTTCGCCTGCCGATCTGGGAAAAAACCGTGCATCGCATCGCCGACGAACCGAGCCAATTCCTGTTGGGCCGGGGCATCGGCATGTATCCCGTCGATGCGGGCGTTGGCGCCCCGGACTGGCTGCTTCATCCGGGCGGGGGATCCAAGGAGTTTCCACACGATGTGCATCTGGAAATGCTCTATGAGACCGGAATTGTCGGATTGCTGCTGTTCAGCGCCCTGACCGTTTTTCCCCTGATCGTATCGTTGCGGCGATGGACGCGGTTCCTGCCAGCGGAGAAATCCGCAATGGCGATCTATGTCTTCATCCTGGTCAGTTCGGACATTTCCGGCGCATTCGCCTACGGCTACATGCTGCAGTTTTTCCTCGCATTGTCGGTTGGAATTATTCGCCCTCAAACGGACTGCGAAAGCCGGTACGCAAGACGCCACGGAAGCGCTTTCATACCTCCCGAACCGAAGTGCCATTCGATGAATGACGCACCCGGAAATATCGATCCCGACGTCACCGCCGGATTCGGTCACGAATGGTCCACCTTCCGCCAGGACGGAAGCGAATTTTCACCGGCGGATCGCCAGGCTATCTTCCAGTCCTATTTCGATATTTTCCCCTGGAACGAGCTGCCTCCCGACCCCATCGGCATCGATGTCGGCTGTGGAAGCGGTCGCTGGTCCGTCATGGTCGCACCCAGGGTTGGCCATCTTCACCTGCTCGACGCCAGCGCCGATGCGCTCGCGGTGGCGCGGCAAAACCTGGCCGAGGCGACCAATGTCAGCTTTCATCTCGCAAGCGTCGACAATATCCCTGTCGGCGACAATTCCCTCGATTTTGCCTTTTCGCTCGGTGTCCTGCATCACGTTCCGGATACCATGGCAGCGCTTCGGTCTGTGGCGGCGAAACTGAAAACCGGCGCGCCGTTCCTGGTGTATCTCTATTATGCGCTGGACAACCGAGCCTGGTGGTATCGCGCGATCTGGCGTTTCAGCAATTTGCTTCGCAAGATCATTTCGCGGTTGTCGCCAGGGAAACGACTTGTAATCAGCCAGATCATCGCGGTCATCGCCTATTGGCCACTGGCCCGTTCCGCCGCGATCGTCGAGCGCCTGGGATATTCGCCCTCTTCTATTCCACTCGCGTTTTACCGAAACCGGGCGTTCTACGTGATGCGCACCGATGCCTACGATCGGTTCTGCACCAGCCTGGAGCAACGCTTTACGCGGCACGAGATCGAGCAGATGCTGATCGGCGCCGGATTCGACGAGATCAGGTTTTCCGAGAAAGCGCCTTACTGGTGCGCCGTAGCCAGAAAGCGTTAAGTGTTAAAAGAACGAACAGTGCGGCGATCGCGTCATATCGCAGATGAATTTCAGCGCAGTTCACATCCAATCCCCGATCGACATCCTGACAGGTGCGGACAAAAAATGTCGGCGTACTGAAGCCTCACCTGGCCGCAATACGGTTGACATACGATTACGCGAACAGTCACCCTCGATTCGCTTTGCCGTTGCAAGAGCCCCGAAAGCCCGGTAACAATGGCCCATCAAACGATCACCGGATGGCTACCCATGCCCATCGCCGCCTGCGACGAGAATTCGTGCTTTGGCGTCAGGCTATGACTGATGACCGAGCAAGCCCGATTCACCGCCAGTTCGTTGCTGTTCTCCGCCGCTGTGCTCACCTCGGCAGCCCTGATCTTTATTTTCGGAGCTTTCGGCTTACCTGGAAATAGCGCGATCACGGGTGGCTATCTCCTGGTCACGATTGCCAGCGCCCTGATTCTCGGCCGGCAAGAAGGCGACCGTCCTGTGGTCACCTCGATGGACGCCGTCTTCGCCGTCCTTGCCATAGCGGTCACGATCGCCAGCGTGCTGCACTTCGACAGCAGCGATTACAAGGAATACATGCTGCTGGCGGTAAGTGTCCCATCTGGTTATGCGACAGGACGGTTGCTGGGCAATCCCGTATTGACCAGCATTCGCCTCCGCCTGCTACAAGTTTCAGCGCCGCTGGTGGCCGCCGCATGCATCGCGACGGTTCCGAACCTGGTAGGCGAAATCTACCCAAAACCCTTTGTCTTCGGCTTTGATCACGCCACGACGGTATTCGCCATCGCCTTTGGCTACATGGTCATCGCGTATATCTATTCGGACATCGAATGGCGGTCGAAAATATCGCTGTGCCTTTTGGCGCTCACCGTGTGTGCGACCGCCGTCTTCGTCGCCTCGACCGTGCGCTTTGTCCTGATTGCCATTCTGCTAACCGCGCTGTTCGCGCTTGCCTGCTCCATCTTTAGACCGCTCAGGATCTGGAGAAGAATTGCTCTGGTGCTGCTGGCGATGATCCTGGGGGTCATTGTAGGTACGGTTGCGCGCTACGATTTTGTTGTCCGAGTAGGCAATCTGCTGGCGCATACCGGCACATTCTCCGGAATTGCAAAACCTGAACAGAATGTGGTCAAGGTCGAACGAGCAGAGACAGGACATGGCCCCGGGATTACAGACAGGCTCCCGGGCGATCCGGCGCGAAGCGACGGTGCCACCGGACGCGCACCCGCGATCGATGACCCTCCCAGTTGCGACAAGACGTTTGACCTGAACAATTCCATTGCCATCCGGCGAGCCCTGCTGGGCGACGCCTTGTTCTTTGTGCCGAAAGCAGGCTGGTTCGGCTTTGGGCTCGACTCGTTCCCCAGGATGTCGTGTTTTCAGGGTTACGAGATTCACAACAGTGTTCTGCAGGCGATCGTGGAATTTGGCTGGATTGCCGGCGCCGTTCTCGTAATCATGATCATCATCCCGTTCATGCAATTTTTGTTCGGACGGCGCGAGTTCGATCTGAACAGGCAATTCATGTTATCCTGCATTACGTTTGCGCTCCTGCTGAGCCTGATCTATGGGCGAACCAGTCGGGACCTCACGCTGTTTCTCTTTCTCGGCGCATTTGCCAACGCGAACTCGAAAATCGGCTGATGCCAATAATCCGAAGGCCGATGCGCCAGTTCCCGGCGGACGGGCGTCCGTTTAAAAGAATTTCCCCCTGTTATCGAAGACCGCCCCTCAAGCGCAGGATGATCCCGCAGCCGTCTGCTTTCGCGATCGACACCGGAATTCGTGGCTTGTTCATCCGTTGAAACTCGGATTTAAGAATACGGCAACAGATGATCGCGTTTCCGCGATCAAACAACCGACGTGAACTGGATGACCTTGGCACCCTCTGCTCCGCAGCGACGATTGTTGTACGTCGTCACCGAGGATTTCGCGTTCCTGCTCAATCGACTGCCCATGGCCCGGGCGGCGCGCGAGGCCGGATTTGAGGTGCATGTCGCAACGCGTGTCGACAGGGGCGCCGAAGCCATCGAGGCGGAAGGCTTCGTCCTGCATCGCATCCCGTTTCGGCGCGGCGGCTTGTCGCCCTTTACCGCGATCCCGACGATCTTCGCGCTACGGCGTCTCAGGAACAGGATCAAACCGGAGATCATCCACCACTCCGGCCTGCAATGCTGCGTCTATGGTTCCATCGCCGCCATCGGCAAAAAGATTCCCATCATCAATGCGATAACCGGGCTGGGCTATATCTTTACATCGGTGAACTGGCGGACGCGGCTGTTGAAGCGGACCATGGTAACGCTGCTGCCCTGGCTTCTGAACAGCGCGCAGAGCCTGGTGCTGGTTCAAAACCCGGATGACCAGTCGGCTCTCGAAAATCTGGGAATCGAGCGCAAGCGGATGGTTCTGATCCCAGGGTCAGGCGTCGATACCGATGCCCTGCAGCCCCTGCCCGAGCCGGATGGCCCGATTACGATGGGTTTTGCCGGCCGCCTGCTGACCGACAAGGGCATCCGGGCCTTGGTGGCCGCGCATGGGATTTTGCGCGGCCAGGGGCACGACATAAACCTGATCATTGCCGGAAATCCGGACCTCGCCAACCCGGCGACCGTTCTGCTGGAGGAAGCCCAGGAATGGAGCCGCCAACCAGGCATCACCTGGCTTGGTCACATCGATGATATCGTCTCGCTGTGGCGGCGCAGCCACTTCGGCGTATTGCCCTCGCACCGCGAAGGCTTGCCCATGAGCCTGCTGGAAGCAGCCGCCTGCGGCAGGCCGATGATCGCGGCCGATGCGCCAGGATGCCGCGAAATCGTCATCGACGACCAAACGGGCCTGCTGGTGCCGATCGAAGATCCGCCGCGACTGGCCGAGGCCATTCTGCGTCTCGTCAAGTCGCCCGAGTTGCGAGCGCGCTACGGTGCGGCGGCAAGAACGCTTGTCGTCGAAAAATTATCGGCGAAGATCATTGGCACGGCGATTGTCGCCCTCTACGACCGGCTGACGTTTGAGCGAACAAGCCAGATCGTTCGATCGCCGGCCCCATCAGGGTCGGCAGTCGAAAACAAGCAGCGGGCGGGAAAAATCATACTCGTCTCTCAGCACTATGCACCTTATCCAAGCACAACATCCGGTTATATGACGGAGCTCGCCAACGAACTGGCGCTGAAAAACAAGGTGCTGGTGATTACCAGCTCTCCTCAATCCCAGGCCTTACAAGGTTTCGAACTCGGGAAGCCAAAAGTAATTGAAATCAAGAGCTGGTGGCCCGGCAAATCAGAGCTCGTCTCGCGGTCGTTGGCCGCCGTATTTTTCTCTATTCAAATTTTCATTTCAGTGGTGAAACATGCCAGCAAGGAGGATGTCGTCGTAAGCGTGACCACTCCTTTTACCGCACCATACGCCGTTACCCTGGCCGCGCGCCTGTGCAAGGCCGCATCCTCGCTGATCATCTACGATCTCTACCCCGACACCCTGACGATGACCGGATTTCTCCGCCCATCCTCAACTCTCAACAAACTCCTTCGATGGTCCAATAAAATCATGTTTAGCTGGCTTGACTCGATTATCGTCATAGGCCGCGACATGACTTCCAAGTTGCTTGAATATCCGCAGATGTCGATGCAAAAGATCAGCTTCATTCCTAACTGGCCCACTATTCCGGTGCACTACCGGAATATACTTGCCGATAACCAATTTCGTCTGCGATGCAGCGGCAAATTCATCGTCGCGATGTCGGGAAACGCGGGATTTACCCACGACCCACAATCTGTCTTCGAGGCAGCGCGTCTGATGCAAGCCAATACCGAAATTCACTTCCTCCTCTCGGGCGAGGGCGTCGGATGGACCAAGCTCAAGGAACTCCAGGCCCAAAATCCTCTTTCGAACGTTACGACGATCGAACGCGTTCCCGAAGAAGACCTCGAGGAGTTCCTGTCGGCCGCCGACATCTGGATCATCCCCTATCGCAAAAACAATACCGGTGTTTCGGTTCCCAGTCGGCTCTACAATCTTCTCGCGGTGGGTCGCCCGATCATCATATGCTCGGAGCCCGACGCCGAAGCAGCCCTTCTGGTCCGCGAACACGATCTTGGTTGGGTGGTGCAGCCCGAAAATCCCGCAGCCATCGCGCAGGCTATTGTTCATGCCGCGTCGCCGTCGGGACACACACTGGAAAAAGGACATCGCGCCGCCGCGATCGCTCCGCGTTACACCCGGAAGATCGCACTGAAATGCTATCGCGAACTAATGAGCCATCTTCTCGCCGAGCAAATCTCGGTGTCCAAGGCAAACTGACGCCGCTCATTCTGCGAGCGCATGGCGGACGCACTGGGTGCAACGCTGGAATCAAAGCGAAGATTGTTGACCGGCCCATACCTTCGAGCGCGAGTCTGTTTGACGACTCTCATCAGCCATCGCCGAACCTCAAAACGCGCGAACCAGTTCGATCACTTTGTCCTGCTGCTCTCGCGTGATCTCGGCGAACATCGGCAGCGACAAGATCCTGCCTTGCGCGCGGTAAGCATTCGGAAACTGCTCGGGCCGAGCTTTAAGCCGGCTATAGGCGGCGAGAAACGGCAGCGCGGTCGGATAGTTGATCGCGGTCTGCACGCCGTTGGCATTCAGATGCGCCGCCAGCGCATCGCGGCGCGGATGCTCAATCGTATAGAGATGATAGACGTGGGTGCGGTCCGGCCCGACGGTGGGCACCATGACGTCCTCGACCTGATTAAGGCAGGCGTCGTAAATCCTGGCGGCATCCTGGCGCGCTTTGGTCCAGTCCCGCAGATGCGGTAACTTGGCCGACAGGATCGCGGCCTGCATGCCATCGAGCCGGCTGTTGATGCCCTCGATGTGGTGCTGATACTTGGTGAGACCGCCGTGGCGCGCCAGCATGGTCATGTGTTCGGCCAGCGCGCTGTCGTTGGTGACGACGGCGCCGGCGTCGCCCATCGCACCCAGATTCTTCCCCGGATAGAACGAATAGGTTGCCGCAACGCCAAAGCTGCCGACCTGCCGGTCCTTGTAGCGCGCCAGATGCGCCTGCGCGCAGTCCTCCACCACCCAGAGCTTGTGCCTGGCCGCGATCGCCATGATCGCGTCCATGTCCGCCGGCTGGCCGTACAGATGCACCGGAATGATACCGACCGTTCGCGGCGTGATCGCTGCCTCGATCGCCGCCGGATCGATCGTGAAGGTGCGCTCGTCGGTGTCCGCGAACACGACGCTGGCGCCGGCATGGGTGATCATCGCCGAGGTGCTGATCCATGAATGCGCCGTGGTGATAACCTCGTCGCCGGGGCGGACGTTCAGCGCGGCCATGGCGAGGTAGAGCGCGTCGGTGCCGTTGGCGCATGACACGCAGTGCTTGACCTCCACCGCGTCGGCGAATTCCCGTTCGAAGGCGTCGACATTGGGGCCGCGAATGAACGCATTGTCGCGAATGACCGCCGATATCGCCGCGTCGATCTCGCCTTTGATGGTTTGGTACTGAAGCTGCAGATCCGCAAAGGGTACCGACATCGGTCTTGTTTCCTATTTCCGCCGTGCCAGCCGGCGAGCTGGGTTGCCCGCATAGGTTCCGGCAATCGTAATATCCCTGGTCACGACCGAACCCGCCCCGATCACGACATCGTCGGCGATGCGCACCGGCATGATGGTGGCGTTGGAGCCGATCGAAACCCGATCGCCGACCAGGGTCTCGCGCCACAACTCCTTGCGGCCGCCGGCCGGACC
>Ga0208849_1002219_pt1 | contig 11089 bp, 16 predicted proteins | sample NGESurdeep072012_10_FD_184470 | JGI IMG/M metagenome (GOLD analysis project Ga0208849, IMG submission 184470) | Arctic peat soil microbial communities from Barrow, Alaska - NGEE Surface sample 53-3 deep-072012 (SPAdes) | ecosystem: Environmental > Terrestrial > Soil > Wetlands > Peat ...
CAATTATCTCGCGCGAAGTCGTGACGCTCAAAACAGAATTGGAGAGATTTCGCGAGCAGGTGCAAAACGTGGAATGAACAGTCCAAAGTCCAAAGTCCAAAGTCCAAAGTCCGCACCGCTGCTGATTTTAATTTCCGCCGCGTCGGGCGCGGGCAAGACCACGCTGGTAAATCTGCTGCTGGCCGCAAAGCCAAACCTGACGCGCGCCATCACCTGCACGACGCGGGAACCGCGCCCCGGCGAACGCGACGGCGTGGACTACCATTTTTTTGACGCGGGGGAATTTTTGAAGCGGCTGCACGCGGGCAACTTCATCGAACACGCGACGGTCTATGGCAACAGCTACGGCATCCTGAAATCGGAACTGCTCGGCAAGCTGCGCGAGGGCAAGGATGTTTTGCTGAACGTGGACGTGCAAGGCGCGGCGACGATCCGCGAGCAGGCGGAGACCGAGCCGGAACTGCGCCGGGCGCTGGTGACGATTTTTCTGACCCCGCCGTCAGTGGCGGTGCTGGAGCAGCGGTTGAAGAAGCGCGGCGCGGACGCGAAAGCGGTGATCCAAAAGCGGCTGGCCGTGGCGCGGCAGGAGATCGCGCAGTGGAAGAATTTTGACTACCTGCTTATCAGCGGCAGCAAGCAGGAGGATTTGCGGCGGACGCTGGCGATCATCGAGGCGGAAAAGATGCGTTCGGCGCGGTCGCCGTCGCCGGAGATTTGATTTCCGGCAATTGCCATTTGACGCGCGTTGGCAGTTGCGATATACACTGTTGTATGTCAACGACAATTTATCCGATGCGGTTGCGGCGCGAAGAAAGCGCGCTGTTCAAGAACGCGGCCAGACGCCGGGGCGTTTCGCTGGCGGAATTTTTACGCCAGGCCGGACGCAAGGAGGCGCGGCAATGCGAATCCGAGCCGGCCAGCGTCGAATTGAGTCGGAGCGGTTTCACGCTGGCTGACTTGCCGGGCAAAACGGAACGCGAAAAAATCCGCGCCGCCATTTTCAAGCGCCATGTTTCTCGCTGACACCAGTTTTATCGTCAGCCCGTTCGCCAAGACACCGGCGCGCCGCAAATGGGCGCAGGCTTTTTTTGAAAAGCACAAGGGGCGGCTCTGGACGACGGCGGCGGCATTCACCGAGGCGAGCCATTTGATCGGCGAACCTTCGGTTGCCGCGAAAATTTTGCCGGATTATCAATTTTTGCTGGACGTGGAGATCGAGAAAATGGCGCTCGCGGCGCTGCTCGAAAAGTATTCGCCGGAAATGGACTTTGCCGACGCGACGCTGGTGCGCGCGAGCGAACTGCGTCCCGCCTTCAAAATGGTGACGGATGACAAGCATTTTGAGTGGTATCGCCGGCAGCAGGGCCGCGAGCGGATTCCGGTTGTGTGGATTCCCGCATGATTTAACATGAAATGGTCATGAGCAAAAAAATCATTCTTGGCGTCACCGGCTCCATCGCCGCGCACAAGGCGGCGGATCTGGCGTCGTTGCTGACGAAAGCCGGCTGCGACGTGCGCGTGGTGATGACGGCGGACGCGCAGCATTTCATCACGCCGCTGCCGTTCAAGACGCTTACGCGCCATCCGGTCGTCACGAATCTTTACGACGAGGAAGATGGCTGGCAGCCAGCGCACATCCGGCTGGCGGACGAGGCGGACTTGCTTTTGATCGCGCCGGCGACGGCAAATGTGATGGCAAAAATGGCGCACGGCCTGGCGGACGACGCTTTGAGCTGCATCGCGCTGGCGTTGAATCCGAAGGCGAAGATTTTGATCGCGCCGGCGATGAACGGCAACATGTGGCTGCACGCGGCAACGCAGGAAAATATGTCGGCGCTGACGAAACGGGGCGCGGAATTCATCGGGCCGGACGAGGGGATGTTGTCGTGCGGCTATGAGGGCGTTGGGCGTTTGTGGCCGGTGGAGCAGATTGCAGAGCGCGCGTTGTCCCAGTTAAAAATTAAAAATTAAGAATGCAAAATGGACGGACAAAGCCGGGGCGTTTTTAATTTTTCATTTTGAGTTTTTAATTCGCATGAAAACAAGCCGTTCGGAATTGTTGAAACGGCTGCCGGCGCTGTTTGAGATTCCGGCACCCGACCCGGCGCGGGCGCGTCGCCGCATTGAGGTGATGGAACGCGACTTAATGTTGCCTGCCAAGGCGGCCTTCATTGCAATCATTTTCCAGTCGTTCAATTTTTATTCACCCTGGATGGTCCAGATTTCCAACTGGCTGGACGTAACCGTGGATACGGTGCAGTTGATCTTTTGGTTTTATATTTTGTTCAGCGTGTTGCTGGCGCTGCCGGTGCTGTTTTCCAACCGGCTGCCGCTGGCATTGGTGCAGTGGACGGTGGTGACGAGCAGTTTGACGGACGGCTTGATGCTGGCGGGAATGACGTGTATCACGGGCGGACTGGACAGCATTCTGTTCTGGCTGTTCATCGGCTTGATTTTGCGGAACGCGGTCAGCGTGCCGCCGGGATTCTCGCAACTGGTTTTGAATTTTGCCATCAGCCTGTGCTATGTGCTGGTGGCCGTCCTCGTCACAATCATCGCGAATACAAACACCCTCGAAGAAACAACGCGGCAGGCGTTCGACCTCACGCCGCATGAGGATTTGGGCGAGCCTTTCGTGCTGCGGCTGCTGGTGCTCTGGCTGATGACGATCACCTGCTATGGCGTGCAGGCGTTTCTGGAAAAGCAGCGGCTGGCGGAGGAGGAGGCGCACGAGTTTGGGATGCGCGAGGGGCAGTTGCATTCCGCGGGCCGGCTGGCGGCCGAGTTCGCGCACCAGATAAAAAATCCGCTGGCGGTCATCCACAACGCCGCCTATTCGCTGCAACGCTCGCTGCGCGAAAACAAGGATTCCGCCGCGCAGCAGATTGAAATCATCCAGGAAGAAGTCGCCCGCGCCGACAAGGTCATCACGCAGATCATGGGCTACGCGCAATTGAGCGAAGGCCGCGTGGAAAAGCTGGACGTGGTCACGACGCTCGACCGCGCCGTGGCGCAGGTTTTTCCCGCAGCGGTGGCCACGGAAATCCGGGTTCACAAAAAATTCAACGGCCATTTTCCGCCGTTGTTGATGCAGCGCGGGCATCTCACGGAAATCCTGCTGAACCTGCTGTTGAACGCGCAGGCGGCCCTCGGCGGCCGGGGAAACATTTTTGTCACCGCCGGAAGCCACCGGGATCACGCGGTGGAAATTTCCATTGCCGACGACGGCCCCGGCATTCCGCCGGACAAGATCGGCCGCATTTTTGAGGCGTATTTCACCACCAAGGAAAAAGGCACCGGCCTCGGCCTGGCCATCGTGAAGCACAACACCGAACTTTACGGCGGCTCGGTGCGCGTGGAATCGGAGCTTGGAAAGGGCGCAAAATTCACGGTAACCTTCCCGGCGAAGTCGCTGCCCAAACCATTTGCCAAATGAGCCTGCCGCTGCCACCCGTGCTCGTCGTGGACGACGAGAAAAATATGCGCCGTTCGCTCCAGACCATGCTGGGCGACGAAGGCTACGCCGTGCGCGCCGCCGAATCCGCCGAGGAAGCGCTGAAATTTCTGACCGACGAGGAATTTTTCATGGTCATCACCGACGCGCGGCTGGGCGGCATGACCGGCTACGAGTTCCTCGGCAAAATCCGCAACCAATGGCCGGAACTCCCGTCATTGATGATCACCGCCTATGCCACGCCGAAGCTGGCGGTCGAGGCCATCAAGGCGGGCGCGATGGATTATCTTTCCAAGCCGTTCGAGCCGGAGGAGCTTTTTCACGCCGTCGCGCGCTGTGCCGAACGTCACCGGTTGCTGCGTGAAAACGCCGCGTTGCGCTCGCGCGCCGGGGAAATCATCGGCCTCGACCAGATCGTCGGTGATTCGCAAAAAATGCGCGACCTGCGCCAGCTCATCCGCACCGTGGCCGTGACCGACGCGCGCGTTCTGGTGCTCGGCGAAAGCGGCACCGGCAAGGAACTTGTCGCCGCCGCGCTCCACAGCTTGAGCCGGCGGCGAGACAAAAATTACGTCCGCATCAATTGCGCCGCGATTCCTGAAACGCTTTTGGAAAGCGAACTGTTCGGTCATGAAAAAGGCTCGTTCACCGGCGCCATCAAACAAAAGGCGGGGCGGGTCGAGGAAGCCGACGGCGGCACGATTTTTCTCGATGAGATCGCCGACATGGGCAAGCCGCTTCAGGCGAAATTGCTGCGGTTTTTGGAGGACGGATCGTTCACGCGCGTCGGCGGCACGGAGGAATTGCGCGTGGACGTGCGGCTCATCGCCGCGACGAACCGCGACATCGCGCAGGCCATCGCCGCCGGCGAGTTCCGCGAGGATTTGTATCATCGCCTGAACGTCGTGCAGTTTCAGTTGCCGCCGTTGCGCGAACGCGGCGATGACATCCTGCTGCTCGCCGGCCATTTTCTGAAGCTGTTCCGCGCCCGGATGAACAAAAACATCAGCGGCATTTCACCGGCGGCGCAGCAAAAACTGCGCGCCCAGCACTGGCCCGGCAACGTGCGCGAACTTCGCAACGTCATCGAGCGCGCGTTGATCCTGGAAACCGGCGGCGAAATCCAGCCGTCCGGCCTGCCGGATTTTGCCGTCGAATCGCGCCTCCAAAAGACCGCGCCCGCTGCCGCGCCGGACGAATCGCTCGACGCCGCGCTGGAACGCCACGAGCGCGAGATCATCCACGGCGCGCTGGAACAAAATAATTTCAGCCTGACACGCACCGCCGAACGGCTTAAGCTCTCCCGCCATGCACTGCGCTATCGTATGCAAAGATTGAACATGAAAATTGACGGCGACACGGTTGCGCCCGGCGCCATTGACTAATGAATCCGCTTGCAATGCCCTCTTCATCAAGATCGGCCGACTGGCTGATTTTTGCGGTCATGGTTCTGGCCATCGGAATTGCCGTCGGCATCGTTTTCATCTGGGCGGTGCTGTTCCGTCCCAAAACCATCAAACGACACCGGCACAAACACCGCCGCAAACGTCATAAACGCCAGCGCAATCCGACGCTCGCCCAGTCCGGCGGATTGCCGCCAATGCGCGACCCCAACCAGCCGCCGCCCGGGCCGTGACCATGCAGCACAGCCGCGCGCTCACCAAAAAAAGCGCTTCCAACCTCGCGCTGGCCTTCGTGCTGTTGCCGCGCGAAAAGCGCGACGCCATGTCCGCGCTCTACGCCTTCTGCCGCGCCGTGGACGACGTGGCCGACGAAGATTCCGTTCCTGCGGAAAAACGCCGCGAACAGCTCGCCGCCTGGCGCGAAGACATCCGCCGCGCCTGCGAAAATGGCAGGCCGGAGTTCATCCTCAACCAGGAATTCCAGCCCGTCATCAGCCGGTTCAAACTGCCCCTCACGCTTTTTGACGAACTCATCAAAGGCTGCGAAATGGATCTGGAAAAGCTGCGCTATGAAAATTTTGAAGAGCTCGAACTCTACTGTCATCGAGTCGCTTCTGTCGTCGGCCTCTTGAGCATTGAAATTTTCGGCTACAAAAATTCCGCGTGCCGCGATTACGCCGTCAACCTCGGCAAAGCGCTTCAATTGACGAACATCTTGCGCGACGTAAAAAACGACGCCGCGCGCGGACGGATTTATCTGCCGCAAAGCGAACTAAAAAAATTCAACGTGATCGAGGATGAAATTCTCAATGGCAAATACTCCGAACGCTATTTGGCGCTCGCCGCCAGCGTCGCCAGCCGCGCAAAAAACTTTTATCAACGCGCGCAAAAGACCCTGCCGTCGGAAGACCGCAAATCAATGGTCGCCGCTGAATTGATGGGGTCGGTCTATTGGCAGTTGCTGAAAAAACTGGAACGGGAACAATTCAATGTCTTCGGCGCGCAGCCGTTGAAATTAAGCAGGCCGCACAAGCTCGCGCTGATTTTTCAATCGTGGCTCGGCTTCATGTTCGGCTCAACTTCGTCCAACTATGGCCAGTTCTGAAAAGCGGCGGCTGATCGTCAACGCGGACGACTTCGGCCTCTCGCGTTTTGTGAACGAAGCCGTCATCCGCGCACACCGCGAAGGGATTTTGACGACCGCAAGTTTGATGGTGAACGAAAGCGGCTTTGACGAAGCGGTGAAGCTCGCGAAGGAAAATCCAAAGCTCGGCGTCGGATTGCATCTGACTTTGTTGCAAGGTCATTCTGCGCTGCTGCCGGAAAAAATCCCCGGCCTCGTCAATTCGCGCGGCGAATTTCCAAATTGTCCGGTCGGCGTCGGCATGAAATATTTCTTTGGAAGCGATTTGCGCGAACAACTCCGCGCCGAAATCCACGCGCAGTTTGAAAAATTCCGCGCCACCGGTTTGCCGCTCGACCACGTCAACGGCCACTTGCACCTGCATTTGCATCCGACCATTTTCAAAATCTTGATGGAAGATGCGGAAAAATTTCAAATCCGCCATTTGCGGTTGACGCGCGATTGCCTTGCGCGCAGTCGGAAAATGTCGCGCGGACATTTCTTTTACAAAATTTCTCACACCGCGATTTTTGAATTTTTGTCCAGCCGCGCGCGCAAATCACTCGAACAAAAAAACATTCGCCACGCGCAAATCACCTTCGGCCTGTTGCAAGATTCGCGCGTGGACGAGAAATACATTTTGAAACTGCTGCCCGAACTGCCGCCCGGCGATTCCGAGCTTTACTCGCACTCGTCGCTCGGTGAATTTAAGCATGAGTTCGATGCGCTCGTCAGCCCGCGTGTGAAGGAACAGATTAAAAAACTCGGCATCGAACTGATTCGTTACCAGGATTTGTGATATGACCAAGCTGATTGCCATACTTTTGATCGGCCTCGTGCTCGAAGCCGTGGGCGTCGTTTTTTTGAGCCAGGGATTGCACGAAATCGGCGAGGTGAAAAAAGTTTCCGCCTCCGAGATCGGACGTATCATTGGGCGCGGCGTGGGCAATCGAAACATTCTCCTCGGTGTGCTGTTCGAGGCGCTGTTCTTCGGTGTGCTGCTTTATCTGCTCTCGCAAAAGGACGTGAGCCTCATCTGGCCGCTGACATCACTGGGATTTGTCATCACCGCGCTGGCGGCGCGACTCGTCCGGCATGAGGAAATCAGCGCATTGCGCTGGACGGGCGTGGCCGTCATCGTGATCGGCGCGGCGCTCGTCGCGTGGAGTGAACAGATTAAAACCAAATCCGCCGCGCCGCCTGCCGCCACTCAATCGCAAGTCACGAAAAAGTGATTTTGGCGAGAACTTCTGCAAGCTGTTCGGCGGCGAACTTGGTTTTTTTCTGCAACTCCATCAATGCGCCGATTTTTCCCGGCGACTTGGCGATGGCCAGGAATAATTTGCCGTAATCCAGATTCTTGTCCGGCTTGGAGAGCGCGTTGAAATCCAGCGGCAAGTCTTCATTGGCCGTGTCGGAAATCACGCGGACGGTGGCGCAGGGAATGCCGCGCTCCGCACAGATGGCGTGAATCGCCGCCGATTCCATCTCCACCGCGTCCGCGCCGGTTTCGGTGCGCAATTGCTTCTTTTCGGCGCCGGTTATGGCGATGCGGTCGGCGCAGAAAATTTTTGCAGGCTTTGCGCCGGAGGCAATCAATTTATCGTAGCAGCCGATGTAAATCGGCTCCGATTGATTTCCGGTTTCAGTTTGAGCCGACTCACGTCGGCTGCTACTGGAAGGAATTTCAAAAACGACGTCGCCGAGCTTCAATTCTGGATTCAGTCCGCCGGCGAAACCGCAGGTCAGCACAAGTTCTGGTGAATTTGTGGCGAGAAATTCGCGCAGGGATTTTTCGGCGTTCTGGCGGCCGATGCCGGTGAGGAGAATGGAAATGCCGGCTTGCGCCGTGGCCGACTTGCCCGCCGCGATTTTCCGAAATGGCGCGGCTTCTTCTTTCAGCGCGAAGCAAATGAGTGTGGGCATTTTGACCGCGCGCCGCGAAAATTATTTCGCCGACTTCAAATAGCTGATGCCGGTGATGGTGAGCAAGGGCAGGACGTGCAGCAAATCATTTTTGTCAATGACGGCAACGCGAGTTTTGCCGAGCGCGATTTGGTTGCGTTCAGCGACTTCGTATTTCTCGCCATCCGCCATTCGGATCAAAAACGGGATGCCTTCATTGATCGCTGTTTGGATGTCATTAATGTTCACGATGGAAGTTTAAGCGGCAATTGAATTTAGTCAACTGCCGCCGCGATTTCCCGAAACGGCGCAGCTTCTTCTTTCAGGGCGAAGCAAATGAGTGTCACGGCATTGAAGGTTCAACGGTAATTCCAAAAACACCTAAAGCCGAAAGAACTAAATTTAGTGCGATAACCGAAATTATGGAAAAGCAAAATGCAAACAGGATTATCCATCGGATTTTTTGCACAGACCGAGCTAAAAATGAAAATAACCAAGCAAGTAAAATAAGATAAACCGCAGAAACCAAAAGCGCAGCGTGGTCATTCAACGAGTGATATTTCCAAAAGATTATATCGAACGGAAACGCATCTTGAGGAAGAAGAAAACAGAGATTACCAATCAAAGATGGCAAACGCTTCATTAGAGAAATCGGCACTGTTCGCAGCACAAAAACCGGCACGACATAAAAAAGCGAATATACAATTACAAAACAAATTCCGCGCAGAATGGCGTTCTTTTTATTCATCAATTTGTTCAGCACGTTGCAGTTAAATTTCGAGCAAGCAAGAAAAATTTATTTTATCCCCGCCAGCCGTTCCTTCCAGATTTTGTAAAGCTCCACGGTGGCGCGGACGCCGGTCAGTCTGGTGGTTAATCTGGCGATTTTCGACCATTTTTAACAGTTTAATCGCAAGTGGTTTAAAATTAGCCTATTACTTTTGATTTTCAGGGCCAAAACATCAAAACTTAAGGCTTCCGGGTCGAAACTTAACGTTCCGGTGTCAAAACTTAGCGCGTCGGGATCGAAACTTAACGTTTCGGGATTGGAACTTAGTGTGTCCGGGTCGCCGCTTAGTCCTTCGGCATTGCCGCCTAGCGCATCGGGGTCGCGGTTTAAGCCATTGGCGTTGGCGTTTAGCCCGCCGGGACTGCCGCTCATGGCTTTCATTTTATCCCCGCCAGCCGTTCCTTCCAGATTTTGTAAAGCTCCACGGTGGCGCGGACGTCGCGCAGGCAGTATTCGGCGATGTCGCGGAATTTTCCGGCGGCCAGCAGCGCGCCCACGTCCATGCCGGTCACGCCGTGGCTCTTGGGCGATTCGATGCCGAAGGCTTTGCAGTAAAAATCCAGGTTGAACCGCCGCGCCGCGCCGTCGCGTCCGCTCACGCTGTAAAAGGTGAACTGCTCCGCGAGGTCGCAGTGCGGGTCGGTGGCGTAACGGTAGCCGAGCCAGTTTTTTTTCGAGATGGGCACGTTGAGCAGCGCCGAGCGCAGGTAGATGAACGGCACGTCGAAGCCGCGGCCGTTGAAGGTGACGACGGCATCGTATTTTTTCGCGACGTCCCAGAATTGCGCGAGCAGTTCCGTCTCGTCGGCGCAGGGAATAAATTTCACCGGCGCGTTTTCTTCTTCCACTTCCTCAAAATCCTCGGCGACAAACAAACTCTGGCCGCGCTGCGTCTCGGCGTTGAGCATGGCGATGCAGACGACCTGCGAGGTGAACGGCCACAGGCTCATGAACTTCGTGATCTCCTCGCGCTTGGCGTCCTTGGCGGTGGCGTCGGCGAGTTTGTCGGCCTCACGGAAAAGGTATTCCTGCTGCACCGCGTCGAAATTTTCGAGCGGCAGCGCGGTGGTTTCGATGTCGAAAACGAGTGTGGCCATAAATCAAGCAAGGTTGGTATTTCCCGTGACGCCGCTTTCACCCGCGCGGCGCAACAGCGGCAAAAGATGAGCGCACTCGGATTGGCGCGTCCGTCGGCGAATCAAAATTATCAAACCGGCAAATGGCTTTTGTCCTTCAATCGCTTCGCGCGCCAGTTTTAGAAAATGATTCCGGTTGCAACTGATGATGATTCGCCGCTGTTGCTGGGCGAAATCAAAGACAACTTCGTCGGGAGCGGTGATTGGCAGAACTTCCCGCAGCCGCTTTGTTTCGTGATTCCAGTATCGGAGCAACTGTTCCACTTCGTCCGGCACGTCGTGGTCGAGAAAGAATTTCATGCGAGCGCTTCGCTCATCTGCTCGGCAACCAGCGCGTCAATCTCCGTGCGGTGATCTTCGTAATAGGAAAGACATTCATAGATTTGCGCCTTCGTGATGTCGGGAAAACTTCGCAACACATCCTCGATAGCCGCGCCGTTGACGATGAGGCTGATGACATCGTGGACGCCAATCCGCGTGCCTTCGATGATTGTCCGGCCATTGCAAACCCCGGGCAGATTCACCAAATAGCGATATGCGATTGCTTGCATGGTTTGAAAATACGTCCAATGGCAAAAACTGACAAGCGGCAAAACGAACTCCAAGCTTGCCATGTGAATCGCGCCAGTGGCAACTTGCCCGTTCTCGAATTGAAAATCGTTCCGCATGGACACGAACCGCCAACCCGAATCGGACGACGCCAAACTGCGCGAGCGGCTGGAGGAATTTCTGCGCCGCGCCCGCGATCTGGAAACAGTCACGCAAGCGCCGGCCAATCTGCCGCGCGTGAAGGAACCGTCGCGTCCGCCGCTGCCGCTGCACGAAACGTTCCTGCCCGGCTCGATTCTCACCACGCTCTTCCGCAATCCCAAGACCAGCCGCACCGTTTCGTTCAAGGCCGAGGATTTGACCGAGCTGGACGGCATGACGACCGATTACCTGCTGAATTTTTACCAGTCGCAATCGCTGTTCTCGCCCGACGACGCTACGCGGCTGCGCAACAGCATCGAGTCGCACTCGCGGCAGGTGCTGCAATTGATGCGCCACGCTGACTGGCGCGCGTCGGCGTTCAATTACGAAACCGCCAAGGAGGAAGCCATCCTGCGCAGCCTGCTGCAACTGCGATTGCTGATTGAATGCGTGCAAATTCTCACGCCGCCGCTGATGACCGTGAAACGGATCGAGGACGAGGAATTCGATTTGATTGACAACCTGCACAGTTTGCTGCGGCTGATGACGCTGGCGTTGTGGCAGCGGCTCGCGACCGACGGCTCGAAC
>Ga0208849_1002220_pt1 | contig 11076 bp, 13 predicted proteins | sample NGESurdeep072012_10_FD_184470 | JGI IMG/M metagenome (GOLD analysis project Ga0208849, IMG submission 184470) | Arctic peat soil microbial communities from Barrow, Alaska - NGEE Surface sample 53-3 deep-072012 (SPAdes) | ecosystem: Environmental > Terrestrial > Soil > Wetlands > Peat ...
GACGAGGGAGGGACCGCGCCTCGCGCCCATCACCAGATCGTCCTCGCCACGGACCACGACTGCCAGGGCGAAGGCGCCTTCAAGCCGATCGAGCGTCGCCTTCAAGGCGTCCAGCGGGGTGAGGCCGACGTTGAGCTCGGCGTCGATCAGGTGGGCGACGACCTCGGAATCGGTGTCGCTCTCGAAGTGGCGCCCGGCGGCGATCAGTTCGCTCTTCAGCTGGGCGAAGTTCTCGATGATGCCGTTGTGGACAACACCCACCCTGCCGGCGAAGTGCGGGTGGGCGTTGCGCTCCGAGGGGGCCCCGTGGGTGGCCCAGCGCGTATGGCCGATGCCGGTCTGGCCGGCCATCGGCTCCTGCGCCAGCCGCGCCTCGAGGGCGCCGATCTTGCCCTGGGCGCGACGGCGATGCATTTCGCCGCCCTCGACACTGGCCACGCCGGCCGAGTCATAGCCGCGATATTCGAGGCGCTTGAGACTTTCGATGAGCCGTCCGGCGACCGGCTCCAATCCGACGATGCCGATGATGCCGCACATTCTGTTGTCGATCACCCTCTAGTGAAACGGTTCTTTGTCCGCTCCAAGCGACGCGCTAATCTTCGCGAGCGGGCCAGATGCGCGCAATCGCCTTTAGCATTGTCAAACACCTGATCGCGTAACTATCGGTTTCGCATCGTTTCCCAACCGGAAGAACGCCAAATTCCATGAAGAAGCCCAGTTACTTCGGCACCGATGGCATACGCGGGCAAGCCAACCGCTTTCCGATGACGGCCGAAGTGGCCCTGCGGGTCGGTCTGGCGGCGGGCAAGCTGTTTCGCTCTGGGGGGGACCGGCGCCATCTGGTGGTGATCGGCAAGGACACGCGCCTTTCGGGTTACATGATCGAGCCGGCCCTGGTCAGCGGCTTCACCAGCGTCGGCATGGACGTGCGCCTCTTTGGCCCGCTGCCGACCCCGGCGGTGGCGATGATGACTCGCTCCATGCGCGCCGATCTGGGCGTGATGATCTCGGCGTCCCACAACAGCTTCGCCGACAATGGCATCAAGCTTTTCGGTCCCGACGGCTACAAGCTCTCCGATGAAGTCGAGGCCCAGATCGAGGCCCACATGGACGAGGGCCTGCAGGAGGGTCTGGCCGAACCCAAACAGCTGGGCCGCGTGGCGCGCATGGACGAGGCCCAGGCGCGCTATATCGAGATCGTCAAGGCCACCCTGCCCCGCAGCCTCAGCCTGAGCGGCCTGCGCGTCGTCATCGATTGCGCCCATGGCGCCGCCTACAAGGTCGCCCCCACGGCCCTCTACGAGCTTGGCGCCGAGGTCATCGAGGTCGGGGTTTCGCCCAATGGCTGCAACATCAACGACGAGTGCGGATCGACCTGGCCGGCGACCATGGCGCGGGCGGTCAAGGACTATCGCGGCGACATCGGCATCGCCCTCGACGGCGACGCCGACCGGCTGGTGATCTGCGACGAAAAGGGCCGAATTGTCGACGGCGATCAGATCATGGCCCTGATAGCCGCCTCGTGGGCCGCCGAGGACCGCCTGACCGGCGGAGGCGTGGTCGCCACCGTGATGTCGAATCTCGGTCTCGAACGGTTTCTCGCCGAGCGGAATCTGAATCTCGAGCGCACGCCGGTCGGCGACCGCGCGGTGATGGTGCGCATGCGCGAGGGGAAGTTCAATCTCGGCGGCGAACAGTCAGGGCACATCATCCTGACGGACTATTCGACGACCGGCGACGGCCTGATCGCAGGGCTGCAGGTTCTGGCCCAGATGGTGCGGACGGGCAAGCCGATGAGCGCCCTCGCCCGGCAGTTCGAGCCGGTGCCGCAGAAGCTCGAGAACGTCCGCTTCTCCGCCGGGCAGCCGTTGGACAGCGACCTCGTAAAGTCGGCGATCGCCCACGCCGAATCGCGCCTCAACGGATGTGGTCGGGTGCTTGTCCGCGCATCGGGAACCGAGCCCTTGATCCGCATCATGGCCGAAGGCGACGATGAGAAACTCGTCGGTCAGCTGGTCCGCGAGATCGCCGGGGCCGTGAAGTCCGTTGCCGGGCAGACATAATGGCTACCCTCCCCGCCGTGGGCAGGGAGAGCAGCGGTCTCAGAAGAGGTCGCGATCAGAAGGGGGTCCAGACCCCGTGGCTGTAATAGCCCTTGTCGTTGTCCCGATCGCTACGCCAGTGATAGTGGCGGTGATGGGCCGCCTTCCAGGCGTCGTCGTGGAAGATGACCCCGAGGGTGGTGGGATAGGTCGTATAGCGTTCGTGGACGGTCCAGCATTCGTTGTAGCGGTTGCAGGCGACATCCGCCGACGCCGCCGTGGCCGCCAGGGCGCCCACCGCCACCACAGCGCTCAGCGCGCCGATCTTCAATAGATTTCGCATTCCAAGTCTCCGCGGGTTGGTCTCTCGTGGCCTAACTAACGAATCTCGGCCCTCACTGTTCCGACCGCCGGCGCAATCGCGCGGGGCGGTGCATCTCACTGGCGGATGATCGCGAATTCAAGGCCGGATGCGGCGCGTCGCTCAGGGCCGGCCCAGGCTGGCGTAGCGAAAACCGCGGGCGCGCAGTTCATCCGGGCGATAGACGTTGCGCAGGTCGACCACCGCGGGCGAGCGCATCAGGGCCTTGATGCGGTCCAGGTCCAGGGCGCGGAACTGATCCCATTCGGTCAGGATGACCAGGGCGTCGGCCCCCTCCGCCGCCTCGTAGGGGCCGGATTTGAAGTCGACGCCGGCGAGGCGTTGTTGCGCCTCGTGCCCCTGCGGGTCGAAAGCCTGGACCTTCGCGCCCATGGCCTGGAGGGCCGGGACGATGTCCAGAGCCGGCGCTTCGCGCATGTCGTCGGTGTTGGGTTTGAAGGTCAGGCCAAGGATGCCGATGGTCTTTCCGGAAAGCTCGCCGCCCAGCGCCGCCGAAACCTTTCCCGCCATGGCCCTCTTGCGCGCCTGGTTGACCGCCGCCGTCGTTTCCACCAGACGTAGGCGCGCGCCGGCGTCCCTCGCCGTGCGGACAAGCGCGATGGTGTCCTTGGGAAAGCACGAGCCGCCGTAGCCCGGACCCACGTGCAGGAATTTCGAGCCGATCCGCTTGTCGAGGCCGATTCCGCGGGCGACGTGCTGCACATCGGCGCCGACCTTTTCGCACAGTTCGGAAATCTCGTTGATGAAGGTCACCTTCATCGCCAGAAAGGCATTGGCGGCATATTTGGTCAGCTCCGAGGTGCGCCGGTCGGTGAACACCATCGGTGTCTCGTTGAGGTTGAGCGGCCGATAGAGCTCGGCCATGACCGCCCGGGCCCGATCGTCGTTCAGGCCGACGATCACCCGGTCCGGCCGCTTGAAGTCCTCGATGGCCGAGCCTTCGCGTAGAAATTCGGGGTTGGAAACCACGGCGACATCGGCCTGCGGCCGCTCTTGACGGATGATGGCCTCGATCTCGTCGCCCGTGCCGACGGGGACTGTCGACTTTGTCACCACCACCGTGAAGCCTTCGACAAGGGCGGCGATCTCCCGGGCCGCGGCGTGGACGAACCGAAGGTCCGCATAGCCATCGCCCCGCCGCGACGGCGTCCCAACGGCGATGAACACCGCGTCGGCCGCGCCTATCGCTTCGGCGCCGTCGGCGGAGAAGGCGAGACGTCCCTGGGCGGCGTTGCGCCGCACGATCCCCTCGAGTCCGGGTTCGAAGATCGGCATGGCGCCGCAGCGGAGGCGGTCGATCTTGGCCTGATCCTTGTCGATGCAGGTGACGATGTGGCCGAAGTCGGCGAAGCAGGCCCCAGAGACCAGGCCGACATAGCCCGTTCCGATCATCGCCACGCGCATCGATCAGGCCTCTGCCGCTTCACACCTCCTGGTTGTATGACCCCACTTGCGCATGCCGGCCAAGCCTGGGCTTTACTTCCTTGTGGAACAGCTCGCGCATGTCTTGCGCCGAACGGGTGCTTTCGACGACCACCACCAGCTCGGGTTTGTTGGACGACGCGCGCACGAGCACCCAGGAACCGTCCTCCAGCGCTACGCGCACGCCGTTGACCGTGATCAGCTCCTTGATTTTGCGCCCGACGATCTCGCCGCCAGCCGCGGCCAGGGCCTCGTATTCCTTCACGACATCGGCGACGACGTCGTACTTCGCTTCATCGGCGCAGTGCGGGCTCATGGTCATCGATGTGAAGGCGGCGGGCAGGGCGCGCGCCAGATCGCTCAGGCGCTTGCCGGGATTTCGGTCGAGCATGGCCAGTATGGCGCCGGCGGCGGTCAGTCCGCAGTCGTAGCCACGCCCCAGAGGCGCATTGAAGAAGAAGTGGCCCGATTTCTCGAAGCCGGCCAGAGCGCCGATCTCGGCGGTCTTGCGCTTGATATAGCTGTGGCCGGTCTTCCAATAGACGGTGGTCGCGCCGTTCGCCGCCAGCACCGCGTCTGTGGCGAAAAGCCCGGTGGATTTCACATCGACGACGAAGCGCGAGCCGGGATGCAGGGGGGCCAGATCGCGCGCCAGCATCAGGCCGATCTTGTCGGCGAAGATCGCCTCGCCCGTGTCGTCGACCACCCCGCAACGGTCGCCATCCCCATCGAAGCCAAGGGCGATGTCCGCGTGGTGCTCGCGCACCGCTTCGCTCATGGCGGCCAGCATCTCGCCGTCCTCGGGATTGGGATTGTAGCGCGGAAAGGTCCAGTCGAGGTCGCAGTCGAGCGCGATCACCTCGGCCCCCATTCGCGCAAGCGCTTCTGGGGCGAAGGCCCCGGCCGTGCCGTTGCCGCAGGCGCACACCACCTTGAGGGGCCGGGAGAGCCGGCACCGCGATGCGACATCGGCGATGTAGCGCTCGGCCATGCCCTCGATCTGGCGAAGCCCCCCGCCGGGCCGGGTCGCGCCGGCGCCGGAGAGCACGATCTCCTTGAGACGGCCGATCTCTTCGGGGCCGAAGGTCAGAGGCGGGCCTGCTCCCATCTTGACGCCTGTCCAGCCGTTCTCGTTATGGCTGGCGGTGACCATGGCCACGCATGGGCAGTCCAGGTCGAATTGGGCGAAATAGGCGGTGGGCGAAAGCGCCAGGCCGATGTCGAGAACCTCGCAGCCGGCGGCGATGAGCCCCAGGGTGAGGGCCTGCTTCACCGAGAGGGAATAGGATCGATAGTCGTGGCCGACGACGACCTGGCGCTGGCCCAGCTCGTGGAACAGGGCGCCAAGACCCAGGCCCAGCGCCTGAACGCCGATGAGATTGATCTCCAGACCCAGCAGCCAGCGCGCGTCGTACTCCCGAAAGCCGGTCTCCTTGATCAGCGGCGACTGTTCATAGGCCAGGGTGTTGGGTGTCAGGTCGGCGCGGGGCTTTGCAGGCATGCGGCTTTTTCTTTCTTTACTCGCAAAAATGAGGGCGATCAGGGCGGCGGGCGAACCGCCGGCGGGGCATCCTGGGCGCCGCGAATGGCTCCGATCGTCCGCCCGTCGGCGGTCAGGAAAGCCTCCGGCGCCGCCACGGGGTGGCCGAAAGGGGCCGGAGAGGGCGCGCCCTGACCCTGTGGCCACATCAGAGCCACAACGATCATGGCCAGCGCGACGAGGGCCAGCAGCGGCAGGGCGAAGCGGTCGCGCATCGCGCGATGCTATAGCGACGCGGCCGGTGAGCGACAAACCGGCCCTCGCGCGGGCGTCGCGCTTGACCCGCGCGCGCCCTGGACATAGCCCAGCCCCCGCGCCCATCAAGGGATCTCATGCCCCGCCTCGTTCTGTTGCGCCACGGCCAGAGCCTGTGGAACCTGGAGAACCGCTTCACCGGCTGGGTGGATGTCGACCTCACGGCCGAGGGCGAGCGCGAGGCGGCGCGCGCCGGCGACCTGATCGCCGCCGCCGCCCTGGCCTTCGATTACGCCTTTGTCTCGGTGCTGACCCGCGCGATCCGGACAAGCGACTTGGCTTTGGCGAAAGCCGGCCAGCTGTGGATCCCGGTACTCAAGGACTGGCGACTGAACGAGCGTCACTATGGCGCCCTCACCGGATTGGACAAGGCGCAGACAGCCGCCAGGCATGGCGCGGCGCAGGTCCAGCTGTGGCGTCGATCCTATGACGTCGCGCCCCCGCCGCTGGAGCCTGGAGGGCCCTACGATTTTGCCCGCGATCGGCGCTATGCCGGGACGATGCCGCCGGCGAGCGAGAGCCTGAAGACCACCCTGGAGCGTGTGCTGCCCTTTTGGAGCGGCGCCATCGCGCCGCATCTCGCGGCCGGTGAGACGATCCTGGTCTCGGCCCACGGCAATTCCCTGCGGGCCATCGTCAAGCACCTGTTCGCGGTCAGCGACAAGGCCATCGTCGCCCTCGAGATCCCCACTGGGAACCCCTTGTTGGTGGATTTGTCCGCCGACGTGCGGCCCCTGCGCGCCCGCTATCTTGACGAGCGGCGGGCGAGCGGGATTCCGCCGGTCCCATGAGCCGAACGCTCGACGAAACCCTGATGCGCAAGGCTATCGCCCTGGCCAGGGATCGCTTGGGGGCGACCGGGGCCAATCCGGCCGTCGGCTGCGTCATCGCTGCGGCGGGCCGGGTGGTCGGTGAGGCGGCGACGGCGACGGGTGGCCGGCCCCACGCCGAGGAGCAGGCCCTCCTGTTGGCGGGCGCCCGGGCGCGCGGGGCCACGGCCTACGTCAGTCTCGAGCCGTGCGGCGAGCGCACCAGCGGCGCGCCGTCGTGCGCAACGCGTCTGGCGGCCGCGGGAATCGCCAGGGTGGTCTACGCCTGCGCCAACCCTGATCGGCGGTCGGGCGGGAGGGGACCGGCCGCGTTGGCGGCAGCCGGCGTTCACGTGGAAAAAGGGCTTCTGGCCGGCGAAGCGGCGGATCTCTACCAAGGCGGCTGAGCGGGGCGGCCGACGGCAGCCGCCCCGGGCTTGGTGTTCCAGCGCCTTCGGCCGGTTAGGTAGGGGCTGGCTTTTCGGGTTCAAGGGCTTTTCCTTGCGCCGATCGACGGGCCAAGCTACGGCCACGAAAAGGGGCGAACCCTCGATCACGAAAGAGCGCTTTCCATGGCCACGCTTGCTGAAGTCACCGACCGATTCAGAACCGCGGTTGGGGCCGATTCCGGCCTCGGCAAGAGCCTGAAGTTCAATCTGAAAGGCGACGGCTTCATCTTCATCGACGGCGGGACCGTGAGCAACGAGGACAAGGCCGCCGACCTGACCTTGACCACCACGCTGGACGATCTGGTGGCCATGGGCGAGGGCAAGCTCGACGCCACGAGCGCCGTGATGAGCGGCCGGCTCCAGCTCTCCGACATGGGTCTGGCCATGGGGATGCAGAGCAAGATGACCACCCTGTTCTCGAAGATGGCCTAGCCGCGACGAGACGTGGCCCAAGCCGCGCCACTGATCTCCATTCCCGCCTCGCCCGTTCCGGAGGGCGGGACGGCCGAATGGTTCGGCGGCGCCGATGGCGCCCGGTTGCGCGCGGCGCTCTTTGTGGCCAGAGGTCCGGCGCGCGGATCGGTGGTGGTCAGTCCAGGCCGCACCGAGCCCATCGAAAAATACTTCGAGGTTGTCGAGGATCTGCAGGCGCGCGGGTTTGCCGTGCTCGTTCACGATTGGCGCGGCCAGGGCCTCTCGCAGCGCGCCCTGTCCGACCGGCTTCTCGGCCACGCCTCGGGTTATGCCCCCTTCCTCTCGGACTACCGCGCCTTGACGGACGCCTTCGAGACGAGACTGGCTAAGCCCTGGATCGCCCTCGGTCATTCCATGGGCGGGTGCCTGAGCCTCCTGGCGCTGGCGCAGGGGGAGGCGCGGTTCGCCGGCGCCATCCTCAGCGCGCCGATGCTCGGCTTGATGACCGGCGCCATCCCGCCCCCAGTCGGGCGCACGCTGGCCCTGGTGTTGCAAGCGGTGGGGCGCGGCGCGGCCCCGGTTCAGCGCGTGCGGCCAGGCGCGGCGCAGGAGACTTTCGAGACCAATATCCTCACGCACGACCGGGCTCGCTGGGAACGCAACCTGGCGCTTATCGCCGCCTGTCCCGACCTGGCGCTCGGCGCCCCGACCTGGGGATGGCTCGATTTCGCCTTCTCGGCCACCGCGATCCTGGCCCGCGGCGGCGGGCTGGCGCGGATGACGACGCCGCTCACCGTCGTTTCCGCCGGAGAGGAGCGCCTGGTGGACAACCGGGCCCAGAGGCGGATCACGCAGCGCGCGCCGGCCGGTCGCTTCGTCGAGATTCCTGGCGCCTTCCACGAAATCCTTCAGGAAACCGACGCCATCCGCGCCGCCTTCTGGCGAGAATTCGACGCCCTGGCCGATCGACTGGCCTAGGCGCAGGCGCCTTTACAGCGCGGCCGGTCTGAGCCATGCCAACGCCTCTTCGAGCAGGGCTCCATCGCCGGCGATGGCCACCTGGCCGCCATCGCGCCCCAGGCGGTCTCCGCGCCAGTCGGCGACCAGGCCGCCGGCGCCCTCGATAACCGGAATAGCGGCTTCGATATCCCAACTCTTCAGTCCCGCTTCGAGCACCAGATCGACATGGCCGGCGGCGACCATGGCGTAGGCGTAGGCGTCGCAACCTAGCCGGGCCAGCCTCGAGGCGGCGCGAACCTCGCGCCATGCCGTCCGCTCGAGGCCCTGGAAACAGGCGGACGGATCGGTCGTGGCGATAATGGCCTGCGCCAGGGGCGTGCCCTTTCGCACCGCAAGCGGCCGCACCGCGCCACGGGTCATCAGCCGCGAACCGCCCCGCGAGCCGATGAAAACTTCCCCGACAAAGGGCTGGCCGATGGATCCGAGCACGGGCTCGCCCTGAAACCGCAGTCCGATCAGCGTTGTCCACACCGGCAAGCCGGCGATGAAGGCGCGCGTGCCGTCGATAGGATCGAGCACCCAGACAAACTCGGCCCCCGGCCGATCCTCGCCATATTCCTCGCCGATCACGCCGTGGTCGGGATAATGCTCGCCGATCAGGCCGCGGATGGCCGCTTCACCGCCCTTGTCGGCGGCCGTAACCGGGTCGAAGGCGTCCTCCCCCTTGTCCTCCAGACCGTGGTCGGCGCGAAACAGTGGCAGGATGACTTGCGCCGAGGCGCGGTTGAGCTCGATCAGGAACGCGTCGAGGGCTTGGAGACGGCGAGCGGCGAGCATGACCAAGCCTTAGTCCCCGGCCGCGGCGCTTGGAAGGCGCCCACGCGGTGTCAGGCGGCGTCGCTGGGCTCGCTCAGGGCGTTTGCCAGGCTCAGCAGGCGATGTCGGGGGCCGTCGACCAGACGCGGCGCAGCCGCATCGCTCGGCAATCCATCGAAGAAGTAGCCCACCGGCACCTGCAGGGCTTCGGAAAGCTGCCAAATGCGCGAGGCCGAAATGCGATTGGCCCCGCATTCGTATTTCTGGATCTGCTGGAAGCGCACGCCGCAGCATCCGGCCAACTGTTGCTGGGTCAGGCCGAGCAGACGTCGACGACGACGAAGGCGCCTTCCGAGGTGAACGTCGATTTCATCGCTCATGGCGCACGCCCGATCTCTCAAAGGCTTCTCGGGTCGTGCCAAAAGGGCACGGCTCGCGGCATGTCAGGCAAGCGATGTGCCGCGTCCGCCCCGCGTTGCGCCGACCGCCGCAGGAGGCCTAAGTGGCGCCATGGCCAAAGCCCGCTCGGCGCTCGCGCAGGACGTGATCTGGCGCGTTGAAGCCCTCGGCTTCGATGTGATCAGCGTGGCGCTTCGAGCCCTTCCCGTCGACTGGGTCTCGGCGGCCGGCGGGGGGTTGTTTCGTCTGCTTGGGCCCCTGACGTCGGCCGACAAGGTGGCCCGGCGGAACTTGCGCCTGGCCTTCCCGGAAATCAGCGACGCCGAGCACCGACGCCTTCTGTCTGCGCAATGGGAAAACGTCGGCCGGCTGTTCGCGGAATTTCCGCTCACCGATCGCCTGACCCTGGCTTCCGGGCGCGTGGAAATGATCGGCGCCGAACGCCTGGCCGCCATAACCGCCTCAGGCAGGCCGGCGGTCTACGTCTCGGGCCACTTTTCGAATTGGGAGATAAGTGTGCAGGCGCCGTTGAGCACCGGCAGGCCTTGCGAGATCACCTATCGAGAAGCCAACAACCCGTACATCGACCTGCGCATCAAGCGCAGTCGTTTCCGCTATGGCGTGCGCTTGTTCGCGCCCAAGGGCGGTGAGGGCGGGCGGAGGCTTCTGGCGGCCCTCAACAGCGGCGTATCGATTGCGATGCTCAACGACCAGAGATACGACGAGGGCGTTGCGGCGGCCTTCTTTGGCCGCTTGGTGCCCACCTTGCCGGCGGCTGTGCGTCTGGCCCTGAGGTTTGGCGCAGTGCTCCAGCCCATTTCGGTGCAGAGGCTGAGAGGGGCGCGCTTTCGCTGCATCGCCCACCCGCCGATCCTCCTTAAGGACAGCGGCGACCGCGGCGCCGACATCGAGGCGGGGGTCGTGGCCATCAACGCCTTCATCGAGGCCTGCGTGCGCGAGCGCCCGCAAGAATGGTTCTGGGTTCACCGCCGATGGCCCGCCGCCGCCTATGCCGAACTGTCGGCCCAGGGGCTCTAGCCAGCAGGCTGCGTCATGGCCCTGGCGGCGGCGCCTTGCCGGGGTTCAGTTCCGTCCAGCGGGACAGCGCTTCGGCCGGACCGGCGTAGGCTTCCTGAAGCACGGGATTCCAATAGCGCAAACCCTCCAGGGCAATCCGCCGCCCGGAAACCGCGCAGATCACATATCGCCCCGACCTGACCACCGAGAACTCGCCGTCGCCATAATGGACGAGGGCGATGTCATTGGCCTTGCCGGCGAAATCTCGGTCATGGGCGTTCATCGCCGCATCCTAGCGCCGGGACGGCCGCGTTTCCATGGCCGGCGTCAGAAGAGGTCGCCCTGGCCGCTGGCGGCCGGCAGGCCAACGCCGGGAGATCTTTTGGCGGGCCGCGCGTCGATCGCCGCGTCTCGCCGGCCATCCTGGAACTCGAGTTCGACGGCTTCGCCCGCCTTCAAAGCCGACGCCGAACGGGCCAGCGATCCATCGGCCCGGCGCACGAAGGCGAAGCCGCGCCCCAGGGGACCGCGCGGATCGAAAGAAAGGCGCAGCTTCTCAATGCTCTCCAGG
>Ga0208849_1002222_pt1 | contig 11073 bp, 14 predicted proteins | sample NGESurdeep072012_10_FD_184470 | JGI IMG/M metagenome (GOLD analysis project Ga0208849, IMG submission 184470) | Arctic peat soil microbial communities from Barrow, Alaska - NGEE Surface sample 53-3 deep-072012 (SPAdes) | ecosystem: Environmental > Terrestrial > Soil > Wetlands > Peat ...
TTATCATCGCGCCGGATGCGATGCCTTTCATGATCGCGGCGCTCGCAGTGACGACCTTCAAAGGCAAAGCGCTGCTCGGCTCTGCGCTGATGTTGGCGTTCGGCATCGGCCATGGCGTACCGGTGCTGTTCGCCGGCATGCTCGCCCCTTGGTATACTAACAATCCTGCCGTCAAGAAGTGGCAGCTCGCGGCCGAGATGGGCGCAGGCTACGTGCTGGTGTTCCTCGCGATGTTCTTCGCCGTGATCGCATGATAGAAGAAGTTCGACCGTACGTCATCCGCACGTACGACCGCTGGATCATCCTCGTCATCGTTCTGGTCGTGGGATACATCTTGTTCCGGCCGGTCTTCGCATTTTCCGCGTACTACCGCGGGGTCAGCTTCGAACGCATGCTCTCGATCGACATGGCAAAACACTATTATCAACGCGCGATCGACATCGACGCAAACGTGCCCGAGGGCTGGATCGGGCTAGGCGAACTCTACATGATCAACGGACGCGCCAGCCGCGAAGTGCACGATCGCGCGGTCGCCACATTCACAAACGGCGCTGCGGCCAACCCAAAGAACGCTGTCTTGCCGTTTCTGCTGTGCCGAACGTACTACGAGCAGGGGCACGATTTCAAAGATGCGTTGGCCGCCTGCCAAGACAGCGTGAAAATCGATCCGTCCAACAAGTTCGCGTGGGATTATGCCGCCTGGTCGACCCTGCAATTGGGCGACGCGAAGCAGGCGATCGGCTATTGGAAAATCGTGCTCGCGCTCGACCCGAACTACACCACCGCGCGCATCGCGATCAAAAAATACGCCCCGCGCACGTAGCGTTCGTTCGTCCCTCCGTCCGTACTAGGGCAAGCCGTACTAGGGCAAGCATCGCTTGCCCAAAAAATAGGTGAGCGATGCTCACCGTCCTACAAAAATGGGTCGGCTCTGCTCACCCTCCGACGGAAAATTTCAGTGGTGATCCACGCGCTGCGCCGGCCGCCGTGCGTGGATCTCATCGATGAGCTCCACGATTCCGTCTGTGGCCGCCGCGAGCAGTCTATCGCCTTTCTCGGCGCTGGCCTTTGTGGGGTCTCCCATGACGCCCGTCTTTGAAATCGCGCTCCAATGCTCCATCATGACCAGCGGTCCGTCGCCGCCGACCAGATCCGTCCAGTAATTCTTGGTGGCTTCGTGGGAAAGCTCACGCACCGCCTTGGACATGTCGACGAGATCGGGCCGCAGTGCGAGGTATATCGAGGTCTCAAATTCGCAGGCATGATTCATGCCGCCGATCCGGTCGGATTCGCGTAGCGATTCCGCGGCTTCGTGCACGCCGGGTGCGTTCCAATAGTTGACCGCTGCGACGAGCGCGCCGGTTTCCACGACGGTGAGCCGCGCGATGATGTCGACGAACGGCGTGTTGCTGCCGTGGCCGTTGACGATGAGGATCCGCCGGAAGCCGTGATGGGTCAGGCTCCGGCAGACGTCGACGCCATATTTGATGAACGTGTCGGCGCCGATGGTGAGCGCGCCTGGGAAGTCCATGTGATGCGGGCTGTAGCCATGGTTGATGGGCGGGACCAGCACGGCGCGTTCGGCAGCCTCCTTGACGGCGCGCTCGCACACTTCAGCGCAGAGCCGCAGATCCGTATCGATGGGCAAGTGCAACCCGTGATCTTCGATCGTGGCGACCGGAACGACGGCCACCTTGCCCGCCGCTGCTGCTTCTTTCACTTGAGGCCATGTGAGCTCACCATAACGATAGGAGGTCATGGCGTTCGACGTTCGCGTCGGATGTCGCGGTCCCTATTCGAGCCCGCCGGCCGCAAGGCGCTCGTCCAGATGCGCCGAACCACACGTGCCGTGAGCGGAGATATGGAACCGGATATGGCCGCATACGCAGCATGTTGGAACGATGCGCGATTCTTCGAAGCCCACGAGACACTCGAACCCCGGTGGATCCGGGAGCGCGACCCCGGCTTGCAGGCGCTCATCCAGCTGGCGGCCGCGTTGCATCATCTGACGCGGGCGAACGTGCGCGGCGCGAAAACGATGCTCGATCGATGCCTGGCGCGATTCGATAGCGCGGGTGCTGCACCGTCCTCGGTCGACCTGACCGAAATGGCCGCCTACGCGCGCCGGCTACAGCGCGAAGCCGGCAACAGCGATTCCGAATCGCTCATCGCCCAGCGTCCGCATATCGGCTGAACGGTTTACGGCTTGATCGGCTTCCTGCATTTCGACACCACCGGGTCGTTGCTCGGAAAGACGGCGAAGATCGTCCCGCTTGGTACCGTGATGTCCTTACCGTGGTGGAAATAATCGAACGCACCGACCACGACGCCGACGCCGACGACTGGAATGGCGCCGAGGTAGCCTGGGAGATTGTTGGACGCTCCCGCCGATCGCAGGTCCGACGAGTTGTGATCGAGAGCGACGCCCAGTTTTCGTCCGTCGGGCAAGAGAAAATAAAGCGGCTCCATCACGAGAGATCCGGCGCGTCCGCCCTTGGCGGCCGGCGAAGCCACGGTGACGATGCCCCAGCCGATGGTGTGCGGCTTTAGCACGATGCGATCGTGATACGTGACAGAGTTGATGGTTTGGAATTGAAAGAAGTCGCCGGCAAGCGCTTTCTCTGAATAGACCGAATTGGTCGTCTCCACGGCGATCGGGGTGCACGTCGGCACTCCCGCGAACGGATTGGCCGCCGCCGCCGCCGCTGCGGGCGCCGCCGGCATAGCCATGACCACCGCAAACAGAAGAGCGACGTTGATCGTGCGTCGTGAGCCGGTCATCGTCGGATGATTCGGCGTCGATGGCGCCGCTCCATGCGTGCGGAAAAAAGCAAGCGACAAAGAGGCTGGGCCTTCGCGCGCGAAGGGGCGCCCATGAGTGCTCGAGCGCAATTCCCGGCCGAATCGTCCGACGATGGCAGGTTCGTCCGTCAGCAAGACGCCTTCCGAGATTGGATTTCCGCCGACGGTCGCACCGGCTATCCCGCGGTGGCCGGACGGTATCACCTCTACGTATCATTGGCGTGTCCGTGGGCGCACCGGACGATCATCATGCGCTCACTTCAACGGTTGGAAAAGGTCATCGGCATGACCGTCGTCGACCCGATCCGCGACGACCGCGGCTGGGCCTTTCGAGATGGTCCCGGCTATTCGAGAGATCCGGTGAACGGTTTTGCGTATCTCAGCGAAGCGTATCTCGCGACCGATCCCGCCTACGACGGAAGAGTGACGGTGCCGGCGCTTTGGGATACGGTGACGAAACGGATCGTGAACAATTCCGACGACGACATCTTGCGCATGTTCGAGACCGAATTCTCCGCGCTCGGGCACGGCGATTTCGATTTCTATCCCGCCGCGCTCCGCGCTGCGATCGACGTTCTGAACGAGCGGGTCTACGAGACCGTGAACGACGGCGTGTACCGCGCCGGATTCGCGACCACACAGCGAGCGTATGAATTCGCCGCGCGGCGGGTCTTCGAAACTCTAGACGAACTCGACGCGCGCCTCGCCGACCGGCGGTATCTCTTCGGGCCGGCGCCGGTGGAGACCGATTGGCGCCTGTTCGTCACGCTCGTCCGCTTCGATGCGGTCTACTACGGACATTTCAAATGCAACCTGCGGCGGATCTTGGACTACCGCAATTTGTATGGCTACCTATGCGATCTCTATCAGCTCGATGCGGTGGCCGCGACGGTGAATTTCGACCACATCAAGCGTCACTACTACTTCACGCATGACGATATCAATCCCACGCGGATCGTGCCGATCGGTCCGCTGCAGGACTTGAGCACGCCGCATAGGCGCGAGAAACTCGGGTTAGGAAGTTAGGGAGCGCGGGGACGTTCTACGGGCCGTTCGAGCCCGACGAATTCGCGTCTTGCTGCGCCTGGAGTTGGTCGTTCGCGTCGCCGCTGGCCGAAGTGACGCCCGTGTTGTTCTGCGCTGCGTTTGACTGCTGCGCTCGGCTATCCACCTGGGTCTGTGCCTCGATAGCAAGCGTGCAGTCCGAAGCGTCTTGCTGCTGCGGATGCGATTGGCAGAACGAGATCATGGCCGTGCGGTCGCCGTTGTGCGCGACCCAATACTGAACGGTCGATTTATCGTTCGGATCGTTCGAGGTACCCGCCGGTTGGAAATACGACTTGGCCGCGAAGCCGATGATGGCGACGACGACGAGTAGGCTGATCAAACTGAAGGCTCTCATGAAGTAAGGTATCGGCACGATAGCGGGCTGGTATGTGCCGTTGTGATGGTCGTCACGCGTTCGGGGCCGCGCGGGACCCCGACTCCGGCACGCTATTCCTGCCAAATTTTCACCGCAAATCGCTGCGTTTATAAGGGTTTTTGGGCTGCTTTGGGTAACCGGAAGGCCATAGACGGCGTACGCATGCGTCCATCGGCGCCGCATTTTCACCGTGCAACTTCCAATTATCAGAGAGAGGCGACACCGTGGCAAAAGCAATGACCAAGACCGAAGTCATCAAAGAGTTGGCGACAAAGGTGAAGGTCGACCGCAAGACAGCAATCGCGTTCATGGAACAAGTGGTCGCGCTCGCGGTCAAGGAAACGAAGAAAAACGGCCAGTTCCAGATTCCTGGTCTCGGCAAAGCCGTCAAGGCCGCCCGCAAGGCACGCATGGGTCGAAACCCGGCCACCGGTGAGGCCATCAAGATCGCGGCGAAGACCGTCGTGAAATTTCGCTTAGCGAAAGCATTCAAAGACGCCATCGTCCCGCCGAAGGCGAAAAAGAAATAATCTAGCCCAAGATTCTCCACGCGTCGCGGCGCACGATATGCCGCGGCGCTTTTTCTTGCTGTTTCGAACTACTAGAAGCGAGATATTACGGCAATCCGGCGGTGGAGCCGCATCGGATGTGGGTATAATGCAGCAAAGCGGAAGTCCCGCTTATGGTTACTGCTTCAAGGAGTCACTCACCGATGAAACCCATCCATCAGATAATCGCTTCGACCGCAGTGGCGCTCGCCGTTGGCCTGCCGATGGCAGCGTCTGCCGCGCCAGTGTATTTGAACGCCGGCGCCATGGTCACGTCGAAGATCAATCAGACCATCGACTCCGGCAGCGCCCACGTCGGAGACAGATTCAGCCTTACCATGACCACGCCATTCCCTAACGGCGACGGCCAATATGGCAATGCTCAACTTTACGGTCACATCGTGCAAGTGGTTGCCGCAGGCCAGGGCAAGAACGCGGCTTTGGCATTCACCGTCGACCGAATGGTATTGAACAACGGACGTCAGGGCAACGTTTCGATGCAACTGCAGTCGCAAGAAACGCAGCGCCATAACAACCTGAGCAACGTCGCCTTGACGGCGGTTGCAGGCATGTTTGTCGGAAACATGATCGGAAAGACCGTCTTCAAATCGAGTCTAGGCGGCGCGGCTGGCCTTATCGCAGGCGCGCTGTACGCGAACAACAAGAAGACCAACGTGTCACTGCAGCAGGGCTCGGTCGTCGTCACCGAAGTCCGTCAGCGAGTTGCGCTGAACTTCCCGGCTAACACCGCGCGAGTCAACCACTAACCAAAGCTGGACCATTCTGTAGGAGGGTGAGCAACGCTCACCCTTTTTTATAAAAAGGGGGGCAAGCGATGCTTGCCCTCCTACACATTTTAGTTAGCGGTTGTGGTCGTTGTCGTTGTCACCGTCGCCTTGATTCGGGTGATGATGCTTATCCCGTCCGTAGGCGTGCCCGAGCGGATGTCCTGAATAGAGACGGGCGTTTTGATTGCAGCGCGGTCCGTTGCCGTCGTACCCGCACGCAGTGCGGCCGTCGTTGCTAGGATAGTACACTCTGCCGTTTGGATAGACGACGCGCCCGTCGCCGTAGACTATGCCGCCGTTCGCCGTTCGTCCGACGACCGAATTTGCCGCAACTTTTTTGTGTTCGTAATTATTGTAAAGAATGATCGCCGTCAGCGCGGCGACAGCGCCGAGGACGATATTGCGCGTGCTCGCCTGACCGGGCGTTTCGGCCGCCGCCGGACCGACGATTGTCAAGCCGAGCGACGCGACCAAGGCTATCGCGATCAAGATCGCGGGAATCGAAAACCTTCGAGTGGTTGATTGAGCCAGCATGTCTCTCTCCCAAGATGACTTTAGTTCGCACCCTGGGCCGAAAACGTAATCCGTTGCGGCGACGTTGCGGCGTTGCGCTCGAGGCGGTCTTAGTGTGCGCCCGCTTAGTCAGGCCGGCGCGGACGCATCAAGTCGTTTAGCATCCTGTACGTCAGGTCATCCGGTGCGAACAGACCGGCAGTCGAATGAAGTCAACCGTCTAGATTTCCGGAGGCATCCAGTTCCAGGCCGTACAAAGAACGCGTCAGCCGCAAGGCCGTATGGAACCGTGAGACCGCTCTCCTCGAAAGGTTCTTTATTTTGGCTTCGCCGACCGCGTCCACCACTTCCGACAATCGTCTCGAACTGACGTGGCGCGGAATCGTCCTTGGCGCCGCGATCACGCTCGTGTTCACCGCGGCAAACATCTATCTCGGTCTTAAAGTCGGGCTGACGTTCGCGTCGTCGATTCCGGCCGCCGTCATTTCTATGGCGGTATTGCGAGCGTTCAAGGGCGCCACGATCTTCGAGAACAACATCGTTCAGACCGTGGCGTCGGCGGCGGGCACGCTCTCTAGCATCATCTTCGTCCTGCCCGGCCTCGTGATGATCGGTTGGTGGACCGGATTTCCATACTGGGAGTCGTTTGGCGTGTGCGCGCTGGGTGGCATCCTCGGCGTGATGTACAGCGTGCCGCTGCGCCGCGCCCTCGTGTCGGAATCTGATCTGCCCTACCCCGAAGGCGTCGCCGCCGCCGAGGTGCTGAAAGTCGGCGTTGGAGCGAGCGGCGAAACCGCGGAGTCGGTCGAGGAAAACAAACGCGGACTGCTGGCGCTTTCTCTCGGCGCGCTCGCCTCGGCCGGATATGCCGCGGTCGCCGCCGCGCGCATCTTCACCGACACGATCGCGGGTTATTTCCGGATAGGCGCAAGCGCGACCGGATTCGGCATGTCGATGTCGCTCGCGCTCGTCGGCGCGGGTCACCTCATCGGGCTTTCGGTCGGCCTCGCGATTCTGACGGGGCTCGTCATCTCGTGGGGCATCCTGACGCCGTTGCTCACCGCGCTGCATCCGGTAGCCGGCGACGCCGCCACAGTCGCGTTGACGGTCTTCAGGCAACAAGTCCGCTTCATCGGTGCGGGCACGATCGGCATTTCGGCTATTTGGGCGCTTGGCAGGCTCGCAAAGCCCGTGTACTCCGGTGTGCTCTCATCTCTGGCGGCGTCGCGGCACCTCGCGTCGACAAAAGGCGATGCCAGCGGGCTGCCGCGAACCGAGCGCGATTTGCCCATCGGCACGGTCGCGCTCATCAGCCTCGGTTGTTTCGTGCCGCTCGCGATCTTGTTCGCGTACTTTCTCAACGGGAGTGCGATCGCGTCGCTGGCGGTGCCGCTGGTCATCGCGGGCGTGCTGTACGTCGTCGTCGCCGGCTTCTTTGTCGCGGCTGCTTGCGGATATATGGCCGGCCTGATCGGTTCGTCCAATAGTCCGGTTTCCGGACTCGGCATTCTGAGCATCATCGGGGCGGCGCTGCTCCTGTTAGCCATCGCGAAGGTCGCCGGCGCCGCCGGTGCGCCGGCGCTCGTCGCTTACGCGCTCTTCGTCACGGGCGTCGTACTCTGCGTCGCCTCGATATCGAACGACAACTTGCAGGATCTCAAGACCGGCCAACTCGTCGACGCGACCCCGTGGCGCCAACAAGTGTCGCTGGTCGCGGGCGTGATCTTCGGCTCCCTCGTCATTCCGCCCATTTTGGATCTATTGAACAAAGCGTACGGTTTTGGAGGCGGCCCGCATTCGCTGCCGGCCCCGCAGGCCACGTTGATCTCAGCGTTGGCCAACGGCGTGATACGCGGGCAGATAGACTGGGGATTGATCGGGGTCGGCGTGCTGATCGGCATCGTCATCATCGCGGTCGACGAAGTGCTGCGCGCGACCCGAGGACTGCAATTGCCTCCGCTGGCCGTGGGGCTCGGCATCTATCTGCCGGCCACGACCACTTCCGCGGCGGTGATCGGCGCCGTGGTGGGCTGGGCGTACAATCGCTTCGTGGCACAGCGGCCGAACGGCGACGTCGCGAAGCGGCTCGGCGTCTTGGTGGCCTCGGGATTGATCGTCGGCGAAAGCCTCTTCGGAGTGCTGCTCGCCGGCGTCATCGTCGCCACCGGAAAGGCGACGCCGTTCGCGCTCGTCGGCGACGCCTTTCAGAATATCGCGACACCGCTCGGCGGCGTGGTGTTCGCGCTCTTGATCTTCGTCTTGTACAGGCGCAGCGCGCAGCTCGCGCAGCGCGTGCGGGACTAGGTCCGGCTGTCCGTTCGCTGCGTCAGTTCAGCTTGATGCAATCCAATCCGTTGTTGTCGTCGCCCGGCGGATCTCCGTTAGAAAATCTGATCGTGGTCCTGGTCGACGGCGCGGTGATCGTGGTCGTGAACGCCTTCCAGACCTGAACGGTGCCGCCGGCACCCTTTTTATTCTTGGCCGAGAACACGTGCACGTCGTTCACGTACACCTTTACCGTGCTCGTCGTTCCGAATATTCCGTTAGGGTCGACGACATTGCCGACAGAAAAACTCAGCGCATGCTGGCTGCCCATCACGGTCGTTATCGTTTGCTGGACGCCGTTCCCAAGGGTCTCTATGCCGGTGAGGTCGATGAATTGGTTGCCGCATCCGGCTGGAAACGAAAAACCATTTTGCGTGAAGGTGCCGCTGACGATTCCGACATCGCCTCCCGGACCCGTCACCGTCCACTTCGAAAACGTCGATCCGACGTTGAATACGGTAAAGCCCCCGACCGGCACAAGCGGCGTCTCAAAGGAACCGTCTTTCAGCAGATTCGGCAGATCGGGCGTCTCTGCGGCGATCTGAGAACGGCTGTTCTGCAGTCCGTCACGCGCCGGTCCGACCTGAGCGGGAGTCACCGAAGCCGAGCAGGCTGAGACCAAGATCGCGCCGGCGAGCACCGCCGTCGAACCTATGCCACGAAGCAGCATAGAGTGCATCCTCCAATCGTCAAGAAAGAGAGCGCGGCTGTGCCGCCGGCTGGCGGCACAGCGCCGTCTAGCTAGCGAATTCCTAACTCAACCTTTAGGTTTTTCGTTGTCGCAATTGATCATCCAGTCGATGCCGTATCTGTCGGTCAGCATACCGAATTTTGCGCCCCAAAAAGAATCCGAGAACGGCATATCGATTTTGCCGTTTTTCGCGAGGGCATCCCATACGCGTTGCGCATCGTCGACGTTCTTCGTGCCGAGAGACAGCGAGATGCGCCCTTCTCCGTATTGCGTCGTCGGACGGGAATCGGATGCCATGAACTTTATCGACGGCGACTGGAAATTCGCATGCATGACCCTCTCGCCGTCTCCGGCGGGCATGCCCGCTTCCGGCGGCGCGTCCTTCCAGCGACTGATCGAAGTGATCTCGCCGCCAAACACGCCTTTGTAAAAATTCAACGCTTCTTCGCAGTTGCCGCTGAAAAACAGATAGGGTTCAAGTTCCATGTTGTCGCCTCCTCATCAAAGTCAGTTGCGAGGAGCGCGAGTTTGAGTGAATCGGAAGCGACTCCTTCGAGCGCCCGACACGGCCGCAGATTAGCCGCGAAGTTCCGTCTGCGCGATGATCTCAAGCGGTGAAACCGTGAGCCCTCCGGCAGAGACCCGGTCGGTCTGTTCCGTATAGTGCTTGAAGTAGTCGCGCTCGCCTAGTTCTTTGACGGCTTGATCGTCGGCGACCGCGGCGAGATGATAGTACTCAGAATCATCCTTGGACTTCATGCATCGATACGAGATCTTTCCCTTCAGCTCGGGGTCGCTCTCCAATGCAGTGATGAACCGCTTTACTTCCTTATGCCACTCTTCTTGCGAACCCGTCTTGAATTGATACTTGATCAGAAAATACTTCATGGCTCCTCTTTCATGCAGCGAATGGCCCTGACCCTCGTCCTATACGCCTGACCGAGCGGAGAATCGTCCACGATATTCGCCAGGCGTCATGCCGAAGCGTTGCTTGAACGCCTTGGTGAACCCGGAGACTGAGTCAAATCCAAGCGACGTCGCGATCGCGCTCATCTTTTCGTCCCCCGAACTCAAGTGTGCGCCGGCCGCGCTGAGCCGGACGCGCGTGAGATAGTGCAACGGCGCGTCGCCATCGACGCCGCCGGCAAGATCTACGTGTCCGATTTTCGCAACAACGTGATCCATGTCTTCGCGAGCGGCGCAACCGGCGACGGCGCACCGGTTCGCACGATCTCCGGCGCCCACACGAAGCTCGACTCTCCGTGCGGAATGGGGTTCGACTCCGCCGGTTACCTATACGTGGCGAACTACCTCTCCCCGACCAGCCCGATCGTCGAGTTTTCCATGACCGCCAACGGGAACGTCGCTCCGATCGCAACCCTTGGCGGCAGCCACACCGGTCTCGGCGGCGTGTTCAGCGTGAATCTCGATCCTGGAGATCGCATCATCGCCGGGAACAATAGCGCAACATCGGTCAGGGTCTTCGCCGCGGGAGCGCACGGCAACGTCGCACCGGTGGCGACGATCTCTGGATCTAAGACGAAGTTCACGTACGTCACGTCGACGGGCGTGGATTCGAACGGCCTTATCTACGTCGCCAATGCCAAAGTGAGCACAGGCGTCGACGAGATCCTCGTCTTTGCGAAGAACGCCAACGGCAACGTCGCGCCGCTCGCGAATATCACCGGTTCGAACACGCAATTGGACGAGCCGTTCAACCCAACCGTGCACTGACGGGCAGTGTGAGTTTTACTCCTCGGGCTCCAAGATACCAAACGTCGCGCCCTGCGGATCCCGCACTATCGCAAAACGGCACATGCCGGGGACGGGTGTCGTTCCCATGATGATGCGCCCGCCCAGCCGCTTCACCTTTGCGACGCTCTTCGCGCAATCCGACACTTGCCAGTAAGTCACCCAGCTCGGCGGAAGTTTTTTCATCGGCGAAGGCCACATTCCGCATACGTTTTTCTTGCCAAGCTTGAA
>Ga0208849_1002223_pt1 | contig 11072 bp, 7 predicted proteins | sample NGESurdeep072012_10_FD_184470 | JGI IMG/M metagenome (GOLD analysis project Ga0208849, IMG submission 184470) | Arctic peat soil microbial communities from Barrow, Alaska - NGEE Surface sample 53-3 deep-072012 (SPAdes) | ecosystem: Environmental > Terrestrial > Soil > Wetlands > Peat ...
CTTATGTGCACCCAATCGCGCATCACCATAGCGTGGCGATTTTCTTCCATCGTCCACTGACACGACCAGTCGCGAATGGGGTGACCCTTAGGGGCGTGTTCCAAAATCGAGTCGGTGTAGTACGGAAGGTTGTCCTCCGTCAAAAGGTTGACGTAGATCGAACTGCGCACGCCGTCACCGAGCGGATAGTCCTCCGGCGACCATGGACGATCGTTGAAGTTCTCACCCTCGCCCCAGTTGATCTGCTCGTGGGGGTACCAGAGACGTGGAGCCTCCAGGTGGCGATTGTAAAGACGTTCAACGTCGGGGGCAAGCTCTTCTAAAAGGTCAACGCGGCTCTTCGCCAAACGAGTGCTCAAGTTGTGATACCTCTCCGTGCGCAAAGCGCCAACGCTTCAACCCTAACGCTCCAGGGGAAGGGCACTTCGCCGCACTTGTGATTCGTCGCACAAAGGTGCTGTTGTAGCCTGGTGCACTCGTGAAACTCATCGATACTCTCGTTCCGGTTGATTTTCGATCGTCGGTACGCGGCCCCTTGCGCCGTTTCTATATCTGCACGTTTATTGGCTGTATTGGTAACGGCCTCACTCTCTCCCTCTTCGTTATCTACCTGCACAATGTGCGTCATTTCTCGACCAGCTTCGCCACGCTGTTGCTCGCGCTCTCGGCGATCGTGGGGCTGTGTACTTCCCCGCTCTGGGGTACGTTCACCGACCGACTAGGACCGCTTCGTATCGTCCTCTTCTCCTACGCGGCCGACGCCGTAGCGCTGGTGTTCTGGGCCTTCGCCCACACGCACGAACAGGCCATCCTCGCGGCGCTGCTCCTGGCGACGTTTGGTGGCGGAGGGTGGGGACCTATGGCCACGATGCTCAGTCGACTCGTCTCACCTGAACATCGCCAACGAGCATTTGGTTTCAACTTCATGCTGGTCAATCTCGGTATTGGCTTCGGCGGCCTTATCTCCGCGAGCGTCGTAAACCTCCAACGCCCCGACACCTTCGTTGTGTTGTACATCTTCAACGCGGGCGTGACGATTCTGGCTGGTCTTTATTACCTGACCCTTCGTCAACACGGCGGCGCGTACAAGGAACACCACGACGACCCGGTCAAGAGTGCTCAGGGTTGGCGCGAAGTCATAAAGGACACGCGAATGGTTCGCTACGTCGTTGGCTCGGTCTTCTTGATGATCGGCGGATACGGCTCGCTCGACGCGGGCCTAAGTCTCTTCGTCGTGAACAACCTCAAACTCTCCGTGCACGTGATTGGCGTCATCTTCTTCTTCAACACCTCGACCATCGTCCTGGCCCAACTCTGGGTGCTCAATCGCATCGATGGCAAGAGCCGCACGCGCGTTATGGGGGTCGTGGCGGCCTTCTGGTTCTCGTTCTGGCTCATTCTCGAATTGACGCTGACGATCCCGGCTTCGTTGTCGATCGCCATGTTGTGTCTCGCCATGATCGTCTTCGCCATTGGCGAGACGATGCTCCAACCCGTTGGTTCGGCGATCGTGAACGACATCGCGCCTGAACACCTGCGCGGTCGCTACAACGCCGCCGCGGGTCTTTCATGGGGCATCTCTGGGTCCCTCGCGCCCGCCATCACGGCCCTCTACTTCAGTGTCCATCTGGGCAACTGGTGGCCCATCGGCACGGGCATCACGGCACTCGTGGGTGGGGCGATGATGATGAACCTCCGTCGCCACATCAGCGCCAGCGCCGACGGACGCGCCAGCGCCTAGTCACGCGCTACGTTCGAGTTCTGCACCTCTTTCGTCCACCCCCTCGCCCCCACCAATTGAGCGAAAGTTTCTGCGTCGACAGGACATAAGTAGTTAAGGCAATGAAAGGCAGGCATCGATGAAGTCAGTCACGTCAGCACTAGCGGTTATTGGTTTGGTAGCGAGTGGTTTCGTCGCGGGGGGACCCGTGCTCTTAAGCGCCACTCCCGCCTCGGGCGCTGCGTTCAAGACGTGCGTACCGTCCCAGATCAAAGTGACGCACGGCCGCGCCAACGGCACCGCCGGCACGATCTACTACCCCATTATCTTTACAAATACTGGCGCGAAGTGCTCCATCTTTGGCGTGCCCGCGATTCAGCCCGTAACGGGTTCGACGCACAAAAGCGTTGGACCAATGGCGCGCAATCAGTCCATGGGCGAGATGGCGGCACTGCACACGCTGTCCAAGGGCCAATCGGTCAGTGACGCCTTCGGCGTCGTCGAGACGGGTAACTTCACGGCTTCGACGTGTGGCGCACGAAGGGCCCAAGGAGTCCTCGTGTCGATGGGATCGTTCGTGACGTCGAAGTACGTCGCCCTTACGATCACGGTCTGCACGAAGCGCGCGAGCACGACGACCCGCCTGGTCGCCCCGGGCGTTACTGGCAACTAAGTCGCCCGCAGCAAGCTCTACGTCCCGAAGTTCCAACCAGTTCCCTCTTCGTAGCGATGCAGGATGTTCTTCGCGATGAGAATCTTGTGCACCTCATCGGGTCCGTCAGCGAGTCGCAGCACGCGAGCAGTCAAGTACATCTGCGCTAATGGCAGGTCGTTACTCACCCCGGCTCCGCCCCACACCTGTATGGCGCGGTCAACAACACGGTGAAAGGCCGCGGGCACGAAGACCTTGATCGCCGAGATTGCGGTGCGCGCGTCGGGGTCGCCGTTCGCCACTTTCTCCGCGGCGTTGATCGTCATAAGGCGAGCGGACTGAAGATCCATGTAGCTCTCGGCGATGAAGCCTTGGATGAACTGCTTATCGCGCAACAGCCCGCCGTGTACCTCGCGCACGAGCGTGCGCTCGACCATGAGGTCAAAGGCGCGCCACATCTGACCAATCGAGTTCATGCAGTGATACACCCGTCCGGCACCGAGTCGATCTTGGGCCGCTTGATGACCCTGACCGACGAGGCCCAACGTGTTCTCGAGCGGTACGCGCACGTTTTCGTACTTAATCTCACAGTGATCCGACGTCGCGTGACCAAAGATGCCAATACCGCGCACGATGTTGACGCCCGCGGTGTCACTCGGCACAATGATCTGAGTCATCCGACCAGTCGTGCCGAATTCTCCGGTCGGATCGTTCGCGCGACACATCACGATAAAGAAATTGGCGTCAATGCCATTCGACGTGAACCACTTGTGGCCGTTGATGACCCATTCGTCACCGTCGCGCACCGCCTCGGTGGCGATAGATCTCGGATCTGATCCAGCGTGATCTGGTTCCGTCATTGAAAAACCTGACTCCATCTCACCGGCAATAAGGGGTAACAACCACTTCGCCTTCTGCTCTTCGGTTCCGTATTTCACGAGGATGCTCGCGTTGCCCGAGTTGGGCGCCGCGATACCGAACAACGACGACGCGCCCACTGCGTAAGCGAGTATCTCGTACATGTAGGCCAGCTCCAGAAAGTCGAGCCCGGCGCCGCCGTACTCCGTCGGCAAATGCGGCGCCCAAAGTCCCGCGGAAAAAACCTTGGCCTTGATCTGTTCACGAACCGCAATGCTGTCGCGCCGCGCGGACTCTTGTTCGTCGTGGCTCAGGTCTCGCCCTCGTCGCGAGCGCCACAGCACGTCTTCGTTGGGCAGTATCTCGTTGTTGATCAAGTCGGCGGTTCGACGACGAAGATCGTTAATGCGTGGATCGAGTCCCGGTATTGCGGTGACGTTGATGGCCATGGTGTCTCCTAGAGGTGTCCACCTGAATCTAGGTGGCCTGGCAAAGTGCTTAGGTCGCGCGGCGTCACTAGGTTCAGGTCATGGAGTTCACGCGCGTCGATCCCACTAATGACGAGCACTTTGATGCCTGGTTCGGCGTTCTCCAACGTTCGGAAGCCTTGCGCGATCAGGGCCAGGGACGGGGCTGGCACCCGAACGAATGGCGAGCGCGCGCAGTTGACGAAACAGCCCCCGCGTACCACCAACTCTTCTCGTACGGCGACGATATCTTGAAGCCCGTCGCCGTTGGCTCCCTCGAAGTCACGCGAAAGGACAACTTGCATTGGATTCGAGGCGACCTCTTCGTCGATCCAACGCAACGACGTAAGGGGTACGGATCACTCGTCCTAGAACACCTCGAAGACACGGCTCGCGCACTCAAACGACCAACCATGTTGTTGTGGGTGATCGAAGGTGGCCACGAACGCGGATCGGGTCCGAGTCGGAACTTTGCACCCCAGCGTGGCTACGACATTGTTGAAGAAAATATCCGTCGCGATCTTGAGTGGCCCCGGCCGGTGGGTAATCTGGCGAAACTTCACGCAAAGTGGTCGCCCTTCGCGAACGAGTACGACGTCCTCTCGTGGCGCGGACCAACGCCAGAGAGCCTGGTGGACGCACGAGCACACCTCAGTGCCGTCATGCCCGTCGAGGTCCCCGACGCGGGTTTTGGATTAGAAGAAGAGTCCTGGAACGCGCAGCGTGTTCGCCACCATGAAAAAGAGACGAACGAAATGGGACGCGATCTCTTGGTCGCGGTCGCGCGTCACCGCGAGAGTGGCGAACTCGCGGGCTTCAGTGAACTGTCGGTCTCGCGAGAACAACCCGACACCGCTTACCAGTGGGACACGTTGGTCCTAGGCGCTCATCGCGGGCACCGACTCGGCGGACTGATGAAAATCGCCACGATGCGTCTACTCGCTGAGGGTCAGTACGCAACGACGAAAATCTCAACGTTCAATTCGGAAATCAACGCGTCAATGATCGCGGTCAACGATGCTCTCGGCGCACGGGTGTCGGGCGGCATTGTTACCTGGCGCAAAGGTCTTGGGTAAGTAGAGACGAACGTCGCCCCCGATAGGAAAGGCGCCGGAACCACGTGGTTCCGGCGCCTTTCCTCAATAAATTAGTGGGGCCCGATTACGAGCATCCACTCGTCGCGCCGCACGTTGAGCAGACGTAACAAGAGCCCGCGCGTTGCATGGCATTGCCGCACTGGTAACACATGGGCGCGTCACGCTGTTCGGATCGACCAAGCAGCGATGGTGTCTCCACGCGCTCGACGGGCTTGTCCGTGATCTCAAGTAGTCCAGCTTGAATGGGCAGGTTGATCGTGGGTGTGGCCTGCTCCACGACTTCTGGCAACGTTGGCTGAATGCGCTCACTCGTTGACAGCACGCCTAGATCTTCACGCTCACTCGGGCTTAAGTAATCGAGCGCCAAGCGGCGGAAGATGTAGTCCACGAGCGAAGTCGCGATACGAAGATCAGCGTCATCGGTCATACCCGAGGGCTCGAACTTCATGTTCGCGTACTTGCGCACGAAAGTCGCGAGTGGCACGCCGTGCTGCAAGCCAAGACTCACCGAGATGGAGAAGGCGTCCATAATGCCCGCGAGCGTGGAGCCCTGCTTGGCGACCTTGATGAAGACTTCGCCCGGACGGCCGTCCTCGTACTCACCAACCGTGACGTAACCCTCACAGTCCGCAACGCGGAAGGAGAACGTCGACGAGAGACGGCGACGTGCGAGTCGTTCACGAACGGCACCAACGACGACGTCGGGGCTGGCGCTACGTGCGCTCTCAAGTGCCGACTCGAGCTTGGCGATCTGCGAGTAGAGATCAACGACCTCTGCGGCGTCAACACCTGCGTCGATGATCGGCTTCGTTTGACCTTCGCCATCTTTCTTCGCCGTCGAGAGTGGCTGACCGACCTTGCAGTTATCACGGTAGATCGCGACTGCCTTGATACCGAGTCGCCACGCGTCAAGGTGCAGGTTCTCGACGTCTTCAATGGTCGCGTCTTCGGGCATGTTGACTGTCTTAGAGATCGCGCCCGAGATGAAGGGCTGGACAGCACCCATCATGCGAACGTGGCCCGAGTAGTGAATGGTGTTATCACCCATAGAACAAGCGAAGACCGGCAGGTGCTCGGCCTTTAAAGCCGGTGCGCCCACGATGGTCTTGTGCTCGTCGATGTAGGCAATGATGACGTCGATCTCCGCTTGGGCGTAGCCGAGCTTGTCCAACGCGCGCGGCACCGTCTGGTTGACGATGGACATATTCCCGCCACCCACGAGCTTCTTGAACTTCACGAGTCCAAGGTCTGGCTCGATGCCCGTGGTGTCACAGTCCATCAAGAGTCCAATCGTGCCCGTAGGCGCGAGCACCGTGGCCTGCGCGTTACGGGTGCCATGGCGACCACCTAGGTCCACAGCCTCTTCCCACGCGCGCTGTGCGGCTTGGAGAATGTCGGCTGGAGCCTTGGTGTCATCGATCTGGTACGAGGCGTCACGGTGCATGCGCAGCACGTTGATCATCGGCTCAGCGTTCTCGGCGTAGCCCTCGTGGGGGCCCATACGGCCCGCGGTACGAGCGCTGGTCACGTAGGCGTGACCCGTCATGAGTGCCGTAATGGCCGCAGCCCACGCGCGACCTTCGTCGGAGTCGTACGCGAGTCCCGAGGCCATGAGGAGCGCTCCGAGGTTGGCGTAGCCAAGTCCTAATTGACGGAACTTACGTGAGTTCTCGCCAATCTTCTCCGTTGGGTAGTCAGCAGCGCCAACGATGATCTCTTGAGCGCTAAAGAGGACCTCAACGGCACTCTTGAACGCGTCAACGTCAAAACGTCCGTCCGTGCGCAGAAACTTCAAAAGGTTGATGCTCGCCAAGTTGCACGCCGAGTTATCGATGTGCATGTACTCAGAGCACGGGTTCGATCCGTTGATGCGGTCGGTGTTGGACGACGTGTGCCACTTATTAATCGTGGTGTCGAACTGCAGACCGGGGTCCGCGCACTCCCAGGCCGCGCGCGCGATCTGGCGCCAGAGGTCGCGAGCCTTCATCGAGCGCACCGTTGAGTTGCCATGACGTGCGGTGAGGTTCCAGTCGCTGTCAGTGAGGACCGCTTCCATGAACTCATCGGAGACGCGAACGGAGTTGTTGGCGTTCTGGTACTGAATCGAGTTGATGTCCTTGCCGTCAAGGTCCATGTCAAAGCCCGCGTCGCGTAGCGCGCGCGCCTTCTTCTCTTCGTGGGCCTTGCACCAGACGAACTCTTCAATGTCGGGGTGGTTGGCGTCGAGGATGACCATCTTCGCGGCGCGACGAGTCTTGCCACCGGACTTGATCGTGCCGGCCGACGCGTCAGCACCTCGCATGAAGGAGACGGGTCCACTCGCCGTGCCGCCGCCTTCGAGAGCCTCGGCACTCGAGCGAATCTTCGAAAGGTTCACGCCCGCGCCCGATCCACCCTTGAAGATGATCCCTTCTTCGGTGTACCAGTTAAGAATCGATCGCATCGAGTCTTCGACGGCGAGGATGAAGCAGGCACTGCCCTGCTGAGGAACGCCCTTCACGCCGATGTTGAACCAGACTGGTGAGTTGAAGGCGGCCTTCTGTGTGATCAGCAAGTGCTTAAGTTCGGCGCGAAAGGTCTCCGCCTCTTCTTCGTCAACGAAGTAGTCGCGCTCGATACCCCAAGTGGCGATCGTGTCAACGATGCGGTCAACGACCTGCTTCAAGGACGTCTCACGCTCGGGGGTACCGAGGGTGCCACGGAAGTACTTCTGGGCGAGAATGTTCGTCGCGTTGAACGACCACGTGGCCGGCACTTCAACGTCGAGCTGCTCAAAGGCCACCGAGCCATCGCGGAAGTTTGAGATGCGCGCGTCGCGACGATCCCAGACCACTTCGTCGTAAGGATGACGATCCTCAGTTGTAAAAAACCGACGAAGTCCAATTCCGAGTCGCTGCGGTGCGATGGCCATTTTTCTCTCTTTTCTTCCCTATTATCCGACACTGAGTACGCGCATCCGTCGACGGAGTCAAGAAGTAAAGGTTTTTGCCCCTTCGTCCCCTCAGCCACAACATGTAGTGGTTAGACCACATTTCATCCCTAGATGCTGTGTTATTACATCACTGTAATTAGCTCTTGTCAACTACATTTTCGAAGATTTTTGCAGAAATCTTCTTCCTCCAGCCTAGGGCCCAATTATCGACTGTCTTCGCTAAGTAGCCTGACCCGGATGCAACTGGTCTTGGCCCTCGACGCGGGCACCACGGGGGTCCGTACGGTGGCCTTTGACGACCGTCTCAAGGTCGTTGACGAGGCGTACCGCGAATTAACCCAGTATTTCCCCTCCCCCGGTGAGGTCGAGCACGACCCAACTGAGATCGCTGATCTGGCGATTTGGACCCTTCGAGAGGTCGCCACTCGGGCCCGAGACGTGGGACACGAGATCCTGGCGCTCGGGATTACGAACCAACGAGAGACAACGGTCGGCTTTGACCGAATCCGCGGCGATACGTTTCATCGCGCCATTGTCTGGCAAGACCGGCGCACTGCCGACTTCTGTCAACAACTTGAATCCGAAGGTCATGGCCCGTCCGTTCGCGCAACGACTGGTCTCGTCCTCGACTCGTACTTTTCCGCGACCAAAATGAACTGGATGCTCGAGCACGGCCTTGGCGACAAGGCACTCGCTCCAAGCTTCGCCACGATTGACTCGTGGCTCCTTTGGCTGCTGACCGGAGGCGTCAACGGCGGCACCTTTGCGACGGAGCCGTCGAACGCGTCTAGGACGTTGCTGATGGACCTGGCGACGTTGACGTGGTCACCCGACATGATGGACCTCTTCGGCGTCAACGAGGCGATGCTCGCCACACTTCATCCTTCGGCGAACAACTTCGGCTCGGTGAGCGCGGACGTGGTTCAAGAACTTGCAGGCGTTCCCATCACCGGCGTCCTCGGCGATCAGCAGTCGGCTCTGTTTGGACAGGCTTGCTTCACTCGCGGTCTCGTGAAGGCAACGTACGGCACCGGAGCCTTCATCCTCGCCAACGCCGGCGCGACGGTACCGAGCGTGGTCGAAGGCTTGCTGACGTCACTCGCGTGGGACCTCGGCGAGCACGGCTCCACGACCTACGCCCTCGAAGGTTCGGCGTTCGTGGCCGGCGCGGCGGTGCAGTGGCTTCGTGAACTCGGCTTCATCGGAACGTCGAGTGAACTCGAAGCACTCGCGCTCTCGGTGAGTGACTCATCGGGCGTCCAGTTTGTTCCAGCCTTCACGGGTCTTGGCTCGCCGTTCTGGCGTCCCGACGCGCGTGGCGCCATTACCGGACTCAGTCGAGGTGTCGGCAAAGGAGAGATCGCGCGCGCGCTCGTCGAGGCGCTCGCCTACCAAGTGCGTGCCATGACCGACGTCTTTCGCGACGGTGGCGTCGAGCTCAAGGAACTTCGCTGCGACGGAGGGGCTGCGGCGATGGACTTACTTCTTCAACTTCAAGCCACGAACTCACGTGTTGAGGTAGTGCGTTGCTCGTCTTTGGAAGCCACGGCGCGCGGGGCGGCGAGTATCGCTGGACTGGAGATTGGACTGTGGGCCTCGCTCGACGAGCTCGAAGAGCTGTGGCACGCGCAGAAACGATTCAGTCCCGCAGATCCACTTTTCGTTGACCTGGGGTACGCCAGTTGGCGTAACGCGCTCGATCGCTCGTAAAGACTAGGTTTCGTCGTAGCGAATCGGGGACCGATGAATAACTATCAATCGCGCGTTCTTCGCAAAGGACTCTCCTTTGGCGAAGCGCCACGCTGGCACGAAGGCCGGCTCTGGTACTCGGACTTCTATCGTCACGGAGTCTTCTCCATTGATGAGCGAGGTACTGAAGAGCGTCTCGAGCACACCGTGCTGGGGCAACCTTCGGGTCTTGGATGGCTGCCCAACGGCGACATGCTCTGTGTCTCGATGACCGATCATCAGGTGCTGCGCCTCCATAAGGGCACGTCCACACTCTTTGCTGACATCTCGAAGTACTGCGGCTTTTGGGCCAACGACATGGTCACCTCAACAAGTGGCGTGAGTTACGTGGGCAACTTTGGCTTCGATCTTGACGTACTACTGCGCGACGAAGGCGTCGAGGGTCTTATGGCGACACCACCGCCGACGACCAACGTCGTCGTGTTGAACAGCGATGGCGCCGTTATCCAAGTAGTACCCAAAATGGCCTTCCCTAATGGCTCGGTCATCACTCCTGACGGAAAGACGCTGATCGTCGGCGAGACAATGACGTTCTGCCTTAACGCCTTTGACATCAACCACAACGGCACGCTCGCGAATCGTCGCGTCTGGGCCCAACTGGATTTCGTCGCGACCGACGGGATGTGCCTTGACGCCGACGGACAGATCTGGCTCGCCAACGCGCTCACCAATCAGGTGCTGCGGGTCAAAGAAGGCGGCGAGATCACCGCGGTCGTTGAAACAACCATGACGGCCTTTGCCTGCATGCTGGGTGGTTCGGATCAAAAGACCCTCTACGTCATGACCGCACCCTCGAGTGATCGCTTCAAGGTCGCCGACTCAACTGACGGCGCCATTGAAGTCGCGAGTGTTCCCGTAAAAGGCGCAGGTCGGCCCTAAACGCTACCCGAGTTTGGTTAAGGCGCGTTTCAAGTTTCGAATCGCTTGATGCGTGCGTAGTTCGTTTTCAATCAACGCAAAACGCACGTGACCATCGCCACCATCGCCAAAGCCCACGCCCGGACTCGTCGCGACGTCGGCCTCTTCGATCAAGAACTTCGAGAACTCGAGTGAACTCATCTCACGATACGGCTCAGGAATCGGCGCCCAGATAAACATTGAACCTCGCGGAGTAACGACGTCCCAGCCCACGCGATTGAGTCCTTCGACCAACGTGTCACGTCGCGACTGGTAGATCATGCGAAGTTGCTCGGGGTACTCAGTGGCTTCGTTCATCGCGACGATGGCCGCGATCTGCACCGGTTGAAACGTGCCGTAGTCGAGGTAACTCTTTAGTTTCGTCAGCGCCGCCACGATCTCGGCGTTACCAACGAGAAAGCCAACGCGCCACCCGGCCATCGAAAACGACTTGGTCAGTGTGTAGAGCTCGACGCAGCACTCTTTCGCGCGCGGCACTTGGAGGATTGACGGCGGACGGTAACCGTCGAAACCGAGATCGGCGTAGGCAAAGTCGTGACAGACAATGACGTCGTGTTCGAGCGCGAAGGCGACGAGCCGCTCCATAAAGGCGAGGTCCACACAAGCACTGGTGGGATTATGGGGAAACGAGACGACGATGACCCGGGGTTTCACCTCGGCACTCTTCCACGCGTTCAGC
>Ga0208849_1002224_pt1 | contig 11068 bp, 12 predicted proteins | sample NGESurdeep072012_10_FD_184470 | JGI IMG/M metagenome (GOLD analysis project Ga0208849, IMG submission 184470) | Arctic peat soil microbial communities from Barrow, Alaska - NGEE Surface sample 53-3 deep-072012 (SPAdes) | ecosystem: Environmental > Terrestrial > Soil > Wetlands > Peat ...
CCTCGCCGAGCAGGATATTGCTGGCGGGAACCCGGACGTTCTCCAGCAGCACCTGGGCATGGCCGTGCGGCGCATCGTCGAAGCCGAACACCGGCAGCATCTTCTCGACCGTGATGCCCTTGGCGTCGCGCGGCACCAGGATCTGAGATTGCTGCTGGTGGCGCGGCGCGCTGGTATCGGTCTTGCCCATCACGATCAATACCTGGCAGCGCGGATCGCCGACGCCCGACGACCACCATTTGCGCCCGTTGATCACATAATGATCGCCGTCGCGCCTGATGCTGGTTTCGATGTTGGTGGCGTCCGACGACGCCACCGCAGGCTCGGTCATCAGGAAGGCGGAGCGGATCTCGCCGTCCATCAGCGGCCGCAGCCACTTCTTCTTGTGTTCCTTGCTGCCGTACCGCATCAGCACTTCCATGTTGCCGGTATCGGGGGCGGAACAGTTGAACACTTCCGACGCCCAGCCGATGTGACCCATCTGCTCGGCCAGCGGCGCATATTCCAGATTGCTCAATCCCGCACCGCGGAATTCATCGTCCTCATGCGATGACGGCGGCATGAACATGTTCCAGAGGCCTTCGGCGCGCGCCTTCTTCTTCAATTCCTCCAGGATCGGGATCGCCTTCCAGCGCTCGCCCTCGGCGTCCTGCTGCTTGTAGATCGGCACCGCGGGCCGGACATGCTTGTGCATGAACGATTCCACCTTGTTGAGCCATTCGCGCTGGCGGTCAGACATGTTGAAGTCCATTGGGCGTTCCTCACATTTTTGGCTTGAAATTGTGGCCGGCACTGTCTCCCCGCCGCCGCTCCACCGCAAGATGATTTATCGCGCGTTGCAGCGCGGCGGTGGCGGCCGGCGTGGTCGTTCGCTGGAGCGGCGATGCGTCATCCACATTGACAATCCAGCCTTCAAACCATAGTTTCATACAAGCGTTTGAAATGCAACGCCGCTGTTGCGTTGGGGCTATGCCATGCCGACGGATCATACCCGTACCGCCATCCTCAGCGCCGCCGAGCGGCTGTATGCCGATCGCGGTTTTGCCGACGTCACGCTGCGCGACATCGTCGCCGCCGCCGGCGTCAATCTCGCCGCGGTGAACTATCATTTCGGCTCCAAGGACGAGCTGATCGCCGAACTGTTCGTCACTCGCAGCCTCGCCACCAACCGCGAGCGGCTCAATGAATTGAAGGCGGCCGAAACCGCCGGCTCCGGCCGCGCCGGCATCGACGCCATCCTGCGCGCGCTGGTCGGGCCGACCTTGCGCGGCTGCCTCGGCCCCGACCGCGAGCGTTCGCCGGCCGCGCGTTTCATGATCCGGGCCTCGATCGAGTCGGTTCCGCCGATCCGCCGCATCAAGAATCGCGAGATCGATCACTTGCGCAAATTCGCCGCGGCGATGCGGCGCTCGCTGCCCGACGGCGGCGAGGTCGATCTGTATTGGGGGCTGCATTTCGCGCTGGCGATGGCGCACCAGACCGTCCGCGACAGCGAACGGCTCGCAAAACTGTCGGAGGGGCTGTGCGATCTCAACGATGTCGACGGGATCATCGAGCGGATTGTCGCGCTGTCGGTCAAGGCGCTGACCGGAGACGACTCCAGGAGCGAGACCAGGAGCAAGCCGCCGTTGAAGCTGCTGGCGCGTGATGCGAAGTGATGGACGATGCGCGATTGAATTTTCACCGAGCCGCTTTCTCGGACGACAACGGCTGAAAATGTTGCGCACCAATGATGGGTATCGCCTTCGCTCTTCGAGCTTCCGCGCTCGCTTCACCCATGCTGCATGCTTCGCGACCAGGGCCGCGATCTCATCTCAGCCGCTATAGGTTTTGAATCTTCCGCGCGCATAAGCGTGTGAAACCGCCTGCATCAAATCGCAGACCTCGGATTCCAGATACTCGTTCGCCACGATCAGCGCCTTGAGCGCGTCGCGCAGGTTGCCGCCGCACGCCGCGATCGCCTGGTCCACCGCGGCCTCAAGCCGGTCCGCGTCGGCCTGTGGATTTGGCGCGGCGCGCTCTGGCATTGACGGTTCCGAGTTGACTGGACGCTAGCGATGTTCTCATTCTGTTCTCATGGTGTCAAGGGGAATTATATACTTGACACCACATCATCCCAGAGATAGTAAAACGGCCGTTTCGGACCTAACGGACGAAACTGGCGCGCCCGAAATCGAGATTGAAATAACTGCGGCGATGATTGAGGCTGGTGTGGAGGAACTCTATTGCCACAACATTACTGAGCCTCAGGTCCGCGAGATGGTGGAGGCGGTTCGTTGCGTTTTTGTCGCAATGCATAAAGCGTCTCGCGGAATTCCAACTGCAAGTTCGCAGCTTGAGCCGCGAGCGCTTCAATTTTTGTGAGCGTCTTGCGGATTTCATTTTCCGTGACTTCTTGATGCCCGGGAGGCGAGCTTTTTAGCTGCGTAGTCTGAATCGGGCCGAACGGCTCCCTCACCAAGAACCAAGGATCATGGACGATACGATTTCTTTGTTCGGCAACTCCATATTGGAGTTCCTTGAGCTTTTTGGCCTTCTTCAGGAGGGGTTCCGGCAACCCCAGGTATTTGCAAAGAGCTTCGATGATTTTGAGCCGCGGTGTTGCTCCCATAATTTGTCCCGTAATGCAGAGCGCCAAATCTTCAGGGATCTGTGATATGTTCCAGATGATTTCGTCTAGGATGTGCTCGAAATAGGTCCATGCGGACGCCACGCGCCCAATCAGGACGAAGAATGGATGATTGCCGGGCAAGCCTGAATGGATTTTGATAAATGTCTCACCGCTGCTATTTTCGAAAACGTCGGTGTGCCCAACTGGCGATGGCAATTCATCGTGATCTGACATTCGGGCTGCTCCGATGAGAAAAATTAAAGAGGTTGAAGATTATAGCGAACGAGAAGCCCAACGGCGTTTTGAGGCTGCGCTACGCGGCGGACTGAAAACGCCGCACACGTCGCTAAAGGAAAAGCCGAAGGTGAATGCGGTTGCAAAGAAGCGTCCACCTTCCAAGAAAACGAGATAAGTTACCCCCCGCACAAACGGGGGCACCAATGGTAAGAAAGACAATTTCGCAAGATCAACTCGATGGCTTCAGCATTGATGAAGAAACCAGCCAGCTTTATTGGCACGACAGAGAGGTGGTCACAGTGATTTCTTTACCGTGGTGGGTAAACGGGGCGGCAATCGCCGTTGGTCTTTGCGCTATTGCGACCCTTGTTATTGAGATCGGCAAAGTCGTTGTTCATGGCTTTTAACGGGTTCGCCAGTATTTGACGAATCGAGGTTTGGGCTTGGGATGATGCCTCGCCCGCCAGCGCAGGAAGCGCCGCGCCAGCCTTTTGAAATCGCGCTCAGTTAGCTTGCCGATACGTCAGACGCTTGCCAGCCGCACCCTTGACGGCGAGGTCTGCCCGTTCCCCATCGTTGACGCCCAATGCGATGCGGTTGGAGTAGCGGAAATCAAATTCTGAGAGATAGCGGTGAAGGTGCTTCTCGCTGCAATGCTGATAGACGCCCTTCATGCCGCGCTTGAAAACTGAATAGTAGCCTTCAACTGTGTTGGTCGTGATCGTGGTCGTTTCGACGATGGGCTTGCCATCGGGCCGCATTTTATCGGTGACTTCGTTCCAATAGCGAACGTATTCATCCTTGCTATGGTTGACGGTCTCGTGGCTCGAAAATTCTGTGCCCACTTCTTTGTAAGAGGCATGCTCATCGGTCATCAACTTAGCTTCGCGGCTGAGATTTGCGCGCAGGATCGGCGCAATATCGGCAATCGACGTGCTGTCGATATGAAAGCTGCGCGCAGAACCGCCGCGTTCCACAAGCGTCAAAACGATATTCTTGTTCGACCAGCCGCGCTTACCGCTCTTGGGCTGCCCTTCAAGATAACCGATATAGGTTTCGTCCACTTCGACCGTGCCGCCATCGCCGCCCATCGGGGACATAAGACCGCCAGCGCGCATCGCTTCGCGAATACGATGGCTTAGGAACCATGCGGACTTGTAGGTAATGCCCAAGGCGCGGTGAAGCTGATGGGAGCTAACGCCTTTCTTGCTGGAGGCCATCAGGAAGAATGCCTGAAGCCAGACGTTCAGCTTGATATGGCTCGACTCCATGACGCTCTTGGTGGTCACGCTGAAGTCCTTGCGGCATTCCTTCGGCTGGCAGCGATAGACGCCCGGCTTCTTGGTCGGGAAAGACTTGTTGATCGTCCCGCAGTGCGGGCAAACGCGATCAGTGCCCCAGCGAAGGGCTTCAAGATAGGTGCGGGCAGCTTCGACGCTCCGGAAATGGGGAGCGTTGAACTGGGACTTTTTGGCGGGGGCTTTGGCTGCGGGCATGGGCTCGATCCGGTTCCGATGCCCGAAAACTATATCTCGCGGCTTGTGGTGTCAAGTATATAATTCCCGGTGTCAAGCGACCAAAAACGCCGGTTTCCGCCGCCCTGGACCATCGTCAGGGCGTCGGCGGACTCCTATCAGGTGTGCGACGCCAACGGCGTGGTGCTGGCGTGGATTTTCTGCCGCGACGACGATACGCGCTACAGCGTCGGCGCCAGCAAACTCACCTCTGATGAAGCCAGACGCATCGCCAACGGCATTGCGCGGCTGCCGGAATTCATGACGCAGAGGCGCGGATTTTTCGAGCGCGGCGGCGGCAAGCGATGGAATCCGAAGCGCCCGTATCATGTCGCGCTGGAAGATATCTATGTCCGAGAACATTGGTCGGGGATCGACGCCATCTGCAAGCTCAACAGCCTGCCGTTCAATCCGACCGGCGAGAAGATTTTGCGGGAGGGAACGTGGTGCGTTTATGAATTCACCTGGCAGATGGACGCTATCCTGTTCTGGCACCGGTTTGAGGGGCGCTGGCTTCGCGGCGATGAATTTCACTACCCGGAAGTGCCCCAGGATTTGCCACCGCTGAAAGACGTTCCAAGACATCCGTATGACAAACGGCGATCCGAGCGTTGAGCCGCCGCCGTGGGCATGCCAGCCTCTACGCTCGCGCTATCGTGGTTCAGCAACGTTGACGGTTTCTTCAAAAATTTTCGCTTGATCGCCTTCGCTAACCAGAAGCGCCGAATAATAGCCGTGAAGCTGCTGCCCGCCGAATTTGGCTTGCCATTCGCCGGCATTGAATACCATGTCGCCTTCCAGGCGCGAGACCGCGCGCTAATCGTGAAGCTCCAACTCAATCACTCTTTGCATTTCATGCCGAATAAAACCCTGTTCAACTTCGGTTGAGCCGGTGCTCAGGCCGAGACTGTCATGACCGTTCTGAGGTCCCTCGCCTCGTAAATTTCTTCGCCGTCGACCAACACGGAGCCGTCGGCGATTGCCATGGTCAACCGGTGAGCCATCACGCGCTTGATGTGCAGTTCGTAAGTAACCCTTTTCGCGGTCGGAAACACCGAGCCGTTGAACTTGATTTCCCCGCCGCGCGCGCGGCCCTTGCCCTTGTAGCCTTTCCATCCCAGGAAAAAGCCTTGCAGCTGCCACAGCGCATCGAGGCCCAAGCAACCGGGCATCACCGGGTCGTTGTTGAAATGGCACGGAAAGAACCAAAGGTCGGGCGAAATATCGAGTTCGGCGATCACCTCGCCTTTTCCGAACAGGCCACCATCGTCAGTGATTGTCTTGATTCGATCGAACATCAGCATCGGCGGCAACGGCAACTGGGCGTTGCCATCACCGAAAAGATGTCCCTTCGCGCAGTCGATGAGTTCGTTGTAGCTAAAGGAAGACTGTTTATTCACTGGAATCCCCGTCATGGGTGCGGAATCGGAACAGCGCGGGTTGGCGTCCGGTCGGTGACCGGAACCGCCCGGCCCTCTCATACGCGAATCTGATAGCGCTCGGCGATCGCCGACAATTGGGCCCAGGTCGTGTCGTCGATTTCGATGCCGTCGGCGATGCGCTTGGCGCGGGCGATTTGCTCGGGCTCGCCGGCGACCAGCACCGGCAGATCCGCCTCGGCCGGTGCGGCCGATTTCACCCAGGCAATCATCGCGTCGATCTCGGCCATCATGCTGTCGCGCGTGGAAAGCCTGGCGGGGTCGATGACGATGCTCAGCATGCCGTTGATGATGCCGCGCTCCGGTGGCGTTGCGGTGGTGACCGTCGCCGAGCCGACGATGGCGCCGGCCAGCAGTTCACACACCAGCGCCAATCCGGAGCCCTTGTGCTCGCCGAACGGCAGCACCACGCCGCGCGGCTCGCTGTACATGACCGAAGGATTGGTCGTCGGTTTGCCGGCATGGTCGAGCAACGCGCCGTCGAGCATCGGCTTGCCGGCATTATGCGCCACCCTCACCTTTCCCATCGCCACCCGGCTGGTGGCGAAATCGAGCAGGATCGGCGCGTTATTATCAGTGCCGGGGATGGCGATGCACACCGGATTGGTCAGGAACCTGCCCTCGCGGCCGCGGAACGGAGCGACTGGCGGCGGGCCCGAAGCGACGTTGACGAAGTGCAGCGCCACCATTCCCGCCCGCGCGGCAATCTCGCCATAGGTGCCGACGCGGCCGATATGGTGCGCATTTCGCAACCCGTTCACGGCAACGCCGTGCTGTCGTGCCGCCGCGATCGCCCATTCCACCGCCTGACGCGCGATCACCTGGCCGTAGCCGGCGCGGGCATCCCACACCGAGATTGTGCCGGTGTCCGACACGATCTCCGGCGTCTGGTTGGCCTTCAGCGTACCGCCCTCGAGGTCGCGCACATAGGCGACCAGCATGCCCACGCCATGGCTGTCATGGCCGCGCAGGTTGGCCTCGACCAGATGCTCGGCCACGATGGCCGCCTCGGCAGGCGAACTGCCGCCAACCGTGACGATGCGGTTTGTCAGCGCCAGCAGCCTGGCGTGGTCGATAATCATGTTTCGCTCCTGGTCCGGAAGAAAGGGCGTCTTCGGTGCATTGGCCCGTAACGATTGGCAAGCCTCACGCCAACCCGAGCATCGCCCGCGCCTCGGCCGGCGAGGCAATCGTGGCGCCAAGGTTTTGCAGGATATTGGCGGCGTGGGTCACCAGTTCGGCATTGGTTTTGGCCAGCACGCCTTTCGAAATGAAAAGATTGTCTTCCATGCCGACCCGCGCATGGCCGCCGAGCAGCCAGGCCTGTGCGACCATCGGAAATTCGGAGCGGCCGATGCCGAAGCCGGTCCAGATCGCGCCTTCCGGCAGCAAGCCTCGCGCATAGAGCATGGTTTCCGGCGAGGCGTTAAAGCCGTATTTGACGCCGAGCACGAGCGTGCACAAAGGCTGCGCCTGCAACACGCCTTCGGCGATCAGGTCGCGTGCCAGATGGCAATCGCCGCTGTCGAACAATTCCAGTTCCGGCATCACGCCGACAGCCCTGATGCGCGCGGCCATCTTGCGGACGTTGCCGGGCGTATTGATCACGACCTGGCCGCCGGAGTTCATGGTGTTGAGATCGAGCGTGCAGATCTCCGGCCGCAGCAATTCGACATGTTCGACCCGCCGCTCCGGCGCGATCAAGGTGGTGCCCGGGCCGGCCACTTTGGGATCGGCGCCGGAGGGAACGAACCGCCCGCCGGGGCCGGTGGTCAGGTTGATGATCAGGCCGCGGTTGCGGGCGCGGATGCGATCCATCACGTCGCGATACAGTTCGATGTCCATCGACGGTGCGCCGGTCCCGGGATCGCGGACGTGAATATGCGCGATCGCCGCCCCCGCCTCCGCCGCCTCCAGCGCGCTGTCGGCGATCTGCTGCGGGGTGATGGGCAGAAAAGGCGACTGGTCGGGGCGCGTCAGATTGCCCGTGATCGCGCAGGTGATGATGACCTTTTGGGGTGGTTGGTGCGCCATCGCCGAGATACCTTCCGCCACCGCCTTGAATACCGCCCGGTGCCATAGCGCAACCCGACGGCGGATGCGAGCCCTGTCTCGGCACGTGTGCAGCAAGGCTTCCGCTGGAGCCTACATCACCGCGACGCAGTCGATCTCGATGTCGAACGGCCCGATCCATTCCGGAAGTGTAGCTGACGGTCAGGCTTTTTTCTTCTTGACCGGCTTCTTGCTAGCGGCCTTTTTGGCCGGCTTCGGTTCGGCCGCCTGCTTGACGGGTTTCTCGGCAACCTTCCTGGCCGGTGGCTGCTCCGCCGCCTTCTTCATCGCCCGCGCGTAGCTGTCGGCCGCATTCTGGGCAGTGAGATGCAACCGCCGCGCCGCAGCACTTGCGTACAGCAGCGTGCTTTTGGCGATCTGCTTGTATCGCTCCCTGGTCTCCTTGTCCTTTGCCGAGGCCGCCATCGCCATGAACCGGTCATGCCGCTTCCTGGCGGCTTCCATCAGGCTCTTGTTCGGCGCCTTGGTGAGGGAACGGATGACAACGTCGAGATCGGCTTCGGCCAAGGTTTTATTCCCCACGATGCGAACAGACCGGACAGGACGCGACGGCATGACTGTGCCGGGGCCGCGCATGTGCTTGAAGCGGGTGAAGGGAATCGAACCCTCGTATTCAGCCTGGAAGTCTCCAGATTTTCGTAATATTTTCAAGAGCCGTTCCGACATTTCGCAACTTTCTGGGCGATCGAGATCGCTACGGACTTTCTCTTTGCCGGAATGGCCATTGTTCACGTCGAAATAATACCGGGACAATTAACGCACCGCCTTTCCGAGTTATGATGGCTAAGCGTTCGCGTGCGGAACACTCCTGCGTATCAAATTCGGCGGCTCCTTTCTCCAGCTTGGTGTTGGCTAATGGGGGCGCGCGCGGGTGACTTTATAAAGACCGGAGACTTGGAGTCTTTGATTGTGGTCGATCAGGCGATGGATCCCTACGGCAGCGAATAGGCGATCACCGAATCCCCGAGCTTGGTTCCCAGCTTGCCGTGGCCACCGGCGGCGATCACCACGAACTGTTTGCCATCGGGGCCGGCACGATAGGTCATCGGCATGGCCTGACCGCCGGCCGGAAGACGCGCTTTCCAGAGTTCTTTCCCCGTCTCGGTATCGAAGGCGCGAAGGTAATTATCCATCGCGGAGCCGATAAAGGTGAGACCTCCGGCGGTAACGATCGGGCCGCCGAGATTTGGGGTGCCTGCAATGATGTGGGAGGGGTCTTTCACCAGGTCGGCCGTGGTGCCGAGCGGCGCTCGCCATCGAATCGACCCTTTGGCAATGTCGACGGCAACCAATTCGCCCCACGGCGGAGGATTGCAGGGAAGTCCCAGCGGCGAGTGCAGCACCTCGCGACTCATGCCGTAGGGTGTCCCGTGTTGCGGAGACACTTCCGCCCGTAATTTGCCCTGCTGCGCGGCGTTTTCGACCGGCTCGTACTGGTTGCGAGGGATCAGGTGAACCTGCATCGGAAGATTGTTGATGTTGGTGATGAAGATCTGGCGTGCCGGGTCGAATGCACCACTGCTCCAGTTCATGCCGCCAAGATTGCCCGGAAACGCGAGCGTGCCCTGCACGCTGGGCGGCGTAAAGATTCCGTCTGCCCGCAGCTTTTCCAGCTGCGTGCGGCAGGCTTCCCGCTCCTCGGGATTGATGCCCCAGGCATCGTTGGCAGTCAGTTGCCGGGCCCCGAGCGGCGGCGGCAATAGCGGGAACGGCTGCGTCGGCGACGTATCCTCGCCCTCGGAATCGCTTTTTGGCACCTGGCGTTCTTCGACACCAAAAACCGGCTTTCCGGTCTCCCGATTCAGAACAAACAGGCTGCCCGTCTTGTTGCCCTGGATCACGACCGGCGTTTCGCCGCCATCGCGGCGCAGCATGCCCAGCACGGGCTGAGCCGCCGTATCGTAATCCCAGAGATCGTGATGAACGAGCTGAAAGCCCCACACGAGTTCACCGGTCTTTGCCGACAGCGCAACGACGGAATCCGCCCATTTGTTGTCGCCCGGCCGTTTCAAGCCGTGATAATCCGGACTGGCGCTGCCGGTCGGAAGAAAAACCAGGCCACGCTTGGCATCTACCGAAATTGTCGACCACACGTTGCCGGCGCCGGTGGGCGCAAGGCTTCCGGCAAGGGGATGCCAACTCCAGCGCAGCGTTCCGGTTCTTGCGTCAAAGGCCCGCACGACGCCATCGGGGCTATCGACCCGATCATTATCGGCAATGGATGAGCCGACGATGACGATGTCGTCGATCACCGCCGGCGCTGACGTTTCTTCGTACTCGCCGCGCCGCGTAATATTGGCGATACCCTGCTTGAGATCGATCCGGCCTCCGACGCCAAAGGCGGCACAGGGACGGCCGGTCGATGCATCGAGCGCAAACAGGCGGGCGTCGATCGTGGCCAGGAAAATCCGCTGCTGGCAGAGCCCCGCGCCAGTGCCGCCGGGGTCTGACCAGAACGTCACGCCGCGGTTCACCAGGCCTTCGGAATAATGCGTATGCAGATCGATCTCGGGATCGAAGTTCCATTTTTCCTTGCCGGTTTCCGGATCGAGCGCCAGAACGCGATTGAAGGGCGTGCTGAGAAACATCGTTCCGGCGACAACGATCGGCGTTGCCTCGAATTCGCTTTTGGGCCGGCCATCACTGCCGTCCGAGACGTCCCCGGTGTGAATCTCCCAAGCCGGCTTGAGCTCGGTGACGTTGTCCTTGTTGATCTGATCGAGCCGGGAATAGCGGCTTCCACCCGCGTCCCCGCCGTAAAATGCCCAATTTCCGTCAGCTCCCGCCGGCGCTTCGGCGGCCGCAAGCGGGGAAATGGCAGACATCAGGCAAACCAAAGTCAGTCCCGGCATTCGCATTGTGACACTCCAGATCAGCCGGTGGTGCGGCGAGGCAACGCGGTCGCCTTAAATCACACGGCAAATTGCGCAATGGTCGATCCCAAGGTAGATTTCTCGCGATCCTGAACCTGTGGATCGACAACACCAGTTTCCCGAATGGCTGGCGTTTGCGACCTATGGATTCCCCTGGAAATCAGTTTTCGATCATGACTGCACCGAACAGCCTTATCCAACCTCCGGAAAACCTTGAAGTCGAGGTGACGGGGGACAAGCGGTCGGACTTCTGGGACAAATGGCGTGGCGCCGTGACCAGCCGTTTCCAAAGCGGGGCGAGCACAGGCTCCCTTGCCCCCT
>Ga0208849_1002225_pt1 | contig 11061 bp, 11 predicted proteins | sample NGESurdeep072012_10_FD_184470 | JGI IMG/M metagenome (GOLD analysis project Ga0208849, IMG submission 184470) | Arctic peat soil microbial communities from Barrow, Alaska - NGEE Surface sample 53-3 deep-072012 (SPAdes) | ecosystem: Environmental > Terrestrial > Soil > Wetlands > Peat ...
GTCGGGGGGGGGGAGCGCCGATGGCGGCTCTAGGGCCACCATCTGTTGGTCGCCCCACCCCCCGGCTTGGTTCAACCCGCAGCTAAAAATTTTTGTGGGTCAGCGACTGGACGCCGGCATGGTCGCCTGCAGCGGCTTTTCTTCGAGTAAAATCAACGCCACGAGGGCGATTACGAGCGCCCCAGCCACCCCCAGGAAGACGGTGGCGAAGGCGCTGATTGACGTCCCTGTCGCCGCCAGTGTCCCGGTTCCGCCGGGTGTGCCCGCGAGCACGATAGCCCCGAAAACGGCAACGATGATGGTGCCGACCAGCGTGCGGCAGAAGCTCATCGTGCCGATTGCCGTGCCGAGGTGGTTCATAGCCACAGTATTCTGCAGCACCACCTGAGTGAGCGGCGCCGTAGGCCCGAAGCCGATGCCGATCAGCAGCAGGATGATTTCGAACTTGAGCGGCGTCATATTCGAGGCCCAATAGGCCAAGGCGAGCACCGCCCCGATGGCGACGCACAGAAACAGAATCGGCAGCGCCTTGTAGTGCTTTACCCGACCGATGAGCTGACTGGTCAGCCCGGCGCTGGTGTTCAACGTTCCCATCAGGATGATGAGACTTAGGCCCGCGTCGGTCGGCGACCAGCCAAGTTCGCTCTGCAGATACATCGGCAGGAAAATGTTCAACCCGATCAGCGAGCCCCAGCCGAAGCAGTGGATCAACGTGGCGATCCGGGCGGTCGGATCGGCAAGCACCGCAATCGGGATGAGGGGTTCGACGGCGGAGAGCAGCCGCACCACGAAGGCAGCGCCCAGTAGGAAGGCGCTGGCCAAGAGCCCGAGCACGGGCGCCGACAGCCACGGATAGCGCGCGCCACCGAGATTGAGCGCCAGCATGAAGGACGTGCTCGACGCCATCACCAGTACCGCGCCGATGACATCGAGCCGATGCGGCCGGTCGAAACGCGGTAGCCGCCGCAGCATGTTCCACGACAGCGCCGCGGCAATCAGACAGAATGGAAATTTCCACAGAAAGATCAGCGACCAATGCAGGTGCTGGCAGATCCAGCCGCCCAGCGCCGGACCAACTGCGCCCGCACTCGTGAAGGCAACCGAGAAATAGGCGTAGTACTTGGCGCGATCCTTTGGCGGCGCAATATCGCCTAAGACCATCTGCGATATTGTCACGAGGCCGCCGCCGCCGCAGCCCTGCACGATCCGGCCGACGATCAACATCAAGAGGCTGGTCGAGGCGGCGCTGATCAGCGATCCCATCATGTAGATGCCAAGCGCGACCATCAGCGAGGCGCGCCGGCCGTGGATGTCGGCGAACTTGCCATAAAGCGGGGTCAGCGCCGTCGACGCAATCAGATAGGACGTGATCACCCAGGGCAGATCGTGGAGATCGCCGAATACCCGCCCGATGGTGGGAAGCGCGCTTGCAAGGATCGACTGGTCGATCGATCCCATGAACACCGGCATCATCATCGCCATGACGATGATCCGCCGCTCGCGATGGGTCAGAGGGGCCGGTTCCGCCCGCGCGCGGACGGCCGTCGCCGCTTCGGCCGAACTGAAATTGTGCACCGCGGCGCTCGCAATGCCTTGAGCACCGGCTCGCTCGGCTATCCGCCCGCCGCCGACATCATTCATTATATCACTTTCGCCGCGGCGGACGCGCGCGGCGTCCCGGCAACCGCTAATGTCTGTCATTAAAGCGGAATTCGGTGAATGTCATTTGCGCCCACGGCAATGCCGGCAGGCGCCGGCGCATGGCAGCGCAGCCATCACCGCAAAAGATCGCGCAACCTAGCTTGGGCTGGCCAGGGACCCGCCGCCCGCGGCAATGGGGCGATCTATTGCTTGAGGGTGTTCGCGACTTTGAAACTCGCGAGGGTTTTCGACTTGATCTCGTCGAGCGTCACGTCCGGCGCCAGCTCGATCAGCGTCATGCCGGACCCGTCCTTGCGGTCGATGGTGAAGACGCCGAGATCGGTGATCACCAAGTCGACAACGCCTGCGCCGGTGAGCGGGAGGTTGCAGCTAGCGAGCAGCTTCGACTCGCCCTTGGCCGAGTGCTCCATGCAGACGACAACCTTCTTCACGCCGCCGACCAGATCCATGGCGCCGCCCATGCCTTTGACCAGCTTGCCTGGGATCATCCAGTTGGCGATGTCGCCGTTTTCGGCCACCTGCATGGCGCCAAGGATGGCGATATCGATGTGACCGCCGCGGATCATGGCGAACGAATCCGCGGAGTTGAAAAAGCTCGTGGTCGGCAGCTCGGTCACGGTCTGTTTGCCCGCGTTGATCAGATCGGCGTCTTCTTCGCCCTCGAACGGAAACGGGCCGGTGCCGAGCATGCCGTTCTCGCTCTGCAATTGCACGCTCATGCCATCGGGAATGAAGTTCGATACCAGCGTCGGTATGCCGATGCCGAGATTGACATAGAAACCGTCGCGCAACTCCTTGGCGGCGCGAGCCGCCATCTGTTCGCGGGTCCAAGGCATGATGCCCCTCCTCGTTAAATTCAGACTTCGACGCCGGCGCCCGCCGGCGCGTCGGCCGTTTGCCGCTTACGCACGGTGCGCTGCTCGATGTGCTTGATCGCGTTCGGCACATGGATGATGCGCTGAACGTAGATGCCGGGCGTAACGATGTGGTCGGGATTGATGTCGCCGGGTTTGACCAGTTGCTCGACCTCGGCGACCGTAACTTTGCCCGCCGTCGCCATCGGCGGATTAAAGTTTCGCGCGGTCTTGCGATAGACGAGGTTGCCTTCAGTGTCGCCCCGATAGGCGTGGATGATGGACAGATCGGCGACGAGCCCGCGCTCCATAACGTAGTGCTCGCCGTTGAAATCGTGCGTTTCCTTGCCCTCGGCGATCTGGGTGCCGTAGCCGGTCCGGGTATAAAACGCCGGAATGCCGGCCCCGCCGGCGCGGATGCGTTCGGCGAGCGTGCCCTGCGGATTGAATTCGATCTCCAGTTCCCCGGCGAGATACTGCTGCATGAACGTCTTGTTCTCGCCTACATACGAGGAGATCATTTTCTTGATCTGACGGGTGTCGAGCAGGATGCCGAGACCCTTGCCATCGACGCCCGCATTATTGGAGACGACGGTAAGGTTCTTCACGCCGGAGTCGCGGATAGCCAGTATCAGTGTCTCCGGAATGCCGCATAGGCCGAATCCGCCGGCCATGATGGTCATGCCATCCTTCAACACGCCGGCCAACGCGGCATGCGCGTTCGCATGCAACTTGTTCATGTCGTCTCCAAATTCTCCGGCAATCGCCAGCTACGGATAGCGCAGCCGCCGCAAACGTCAATCGTCCTGGTCGTCGCCTGCTAGTGGTTTCCGGAATCCGGATTGGCCGGCGTCGTCGGCACGGTCGTTACCGGCGACTGTGGCGCCATCGGCGTGGGACTCATCGGAGACGGCGCCATTGCCGCCGGCGGCGCGGCGACCATCGGAGACGTCATCGAGCTGTCCGCACCGGTGGTCTTGAGGATCGGCAGCCCGAAATTGTGCGGGTAATAATTCCAGAAAACGAAGCCGACGCCGAACAATATCCCGGCAAGAATGGCGCCCACGAAACGGTTTCGGAACGCAATGAGGCTGCCGAGCAGCGCCGCAACAAAGGCAAGCCCCATCATCAAGCCGAGGAACATCCAATCGACGCCCGAAAGATTAATGTTCATTTTTCACTCCTGATCGTCAGATGAAAAGCGCGGAAAGGCAGCAATCGTCCTACCTAGTTTAGCCGAAACCGGTCGGCTCGGCGACGGGTTGGCGGCGCCGCAGACAGACGATATAAGCCCCCTCGCCGTCCCATGACCAATCTGCTCATCCTATTGGCAATGCCCGAGTCGGTCCGCAACCAGTATCGCGACCGGATGCGGGCGTGCTTTCCCAAACTCAACGTGGACCTGGTCGACCATCATTCAAAGGTCGGTCCCCATATCGCGGAAGCCGACGCGCTTTTGACGTTCGTGCCGATGCTGTCCGACTCTGTCCTGGAGAACGCTCAACGGCTGAAATGGGTTCAGGCACTCGGCACCGGGACGGACAACCTCACCGACCGGCCATGCCTGCGAACGGACATCGTCGTCACCAATATCCATGGCATTCACGGTCCGCCGGTCTCCGAAGCCGCTCTGGGCGCGATGCTGGCTTTGGCCCGTGACCTGCCGCGCGCCATCCGTTCGCAGAGTGAGCGGCAATGGCAGCGTTTCCCGGCGCAGCTCCTGCACAACAAGACTGTGGGTATCTTCGGCGTCGGCGCAATCGCCGAAGCGCTGGCGCCAAAATGCAAGGCATTCGGCATGCGCGTGGTCGGCGTCAGCTCGGCTCCGCGCGCCGTCGCGGGATTCGATGAGGTGCGGGTGAGCGCCGAGCTTGCCGACGCGGTGCGCGACTTCGACTTCTTCGTGCTGCTCACGCCGTTGACCGAAAAAACCCGCAACTCCATCGATGCCAGAATTTTCGCGGCGATGAAGCCATCGAGCTTTTTGATCAATCTGGCGCGCGGCGGCGTGGTCGACGAGGCCGCCCTGCTCGAAGCGTTGCGCACGCGCCGGATTGGTGGCGCGGCACTCGACGTGTTTACCCAGGAGCCGCTGCCGGCCCATCATCCGTTCTGGTCGATGGACAACGTGATCATCACGACGCATCAGGGCGGCTTCTGTGACGTCTATATCGATCACGCCTGGCCGACGGTGGAAGCCAACATGCGGTGCTTCCTCGCCGGCAACACCGCCGGCATGACCAACGTGGTGCCTCATTAGGTTTCAGAGCGCGGACGAAGGCCGCGACAAGGAGAATGAAAATGGAGCTGTCCGAACGCCTGCAGACGCCGATCTCGACGGCCGAGCTGGAGCGCCGCTGGAAGGCCGTGCGCGCCGCCATGGAGCACGAAAAAATCGACGCGCTCTTGATGCAGAACAATAGCGACCAGATGGGCGGCTACGTGAAATATTTCACCGATTTGCCGGCGACCAACGGCTACCCGCTTACTGTCGTCTTTCCGCGCGACGATCTGATGACTCTGGTGAGTCAGGGCCCGTTCGGCGGCGTCAACGAACTCGCCGGCAAGAGTGATGGGGTGCGCCGCGGCGTGAAGACCTGGTACACGACGCCGAGTTATTCGTCCTGCTATTACACCGCGCCCTACGATCCCGAACTCGCCGCCAAGGCGCTGGCGCCTTACGCTGGCGGCACCATCGGACTGGTCGGCACCTATCAGATGTCGTTCGCGATGGTCGATTACATGCAGAAGGGGCGCTTTTCCAACACCAGGTTCGTCGACGCTTCCGATCTCGTCGACCGCATCAAGGTGATCAAGAGCGCCGAGGAGCAGGAACTCGTTCGCCGCGCTGCGCTGATGCAGGATGGCGCCATGCGCACGGCGTTTGCGGCTGTGGAACCAGGCATGCGCGATCGGGATATCGCGGCCCTTGCGCAGTACTACAGTCAACAGCACGGCAGCGAACACGGCATCTATCTGTGCGCCTCAATGCCACCGGGCAAACCGGCCCAGTTCGCGCAGCGCCATTATCAGAACCGCATCATCCAGGAAGGCGATGCGGTTGCGCTTCTGGTGGAAGACGCCGGCCCGGGCGGCATGTACACGGAGCTTGGCCGCACCTGCGTGGTCGGCAAGGCCTCCCAGCAAATGAAGGACGAGTACGCCTTCGCGCTCGAAGCGCGGAAATTCAACCTCGACCTGCTGAAGCCCGGCGCGCCCTGTAAGGACATTTTCACCGCCTATAACGAGTTCATGCGCAGTCACGGCCGCCCGGAGGAAAAGCGGCTGCACTGTCACGGCCAGGGCTACGATCTGGTCGAACGGCCACTGATCCGCAACGACGAGCCGATGGCCATCCAGAAAGACATGAACATCGTCGTGCACCCGACCTACATCGGAAGCGGCACGCTGTCGTGGTTTTGCGACAACTGGCTGATCGGCGCCGACGGCCCGGGCGAGCGGCTGCATCGGTTCCCGGAAGTCATTACCGAACTCGGGTAGCGGCGCGCTGCTGTTTAGACTTCGTTAACGCTGCCGCTTTTCGCCGCCGCTTTGCGCCAAAAAACCGTAATTGGGTCACTCTCAAGTCACCCCCGCATGCGCTTTGCGGCCTGCGAGAGGCTGTGAAGGAGGACGCGATGGCGCGTGTTCGTATTGCCGCAATGGGCGCGTCTTTTTTTCTGGCGCTGGCCGCGACGCTGGGCGGCGCGAAAGCGCAGACCGCCGGCGCGCCGCTGTCCCTCCTGCAGATTGATCATGCCAAGGCGGCGGCTCACCCCCACCACACGACGGCGGCGCGAGTCGCGAGAGCTAAATCTGCTGACAAGCCCGCTCACAGGCACTTCGCCAAGCACACCGCCAAGGGCGTTCACGTCAAGACGCGGGTTGCCGACGCGCGCCGCGATCTACCGGCGCCCCCGGCGGCAGCTCAGCCAAAGAACGTTTGGCCGACGCCGGCGCTTGGCTACGCGGCAACGCCCAGGCCAGAGGATGGCACCACGGCGGCACTCGCGCCGGCGCGCGCTCCCGCCTCGGTGACAACCGAGCAGGTGGTGGCTACCGATCCGAACGGTATTTTGAACGGCGGCCATGCCGTGCCGGCCGCCATGCCCGTTCCAGTCGCATCTGCCGTGGGCGCGCCGAAGACCCACGCAGCAAAGTCCGCGACGACCGGCCCCTCCCCGCTGGTGAAAGTGGCGAGCGCCGCTGCGACCGCGCCGAAGCCGCCCCTCCATGCCATGCTGTTCAGACCAAGCGCGCGGGGTGCCGTGGGTAGCGCCTCATGGATCGCACAGTTACTCGCAGCCCTCGGCGGCGCGATCGCTGCCGGCGCCGTTGCCTGGTTCCTGATTCGGCCAGCGCCCGAACGCAACTTCGGCTGACGGGCGATTAATCGAAAGACACTGTCCGGGCTACCCTCCCGACGGCGCAGCCCATAGCCCCATCGCTGACGACATTCCACCCCGCAATAGTCGCTGGCGCTCAGCACGAGCGCGTCCCTACACCGCATTGCGGCAGCGCAATAGCGGTGTTTGGCTATAAAAAAGAAGCGTCCAAGGGAGGAACAAGTCATGAGCAGAAAGGCGCTCGGCCTTTGTCCGAGCACACGTCTCGCCGCATTCACTTTTATCCTCGCGTCATTCCTTTCGGTACCGCTCGCATCCGCCCAAACGACGCTGACCGTCGGCAAAGCCGCGCCGAACGCCGATCCCATCATCCCTGTCGACGTCGGCAACACGCTCGGTATCTTCAAGAAACACGGGCTCGACCTGAAAATCGTCGACTTCACCGGCGGCAGCAAGATGGCGACCGCGGTCGCCGCTGGAAGCATCGATATCGGCGACGGCGCCGGCACTGAAATGGCGCTCGTCGCCAAGGGCGTGCCGATGACCGCGATCTGCGAAACCGCTGGACCCATTCCGTTCATCGGCATCGGCGTTCCGTACGATTCCCCGATCCACACCATCGATCAGCTCAAGGGCAAAAAAATCGCTTTCTCGAGCGCCGGTTCACTGACCGAGTGGCTGAGCAAGGAGCTCGAACGCACGCAAGGATGGGGACCCAATGGTGTAACCGGCGTCAGCATCGGCAACGGGGCAGGCAACATCATCTCGTCCTTCCGTGCACATCTCGTCGACGCCGATATCGGGGTGACGTCGCTGTTTCTTGCCATGGAAGAAAAGAAGACCGGCCGTTTGCTCTTTCCTGTCAGCAAATACGAAGGAAACCTCGCGTCGGGCACGCTGTATGCCTCGAATGACCTGATTAAGAAAAATCCCAATGCCGTGCGCGAATTCGTTGCCGGCTGGGTCGATACGGTCAACTACATTCGTACCCACAAGGCCGAAGCCGTGAAAATCGAGAGCACCATCGCCGGCTTTCCCGAGAGCGTGATGTCGAAGGACTACGATCTGACGGTCGGCATGTTCAGTAAGGCCTGCGAATTCGATCCGGAATCGCTCGCCACGCTCAAGCGTTCATTCGCCGATCTCAAGCTGCTGCCGACATCACCGGATATGTCGAAGCTCTATACCAACGCGTTTCTGCCGAAATAGCTGCTGGACGAGAACGATCACTCGATGCGCAGGCCGATCTTTTTGAGAACCTGGCTGTAGTTCGCATCGTCGGTGCGTAGCCGCGCCTTCAATTCGTCCAGTGTCGTCGGGTCAGGCTCACCGGCGCCGGCTTTCTCCAGCTTCTGCGCGAATTCAGGCTGTGCAATCGCCTCATTTGCCGCCTTGCGCAGGCGCGCGATGATCGCCGGTGGCGTTGCCGCAGGGACCGACACGACTTGCCAAATCGTCACGTTATAATCGGGATAAAACTCCGAAATCGACGGCAGATCGGGAAACAGCGGTACGTGTTTACGGCCGCTGACCGCGAGCGCGCGCAGCTTTCCAGCCTGCACCAGCGGCGTGGCCGAGCCGCCGCCAAACATCGCCGCGACCTCGCCGCGCATCACGCCGATTGCCGACGGTCCGCCGCCGCGATACGGCACGTGCGTCATTTCCATTCCGGCCCGCTCTTTTAGCAGCTCCATCGCCAGATGGTGCTCGCTGCCGTTACCGATCGATCCGTACAGGAGCGGCGGCTTCGCCGCGCGCACATAGGCGATGAAGTCCTTGAACGTCTTCGGCGGCAGGGAGGGATTTTCCACCAGCAGCAGTTCGTCCGACACGACACTCGCGACCGGCGTCAATTCCTTGTACGGGTCAAACGGCATCTTCGTGTAGAGATGCGGGTTGACGGTGTAGAGCGAACCCGACGACAGCAGAAGCGTATAGCCATCGGCAGCAGCGTGCAGCACGACATCCCCGGCGACGTTGCCGTTGGAGCCCGGGCGGTTCTCGACCACGACGGGCTGGCCCAACCGCGGCGACATGAATTGCGCGAGCAGCCGACCGACGAAGTCGGCGGCGCCTCCAGGCGGAAATGACACCAACAGGCGCACCGGCCGGTCCGGAAAGGACTGCGCATGGATCGGCGCAACGAGCGCCACGGACGCGATGCAAAGACCAAGAAGAGCAATCCACCGAACGTGCCGCGCCATGACCGACCTCCCGGAATGCCAATTTAATTTTGGCACATGGTAATGAGCCGACGGGCGGGCGCAACCAACCGGCATGCGCCATGCTGGCGCATGACAGCCAACACACGGATATCGATCGCACACAGGTCTCTGCGGCGACGGACCGCCACTATGCACTGATCGATTTAAGGAAAAGGCTTACTCGGCGGCGCGCATCGCGGCGGAGCGCTCCCCGTCCGCCTTGAGCGACTTGAACAGGTCGAACGCGTCCTTGGGCTTCATGTTCTTGTGCACGACCGCCCCGACCGCTTCGATCATCGCCTTTGGTGCGTCCGACTGGAAAATGTTGCGGCCCATGTCAACGCCGGACGCGCCCTGCTGCACGGCGTTATACGCCATGGTGAGCGCTTCGAGTTCGGGCAGTTTCTTGCCGCCCGCCATCACGATCGGCACCGGACAAGACGCGGTGATCGTTTCGAAGCCATCCTCGACGTAATAGGTCTTGACGTATTGGGCGCCGAGTTCGGCAATGATGCGGCAGGCCAGCCGGAAATATTTGACGTCGCGCACCATAGTCTTGCCGACCGCGGTGATGCCCATGACGGGAACGCCGGTGCGCAGTCCCGCATCGACCAGCTTGGTCATGTTGTGCACCGAGCGCGTTTCGTGCTCGCCGCCGATAAACACCTGGATACCAACGCCGGCGGCGTTCAATCGCACCGCATCGTCCATATCCATGGCGATCTGCTCGTCCGACAGTTCCTCGCGCAGGATCGAAGGCCCGCCGCTCGCACGCAACACCATCGGCTTGCCGGACTCCGCCGGAATGAGCGTGCGCAGAATGCCGCGCGTGCAGAACAAGGCGTCGCAGGATGGCAACAGCGGCACGATCGATAGATCGATGCGCTCGAGACCCGTGGTCGGACCCTGAAAGTAGCCGTGGTCGATCGCCAGCATCACGGTACGGCCGGAGGTCGGGTCAAACACCCGCGCCATGCGGTTTTTCATGCCCCAATCGAGCTGGTGGCTGCCTTTGAGGAAAAAGCCGGGGGTCCGCTGTGGCTGGTCGACGGCATAGCGTTCTCCCTCTCGGTCGGCTTCCGGCATTGATGCACCTTCCTGAAAAGCCGCGCGGAACGATGCCACGCGACACCGTCAAACTATGCCGATCCCCTGATGCCAGCAAGACAGTGTGAGGCGGCAAGCACTTAGCCCGCCCTGGACCGGTTGTCGGGACCTCTTGGGGATTATCCCCTTGACGCACGTAACAAAGAGGACCCAAAATGGACCCATGGCAAGTAAAATTGGAATGCTTGAAGCTCGCGGCCCGAAATGAGCACGTGGCTTCTGCCGATATCGTAGAGTCGGCCCGTCGATTTTATGACTGGATTATTGAGACCGAGGGCGCTGGTTCGGCAACCGCACGACCCGCAGACACTCCGCGTACGTGTCCAGAATCCATTGCCGCGTAGCGACTTTCTGCGGGTTTCGTTCGCTTGTTGCGAGCAACTTGTCTTCGACAGTCGCAATATCGTGCATCAGCCGATAGGCGACATGCTCTGGCGAGTTTTCTCCGATGTGAACGACGGATGCGTCAGCCATTTTCCCCTCCATGGTTGGAAGGGAGGAGAATAGCGTTTCTAAAGTTGTAGGACCATGCGCCGCGCGGTCCGCCGCTGATTCGTCCGAAAATCAACCCCCTGTGGATAACTAAACACAATACCTAGGTACTCATGGCGCCTTGCCGACAACATCAAGTATTCACTTGGTGGAATACGCGAGGCCGTGGTATGTGCGTCTTGGAGACGAGAACATGAGTGGCAAAATTCGCGGCCTGGTTGGCCTAACCCAAATTAGGAAATGGGAACGGGAACATGCTGCTCTCGGGCGGCAGGCTCGGAAAATCGAATCACGCCAAGATGATATCAAGGCTCTGATTGATGCCGCAAAGGCGGTGATCCAACGCGACCGCGTTCAAGAGCGGGCTCCCTACGGGCGCCGTCGCAAATCACTGGT
>Ga0208849_1002226_pt1 | contig 11058 bp, 7 predicted proteins | sample NGESurdeep072012_10_FD_184470 | JGI IMG/M metagenome (GOLD analysis project Ga0208849, IMG submission 184470) | Arctic peat soil microbial communities from Barrow, Alaska - NGEE Surface sample 53-3 deep-072012 (SPAdes) | ecosystem: Environmental > Terrestrial > Soil > Wetlands > Peat ...
GTGAGACCCGAACTCTCGAGCCACGCTAAATCCAGCGACGAACCAACGGCGGCAATGACCAAGCGCGCCTCGATGCTCGAATCGTCACTCAGCGCAATAGTAAATCCGTCGTCAGTTGTTCTCACGTCGCTGACTTGTTGGTTGGTGCGAACTTCAACACCAGCGTCCTCGCCGAGTGCACCAAGCCAACTCGACGCTTGCTCGCCAACAACCGAAATAAGCGGTCGCTCCATGGCTTCGAGCACGACGGGAGTGAGGCCTCGCGTCTTTAGTGACGTAGCGACTTCTGCGCCGACAAAGCCGCCTCCAATGACCACCACCACGCTCTCGGTCGCCAGTGCGTCGAGCACGGTGGTCAATCGAACAGCGTCGTCATGACTGCGCAGCGTCGGCAAGGCGCCTGTTGATGGAAAGGAGAGTTGACGAGCTCTCGAGCCCGTCGCGATAACGACGTGCGTTCCAACGACGCTCGAACCATCTGAAAGATGGACCGTCGTTGACGCAACGTCAAGCTTTGTTGCTCGAACCCCCAGTCGCAACGTCGCGCCCGACTCGCTCAGTTGCTCGGGCGACGCGAGCGTCGCTTTGGCGGGGTCCCATTTTCCCGACATCACCTGCTTGGAAAGTGGTGGTCGGTCGTACGGCGCGTGGGACTCGTCGCCAACGAGCGTGATGTCGCCCGCGAAACCTTCGCCGCGAAGGGATTCGACAAATCGCCATCCGGCTAAACCGGCGCCCACGACGATGACGTGGTCGCTCGCGAGGAGTGTGCTCACGATCCAAACATCGCAAGCCACTGCTCGGGGCCTCTTGGCTCGAGGACGTAGTTGCGAGCTCGTACGTCACCCATCGTCAAGGAGGCCTCAGGCGAATAGAGGTGGCCTGGGAAGAGGACGGTCTCATCACTGACGACGGCCAATCGTTCGCTCAAGCTCTTGTACATCTCTCGCGCGTCGCCTCCGGGAAAGTCGGTACGTCCACAACCATCAATGAAGAGCGTGTCGCCGCTCAACAGGCACCCTTCGACGATGAGGCACTGACTTCCGGGCGTGTGACCGGGCGTGAGTAGCAGCGTTATTTCTAAAGCGCCAATTTTCACGACGTCGCGGTCGTGATGGACAACGAGAACGTCGTCACCAACACCGGTGCGAGCCTTGACCCACTCGACCTCTTCAGCCTGGACGTGAACCGGGACGCGCGACGTCACTTGCATTTCAGCGATACCCGCGATGTGCTGTTCGCCCATGAGCGTTCCGCCAACGTGATCAGGGTGGTAGTGCGTGGCAATCGCTCCAACAACGCGTAGGCCGTCCGCCTCGACGATATTCACCAATTCCGAGGGACGATACGCAGGGTCGACGAGGACCGCCTCACCCGATTCTCGGTCTCCGAGGGCGTAAGTGAAGTTACGCATCGAGCGAGCGACGTCGTCATCGACAGCAAAGTCACGCCCCGCGAGGAGCTGGCGGAAGTAAAACGAATCGCTCACTCGTCGTCAGCAATTTGGGCAATACGCGGCGTCAACTCTTCAACCTTGGCTTTCGTCGCGGCCAATCGGGCTTCGAGGGCTTCAATGATCGTCGTCGCCCTCTCCAACTTGGCGAAGAGGTCATCCACGGAGACCTCGCCTTCGTCAAAAGACGCAACAATGGCGTTCAGTTCGCCAGCCGCGTCGTTCCAGTCCTTCACGTCACTCATGACGGTGTCCCCTTCTTCTCTTTAACTTGTGCATCAAATAATCCATCGCTCAGTAGTACGTGTACGTCGTGTCCAACCTGGACGTCACGCAGCGACTTCACGACAGCCCCGTTTTCGTCGGTCACGATCGACCAGCCCTGAGCGAGTCGCCGAACTGGATCGTAGGCACTGATGAGCTGGCGACTGCTCGCGAGCATCTGGGTCGCCGACGCCACGAGGTGGCGACCTTGAATGACGAGGCGCTCTCGAGTGCTGATGAGGTGGCGCTCTTCGGCGCGCAGTCGATCGCGCACGGCGAAAATCATCGTTCGACGACGTTCGGCGAGATAGCCCGCGGCTTCGTCCAAGACATCTTCAGTCATCGCAATAATCCGTTGTGCCGGGTAGCGAAGGTTCGACTCGTACCACGTAGCGACGATTGCCACCAGTTCTTCGCCCAACTTGGTGGGCGTGATCGCCCTCGTGTGCGCGACGAGGTCAGCCACGGACTCGTCACCGGTGTGACCAATACCGGTAAAGACCGGCGTCGTTGAGCGTGCGATAGCGCGCGCGACTCGTTCGTCGTCAAAGCTCGCGAGGTCGCCCTTGGACCCCCCACCTCGAACCAGACAGATGACGTCAACGCCGTGATGGTCAAGTATCGCGACGGCCTTTGCTATCTGATCTGGCGCCTGCTCACCTTGGACGAGCGTCTTAACGAGAACCACGTCAAAACTGAACTTCGAAGAAAGTAGTTGCCCGGTGAAGTCCGAGAACCCCTCGGTGCCAGGGCTCGCAACGAGTCCTACGCTCAGTGGGACTGGCGAGAGCGTCGCTGACTTGTTGCGCTCGAGAAGCCCTTCGCTCATGAGACGGGCAATGAGCTCTTGACGCCGACGCGCGACGTCACCTAAAAGTCCCTCGACGTCAATGTCGGTAATCGAGAAGCCAATCTTTCCCTGTGGCGCGTACACGTCGACGTAGCCGTAGAAACTCACGAGCATCCCGGGCTTTAGCGAGACGCCTTCGGCGGCCAGTTTTCTCTTCAAGGGCGCCCAGGGTGTGGCCCAACAGTGGGCGTTCAAGACAGGGCGTTTGGTGTCCGACGAAGCTGAGCCGGCGTCCACGAGGTCGACGTACACGTGACCTTTCTCGTAGACCTTGGCAATCTCTCCACGAACCCAATGGGGCCGACGTCGTCCAAAGCCAGATTCGAGGTGCGCGATGAGCAGTTGGTAGAACTCGCCGACCTCTAAGACCGGTTCGTCGCTCTGGGAGTCGCTTACCACGTGGTGAGGCTACCAACCCGGCGTAACAACACTTCGGGGCTTGTCAGAATTGAAATGGTGTGAAAGACTGGAAGTGGATGGTGAGTCGACTGGGTGGCCGCACTGCTTGGTAACAGGTGGTGAGGAAAGTCGGGGCTCCAAAGGGCAGGGTGCTCACGAAACGTGAGTCGCGGTGACGTGCAGGACAGTGCCACAGAGAAAAGACCGCCGATGGCTTGGGCAACTAAGAACAGGTAAGGGTGAAACGGTGCGGTAAGAGCGCACCAGCATCTTGGGTAATCAAGGTGGCTAGGTAAACCCCACCCGGAGCAAGATCAAACATGGGAGGCAGCCCGCGCGCCTTGTAACAGAGGCACTCCCGAGGTAGATCGCTGAGATGGATGGCCGCCCATCCTTCCTTCGGGAAGGTGGACAGAACCCCGCTTACAGGTCGACTCACCATCCTTTTTCGACTCATCCAACTAACTACTCGAAAGACGGAATCGTGCTGCATCTGCCTTACCGCGAACTCCCCGTCGGGGATCCGGGCATCCCAGAGACGCGTTCTCCCCTTCGTTATCTGGTGTGGTTAGCGCGCCACCAGCGTTGGCTCCTCACACTCAACGCCCTCTTTGGCATTGGCTGGATGGTCTCGCAGGCGCTCGTGTGGGCGGCCGTGGGCGCCGCCATTGACCACGGCGTCGAGAACCACGACTCGGGTTCGCTCTTCAAATGGGTCGCGGTCGTTGTCGCCCTCGGATTCTTACAAGCAGTCTGTGGCGCCCTTCGCCACCAACTCGCGGTGATGAACTGGATGAACGCAACGTATCGAACCATTCAAGTCATTGGTCGTCACGTCGCCAAAACCGGCCCCGCGCTGACCGACGAGATACCGGCGGGCGACGTTGTCAACACCGTCGCCGCCGACGCGATGCGTATTGGTGGTTCCTACGACAGTTTCGCCCGCTTCATGGGCGCGATCGTCGCGTGGATTGTGGTGTCCTTCATTCTCCTCGCGACCTCGCTCCAACTAGGTCTCATCGTGCTCCTCGGAGTGCCCATTCTGGGCTCGCTCACCGTGCCGCTCATGAAGCCCCTACACCGTACCCAAGCCGCTCAACGCGAAGCGGCGGGACGTCTCGCCGCGTTGGGTGCTGACACCGTCGCGGGACTACGCATTCTTCGAGGGGTGGGCGGCGAGGAGGTCTTCCTTAATAACTATCGCGCGCAGAGTCAACTGGTGCGCGTCGCCGGAACGAGGATCGCCGCGCCCCAGGCGGGCCTCGAGTCGGGGCAGGTGCTCTTACCAGCCGTGCTGACCGGACTCGTTACGTTCCTTGGCGCGCGCGACGTAATGAACGGAACGCTGCAACCGGGACAGCTCGTGGCCTTCTTTGGTTACTCCTCGTTTCTCACCACGCCGTTGCGTACGGCCATTGAGTACATCATTCAATCGACTCGGGCCTACGTCGGCGCCGGGAAGGTTTTGCGCATCTTGAGAGTCCAGCCCATCGTCACCGAACCAGAGAGTCCCGTGGCGTGGCCCCTGCGTCTCGTTCGCCTCGAAGACCGACGAAGCGGCGTCTTCGTTGAACGTGGTCAACTGGCCGCGTTCGTCACCGACACCCCTGACGAAGCGACATTGATCGCGGATCGTCTGGGCCGCTTCGTGGCCGACACCGACGACGTGTTCATCAACGGCGTCGCCATTGGATCGTTCTCCCTCGACGACCTTCGCGCTCACGTCATCGTGAGCGAGATCGAACCACGTCTCTTTTCGGGTGAACTGCGCTACGAACTCATGCCTCACGGCATCGTTGACGACGAAGCCATCTTTCGCGTTCTCCAAGCCACGAGTTCACTCGACGTGCTCGACGCCCTCGAGGACGGACTCTCGACGACCGTCGAGGAGCGCGGTCGAGGGTTCTCTGGAGGACAGCGACAGCGACTGAGTCTCGCGCGGGCCATCCTCTCCAACGCCGACGTCTTAATCATGGTGGAACCGACCTCGGCCGTCGACACCCACACCGAAGGTCGCATCGCCGCTCGACTTCGAGAGGTGCGAGGCGACCGGACCACGCTCGTCGCGACGACGAGCCCGCTGCTGCTCGAGAAAATGGACGTCGTGTTCGTCGTCCAAAACGGCCTGGTCGTTGAGAGCGGTACCCACGCGCAACTCGTAGCGGGCTCGTCTCGCTATCGCCAGACCGTCCTGCGAGAGGACAGCTAGTGCAGTTACCTGTTGCCAACTCTCAGGTCGTTCGGGCCTACGCGCGCGTACTCATCCGCCAGCACCGCCGCCCGCTCGCGCGCATGCTCTCGATATACGCCTTGGCGTCGATCATGGCGCTCATTCCGGCGTGGGTCATTGGAGAGATCACCAACTTCGCGTCCGATAAGCAACTCACGTCGTCCAAGATCACGGTCTACGTCGCGATACTGGTCGTTTCGTCACTGGCGTACGCGGTCCTGACCTACTTCGCTCGTCGACGCAGTTACGTTCTGGGCGAACTGGTCTTCGCTCAACTCCGAGAAGAGTTTCTCCAGAGTGTGCTGGCGCTGCCCTTAGTGGAGGTAGAACGGGCTGGGACGGGTGACCTCCTTAGCCGTACGACGAACGATATGGAGTCGCTCTCTCGAACGGTGCGCTTCGCCCTACCCGAATGGCTCGTCGCCATTTTGCAGTCGTTACTGACTATGGGAGCGATGTTGCTCGTGAGTCCCTTGGCCTCGGTGGCGAGTTTGATCTCGCTCCCGTTTCTCTTCTTCTCCACCCGCTCCTACTTGCGCTACGCAACGCCCGGCTATCGGCGTGAACGAATTAGTTACGCCACGATGTCGGGATCAGTAGCCGAAACCGCTGAAGGGGCGCGCACGATTGACGCCCACCAACTGGGTGCTCGTCAAGCGTCGCGCATCGAGGACAACGTTCGCGAGTCCTTCTACTCAGAGATGTACACCCTGTTACTGAGAATGATTTGGTTCCCGACCGTAGAGGGCGCCTTCGCGCTCGCGGTGGCGGCGACGCTGGCGTGGAGTGGGTGGCTCGCGATCAACGGACACGTGTCCATAGGTGCCGCCACGACCGTGACACTCTACGTCGTGCAGATCAACGATCCTCTCGACCGCGTCGTCTCCTGGCTCGACGAACTCCAGATTGGCCAGACGTCGCTCGCGCGCTTGGTGGGTGTGTCGGTCGTGAAGGACGATCGACCGACCAAAGGACCCGAACCCTCCAACGAAACCATCACGATGGAGAACGTCCACTACGCCTATCGCGAAGGTCACGACGTCCTTAATGGCGTCACCTTGACGGTCAAACCCGGCGAGCGACTCGCCATCGTCGGTCCTTCGGGAGCGGGTAAGTCCACGATTGGGCGACTCCTCGCGGGCATCGACGCACCGCGAAGCGGCTCGGTTCGTGTGGGCGAAATCGAACTATCCCAGATGCCGCTGGCGAGCCTGCGCGGTCACGTCGCCCTCGTAACCCAAGAGCACCACATCTTTATCGGGTCGGTGCGCGACAACCTGGCCCTCGCCCAACCCGACGCCACCGACGCGCAGATTGAAAGCGCGCTCGAGGCAATCGACGCCCTCGAATGGGTACGTCACCTCCCCGAGGGTCTCAACACCGAACTTGGCACGACGGGTTATCCCATCACACCCGCTCAGGCCCAGCAGTTGGCTCTCGCGCGATTGGTCTTAAGCAACCCCCACACGTTGGTCCTCGACGAAGCGACCGCGATGCTCGATCCCCGGGCCGCTCGTCTTCTCGAACGTTCGCTGAGCGCGGTCTTAGATGGTCGCACCGTCATCGCCATCGCCCACCGACTCCATACCGCGCACGACGCCGACCGCGTGTGCGTGGTTATCGACGGCCTGGTCGCCGAACTCGGTACGCACGATGAGTTGGTCGCGCTCAATGGCGAGTACGCCGCACTGTGGAGTAGCTGGCGTAATGAAAAGCCAATGGCCTCGTAGGCTTCACCTGTGGCGGAGCATCTTCGAGGTGATGAGGTACTCGCCTGCGTCCATCGCGTCGCACTCAGTCGAGGCGAACCTTTTACTTTCGTCGCACCACCCATAAGCGCAGAGATGGCCCGGCGACGTCGAAGCGCGCGCGAGCATCGTCAAGAAGTTCTCGAACTGCTACGTCACCATCATCCAGAGGCCGTCACGCCAACGAGTCAAGAGGAGACCGCCGCTGTGATGTCGAGCGGGTGTGCGTTGATACTGCTCCCGCGTCTCGCGAGTGACGTCGTGGGCCGCCGATCCACGTCAATGCACGCGCTGGTGCGCGTGGGTCGAGTGGAGGATCACTACACCTACGCGCCGCTGCTCATCAAGAACCACGAAGTGGTCGAAGCCGCCAGCACGCGGCGTACTCTCGAGGGTTCGCTCGAGAGCCTTCGCCCGAGTGACGCGGTCTTTCACGACGGCGTCGGTACCCGCGCCGCGCTGCCCATGACGCGCAGCGGTCTCTCACTCGCCCAAGCAACACGAATTCTCCAGTCGACGGGTCACGCGGATCCAAACGCGCGCGCGGGCGTCGTCGATCGACAAAACAAACTGTGGTGGGTCGAACTCGCCGGGGACAACTACCCTCGTTTCAACCTCGCGGCGTACGACAATCTCTACGGCTCGCGTCTCGAAGTGCTGATCGCCCACGACGCGTGGCAGGCGTCCGGCGGCCCCTTTCCCACCGCTCCCTACTGGCACCGTGACTGCCCCGAATGTCCCTACAGCGAGCACTGCGACGCAGAACTCGAGCAACGTGATGACGTCTCCTTAGTTCGATTTACGTCCTTCGATCAACAACTCTTGCTTCGCGAACACGGCGTGGAGACCCGCGCCGATATGGCTCGGATGGATCCAGCCCGCGCGCGACGCGCTCGCCGGTCGCTCCTCAATCCCCTCGAGCCCCACGACCGTGAGGAACATCTCGGACGGACCATCGACAAACTTGATGACCTTATCTACCGAGCGCGCGCTCACGAACATGGATCGTCGCTTCGAATTATCGACCCCGATCGCATGGGTTGTCCTACAGCCGACGTCGAGGTTGACGTCGACATGGAGAGTTACGAAGACGTGACGTATCTCTGGGGCGCCTACGTCACGATGAATCGAACGACCGAGAATGTGTCGGCGGGCTATCACTCCTTTGTTGAGTGGGGCGACCTTTCTCGTGAGGCCGAGACCTTGAACTTCGCGCGCTTCTGGTCGTGGTTAGGTGAGCTCCAGGCGAACTGTGACGAGCAGAAACACACGTTCGCTGCGTACTGCTTCTGGGCCCAGGCCGAAGACGGCGCCATGAACCGAGCCGTCGCCCAACCAGTCGAGAATGGACCAACGCTGAGCGACCTGAGCGACTTTAGAAACAGCGATCCTCCCAGGTGGCACGACCTGCACGAACAGGCCAAACGTCAGATCCAGACCGAGGGCCCCCTCGGTCTGAAGCAGCTCGCCATGGCCGCCGGCTTTCACTGGCGCGATCCCAATCCGAGCGGCGAAGCCTCCATTCTTTGGTACGAAGAGTCGACCCGCGACGAAGGACCCGACGCACTCGCGTCTCGTCAACGCATTCTCGAGTACAACGAGGACGACTGTCGAGCGACCAAGGCACTTCGGGACTGGTTGAATGGCCCCGCGCGGTCACTTCCTCACCGTGACGACCCCTTGTAGAGACCGAGCAGTTCATTAGCATTGAACGGTGGCTTCCCCATCGTTGTTACCGCCTTCGAGTGCTGCGTACCGCCGAAGCGCACGAGCTCTGGGCGTTGGCTCGAGTCTCGCCGCCCTCGCCCTCGCCGCTCTCAGCGCTCTTGCGATCACGGACCTGGCTCACCACGAGATTCCGCGAGGCATTTGGTTGCTCGTCATTCTTTTAAGCGCGCGCTGGGGAGTGAGCGCCGCGCTTCATGAGTGGGATGAGAGTGTGACGTCGCGTCTTCGAACGGCGTGGCGTCGTTCGGTCGTCAACTACATGGCTTTGCCCCGTCGCGAGGGCGAACGCGGGCGCAGCGATCTCTCCCTCGCCATCGACCACGCGTCCACCGCGCCGTCGCTCGAACGCTTGGGGGCGAGTGCGCTGAGTTCACTGATTGCTTTAGTGATTATTTTCTGGGCCGCCGGATGGCTACCTTTCGTTATCACGGTGGCGCTCTTGGGTCTCGCCGCGCCGCTCTATCAACGTGCCGGGAAGCGCAGTTCGCAGATGGCTAACGCGTACCAAGAGCGTCGTGAGGCCTTGGAGACACGCCAACTCGAAGTTCTCCAACACGCGCCCGAGCTGCGCGCGCTCGGCGCCGTCGCGTACGGAGCCAGCGAAATTGGGGCTATCTCCGAGAGCGAACACACCCTCGCGTTGCGAGCCGTGCGCGTTGCCCTGGAGTCCTCATTGGTGACGGAGTTTCTCAGCGGCGTCAGCATTGGCCTGGTCGCCATGGTGGTGGGATTTTCTCTCCTCGGCGGCCACCTCAGTCTTCTTCGCGCACTCATCGCGGTGCTCGTGACGAGCGAGTTGTTCATTCAAGTACGTCGCTTCGGCGTTGAGTTTCATCGCCGCGACGACGCGCACATGGCCCTTACACTTTTGGACACCTTGACAACGCGTAGCTCGGTGCGAGCGATTGACGTGCTTCTCGCGGTCCGCGGACTCGTCACCGAGGCCAACCCAGCGGCCATCGCGCTCGACCTTGGCGCCGGTGACCGAATCGTCATCACGGGACCCTCTGGCGTTGGCAAGTCGACCCTGCTCCACACCTTGCTCGGCTGGCGCCCATCGCAAGAGGGGTCATTTGAGCGAACGGGCGCGGTCGTGGGTTACGTCAGCGCCGAAAGTTCGCTGCTCTCGGGATCGTTGCGCGAGAACTTGACGCTGGGTTCGATTAGAGACGACGCGGCGCTTCGCGACTCCCTCTCCGCCCTCGGTCTCGACGGTCAACGATTCAACGATCTTGACGTGGAACTCCTCAGTGACGGACGAGGCATGAGTTCTGGCGAACGAGTGCGTGTCGTGCTCGCACGAGTCCTGCTCTGTTCGCCGTCACTGCTACTCCTCGACGACATTGCGGGCGTGCTCGACATCGAGGCCCGAGAGCATGTGCGACAAACTCTCGCGACGCTGCCCCAACTCGCCGTCATCGAAGCCACCGTCGACACGGCACTCCTAACTGACGCCACCCATCGAATCGAACTTCGATGAAGGACGACGACGCGCCTCGACTCGTTCGTTGGATCCGCCGGGCGCAACCACCGCGCGGAGCCCTCTGGCGAGCCCTCGCCGCAGGTTTTGTCGCCTCGACCACCAACGTGGCACTCCTCGTGGGCGCCGTCGCACTCCTGGTCGAGAGCGCCACGCGACCAGGACTTCGAGCTGTCGCCATCGTCCTCGTCGTCATCGAACTCTTCGCCTTTTTGCGCTCACCGCTTCGTTTCGTGGAGCGTCTCTCCGCGCACCGCCTCGGCTACGCGGCAGTCACGCACTGGCGCCAATGGCTCGTTCGCACCGTCGGTAATCTCGATTTCTCTGTGTGGCGCCTCTACGGCGCCGGGGATCTCCTCGAACGCGCGCTCAGCGACACGGACGATCTTCAAGATCTCTGGCTTCGCTTCATCATTCCCTTCATCGACACGCTGGCAGTCATGGTGCTCGGCGATGTCGTCATCGCCCTTCTTCCTCCGCACGGCCACTGGTGGGGATACGCCGCGACCCTTCTCGCCCTCCAACTTGTTGGCGTAGCCGGTCTTATTTTCAGTTCAAAGAGGGAGTTCGCGCGCGACCGCGCACTTCGAGTTGCGCGCGGTTACTATCGCGCGCAACTCGTCGAACTCAGTGCGGTGACGCCCGAACTTCTCCTGCTGCATCGCGAAGCCTTCGCCACCGAACGATCGACCAGCGCGGCCAACGCCCTGGAGCAAGCCGAACGAGCACTTCGTCGTCAACGGCGCCTCGCCGACGCCTCTGTCGTTATCCCCAGCCTGGCGGCCCTGGCAGCACTCGCGTTACGTCCCGCCACGTCCTCGGTGTGGCTCGTCGTCGCGGCCGTCATCGGCGTCGCGTTCGGGGTCCTCTTCTGGGCCTGGAACCTGACCTACGCCGCCGCCGAAC
>Ga0208849_1002227_pt1 | contig 11056 bp, 11 predicted proteins | sample NGESurdeep072012_10_FD_184470 | JGI IMG/M metagenome (GOLD analysis project Ga0208849, IMG submission 184470) | Arctic peat soil microbial communities from Barrow, Alaska - NGEE Surface sample 53-3 deep-072012 (SPAdes) | ecosystem: Environmental > Terrestrial > Soil > Wetlands > Peat ...
CATCTTGATATCGCCCTTGGCATCGAATTCGATCTTGCCGATCACCGTATCCCAGGAGCCGGCCTTCATCGTCGCCATGACTTTCATCGGATCAGTGGTGCCGGCCTTCGCCGCAGCCTGCGACCAGACCTGTATCGCGGCATAGGTGTAGAGGGTGTAGCCCTCGGGATCGATATTCTTGGCCTTGAACTTCTCGACGATGGCCTTGGCGGTCGGCTTGTTGCGCGGATCGGGACCGAAGGTGAACAGCGTGCCTTCGCCGGCGGGGCCGGTGATGGACGCGAACTCCTTGTCGGCCAGCGCATCGCCGGCCATCAGTACGGTCTGCAGGCCCTGATCGCGCATCTGGCGCAGGATCAGGCCGGCCTCCTGATGATAGCCACCGACAAATACAAGGTCGATGTTGTCCCGCTTCAGCCGCGACACGATGGCATTAAAATCCTTATCGCCCTTGTTGTAGGATTCGAACATCTTTTCGGTAAAGCCGGCCTTGTTGAGCGCCTTCTTGGTCTCGTCGGCGAGACCCTTGCCGTAAGTGGTCTTGTCATTGAGGATGGCGACGTTCTTGCCTTTGTAATATTTCGCGATGTAATCGGCGGCGACCAGGCCCTGTTGATCGTCGCGGCCGCAGACCCGCGCCACGTTCCACAGGCCGCGTTCGGTGAACAGCGGATTGGTGGAAGCCGGCGTAATCTGCAACACGTTGCCGTCGGCATAGGCTTCCGACGCCGGGATCGACGACGACGAACAATAATGGCCGGCGACGAACGGGATTTTCGCGCTGGCGATTTTTTCAGCTACCGAGCGGGCCTGCTTGGGATCGCAGGCATCGTCCTCGACGTCCAGCACCAGTTTCTTGCCGAGCACGCCGCCGGCAGCGTTGATGTCCGCCACCGCCTGTTCGGCGCCGTTCTTCATCTGACGGCCGAAGGCGGATTCGCCGCCCGTCATCGGGCCCGCCACGGCGATGGTGATGTCCTGCGCCAGCGCTGCGGTCGACAGCGCCAGCGACGCGCCCAATGCCAGACCGATAAGCTTCAATGATTTCATGGGTAAGTCCTCGCGGGTGATCGCTACGGGAAGTACCCGGCGATGCCGCCGGGGTTCGGAAATCGCGGCCATTGTCGGCTGATTTTGCCGCGAAGTCATCGGCAATTTTCGGGCACGGCAATTTTCGGGCAAATCCACGGTCCCTTCGCAGCATCTTGCCGCATTGCCGTGTTCCGGACGCGGCGCCTCGCTTCCTCAGCGATGCTCCGCAGAGCCCGGACTCACAACAAACATCCGTAAAAGGGTGGGCCCCGGATCGCAGCGCACCGCTGGCGCGCTGCGATCCGGGGTACATATCGCCGTTACGCCCGCCTTCCGCCTTCCAGATACGCCGCGCGGATTTCCGGGCGCTGCAGCAGTTCGGCGCCGGTTCCGCTCAGGGTAATCAGCCCGTTGACCATGACATAGCCGCGATGGGCCAGTCGCAGCGCGTGATTGGCGTTCTGCTCGACGATCAGCACGGTAAGGCCATCCTGCCGGTTCAAGGTCCGGATCGAGTCGAAAATCTGCCGCGCGATCAAGGGCGCGAGGCCCAGCGACGGTTCGTCGAGCATCAACAGGCGAGGGCGGCTCATCAAGGCGCGGCCGATCGCCAGCATCTGCTGTTCGCCGCCGGACAAAGTGCCGCCACGCTGGGCCATGCGTTCCTTCAACCGCGGAAACAGTGTGACCACGCGCTCCAGCCCGGCGGCGCGGTCGGCCTCGCTGCACTCGGTGGCGTCGGCGCCCATCTGCAGATTTTCCGCGACACTCATGCGCGGGAAAATCCGGCGGCCTTCCGGCGCCTGGGCGATGCGCAGCCGCGCGATCTGGTGGGTCGGCAATTCCGTGATGTCCTGGCCGTCGAATACGACCTCGCCCGATCGGGCGCGCGGCTTGCCGAAGATCGTCATCATCAGCGTCGACTTGCCGGCGCCATTGGCGCCGATCAAGGCGACGATCTCGCCCGGGTTGATGTCGAGGTCGACGCCCTTCAGCGCCTCGATCTTGCCGTAGGCGGCACGCAGACCGCGGATCGCGAGTAGCGGGGCGGTTGTGGTCATCGCACGATCTCACAGCCGTCGTGCCCGGGCTTGTCCCGGGCATCCACGTCTTTCTTCTGGATCCGTCGCCAAGACGTGGATGGCCGGGACAAGCCCGGCCATGGCGGGGATATCTGATGCCGCTTCACAACCCCAACTCCGACTCGACCGCGGCGACCTCGTCGTCCTCTACGCCGAGATAGGCCGCGATCACCTTGGGGTGGTCGCGGATGTCACTCGGGGTGCCTTCGGCGATCTTGACGCCGTAGTCCATCACCACGACGTGGTCGGAAATTTCCATCACCACCGACATGTCATGCTCGATCAGCAGGATCGAGGTGCCGTGCTCGGCTCGGATCGACAGCAGCAACTCGCTCAAGCCAGCGCTTTCGCGCGCGTTCAGCCCGGCGGCCGGCTCGTCGAGGCACAGCAGCGCCGGTTCGGTGCACATCGCGCGCGCGATTTCGAGACGGCGCTGATCGCCGTAAGGCAGGTTGCCGGCGGCGTCGTCGGCGCGGCCGAGCAGACCGATGCGCTCGAGCCAGGTTTGCGCCAGGTCGATCGCGCGTTTCTCGGCCTTTCGCCACGACGGCGCGCCGATCAGCCCGAGAAAGGTCAGGCCCGAGGCCAGCATCAGCGCATTGTGCTGCGCGACCATCAGGTTTTCCAGCGCGGTCATGCCGGGAAACAGCCGGATGTTCTGGAAGGTGCGCGCCACCCTGGCCTGTTTTGAAATCCGGAAATCGTTCAGCCGCTCAAGCCGGATTTCGGTGCCGCCATCATGGATCAGCCGCATCATGCCGGAGGTCGGCTTGTAGAAGCCGGTGATGCAATTGAACACGGTGGTCTTGCCGGCGCCGTTCGGCCCGATCAATGCTGTGATGTTGCGCCGTCCGGCGGCAAACGACAGATCGTTGACGGCGACGATGCCGCCGAAGCGCATCGAAAGATGATCGACGCTGAGGATGCAATCGCCTCTCATCCGTGACCTTCCTTGACGAGGTCGGACGAGATGGCCTGACTATGCCGCAGGAAGACGGTCGGCGCGCGGTGGCCGATCAGCCCGCGCGGCCGCCAGATCATCAAGAGCACCATGGCGACGCCGAACACCAGCATGCGGTATTGCTCGAGGCCACGAAACAGCTCGAAGCCGCCGATCATGATCAGCGCGGCCAGTGCGACGCCGAGCTGCGAGCCCATGCCGCCGAGCACGACGATCGCCAGCACCAGCGCCGATTCCTGAAAGGTGAAGGATTCCGGACTGATAAAACCCTGCCGGGTTGCGAAGAACGCGCCGGCGAAGCCGCCGAACATTGCGCCGGTGGCGAATGCCGTCAGCTTGGTGGTGGTGATGTTGATGCCGAGCGCGCGGCAGGCCACTTCGTCCTCGCGCAGCGCCTCCCAGGCGCGGCCGATCGGCAATCGGCGCAGCCGGATCGTCACCCAGTTGGTGAGCAATGCCAGCAGCAGAATGATGTAGAACAGAAATACGATGCGGTGGGTCGGCGAAAATTCGATGCCAAGTTTTGCCGCCAGGCCATCGGGGCCCGGCGTGAGCGGAATGCCGAAAAATGTCGGCCGCGGAATGCCGCTGACACCGTTGGGGCCGCCGGTCAGGCTTTGCCAGTTGGTGATGACGAGACGGATGATCTCGCCGAACGCCAGGGTCACGATGGCGAGATAGTCGCCGCGCAGGCGCAGTACCGGAAAACCCAGCATCACGCCCCAGAGGGCTGCGAGGATGCCGGCCAGCGGCAGGCAGATCCAGAACGACAGCCCGAAATTGGTCGCCAGCAGCGCGTAGGAATAGGCGCCGACCGCGTAAAACGCGACGTAGCCGAGATCGAGCAGCCCGGCGAGGCCGACCACCACGTTCAGCCCCCATCCCAGCATCACATAAGTCAGCACCAGAATGCCGAGATCGAGGATGTAGCGCTGGTTGTAGAAGATCACCGGCACCAGAAAGGTGAAGATCAGCAGCACCGGCGCGATGCCGCGCCGCGCCAGCGCCAGCGCGCCGTGCACCGATGGGGGAATAACCCTGATGGTGCCGACCGGTCCCCACCATTGCCGCAGCAATTCCATGACGATGCTGCCGCCGAACACAATGGCGACCATGGCGGCGAGATCGCCGAACCGGGTCCACCAGATCAGCTGGCCCTCAGGCCCGGCCTCGGTGCGGATGCCGATCATCAGCGAAAACAGCACCAGCGCGACCAGCGCGCTGATCAGGGCTTTCTTGAAGATGAAGATGACGCCGGGGGCGCGCGATGCCGGCGCGGGGGCGGGCGCTTCGATGGTCACGCCGGCGCCGGTCAAACTTTTTCAACTTCGGGCCGGCCGAGCAGGCCTGTGGGCATGAAAATCAGCACGATGATCAGGATCGAGAACGCCGCGACGTCCTTGTATTCGACCGAGAAATACGCCGACCACAGCGTTTCGATCAGTCCGATCGCCAGCCCGCCCAGCATCGCACCGGGCAACGAACCGATGCCGCCGAGCACCGCGGCAGTGAACGCCTTGATGCCGGCGACAAAGCCCATGAAGAAATCCACCAGGCCGTAATACAACAGGTACATCATGCCGGCGACCGCGGCCAGCGCCGCACCGATGACAAAGGTCATGGAGATGGTGCGGTCGACGTCGACCCCGAGCAGGGCGGCCATGGTCTGGTCCTGTTCGCAGGCGCGCATGTCGCGGCCGAGCCGGGTCCGCGACACCAGCCAGCTGAAGATCAAGAGCAGCACCACGGTGGTGATGACGACGACGATCTGCACATTGGACAGCCGCACCGCGAAGCCGTCGCCTTCGAACAGGGTGTAGCCGCCGGTGATGATCGGCGGCACCGGCTTGACCCGCGCGCCCTGCGCCACCTGCGAAAAATTCGACAGCACGAACGACATGCCGATCGCCGACAGCATCGGGGCGAGGCGGAACGAGTGCCGCAGCGGTCGGTAGGCGATTCGCTCCACGGTCCAGCCATAGAGCGCGGTGATCGCCATCGACACCAGGAGCACGATCAGCAGGATCACCGGCACCACGGTGAGGCCGATCGAGACCAGGATCAGAAACGAGATCAGCGCGATAAAGCCACCGATCATGAAAATGTCGCCATGGGCGAAATTGATCATGCCCACGATGCCATAGACCATGGTGTAACCGATGGCGATCAGGCCATAGATCGAGCCGAGCACGATGCCGTTGATGAGTTGCTGGGCGAAATAGTCCATGCGGTGCCGTTATCTGGAGCATTCCGGCAAAGTGGTCCCGGTTTGCCGCACGCCCGCTTCAACAGATTCCGCGGCGATAGCCGCGGCAGCCTGAACGACGCGTCGTGCCGTTTTTTAACAGTGGGAACCCGTTGCGGCAACAGCGCAACCTGCGGCTTCGCGGTCTTGTACATAAGTTTAAGTCGGGGGTTCCGGGGCCACAGTCACGACAAATCGCCGCCACGCAATGATCACCTGGGAACCGGCGGTTTTGCAGAAACCAACGCCGGGTTTTCCGGTTGTCTCCGGCTACGTTCAACATGCAACGGAGATCTTCGATGTCGAACCCAAACCAGAATCCGGGCCAGCAGAACCAGAACCCGGGTCAGAAACCCGGCCAGCAGCAGGGCGGCGGCCAGAAGCCCGGCCAGCAACAGCAGGATCCGGGCCGTCAGGGCCAGACCCCCAATCCGCAACGGGATCGCTAGTTCGAGCGCGAACCGAAGCGAGAGCAGGAAAGTCCCGCCGCAAGGCGGGATTTTTCTTTTGGGGGAGGGGGTTGCTGTGTCGACCCCTTTCTCGATGACCGTCACCCCCGGGCCTTGACTCGGGGGTCCATCGTATTCCGCAAAGACTCTTTCGAAGAATGATGAATAGCCGGATCAAGTCCGGCCATGACGGTTCTGGACAGTCGCCGCCACCGGTACCTACGTCCGCTCCGCTGTCCATTAAGGTAAACAAAGGGTTTAAATTGCCCGTCGCAGTTTAAGCGCGTTACTTCGCCGCCAAGCCGCAGCTCCGCTCCGGAGCCTCGCGGAAAAGCGGGAAGCGACATGCCGACAAACTGGAGAATCAGTTCATTCAATGGCGCACTGCTGGCGGCCTATTTCATTCCGACTTGGAGCATCGTCGCCTTCAGGATCATGATTTCGCCGATCCATGGCCTCTATGAGCGGCCAAACATCTCGGTGGCGTTGTTCATCAGCGATCACCTGCAGCTGGCGGCGATGACCACGATCCGCGTCGCCTGGCTATTGGCGCTGGGCAAGCTCACCGTGGTGGCGTTCTTTGCGATCTTTCTGGTGTTGATCGCCCGCGCCTCGATCCGCAAAACTGGCGGCTGCGACGAAGCGCTCGCGATGGCGCTTGCGATCGGCAGCGTGATCAGTTTTGCCAGCATGCTGATGGCCTCGCAGGTCGGCGAGCCTGAAGCCCTCAGGCTGCATGCGACGGAATTGCTGATGCTGCTCGGCACCGCGATCGTGTTGCTGGTCGAACGCCCGGCCCAGCCGCAGCTCGCGACATCGAACGATCTATCCCTTCAGCAGACCCAACTCCTGAACAATCGCTGAGGCTTCCTTGACGGCATGGTTGGCCGCGGGCACACCGCAATAGATCGCCTGCTGTAACAGGATTTCCTTGATATCGTCGGGCGTAAAACCGCCCTCCGTCAGCGCCGCGCGAACGTGCAGGCGGAATTCGTCCCATTGCCCGAGCGCGACCATGGTGCCGATCACCAGCACCCGCCTTGTACGCTGGTCGAAATGCGGCCGGGTCCAGATTTCGCCCCAGGCATGGCGGGTGATCAGGTCGATGAACTCGGCGTTGAACGAATTCTTGCTGGCGATCGACTTATCGACCCAGGCGTCGCCCAGTACCTTGCGGCGCTGCGCCATGCCGTCATCGCGGCGTTGTTGGTCGTCCATGAAAATTTTTCTCCGGAGTTTGGTTTACTTCGTTCGAGCTAGCATTCGGTGTTGCGCCAACCGCAGCGCGCTCCCTCGCCCATAGGGAGAGGGTTGGGTTGGGGTCACAACTTATCGATAAACCTTAACCCCTCACCCGGCGCTGCGCGCCTACCCCTCCCAAAGGGAGAGGTGATAAACTCTCGCGTTCCGGATTTTGCATCGATCATTTCTAGCGTTGCGTGAGAAAGCCGACTACGGCGTCGGTGAAGGCGTGCGGCTGTTCGACGTTGGAAATATGCGCGGCGTCGAGAATCGTTAAGGCAGCGCCGGGGATCTGGCTGCGGATGAATTCGCCGGCCGCGACCGGCGTCGCCATGTCGTGGCGTCCGGCTATAACCAGCGTCGGGCTTGTGATCCCGGGCAACAGCGCGCGCTGGTCGAGCTTACTCAGGGCTTCGCAGCAGGCGAGATAGCCCTGCACCGGCGTGGCCAGCAGCATCGCCTTCAGATTGGCTGATATCTGCGGCTCGCGTTCGCGGAAATCAGCCGTCAGCCAGCTCGCGATCACAGTGTCGGCGACCGCGGCGATACCGCCTTGCTTCACCGCCTTGATGCGGTTGAGCCAGTTGGTCGGATCCGGATAATAGCAATTGGTGTTGGCGAGAATCATCTTGTCGAAGCGCTGCGGCGCGTTGGCGCCGAGCCATTGTCCGACCATGCCGCCCATTGACAACCCGCACCAATGCACCTTGTCGATGTTGAGGTCGTCGAGGATCGCCAGCACGTCGCGGCCGAACCGCTCCATCGAATAGGGGCCAGGCGGCACGCCGGATTTGCCGTGGCCGCGCCGGTCATAGCGGATCACGCGAAACAGCTGGGTCAGCGCCGCCATCTGCGGCTCCCACATCTGCAAGGTGCAGCCCAGCGAATTCGACAGCATCAGGGTAGGGCCGCCATCGCGGCCCTCGACCGATACGTTGAGCAGGCAACCGTCGGCGTCGATCATCGGCATCGTGTGTTCCTCGTCATGCGTCTGGACTAGCTTTTGTCGAGCGACGCGAGCAGCCGGTCGATCAGGGCCTGCGAGACGCCCTGATAGGCCATCGGCTCGAACAATGTTGCGAGTTTCTCGGCGCTCAGATGGGCCGCGACCTCCGGGTCCTTGGCCAGCACGTCGCGCAAATGCCTTTTGTCGGCGACCGCCCGTTTGCCGGCGGCCTCCACCAGATGATGCGCCGCGCTCTTGCCGATGGTGCGCGCCAGCGCCATGGTCACCGCCTCGGCCATGATCAGCCCGTGGGTGGCGTCGAGATTGACGCGCATGCGCGCCGCGTCGACTTCGAGGCCTTCGGCGATATCGACAATGGCGGCGAGCGCGCCCGAGGTCACGAGCTGCAGCATCGGTAAAACAGGCCATTCGGCGTGCCATGGTCCGGCGCTGCGCTCGTGATCCTGCACCTGTGCGGCAAAAATCGTCGCCGCCAGGTTCGGCGCCATGGTGGCCGCGGCCAGCGCGGTCGCGGCGGCGACCGGGTTGCGCTTGTGCGGCATGGTCGAGGAGCCACCGCGGCCTTCGCCAGCCGGCTCGAATGCCTCGGCAACGTCGGTCTGCATCAAAAGCTGGATATCGCGGGCGATCTTGCCGCATGTTCCCGCCAGGATCGCCAGCACCGAAGCCGCCTCCGCGATGCGGTCGCGGTGGGTATGCCACGGTGCATCCGGCAGCGGCAGTGCAAGTTCTTTTGCGAGTTGTTCCGCGACGCGCCATCCCTGTTCGCCGAGGGCCGCCAACGTGCCGGCAGCGCCGCCGAATTGCAGCGCCAGAGCCTCGCGGCGCAATCGTTGCAACCGCGTGCGCGAGCGATGCAGGGCGGCGGCATATTCGGCGAGCTTGAGCCCGAACGGCATCGGCAATGCGTGCTGCAGCCAGGTGCGCGCCACCATGGCGGTGTCGTGATGTTTTCGGGCCAGCCCGGCGAAGCCTGATATGGCGCGATCGAGGTCCGGCAGCAGCGCGTCGATGGCCGCGCGCAGGGTCAGCATCGCAGCGGTATCAATCACGTCCTGGCTGGTGGCGCCCCAATGCACGTAGCGCGCGGCCCCGGCGTCGGCTTTGGCTACGGCCGCGGTGAGCGCTTTAACGAGGGGAATCGCGAGATTCCCCGAGCGCGTGGCGGCCTCGGCCAGAGCGGCAAGGTCAAATGATTCGGCTTTGCAGGCGGCGCCGATCGGACCGGCGGCGCTGTTGGGGATGACGCCAGTGGCCGCTTCGGCGCGCGCCAGCGCGGCCTCAAAATCGAGCATGTGCTGGAGATATGCCGTATCGTCGCAGACCGCGCGCATGGCGGCGCTCGACAGCATGGGGGCGAGCAGAGGTGAGAGGGAGGTGCTCATGATGCGCGCGACCTAACCATCCCCGCCGGCCGCTGCCAATCCCCAAGCGTCCGCGCCACGCTGTTGCGCTGCGAATAAGCCTCGCCTGTCACCCGATCATCCCCTTCCTTTTGCGGCTTGTGTGCTCTACTTGGAGGGGAGAGGGCGAGCAATCCGGGAGGCATTCCATCGATGGCCATGACCATGAACGGCGAGGTCCAGCTTGCGGCGCCGCGTGAGGCGGTGTGGACCAAATTGAACGATCCGGAGGTGCTCAAGGCCTGCATCCCCGGATGTGAGGAACTGGAAAGAACCGAAGACAACGGTTTCCGCGCGGTCGCCAAAATGAAGGTCGGCCCGGTGTCGGCCCGCTTCAAGGGCAAGGTCACGCTGAGCGATCTCGATCCGCCCAACGGCTACCGGATATCGGGCGAGGGTGAAGGCGGTGTCGCCGGCTTCGCCAAGGGCGGCGCCACGGTGGCGCTGGCCGACAAGGACGGCGGCACACTGTTGACGTACAATGTCGAGGCCCAGATCGGCGGCAAGCTCGCCCAGCTCGGGCAGCGGCTGATCAACGGTTCGGCCAAGAAACTGGCCGATGAATTTTTCGCAAACTTTGCCAAGGCGGTACAAGGCTAGTCTCTGAAAAGGCTGATCCCTGCGAAATCCCGGCAAGTCATATCGACCCATGCCCTGGGCGAGGTTGCTCATTGCCGGGATGGCCCATATTATGCGTTTTGGAATGATTTCAACCACTGTGCCGCCGATATGCGGCGGCGCAGCTCAAGAGAGTGCTGAATGGCCAAAATCTCCCTGATCGTGAACGGTACTCCCGTGAACGCCAATATCGATGCCCGCACCCTGCTGGTGCAGTTTCTGCGCGAGAATCTGCGGCTGACCGGCACCCATGTCGGCTGCGACACCTCGCAATGTGGCGCCTGCGTGGTGCATCTCGACGGCAAGGCGGTGAAATCCTGCACCACGCTGGCGGTGATGGCCGATGGCCATGAGGTCAGGACCATCGAGGGCCTGGCCGCCGACGGCGCGCCGCTGCATCCGATGCAGGAAGCGTTCCGCGAGCATCACGGCCTGCAATGCGGTTTCTGCACCCCCGGCATGATCATGACCGCGGTCGATCTGGTCCACCGCAAGGGCCACGATCTCAGCGACCACACCATCCGCGAGGAGCTCGAAGGCAATCTGTGCCGCTGCACCGGTTACCAGAACATCGTTCAATCGATCGCGGCCGGCGCCAAGGCGATGGCCAACTCCGATCTCGCATAACCGATGTCACCGCAGGGCGCTCAGGGATAACTCATGTACGAATTCAAATATCATCGTCCGGCGACCGTGCGACAGGCCGCCAACCTCCTGCTCAAGAATGAAGACGCCAAGGTCATCGCCGGCGGCCATACCTTGCTGCCGGTGATGAAACAGCGGCTCGCCAGCCCGCCGCATCTGGTCGACCTCAGCCATATCGAGGGGCTCGACGGCATCGAGATGAAGGGCCGCTCGCTGGTGATCGGCGCCACCGCCCGGCACGCCGACGTCGCGGCTTCGGCCATTGTCGGCGAGGCGATCCCGGCGCTGGCCGAACTGGCCGGCCTGATCGGCGATCCCGCGGTGCGTCACAAGGGCACCATCGGCGGCTCGCTCGCCAACAACGACCCCACCGCCGATTATCCGGCCGCCTGCCTGGCGCTCGGCGCCACCA
>Ga0208849_1002228_pt1 | contig 11056 bp, 10 predicted proteins | sample NGESurdeep072012_10_FD_184470 | JGI IMG/M metagenome (GOLD analysis project Ga0208849, IMG submission 184470) | Arctic peat soil microbial communities from Barrow, Alaska - NGEE Surface sample 53-3 deep-072012 (SPAdes) | ecosystem: Environmental > Terrestrial > Soil > Wetlands > Peat ...
GATCGCGGGTTCCCTGGGAAACCGCAGGGCCTTATTGGGCGGTAGAACAAGGCGATCGATTGCGCGGTAGGCGTGGTCGCCGACTCGGAATTCGAACTGCTCGTGCTGGTCTCGTCGTTCACGGTCGGTCACGTTGAGGCCGTGGGGATGCTCGGGGCGGATGTTGACGCGACGGTCGCAGATGACGGTGCCGCGGGTGCCGCGGCGGGGGAAACACTTTCTTTGACGAGGATCTGATCGAGCAGCGGCAACCATGAATCTATAGTGGTTCCGCGGCGTATCGACTGCCAGCTCGGCGGCATCACCCCTCCTGCGAGCTTCGCGAACATGTATGGGCGTCTCCTCTGATGGCGTAAATTCACCGGAGGCTTCGACACCTGCTACAACCGCTCGCAAACGAGGATCATTTGGCGTTTGGTGAGGATGAGCATTTTGCCATGAAGAGAATGGGTTTCTCCATCGTTCTGCTGCTGTTGGCAAACCAAGGCGCATCAGCTGCGACCACGGTGGGCAATGGCGCCTTGGCGTTAGCCTCGGTCGTTGCCGAATATTCCTCGTTGCTCAGCGGGAATGAGAAGAGGGTGATGCTACAGCTGTTCGACGGCAATCTCGATTTCACGCCGCCGCCGAACACGAAGATCACTGTTCAGGCGGACGCCATCATCTGCCGGGCGAGCAATGTCGACATCACATCGCGCTCCTGCAATCTCACCTTTGGTCATACTACGATCGCCGTGAAAGGGCGGAAGGCGCATGAACTCTTTGCAACGATTGTTGAAATGGGTGTGCCCTCGGAAGGTGCAGCGGGCACGATCCACGAAGGGCTCTCCCACTTATTGTGTACGATCGATCTGCAGGAGATACAGCAAACTTCCGGTGGCGGCGCTCACTGTGAATTCGATGCGGTGGCCCCATAGAGGGGACGCAGTGGCGCCGACCGCTTGCCGAGCGACGAATTGACTGTGAACGCCGGGGTCGGCGCGCTTCTGTCAGAGGCGCGGTTTCGCATCCTTCCCATCGGCCAAAAAGGGAATACTCTGGCGTTTAGCCTCAACGCTGGTCGCGGAGTGGCCTGGATGGGATCGATGTCGATACGCCGAATAGTCGTGATCGCGCTTTCGACACTCGTCGGCGTGGTACTAAGTGTGGCCTTCACGTTCACCGTCGAGGCTTCGCCACTAGCCGATGTGGTTCTGCCGCGGGCTGTCTTGGTCCCGCCGCGCGGCGGCGCTGGCCCACAAGCGCCGACATCGAGGAAAATCCAGGCAAACGGGCTGACGATGACCGGGCTTCGCGGAACCGTTGCCGCGTCGACGTCGATGACGGCGCAAGCCAGCGCCTTGATCATGACCGGCCTTCGCGGTGCCGTACCGGCTTCGACGTCGCTGACGGTCGCGGCCGACGGCCTGTCGATGACCGGCCTTCGCGATGTTGTTCCCGCTTCGACATCTCTGACCGTCCGTGCGAGTGGCCTGACGCTGACCGGAATTCGCCCCTAGTCGTGGACCAGGCGTGAAATCCACGCCTCACACATGTAGGGGTGAGACATGAAACCGAGACTTCACCACTCGATTTGTGTCTCTGTTCTGCTGCTCGCGGCGACGGCCCACGCAGACGATGTCACCATCAACATCCCGGTGGACGTGAAGAGTTTGATGCCGGAGGTCGCCTCAGTTTCGGCACGTTGCGCAATTCTTGATTCCACTCAGAAGATGCTTGCGAATTATTTTTGGTCTGGCAGCGGTAATTTGGACGGGAACGGGAATTACAAAGGAACGCTCACGGCCAAGTGGACGGGGGCACCCGCCGTCGCCGTTCAGGCAAGGTCCTACAAATGCAATCTGTCTCTCTTCCGCCAGGACGGAACCGGTGCCGCCATACTCGGTCAAGGATCCCCTCCCACCGACGATCTTAGCAAACCTAAGCCGGGCACGCCCTACGTGGACTTGGTGACTGGACCAATAAAGTAGCCAAACCGGTGGCGAGTGGGGGCAGGTGCCAAAGAAATAGCTGGCCCGCTTGAGGGGCGAGTCCAGATCAATCCCGCTCCATCGTCTTGCCAAGCCCAACCTTTGATTGCCCAGGGCCGAGGTGCCGATACCGAGTTTCCACTATCGGTCGAGTTCAAGAACACCGCCTCGATCCTGGTCGAGGCCAGAGTCAACGCCCTCTAGTCCCTCGACTTCGTCCACATCGCGCTCGGCTGGCGCTTCCGCATTCTCGCCCCGGTCTGCCTTCCGTCGGGTCCGCCGTCGACGAGTGAGTGGTGTCGTCAAGCGCGTGCAAACGCAAAGAGAGCCCAGCAGCCCTGCGCCATTGTTTGGGAAACTCCAGCGTAGGGACACGCTCCGTATTGCGTGATCGCATGGGCTGCTTTGCTCAAAGATAAGGCAGACCTCCGCGGTGGGGTGGGTAGGTGGGCAGATATTCGAACGGGGCGTCAAATGAACCTGGAACGCAGGCGACCCAACCCGATCGACATCCACGTCGGAAGTGGGGTGAGGCTGCGCCGCATCACGCTGGGCATGAGTCAGGAAAAGCTCGGCGAACACCTCGGCATAACCTTTCAACAGATCCAGAAGTACGAGAAGGGCACCAATCGAGTCAGCGCCAGCCGACTGCAGGAAGCGGCACGAGCTCTGGGTGTCTCCGCTGCGTACTTCTTCGAGGGTGCGCCCGGCGACGCGCCGGCGATCGTCGGCGACACAGAGCGAGGCTCCTCGGCCATCGTCGCCTTCCTGCGGACGCCGGAAGGTATCGGGCTCAACCGGGCCTTTTCGCAGATCAGGGATTCGAAGATTCGGCGTCGGATCATCGATCTGGTGAAGGCGATAGTCGGGGACGACACTGCAGACCGCTGAACGCGAGCGGGCCGCGCGCATCAGCTGCGCGGCGTCCTAGCGTGATGAATCGGGCAATGAGTAGCCAGGAGTTGGCGATGAGTGGCCCATTTGGACCGGGGGTTGATTCCGGTGCCAAGTTGTCGCGGACGCGAGCGGTGTCACCGACTCTTCAGATCTTGGCGCGAACGGAGGGGCAGGCGAGGGGGTTTCCTGAACACAAACGCGTTGCCGCAGTTTACAGTTCCGCCGCAACCCCTTGAATTCCAGTCCCCGCATATTGGCTCGGTTTACAGCTAAGCCTTTGATGGAGTGCGGTTAGGTCGTGACTCTTAATCAGCGGGTCGTAGGTTCGATCCCTACTGCGCCCACCAAAGATTTCAAAGACTTATGGCTGAATGGTTGAGAACTTAGGCACCTGCTAGGCACTAGTCGCCTCGGCGTCGGGAATCTGTCTAAGCTTCATCAAACTGCAAACGGGCGTGTGCCCTCCGGCTTCGCCGGGTAGGAGCGCCTATGAGACAGAGTGAGCGGATTGAACAAGGGAGGATTTCTGACTCATCGTAGCCCTTGGAGGGTGTCCGTCGTCAGAGTTATTGGGACAGGGAGCGGCGTCATTTAAGGGAGGCTCTGGCTCGTTTGGTTGACGATGCTACGCGGCTTGTCAACTGCGATGGTACCGCGACGGGTCAATTCGCGCCGAAGAAGACTTGAAACGGCCAGAGCCTTAGCCAAAGATGCCGCGGAAAGGTTGAGTTATGCGCGCATTCTACGGTCGAAAATCGACAATTTACGACATCGGCGTCGCGGCTGAAGCGTCGCCGACCACGGTCAGCTTGGTGCTCAGCGGTTCGTGGCGGCGATATCGCATAAAGCAAGAAACCGCGACGCGAATCCTCGATTGTGCCGAGCGGTTAGGCTACGCGGTCAATTTAAAGGCACGTGGACTGCGGTTGTCGCGGTCAGGCTTGGCCGGGCTGATCGTACCCCACTACCGCAACCGCTTCTTCGCGGGCCTTGCGGAGGCCTTCGAGGGAACCGCGCGCGGCCTCGGGCTGTGTCCTATCGTCGCCAGCACGCATCGACATCCCGACAACGAACTGAAGGTGACGGAGACCCTGCTCTCGCATCAGGTCGAATTCCTTTTTGTTGCAGGAGTGAACAATCCCGATCCGCTCAACGAGCTATGCCGGGCCGCTGGCGTGCGCTGTATCAACATCGATTTGCCGGGGTCGAAAGCGCCGTCCGTCGTCTCCGACAACCGAGGTGGCGCGAGGAAGCTGACCGAAGTCATCATTGAGAAGCTTGTGTCCCAGCAGCTTGACGCGGCGGATCTTTTTTTCCTGGGTGGGACAGCCGACGACGACGCGACGCGAAATCGGCTGCTGGGCTTTCGCGACGCGATTGAGGCGCATGGCATTTCGCTCGGCGAAGACGCGATCGATTGCTGCGGATACCCGCCCAGCAATGCGGCAAGATCGCTGTCCGCGAAGTTCGCAGAGCGCGGCCGATTGCCTTCGGGCATGTTCTTTAACGGCGTCACCGCGCTCGAAGGGGCGTTGCGCTTCACCTCGACGCTTCCGGCGAGTGATCTCGAGAGAGTCGCGGTCGGGAGTTTCGACTGGGATCCGTTCGCGGCGCTTCTGCCGTTCGATCTGACCATGGTGCGCCAGAACGTCGAGATCCTGATATCCGAGGCGTTCACCCTTCTCGACAGCTATGACAGCGACGCTCCGAGCCCGCTCATCGTCGTGCCGACCAGCTTCGGCAAGATGGGCGAATGGGAGAGCACCGAGGAGGATTGGGCTGGCGAGGTCACGGTGCCGTCTCAGCGCCGCGGCAAGGGTCGATACGCGGGCAAGGCTTCACAAGACGGTTAATCCCACAGAGCTCGAAACCCAAATCATTCTTAGCTAAATCTATTTAGCCGCTTGACTGCTTCAGCTTGCTGGTCTTTTATCACGACGTCCCTGGGAGGGGATCATAAATCGCGTTGGGACACGAGCGGCAGCAGGCAAGCCCAACAACAGGGTGCTGACGAGGCGCGGTGGCTTGCGCTCAAAAACGAAAAACCGAGAACCGGAAGCACTGCATTTTTTCGATTACCGGCGCTCGCGAGCGATCAAAGCGCACCCCCTCCAAGGGCGGAACTGCGGTCGACAACAAGGAGGGACTCTCTATGCTTAAGAAAACTGCACTTATCGCTGCTTTCGCGGCAGCGATTTCGCTCTCGGCCATGGGCATCGCCGATGCCAAAGACTTCAAGATCGGCGTCGTCGTGAAGATAGGCGGCATCGCCTGGTTCAATGCGATGGAAAAAGGCATCCAGGCGCGCGGGACCGAACTCGGCGACACTGCCTTCATGGTTGGACCGACCAGCGCCGATCCGGCGCTGCAGGTGCGCGCTATCGAAGACCTCATCGCGCAGAAGGTGAATGTCATCGGGGTCGTTCCCAACGACGCGACGGCGCTTGAACCTGTCATACAGAAAGCTCGGGATGCGGGGATCATCGTTATCACCCACGAATCTCCTGAGCAGAAGAACAACAACTGGGATTTCGAAATGGTTTCGGCGCAGGGCTACGCCGAGGCGCACGCGAAACTTTTCGCCGAGCAGATGGGCGGCAAGGGCAAGTATGTTGTTTACGTCGGCTCGCTGACGGTGCCGCTCCACAATAAGTGGGCGGATATCGCCATCGCCTACCTCAAGAAGAACTATCCCGACATGCAGATGGTCGGCGATCGCTACGGCGTTGCCGAAAGTGTCGATGAAAGCCATAAGACAGCGCTCGACGTCCTGGCGGCAAATCCGGATCTCGGCGGCTTCCTAACCTTCGGCAGCGAGGGTCCAATCGGCGTCGGCCATGCGCTCGACGAGCAGCATCTGTCCGGCAAGGTGAAGTTAGTCGGCTCGATCTCGCCAAGCGAAGGCGAGTCGCTGATCAAGTCCGGCACGCTCGCTGGCGGCTACATGTGGAACCCGATGGAAGCCGGCAAGGTGTTCGTGACGCTCGGTGACTATCTTGCTGGCGGCGGCAAGGTTACCGACGGGATGACCATCGAGGGTCTCGGTGTCGTCCACCCCGACTTCGCCAAGCACGACATCATCGTTGACGCTCTGCAGCCGATCAAGAAGGATACGATCGACAGCCTCGCGGGAATGGGACTCTAACCACCGAAAGACCTCCCGGTCGCGCTGAGCCGCCATCGTGCGGCCCGGCGCGATTTTCTAGTTCACCCGCTTGCCCAGCTGATGCCGATGAGTTCTGCCGAAGCAGCGCGAAACGCTCCGACGCCGATGTTGTCGCTCCGCAACGTCAACGTGACCTTTGGCGGCGTCAAGGCGCTGCAGAACGTGAGCTTCGAGGTTTTGCCCGGCGAGGTGCAGTGTATCGCGGGCGAGAACGGCAGCGGCAAGAGCACGCTGATCAAGGTCATCGCTGGCGTCTATCAACCCGAAGCCGGCGCTGAGATTGCGCTCGGTGGCGAGCCCGTCGAAGCAATGTCTCCGGCAGCCGCGCACCTCGCGGGGGTCGAGGTGATCTGGCAAGATCTGGCGCTGTTCCCAGAAATGACGGTCGCCGAAAACATCGCCATCAGCGACGTGCTGGGCGCGTTGCCGCGGCTGGTGAACCATTCGGCGATGCGCGCCACTGCCCGGACGGTGCTGGCCCGGCTCGCCGCGGACCTCGACGTCGACGAGCCTCTCCGGACGTTTGCTATTGCTCAGCGACAGATCGTGGCGATTGCCAGAGCGCTGGTGGGTGAAGCTAAGATCATCTTCATGGACGAGCCGACGTCATCGCTGACGCGTTCGGAGACGGACCGTCTGCTCGATATCGTGCGGACCCTCTCTTCGGACGGGGTCGCGATCGTCTTCGTCAGCCATCGGCTAGCCGAAGTGCTCGATATTTCGAGCCGCGTCACGGTGCTGCGCGATGGCATGCTGGTCGGAGTGTTCCCGACTGCCGGTATGACGCAGTCGCGGCTTACGGAGCTGATGACCGGCAAGACCTTCCAGCAGGGAGTGCGGACAAGGGACAACACCGGTGCGCCGGTGGTGCTCCAAGTCGATTGCCTTTCGCGCGCCGGCGACTACGACGAGGTTTCATTCGCCATCCGGCGCGGTGAGACCGTCGGCCTGACCGGCCTTCTCGGCGCCGGCCGCACTGAACTGGCTCTCTCCATCTTCGGCATGCTGCGGCCAGAGCGCGGCAGCATCTCGATCGACCGCGTACGCCTGGACCCCCGCTCCAATCGTGACGCCATTGCCGCTGGCGTTGGCTATCTGTCTGAGGATCGGCTATCGCTTGGGCTCATCCAGCCTCAGTCGATCGCCGACAACACCGTCATCACGGTTCTCGACAAGATCCTCAGGGGCGGGCTGATCTCGCCCCGCAAAAAAGATGCCCTCGTCGCCCGCTGGATCGATGATCTCGCTATCAAGATCGGGCGGCCGGCGGATGCCATCTCAACGCTTTCCGGCGGCAACCAGCAGCGCGTCGCCATCGCCAAGTGGCTGGCGGTCGGGCTGAAGCTCATCATTCTCGATTCGCCCACCGTCGGCGTCGACGTCGGCGCGCGCGCGGGTATCTTCGAGATCGTCGAGAAACTGGCGGCCGAGGGTCTCGCGATCCTGCTGATCTCCGACGAGGTGCCCGAGGTCTATTTTAACGCCGACCGGGTGCTGCATATGGCGGCCGGCAGGATCGTCGCGGAATATGATCCGCATGCCATTGCGCTCAAGGATCTCGAGGCCGCGATCTATGGGTAGTGTCGCGATCCCGAAACTCTTCCGCGCTCACCCGACCGAAACGTGGCTGGTCATCGTGCTGATCGTCATGTCGGCCGGCATTTCGCTGGCCAACGGCCAGTTCTTCACCATCGCGAACCTCTTCAATCTGCTCAACACCAGTTCGGTCAACCTGATCTTCGCGGTGGGGCTGGTGGTTGTTCTGATCGCCGGCGGTATCGACATTTCCTTCGCGGTCGCCGCCTCGGTGGTCCAGTATGTCGTCGCCATCGGCCTCGCCAGGATCGGTGGCGGCGATTGGTTCATCGCTCTCGCTTTCGCGGCGGTCGTCGGCGCATGCCTCGGTGCCGTCAACGCGGCGCTGATCTATTATTTCCGCATCATTTCCATCGTCGTCACCATCGCGACCTTCAACATCTTCTTTGGCCTGCTGATGTTCTTCACGCGCGGCGTGTCGATCTACAATCTGCCCGATTGGTGGATACACCGGACCATGCTGATCGAGTTCCAACAGGCCAATGGCACTTGGGCCGAACTGTCGCTGCCGGTTGCCATTATGGCGGCCTGCGTCGTCGCCACCTGGGTGCTCATCCGGCACACCACCATCGGCCGCCAGCTCTACGCGTTCGGCGACAACCCGGAGGGCGCGCGGCGGTTAGGGATCAATATCGCCGCGATGCATTTCATCGCCTTCGGCTGGCTGGGCTTGATGGCCGGCATCGCCGGGGTGGCGCAGGTCCATTTCACGCAGCAGGTTGTGCCCAATGCGCTGGCCGGGCGTGAGCTCGACGTGCTGGCGGCGGTGGTCCTGGGCGGCGCGCGGCTCGGCGGCGGCCGTGGCACGGTGCTCGGTTGTATCCTCGGCGTGTTCCTGGTGTCGGTGACGCAGAACGGCCTTAACCTTCTCGGCATCTCGCCTTACGCCTTCAAGATGATCGTGGGCGCCGTCATCCTCGTCGCCATCACGCTCTCCAACGCGCCCCTCAGCAAGATGCTCGCGGGCCTCAGGCAGACGAGGACTGCATGAGCGACATCCCGGTAGGGGCGAGCACCCCGACAAAGGCGAGCTGGCTCACCCGTGTCAGCGCCGGGCTCGGTGCGGAAACCATCGGCCTCCTGATGGCGCTGGTCGCGGTGATAGTGTTCTTCGGCACGATGTCGCCGCTGTTCCTCTCCCTGCAAACCTTCGACTCGATGGCCTTCCAACTGCCCGAGCTGGGCCTGCTGACGCTCGCGATGCTTATGCCGATCATCTCAGGCGGCATCAACCTCTCGGTTACCTTCACCGCCAATCTCTGCGGCTTGACGCTGGCGTGGGTGCTGCACGCCAGTGGCGGCCCGGACGCGAGCCTTCTGGCCTTCGTTCTCGGTTCGATCCTCGCGATCGGCGTCGGGGCGACCACCGGCCTAGTCATGGGTCCGGTGATCGCCTATACGGGCGCCCACCCGATCCTGGTCTCGCTGTCGATGATGATCTTCGCGCGCGGGCTGGGCGAATTCCTGACGCGCGGCGCCGACATTTCCGGCTTTCCCGACTTCATCCAACCGCTGGGACATGGCAGCCTCTGGGGCGTGCCGATCCCGCTCCTGATCCTCATCGTCGCGGTCATCGCTTGGCATGTGCTGATGACGCGGACGCGCCTCGGATTTTCCACCTATATGGTGGGCTCCAACATCGAGGCGGCGCGCTATTCGGGCCTGCCGACACCCCGCGTCGTGACGCTGATCTACGTGCTATCCGGCGCCATGTGCGCAGTCGCCGGAATCATCATGATGGCGCGGTTCAATTCGGTGCGCGTCGGTCACGGCGAGTCCTACCTGTTGATCACCGTGCTCGCGTGCTTTCTTGGCGGCGTCAATCCCTTCGGCGGCTTCGGCAAGGTCTTGTCGGTTGTTTTGGCGCTGATCATCTTGCAGCTCCTGTCCTCGGGCTTGAACTTGCTTGGCGCCAGCCAGCACCTCGCCACCGCCGTCTGGGGTCTGCTGCTGATCGGCGTGATGATCCTTCGATGGGTATCTGGGCATCTCGATTTTCTGAGGAGAAGAATCTTTGGCTAAACCGCGCGGAATTCGAGGATTTGGCGTCCACACGAGCATGTGGGCAATGAACTGGACGCGCAGCGGTGCTGAAGTCGCGGTAGCCGCCGCCAAACGATACGGTCTCGATTTCATCGAGATCGCCCTGCTCGATCCGCCCTCTTGCGACGCGGCGCACACCCGAAAATTGCTCGAGGCGAGCGGCCTCGCCGCAGTGTGTTCGCTCGGATTGCCGGAGGCGGCCTGGGCGTCGAAGCATCCGCAGGAGGCGATCGATTTTCTGGCGGTTGCCATCGACAAAACCGCGGACTTGGGCGGACTGGCGCTGTGCGGCGTGATCTATGGCGGTATTGGCGAGCGTACGGGCCGGCCGCCAACGCAAGGCGAACTTGACAATATCGCTAAGGCGCTGACCGTCGCGGCAAAGCGGGCGAAAAAGCACGACGTCGAACTCGGCATAGAGGCGGTGAATCGCTACGAAAACCACATCATCAATACCGCAGCCCAGGCTGTGTCACTGATCGAGCGCATCGGCGCCGACAATATTTTCGTGCACCTCGACACCTACCACATGAACATCGAGGAGAAGGGCATTGGCAACGGCATCATCGCCGCACGCGAGCACCTCAAATATATCCATCTCTCTGAGAGTGATCGCGGCACGCCGGGCGAGGGCAATTGCCATTGGGATGAGACATTCGCGACCCTCGCGGCGATCAACTTCAAGGGCGGCCTCGCCATGGAGAGTTTTGTTAACATGCCGCCGCAAGTGGCCCTGGGGCTGAGCGTCTGGCGGCCCGTGGCCAAAAGCGAAGCGGAGGTCATGGGCAATGGATTGCCGTTCCTCAGGAACAAAGCGCGGCAATACGGGCTAATTCAATAGGGCGAGGTCTAAAGGCAATAACAATGTACGCTTCCAGCCTAGAGCGACGTGGGGGCTGCTCGGGGGAGGGGAGTCAGTACGTCTTCGACCCGCGCCGCCTCACGGCAGTGACCACGATGAGGCGCCTGTCTTGATGAAGGTCGAAGAGGACGCGCCAATCGCCAAGGTGCGCTGTGGATAGGTTTTCTTGCGGCGAGTTATGGGGATCGCGCGACGTGAATGTACGAGGCGTCTCACTTCGGCGGCACAGCGAGGCGGAGTTTCTCGTAGGGGCCCAGCGCTACCTGGAGCCGCGACGTTCGTTCAGAGCTGCCAACCCCCTGTCAAAAAAGCCAGTCAAAATGCCAACTGACGGCGAATCACCAGTTTTGCCGTCAGTTCGAAAGTGGTGGTTCACAGGGTCCTTGGCACCGGGCTGCGGTTTTCAAGAAAAGGCGCTTGCCTTGAAGTCTGATCAAATCCTCGGTCGGACACTGAGGATGCTGTGTGGCAGCACAGGCCGAGAAGGTTTTTTGACTCGTTGATTGATTCCAGCCCGAGTGC
>Ga0208849_1002229_pt1 | contig 11054 bp, 11 predicted proteins | sample NGESurdeep072012_10_FD_184470 | JGI IMG/M metagenome (GOLD analysis project Ga0208849, IMG submission 184470) | Arctic peat soil microbial communities from Barrow, Alaska - NGEE Surface sample 53-3 deep-072012 (SPAdes) | ecosystem: Environmental > Terrestrial > Soil > Wetlands > Peat ...
AGGGCGGGTGAGGGGGATTCGTATTTAGATGGCAAATCAGCATTGGATCATTTACGAAACGAAACGTGATCACGGCCCCGGTGGCGGCGCGGCCGGAACGGTTGGAAAACAATGAAAACGAGCGTCAAGGCCGGTTGGTGGCAGCCTCCGTTTTCAGCCCATAGACGGACACAATTTCCGGTGGCACGCGGCCAAAGGCGAATGGCAGCGGCCCTTGGAGAGTTGCAAAGAAAAACCCGGCACCCGCCCGCGCATTACAGGTCGCCACCAGGTGCGGGCCGGGCACGGTGAAAGTTTTCAGCAACGTCATTTCGAAACCCGGCGGCAGGAGATTGGTGTTGTTCGCGGGCACGGCGAGCATATCGCCCGGCTTCAACGTCGAATGGCCAAAGCTCATGGCCGACGCTCCCAGTGCTTCCATGTAATACTGAAATCCCCAATGTCCTTGAAACCACAAGCGGCCAGGTTCCAAACCATGATAGGCGCTCACTTGCCGGGCGCTTTGGCGGACGGCCACGGCCTGAAGATAATCCGCCCGCGTGACGAGCAGCGCGAACAACGAACTGGCGGCAAGACAAATGGCCACGCTGCGGGGAGATGTTTTCCTGCCGGCCGCAACATTCCGATCCAGCCGGCGGGTGATCAGAATTCCCACCACCGGAGCCATCGGCAACATGACGCGTCCATTGACCGTCCAGTTGATGAAGGCCGCGAATAAAAAAGTTCCCATCAACCACAACGCCAGCAGCCACGAACGTGGATCGCGCTGATGCCAAACATCCGCCGCCGACAACACCAGCACGCCCGCGCCGGCCACCGTCCAAAAAATGATCTGTAATTCCAACGGCGCCCAGGAACCGGGCCGGTGCAGGACGAACGTCTCCAGCGCCGCGCCGCCCGCGAACAGCCCGAAGGCGGTCAAAACCAGTCCCGCCGCCCGCCAGAACAACGGGGCAAAAAAGACGATGACTGCGGCACATCCGCCCGTGAAGGTGAGCGCGGTCAGGCAGGCGGTGATTTTTGAAACTCCGAACGAGCCGCGCGTGACACCGGCATAATCAATTGCCTCGGAAAACAGCGAGTGGCCGTAAAGCGATTGGCTCGCCAATTGATAGCCGCCCAGCGCCGCCAGTGGAATCAACAGCCACCAGCACCAGTGTCCCAGCCGGCGCTTTTCCAACAGGGAGAAGGCCTCCAACAACGGAAGCAGGCACACGCCGTAGTATTTGGTCAACGTGGCCGCCGCCATCAAGCTTGCCGCTCCGGATAATTTCCAAACGGAATTTTGTTTCAATCCTTCGATCCAAAACAAGCCGGCCCACACCCAGAACGCCAGCATCAGCACGTCGCACATCACGGTGGTGCTCGAAACCAGAAAGACCGGCGTGCCCAAAGTCAGCAACGCCGCAAGCACCGGTTGCCGGCAAAAATGCCGGGCCAGCCGGTATGTGCCTAAAACAACCGCGACGGCCGGCAGCAACATCGCAAAGTGCAGCGCCAGTTCGCTCCAGCCCAGAACCGCCGCTGCCAGCGCAAGGTAATATGAGGCCAGCGGCGGGTTTTCCGTCACACTCCACATGGGCGAGGGCGCCCAATACCAGTTCACATCGAAACCGTAAGGATCGCCCGGATGGAGTTGAATCTGATGCGCGGCCCAGATGAAAAGCGGGTCGTCAATGTTGAAAGGCTTGGCCAGAAACGGACCGAGCATGGCCACCACCGCCAGGGCGAGCATCAGTTGCGGATGAATTTCCATCCAGTTGCGGATTTTTTCCCATGAAATTGGGAGCGAACGCGATGTTGCCGCAGTCATGCCGGACTTTGATAGCCGATTTTGCACGCGGCCAAAACATTTTTCGTTCGCAAAGCCGTCCTCGTTTTAATTCATAAACCGGCACGCCTTCCCGGCTTCGGGTCGCCATACATTCAGGCAAGTTAAGGTTTGGGATTCAATAGCACGACGCCCGGCGCGGACGGGATGGAAAACTTGAGCTGCGGGCCGCTGGACTGCACGCTGCCGTCGCTGAAAAGAAAATTGCCGCCGTATTTGTGATGGTTGTTGCCAGGCGGTTTTCCGTTCGGAGAAAAAACCGTTTCGCCCGCGCGCTTCGGCTCGGTGTCAATCTGCCGGTCCGACATCAAAACATTTTGCGGCGCGTCGAGCCGGCGGCCCATGTAATAGGTGTAGCTGATCTTATGCCTGCTCAACGGCTCGCCGCCGGGAATCCGCGCGTCGCGTCCGCCGGGACAGATGAAGATGGAAGTGTCCGACGTGTAACGCGGCACGAGTTCATCCAGCACGGCTTCGGACGTGGCGGCGTTGGTGTTTTGCGGGAGCGCGCCCTTGAAGTCGTTCGCGTAAATCTGCAGTGCCAGGTAAATTTTCTGGAGGTTGTCCGCGCAGAGCCGCATCTGGCTGCGCTGATGTCCGCGCGAAGCAAAGCCATACATCATTGTCGAAAGAATGACCAGCAGCGCCAGCGTGATGAGGAGTTCAATCAACGAGAAACCTTCCGGCGCGGTCGGTCTGGCTCGAAGAGGCTTCACATTGGACTTGTAGCGGAATCCGGCGGCGCGCGCAAAATTTTTTTCTCGCCAAAACGCCGTGACGGGCGAAAAATCATTTCAATTCGCATGAACGAACCTGCTGCCATTCCTAAAATCGCGCCGCTCCCGCCGGACGCGCCCGTGTTTGAACGCGGTCTGTGGGGCCGCACATGGTTTATGATCCTGCTCTGCCTCGTATTCCTGGCGCTGGACTGGGAACTGGTGCCGTTGCAGGTTTTTCCATTTGTCTTCATTTTTCCCGTGATGCTGGTGGCGTGGAACCGTCCGCTGTGGCTTTCCACCGTCTGCGCCGGCGCGCTGTCCACGACGCGCATTTTGCACGAGCTGGTTTTTTCGCTGAATTCGCGGAACCCCGTCAGCGCGGAGGAACTGGCCGACACGCTGATCTGTTTTTTTGTGCTGCAACTGCTGGCCGTGCTCACCATGCTGCTGGCGCGGCAGTCGCGGCAGTTGCGCCGGCGGGTGCAGGCGCTCGAAGGCCTGCTGCCCATCTGCTCCTTTTGCAAAAGCATCCGCAACGACCGCGACGAGTGGGTGCAGATTGAGAAATACATCATCGGCCACACGGAGGCCACGTTTTCGCACGGCCTCTGCCCCGACTGCGCCAGAAAACACTACGGCGAATTTTTTCCGCCGAAGAAAAAGGACTGAACCGTTCTGGCAGTTTTCGCTCGCTAAATTCTTGCTGGAGCCGGAAAATCCCCGCTCGTTTTTCAACCCATGAACGAACAAATCGTCATTCTGGATTTCGGCTCGCAATACACGCAGGTCATCGCCCGGCGCGTGCGCGAATGCAACGTCTATTCCACCATCGTCCATTTCAACACGCCCGCGACCAAAATCGCCGCGATGAAGCCCAGCGGAATTATTCTGTCGGGCGGCCCGTCGTCGGTTTATGCGCCGGACGCGCCGCTGCCGGACAAAACCATTTTTCAACTCGGCGTGCCCGTGCTGGGCATCTGCTTCGGCGTGCAATTGTTCGCGCACTTTCTCGGCGGCAAGGTCGAGAAAGGACTCAAGCGCGAATACGGCAAAGGCACGCTGACGGTGAAGGACGCGGACTGTATGCTGTTTTCAAAACTGCCGCGCTCGCTTCAAGTCTGGAATTCGCACGGCGACAAGCTCACAAAAATTCCCGACGGCTTCAAAGCCGTTGCCGTCACGGAAAATTCCGAATACGCCGCAATTGAGAACCGCGAGAAAAAATTCTTCGGTCTGCAATTTCATCCCGAAGTCGTCCACACGCCGCGCGGCAAGGAAATTATTTCCAATTTCGTTCACGGCGTCTGCGGCTGCTGCAAAAACTGGACGATGCGGCATTACGCCGAGCAGGCCATCGCCGAAATCCGCGCGCAGGTTGGCCGGGAACACGTCGTGCTTGGCTTGAGCGGCGGCGTGGATTCGAGCGTCGCGGCGGCGCTGCTGCACCAGGCCATCGGCGACCAGCTTACCTGCATTTTTGTCAACAACGGCCTGCTCCGCGCGCGCGAGGCCGAAGTGGTGCAGGAAGTATTCGGGCGCAATTTCAAACTCAAGCTGCAATACGAAAACGCCACCAAACTGTTTCTCGACCGGCTCAAAGGCGTCACCGATCCCGAACGCAAGCGCAAGATCATCGGCAAAACCTTCATCGAAGTTTTTCAGGACGCGACGAAACGCGCGGGCAAGGCGAAGTTTCTCGCGCAGGGCACGCTATATCCCGACGTCATCGAATCCGTGCCGATCGGCGGCAATCCCGCCGCGCTCATCAAGAGCCATCACAACGTCGGCGGTTTGCCGAAGAACATGAAGTTTCAGCTCGTCGAGCCGCTGAAATGCTTGTTCAAGGATGAAGTGCGTCTGCTCGGTGAGGAACTAGGGTTGCCCAAGGAAATCGTCCATCGCCAGCCATTCCCCGGCCCCGGTCTCGCCGTGCGCATCCTCGGCGAAGTCTCGCCGTCACGCTGCGAAATTTTGCGCAACGCCGACGCCATCGTCGTGGAGGAGATGAAGGCGAGCGGACTTTACTACAAAATCTGGCAGAACTTTGCCGTGCTTCTGCCCGTGCGCAGCGTGGGCGTGATGGGCGACGAACGCACCTACGATTACACCATCGCCATCCGTGCCGTGGAATCGCAGGACGGCATGACGGCGGACTGGGTGAAGCTGCCCTACGACCTGCTGGAAAAACTTGCCAGCCGCATCATCAACGAAGTGAAAGGCGTGAACCGTTGCGTCCTCGACATCACGAGCAAACCGCCGGGGACGATTGAGTGGGAATAACAAGCTGCGCCCGAAAGTCGCGGCGAAAGTCATAAAAAGAAAAAGACGACGCGCATGAACAATCAAACTTCGGTAATTATATCAGTGGTTGCGTTGAGTATTTCAGCCTCGGCCTTTCTTTTTTCAATTCTAAGTTTTGCTTGGCAACATTGGCGAAAAGTTGATGCTGTCGTATGCACGCTGGTTGCCAACGAATGCAATCACCATCGCGGAATTTTTCAATTTTCTTTTGCAAATTTAGGAACTCGTCCCACGTTGCTTCGTGACGTGAGCGTCGAGGTTTTTATGAAGCCTGAATTACATGGTGAGTTATCAAACGACTGCACAGTCGTTGCCGGAATTCTTCCTCAAGTAATCAAAGCTGGTGAAATGTATTCGATTTCTATCGAAACAAAATGGACTGATACTTTCTTGGTTAAAGCAGCAAAAGAGGCAGCAGATCGAGGAAAGAAAAATGCTATGTTATTCTTTGTTGCCAAGACAATATGTTGGAATCCAAAAGGTGAACGAATGATGGGTCAAAAACACTTTTCAACATTTACGTATAATCCGCAAGAACGCTCGTCGGGCTATGAATGTCCGTCATTCGACAGGTCATTCCGATTGACGAAACACCGAGGCGCACGTTTAACTCCAAGAATTGTGCCATCGTAAAGTTTGCTGTTGCTCGTCTCTCGATTTTACTCCCCAATAACTTTCACCAGCACGCGCTTGCGGCGGCTGCCATCGAATTCGCCGTAGAAAATCTGTTCCCACGGGCCGAAATCCAGTTTGCCTTTCGTGATGGCCACGACGACTTCGCGGCCCATGATCTGGCGTTTCAGGTGCGCATCGGCGTTGTCCTCGCCGGTGCGATTGTGCTGATATTGCGAGGTCGGCGCGTGCGGCGCGAGGCGTTCCAGCCAGACTTCGTAATCGTGCAGCAGGCCGTCCTCGGCGTCGTTGATGAAAACGCTGGCGGTGATGTGCATGGCGTTGACGAGGCACAAGCCCTCCTGCACACCGCTCTTGCGGACGAGCGCGACCACGGTGTCGGTGATGTTCACAAACCCGCGCCGGCCCGGCACCTCAAACCAAAGTTGTTCCGTGAATGATTTCATCCGGTTGATATGCCTTCGAACCGGCTTCTACGGCAAGCTTTCCCTTTGGAAATTCCAGAACAAATCGCCTTTTTGGCTTGATGAAGGCGCAGGAGAAGAAATCAACGGAGAACAATTCTCCCGATGCCGACGGCGTCCATTCAATCGTGAGGCGGTTAAAAATTCTCCGGCCGGATCCGGCGTTATTATGATCATCCATCAAAGTGATTGCGCTGGGATTTTTTTCGGTTATAACCACGCGCCATGCATCAAATCATCCAAAGCTTGAGCGACTGGTATAATCACGGGCTGCAAACGGGCGGCTATCCGGCCGTGGTGAGCATGATGGCGTTGGAAAGTTCGTTGTTCCCGCTGCCCAGCGAACTGGTGATTCCGCCGGCGGCGCATTGGGCGCACACGGGACAGATTCCGCTCACGCTCTGGGGCATCGTGCTGGCGGGCACCATCGGTTCGTGGCTCGGCGCGTCGGCGATGTATGGGGTCTCGCGGCTGGCGGGCCGTCCGCTGCTGATGCGCTTCGGCAAATTCCTATTCATTTCCGCCGAAAGCATTGAGGGCGCGGAGCGCTGGTCGGCTCATTACGGCGCGATGGGCATCTTCGTTTCGCGCGTGCTGCCGGTGGTGCGGCATCTGATCGGCATTCCGGCGGGCATTGTGCGGATGAGCTACCTTAAGTTTTCCGTCTTCACGCTGCTCGGCTCGGCCGTCTGGTGTTCGGTCTTGTGCTGGCTGGGCATCAAGGCCGGGCAGGACGAGTCATTGATGAAGTTGGAGTATAAACACGTCACGCTCTGGCTCGCGGGCGTCATGCTGGTGCTGGGCGGACTTTATTATTTCTTTGTCCACCGGCACATGGGGAAGAAGTCAGGAGTCAGAAATCAGAAGACAGAATAAAGATCCCGCGCTCATTTCACCAGTTCAAGGCTCCACGGATAATGGTAATCCTCGCCGTTGTTGGCCTTGATGCCGGCGATGATGGGGAAAATCAATCCGGCGAGCGCGATCAAAACCACGACCGGCAGCAGCAGCCAGCCGACGCAAATAAACATGCCCACAAACGCCGTCGCGCCGGTGACGAGCGCGGCCAGCAGCACGGTGATTTGAAAATTCAACGCCGCCTTGCCGTGGACATCCACCGACGGAAATTCGTTTTTCTTGATCTGCCAGACCAGCAGCGGGCCGAGGATGTTGCCCAGCGGAACACCGATGAAACCAGCCAGCGCGCTCAAGTGGCAGAACATGTTCCACATTCGCGCCTGGCTTTCGGGATTGGGCGGCGGCGAACTTGGTGGAGCAATGGTTGACGGCGGTTCGATGGGCGGCGGAGCCGGGCTGGGGGTTTCTGACATAGGTTGCCTTTCGCAGGTTGCCATTTGAATACGCCGGTTTGGTTTTGCCTGCAATCTAAAAGTGACTCCGGGTTCATCCGCGTCCGCAGGCGCATATCAAAATTTGCGGGGGTCTCGTGGTTCAAAAAACCTTTGTCTTCACAGCACTTTCATTAACACCCTGCTTTAGCGGGATGGGAGCCAGGGATCGGGAACGTCGCGCTTCAGCGGTTTGTCCGCGCGCTCAAACCGCCGAAGCGGTTGAACCATCGCGCCGCCCTGAACACCCGCTGAAGCGGGGTGTTAATGAAACCGTTCGGTAAGCCGCTCATTTTTTGATATGCGCCCCGTGTCCATCCTTGGTTAAAAAATTCCTTTGCGCCCCGACGGCTTTGCGAGGAAATTCTCCGCGTGTCCGCCACCGAAGCCATCCGCAAAAAACTGGGAACCGTGCCGCACAAGCCCGGCGTGTATCTGCACAAGGACCGCTTTGGCACGGTGATCTACGTCGGCAAGGCGCTCGATCTGCGCAAGCGCGTCAGCCAGTATTTCCAATCCAGCCGGCGCATGGGCTGGGATTTGAAATTCAACGCGCTGGTCGAGGCGATCTATGATTTCGACGTCCACGTCGTCCGCAGCGAACCGGAGGCGTTGCTGCTTGAAAGCAAGCTCATCAAGGAATTCAAGCCGCGCTTCAACATCATGCTGCGCGACGACAAACGCTACCTGATGCTCAAGGTCAACTTGAACGATCCAATTCCGAATTTCACCTTCACGCGTTTCAAGAAGGACGACGGCGCGCGTTACTTCGGGCCGTTCGTGAATTCCGTCGGGCTGCGCAACACCGTCGCGCTGGCGCGGAAACAGTTCAACCTGCGCGGCTGCCGCGTGTTCACGCCCGGCGCGGCGGACTACAAGCATTGCCTCTACGCGCATTTGAAATACTGCACCGCACCGTGCGTCGGGAACGTCACGCGCGAGCAATATCTGGAGCAGGTGAAAGCCGCGTGCAATTTTCTCGAAGGCCAGTGCCGCGAGATGCAGGATCAGCTCGAAGACGAAATGAGAAAAGCCGCCGCCGCGCATGACTTCGAGAAGGCCGCCGACCTGCGCGACCTCATCCGCGACCTGCAAGACACCTGGAAAAAAACCGAGAAGTTCGCGCGCGTGCCCTACACGCTGCCGCTCTCCATCAACCCGGCGAACGATCTGGTGGAGCTGGCAAAGGTTTTGAACCTGCCCGCGCCACCGCAGCGGATTGAAGGCTTTGACATTTCCAACATCAGCGGCACCTTCGCCGTCGCGTCGCTGGTGAGCTTCAAAAATGGCCGGCCCGACCGCGCGAATTATCGGCGGTTCAAGATCAAGACCGTCGCCGGCCAGGATGATTTTGCCAGCATGGCCGAAGTGGTGCGGCGGCGGTATTCGCGGCTGCTGAATGAGTTCAAAGTCCCAGGTCCAAAGTCCAAAGAAGAAGGCGGCGAGGCCATTCCGCAGGAACTTCAAAAATTAGTCAATGAAACGAGCCGGAAAGTGCGACGCGGTTTGCCGGTGAAAAATGATGTAGGACAGGCGGCGCGCCTGTCTCAAACCTCAAAAGGAATTTTAATTAAAAATGGAGACCGGCGCGCCGCCTGTCCTGCGCTGCCCGACTTGATCCTGATTGACGGCGGCAAGGGCCAACTGGGCATGGCCTGCACGGAGCTGGCAAAACTCGGTCTGGAAAAAATCCCCGTCATCGGCCTGGCGAAAGAGTTCGAGGAAATTTATCTGCCTGAAACGAGCGAACCGCTGCGGCTGGGGCTGAATCATCCGGCGGTAAAACTCCTGCAACGGCTACGCGACGAATGTCATCGCGTGGCGAACAGCTACAACGCGCAGTTGCGCCTCAAGAAAATTTCCGAGAGCGTGCTGGACGAGTTCCCCGGCATCGGCGGGCGGCGCAAGGCGGCGCTGCTGAAAAAATTCGGCTCCGTGCAGCGGTTGCGAATGGCGACGGTGGAGCAAATTGCCGCCGTCCACGGCTTCGGCGGCAAGGCGGCAGTGGAACTGAAAAAATTTCTGGAAGCGCGGTCAACTCCGGCCGTAATCGGCCATGATTCCGCCGGTTCAAGCCAGGCGGAGTAAAAGCAGGCACGGATTGTCCGCCTTCCACTTGCGCTCCTTCAAAATTATTTGGTTCAATCTTCCGCCCGCCCGTGTCAGCGTGTTTCAGAAGTAATGCTCGAAAAATTATTTCGCCTTTTGAAATTGCTCCTTTTGCTGTTGTTTCAACTGCGTGACCAAGCTGCGCATTTGTTCCGTATCCAATTGCGGCATTTTAGCCGCCGTTTCCGCGATTAAAACCGCGTCGGCGGTCCGACCCTCGCTCAACAACAAATTCACATACCGAAACACCGCTTCCGGCGAATATGGGCAGAGCGCCCACGACTGGCGGAAGGCAAAGTCAGCCGCGTCGTTCATGCGCTTTTTTTCGCCGGCGTCGGCGGCGTGCTGCGCGCGCCAGGCGTAAAGTCCGGCAATGGAACTGCGCAACTGGGAGAACATTTTGCAGGAGTATTCGCTTTCAACAAATTCTGGATCGCCGGCAAATCCGCTCAAATCTCTTTTGACATATATTTTTTCCGCGAACGCAGCGACTTCTTCAATCGTCGTGTCTGGTTTCAGCCAGCCGCCGATCATCGGGGCCAGGTATTTCTCCCAATAGTCATGGTCGTGTTTTACGATTTCATCGGACAAACCGGTCAACGACTGCCGGTTGATTTTCATGATCAAGCCATGCGGTTCAAGGTATGGATACATCCAGTCGAGCGGGAAACTTTCTTCAATGTAAAATTCACGGTCGGGATTTTTGTCAAAAATGGTTTTCGTTAGAAGCTCTCTGATTCCTATCACGGCCATGTGACTCCTCAATTGGATTCGTCCGTTTGAATCTTGCCTGACGTCCTCGCCGGGATCGAGTTGCCTAGGTTCGTTGGGAAATTGCTGATCGTGAGAACGACGGCGCTGCACATCCGTCATGTAATCTTGAAGGCTCTTTTGCAAGTCTTCGTCTGTGGGCGCATGGATTTTCCCGCCATACATCGCCCGCAGATAGTGCAAATAGGTTGCATCGGCGAGCGGATTTTGCGAGAGCATGAAAAACGGTTTTCCGTCCGCATGAGATTCCATCAATGCCGTGACGGCAAACCGGCCCGGATCAGTCCCGCCAAAATAAACGCTTCCGTCTGGAATGGATTTGATGATGTCGTTGCCGAAAGCAATCGCATATTTGTCCCCCGGCGGAAACACCACAAACACGCCGTAAGCATCCAGCGTCGCCGACCACCAGCTTCCTAGCAGACTGCTGTCGCCGTCGAGGCGCTTTCTCATCTGGCCGAAAAGGTTGGTCGCATCCTGCCAGTCGCCTGTTTCGGCGGCTTTGAAAAACGCATCGAATTCCGATGGCAGCTTCTTCCCGTCCTGTTTTGCCAGCGCACGCGACTGGGTTTCCTGTGCCGCAATGAACTGCTTCAGTTGCGCGGAAGCTCCCGACTTGTCGAGTGACCACGACGATGACGACTTGGCCTGCTTTTTGCCGCACCCGCCAATTAATAGCACCACACCAAGAATTAACGGCATCAAGGACTTAATTGTCATTTTCATAAGATTTCTTTTACCGCTTCCATTGAATAGACACCGAGGACACCGGATTTGTATAGGAAATTATCTCCAAATTTATCACCAAACCCGAAACAGCTAGTTTAGAATTATTCTAAATCTTGACTTGGTTTTTTGGACGCGCTATTTTTCATTT
>Ga0208849_1002230_pt1 | contig 11053 bp, 10 predicted proteins | sample NGESurdeep072012_10_FD_184470 | JGI IMG/M metagenome (GOLD analysis project Ga0208849, IMG submission 184470) | Arctic peat soil microbial communities from Barrow, Alaska - NGEE Surface sample 53-3 deep-072012 (SPAdes) | ecosystem: Environmental > Terrestrial > Soil > Wetlands > Peat ...
AGAATCCGATGAGCCATAAATTCGGTGGGCCGTGCAGGACTTGAACCTGCGACCCCTTGCGTGTCATGCAAGTGCGCTACCAGACTGCGCCAACGGCCCCTAAGGGATAACACCCTACCATTTGGAACATTCTCAAGGACTATCTGAGTCATCGACCTCTAGGCGCAGAATGATTCAACAATGTCTTCTGGATCAGGAACGAGCAAGCATGGACTCTGACGGGCATTGTGGAATACCGCCGACGGCCGCCTTCAAATGAGTGGACAGAACGAGAAGCGAATGGTCCCCTGACATCAGAACGACTCATCTCGAAACGGGCGACAAGTGGTGCTACCACGAGGTGAAACTTTGAGGCTGCCCATCTTTGACTTTGTCGACATAGCAACGAGACTCAGACGAACATTCGCTGAACAGAACACGCTTGGGGGTCGTCGGTGGAATGAGTCAAAGCCTCCGTGTCGCATGGTTTCGGTTCCGGGCCAGTTTTCGCCGACGATGGTCCGGCTATTTCAACGTGGCGATTCTGATTGGCTTGGTTGGCGGATTGGCCCTCGCTTCAGTCGCCGGTGCTCGTCGAACAGAGTCGTCCTTTCCCGCGTACGTGGCCAGCACCAATCCCTCAACGATCGGACTTATAAGCACATACGATGACCCAGGCCTGGGTGTCAACAATGGCTACAACCCGCGACTGTCAGAACGAATCGCCCACCTACCGTACGTCCGACGCTCGACGACCACCATTATTTTTGACGGCAACATCAATATCAGCGCCATCATAGGACTTCACTCTCACGTTCTGGCTGGTGAATCTCCCGCAACCTTCGTCGGCAGCTTGAACGGCGAATTTTCGTCCGTTGACCGCGTCACGCTCGTCAATGGGCGCCTCGCCAACCCGCGATCCATGAACGAGGCAGTCATGAATCTCCAAGCGGCCAAGGAGATGGGCCTCCACGTCGGCTCGATCATTCAGATCCCCTTTTACACCGACGCCCAGACGAAGAACGTGTCCAGTTATTCAAATCTCCCCAAACCATTCCGACTCGTCAACGTAAAAATGGTTGGCGAAATCATTCCCCTCGGGGGAGTTGTCGAGAGTGATATCGATACGCTCGGATCGGCAGAGGTGATCTTCTCACCAACTCTCGCGCGATCGTTGGCGCTCAAGTGTGCCACGGGAACCGAAACGATGTTGCAACTCAGTGGTGGTGATCACAACGCCAGGCGGGTGCTCCAAGAGGTCACACTTCTCGATCCCAATGCGGCCCAGTTCGGCGAAGAAGTCATCTCGAGCTTTATACCCGCAATCCAACAGGCAATCGAGCCCGAGGCTATTGCGCTGGCCGTCTTCGGCGGTATCGCTGGACTCGCCACGCTATTGATTGCGGCCCTCATGATTGGACGTATTCTGCGCATTGAATCCGGTGAGACCGTCATCTTGAGGGCTCTAGGCGCAAATCGCTCCATGATGCTCGGCGACCAATTGGTCGGCGTGTTCGGCGCGGTTCTCGTCGGCTCACTGATGGCCGTTGCCGTCGCCGTCACCCTATCCCCATTGGCTCCGTTGGGTCCTGTTCGACCCGTCTATCCCAACGGCGGAGTTGCTTTCGATGGGACAGCACTCGGTCTTGGTTTCCTCATCCTCCTCCTTGGATTGGGTGCACTCTGCGTACTCTTCGCGCGACGCGAAGTGCGTCGAATCAATTCGAGAAGCGTGTCACGAACGCGTACTCGTGAGCCGAGCGTCGTGCGATCCTTGGCAAATTCCGGTCTTTCGATTTCGACCGTCATCGGTGTCCGCTTCGCCCTCGAACCGGGAAGAGGCCGCAACGCCGCACCCGTTCGTTCGGCCATTGTCGGTTCCGTGCTCGCCGTTTTCATCCTGACGACGACCGTCACGTTCGGAGCCAGCCTCAACGGTCTCGTTTCACATCCCTCCCTCTACGGGTGGAACTGGAATTACGCGATGCTGTCGAGCTTCGCCGGCGCCGAAGACTTCCCTGCCCATCAAACTGCGGAGTTCTTGAATCGCGATCGAGACATTCAAGCCTGGTCGGGCGTTTCATTCACGAGTGCCAAACTCGATGGGCAGGGGGTCAGCTTTCTGGCTCAAGCACCGGGTGCTCGAGTCGCGCCACCGGTGCTCTCAGGTCACGGCCTGCGCGCGGCGAATCAGATCGTGCTCGGATCAAAGACGCTGGCGCAACTCCATAAACAAGTCGGCGACACCGTTACCTTCAACAATGGGATCTCCAAACCCACCAAGTTGGTCGTCGTCGGAACCGCGACCATGCCCGCCTTGTCCGATGGCGTGGGGATGGGATCGGGAGCGTTGGCGTCCACCACCGATTTCCCCACTTCACTACTCAACATCCAAGACGCACAGATACCCGGCCCCAACGCGATCCTCGTTCGTATACGAGCCGGTATCAAGTCTTCCGCGGCCTACCGTTCACTCGTAAGTATTAATAATGAGGTCAACAAGATTCCCGAAGCGAGCGGTCTTGCGGGAGGCGTGCTGACCGTGCTGCGCCCCGTCGAAATCGTCAACTTCCATGCAATGGGCACAACTCCCGTAATCTTCGCGGCCAGCCTCGCCCTGGGAGCGATTGCCGCACTCGGATTCATCCTGGTTTCCTCTGTGCGCCGGCGCCGACGGGACTTGGCGCTACTAAAGGCTTTGGGCTTTACGCAGCGACAGCTCTCGGCCGCGATTGCTTGGCAGGCAACCGTCGCTGCGCTGATCGGCATCGTCGTGGGGTTGCCGCTAGGCATCGTCATCGGACGCGAACTATGGATGCTCTTCGCCCGCAACATCAACGCGGTACCGGACCCAACCGTTTCGATTTTGTCAGTGGGCCTTATCGCCGCAGGAGCACTCGCGTTTTCCAACCTTGTCGCGGTCATTCCTGGGCGCATCGCCGCACGGACGTCAACCGCACTTGTGCTTCGAGCTGAGTAGTTTCCTGGAGCGCACGGCAAGCGTCGGCAAAGAACGCATTCGACGATCGCTTGGCAGTTCGGATTGCTGAACGCGACCGTTGTGGAATGGTCGAAACACCAGGAAATTCTACGAATTAAGAATTCGTAGCACGACGTGCTACACTGAATTAATGAACCAGGAAATTACGCAACGCCAACTCCGTAACGACAGTGGGGAAATCATGCGAGGTTTAGATGCGGGCGAAACTTACGTCGTGACACGAAATGGCGTGCCTGTCGGAGAACTCACTCCTCTACGCCGGCACCGCTTTGTTACTTCCGAATCCGCCATCGCCACGTTCAGGGGAGCACCCAGCGTCGACTTGAATCGTCTGCGCTCCGATCTCGACCACGTGGCGTCACAGGATATGGAACCTCTTGTCTGAACCGATTCGCCATGCCCGGGGCGTCATCGACACCTCTGTCGTCATCGATTTCGAAAAGATTGACCCTGTTCGCCTCCCCGCTGAACTCGCAATCAGTTCTTTAACGATGGCCGAGCTCGCTGCTGGGCCACACGCCACCAACGATGTCGACGAACGTGCTCGACGACAGGATCGTCTGCAAAGAACAGAAGCCGTCTTTGATCCCCTTCCCTTCGATGCAGAGGCCGCTCGAGCCTACGGAAGAGTCTTCGCTGCTATCTCGGCAACTGGACGCAAGGCCCGTGGCGCGCGCGCCGTTGACCTCTTAATCGCGGCGACGGCCTGTGCTGCCGGTCTCCCCCTCTATACGCGCAACTTCGATGACTTTCGAGGGCTCGAAAATATCGTCGAGGTTGTCGCTATCTAACGTTGGACCGACGCGAATGAAGCAGCCCTTATTGCTCAGTTGAGCTGAGGACCAATCCCGTCGATGTCATCTTCTAGACCGAGATCGACCTTGACTTGCTCCCGTCGGATTGGCGCTTCACCAGTTGCCCGAATTTCGCCTCGCACATCTTCAGCGGCACGGATATCCGCCATGTCTTCGGCCCGGGCAAGAATACCGTCGAGATCATCGGTGCTGAACGAACTCATGAGCGCTTGACCCGACCGCGAAGTGCAGCGAAGCAGAGCGTCGTACTGATCATGGAAACGATCCCCACGGCCAAAAGTGCTTGCCCGAGCGGGACCAACTGAGCACCGCTGCCCACTTCTAGGGAGCGCAGGCCGCCAAGCAGATAGGTCACCGGATTGAACTTGGCCACCGTACTGAGCCAACCGGACAACTGACTTCGAGGGACGTACGACGACGTCAAGAACAGGAACGGAAAGAACAAGAGGAAGGAGGAGTTCACCGCGGCCGGGTTACCGGTCTTGAGGGCAATGGCGTAGCCGAAGCCGGCGAAGGCCAAACTCCAGAGTGCAGCCAAGATGATGAAGCCCACCACGCCTATCGGGCCGCCGTGGAAACGGACGCCAAGAATAAATCCCAAGATCAGGATCGGAATCGTCAATACTGCGGCCACGGCGACGTCAGCCATCATGTGCCCGATCAGTATTGCGGTTCGCCTCACGGGCGTCAAGAGAAGTCGGTCGAAGTACTTACTCTGGATATCGAGCACCAGGGCCGGGGCGCGCGACACTCCGGTCACTCCCAAGAGAATTGCCGTAGCCATTTCGAACGACGTGTAATTGAAATGCGGGATCCCCGACGTCACCCTCTTGAGGGTCGCAATGTTGACGACAAAGAAAAACAGTGCGATGAAGACGGGCGGAACGACCGCCACGACGTCTCGGGGAACGGCGCGAAGTGCGCGGCCCGCGATCGAGGAGAGGTCTCGGACTATTCCGGCTGGTCGAGCGCCAATCGCGTCTTCCGACACTCGCGAGTTGACCGGTTCAACGCCAGTTGTCATGAGGGCTCCTCTTTCGAATCGTCACGCTCGATGTGGGTGCCGGTGAGTTCGAGAAATACGTCATCCAACGTCGGCGTACGAAGTGTGAGGTCACGAACGACAATATTGGTCCCGGCGAGCGCCACGGCGACGGGGCTAATGGTCGCTGATCCCGTGCTCGTGGTAATCACCAGTTCGCGACCATGGGCCTCCACGTTCTGCACTCCGGGCACATTGCTCAGTACTGAAATTGCCTCCGTGGCATCCCCCTCCACGTGGACGAGTATGAGGTCAGAACCCACTGCCTTTTTGAGGTCAGTCGGCGTACCTTCGGCAACTATTTGGCCTCGGTCGATGATGCCGACGCGATGGGCCAATTCATCCGCTTCCTCAAGATACTGCGTGGTCAAGAAGATCGTGATGCCCAGTTCCATGTTGAGTCGGCGGACTTCAGCCCACACCTGCAGTCGACTCACCGGATCGAGACCGGTGGTCGGCTCGTCGAGAAACACGACCTCAGGATTGTGGATGAGTGCCGCGGCGAGATCGAGGCGGCGCCTCATGCCACCGGAGTAGGTTCCAATCATTCGGCCAAGGAAATCGCCCAGGTCGATCAACTCTGCGAGCTCGCTCACCCGTCGTTGTATCTCGCGTCGTCGAAGGCCGTAGAGACGACCCTGCAGTGACAGAAGTTCCGCACCCGTCTGCTTGGGATCGAGGGCCGCTTCTTGGAGTGCCACGCCAATTCGTAGTCGAACCTTTCCGGGATCGGATGCGACATCAAATCCGGCCACCGTGGCCCGCCCGCCCGTGGGGGCGAGAAGCGTACAGAGCATGTGCACCATGGTCGATTTGCCAGCCCCGTTCGGGCCGAGAAATCCATAGATCTCCCCTTTGGGAATACGAATATTGACGCCGTTCACCGCTTGGACATCACCGAAGCGTCGGACGAGGTCCTCGGTGACGATGGCGTCGGCGGTCGATCCCCCGTTCATGCGCTTTTCGATTCGACGAAGTCTTGCGGATCCGAAACGAGAAGAAGTGAAGTCTGGCCGGCGTTGTTGTATATGACCTGCTCGAGGAACACTTCAACGGCCGCCCGAGCGTCGTTGAGCGCATCGTGGCCACCGGGCTTCACTCCGTAATGTCGACACAGGTACGCCTGTCCCCGGCGCGGTCGAAACTCGCGACTGGGATCAATCGCGAGATCGTGGTCGATGACGTCGATGATGCGAAGGAGCGAGATGTCAAACTCTTCATCCATCAGTTCCTTGCCGAGCACGGACATTGAACTTCGCCGAAGCATTTCGAGGTCGAAGTGCACGACGTTCGAACCAACGATGTGTGCACCCATCTTGTGATACTCGCGGAGTATCGCAATGGCCTTTGCAAGACCATCCTCCACGTTGTACACCTGTTCCGTGGCGCGTTTGGCTTCCAGGTCCTCCAGTGAGAGCCCGTGCACCCGCTTGGCGCCCGAGGAGATTGGTCGGTCGGGAATGACGAAGAACTGTTCGGACCAGACGGGCACACCGAACCTGTAGGCACAGAAACCGTAGGAAATGGCTCGCTCACTTGAAACACTGAGCCCCGTCGTCTCGGTGTCGAAGCCCAAGATGAGTTCAGGTACTCGTTGGTATCTCTTCGCCACATGACCATTGTTGCAGTTTGCTGTCACATGCTCGAGGGAACACCATGGCCCAATCCGACTTTTCCACCTACTTTCACATCGTGGGTTTCGGTGCGACGAAGTTGACGCACGCGGCGCACTGCACAAGAGTGGTCGCCATGAGCACTCGAACTGTCCTTATTACTGGCGCATCAGCTGGCCTCGGTCAGGCCTGTGCCGACCATCTCGCACACCGCGGCTGGACCGTGGTCGGGGCGAGTCGCCGTGGTATCGCCGGTAAAAACGGGCACGGCATCACGATGGACGTTGACAATGACGCCTCAGTCCTTGACGGCGTCACCAAGACCTTCCTCGAACACTCTCGTCTCGACGCGGTGGTCACGTGCGCGGGATGGGGCGCGGCCGGCGCGGTCGAAGAGACACCGATTGGCGACGCGAAGGCGCAGTTCGAGACCAACTTTTGGGGCTGCGTGCGGGTGGTCCAGGCGGCGTTGCCCATCATGCGCGCTCAAGGCGGAGGTCGTCTCGTCCTCATGAGTTCCATCGGCGGACAACTGGGCATCCCCTACCAAGCCTTTTACGCCGCGAGCAAATTCGCGCTTGAGGGCTACGCCGAGTCCCTCGCCTACGAGGTCGCACCCTTCAATATTCACGTCACGTTGATTGAACCGGGCAACTTCAAGACGGAGTTCACGCAGAATCGCCGCCTCGTCGATGGCCTTGATGGTGACCCGTACAAGGCGGCCCGCGAGAAGGCCATCGCCGTCATGGAACGCGACGAGGTCAACGGCGCCGATCCCATGGACGTCGCCAAGGTCGTCGAACGCGTGTTGAAAGCGAAGAATCCCCCACGCCGTGTCTCGGTCGGCAAGTTCGACGAGCGCATCGGGATCATGGCTAAGCGACTGCTCCCCTTTCGACTCTTCGAGAAGGCGGCCAAATCGAGCCTCGGCGTCTAAGCACAATTCCAACGCTCGAATCTCCGTAGCGCTCGGTCGCGTCGCGCCGTAGGGTGAAATCATGGAACTACGCACACTCGGTCGTACTGGTCTGAAGGTGAGTCCGCTCTGTCTGGGAGCGATGATGTTTGGCGCGTGGGGCAATACTGACCACGACGATTCGGTCAAGATCATCCACAAGGCACTCGACGCCGGCATCAACTTCATCGACACGGCGGACGTGTACTCCCAGGGCGAGTCCGAGGAAATCGTCGGCAAGGCGCTCGCCAACGTGGACCGCTCGAACGTGGTCCTCGCGACGAAGGTCCACGGCCAAATGGGAGAGAATCCCCTCAACGCCGGGAACTCTCGGCGCTGGATCATTGCGGAATGTGAGAACAGCCTTCGCCGCCTCGACACCGACTACATCGACCTGTACCAAATACATCGCCCCGACGAGACGACCGACATCGAAGAGACGCTCGGCGCGCTGAGCGACCTCGTCCACCAGGGCAAGATCCGCTACTTCGGCAGCTCCACCTTTCCGGCCGAGCAGATTGTCGCCGCCCAGTGGGCATCAGAAAGGCGCGGTTACGAGAAGTTCCGTACCGAGCAGCCTCCGTATTCAATCCTCGTGCGTTCCATTGAGCGCGACGTCCTCCCCACCGCCCAGACCTACGGGATGGGCGTCATTCCCTGGAGCCCGCTCGCCGGTGGATGGTTGGCTGGCAAGTTCGGTGAAGGCAAGAAGAACACCAGCCGTCGCGCCGCTCGACTCCCCGACCGCTATGACATGACTATCCCCGGGAACCAGCGAAAGCTCGTGGCCGTCGACCAACTGAGCGCACTGGCTAACGAGGCCGGCATCACCTTGATTGAGTTGGCCCTCGCCTTCGTCCTCGAGCACCCCGCGGTCACCTCCCCCATCATTGGGCCGCGCACCATGAAGCATCTGGACTCACAACTCACGGCACCCAACATTCACCTTGAGGCATCCGTGCTGGACCGGATCGACGAGATCGTGCCGCCAGGCACCAACGTTCGCCGCGGTGACGGCGGGTGGGAGCCTTCGGTTCTCTCCAACATGCGACGTCGACGACGCCACCACTCGTAGCGACGAATTACATCGCTCGACATGTGGTCGCCGCGTAGGTGACGTTTTGTGAAATCTCCCTGCGTTAGGCCCTTCCTGACGCGGGGTGTCGCGGCGCGCCTTGTAAACTTGCAAGAGTGCAAATTCCCAATCGACCCCTCTTGACTGGCACAATTGCCGCGACACTCTTGGCCGGTTCGGTGTTGGTCGCCCCTTTTTCTGTGGCCGCGAACGGCGCACAGGTGCTCGGTCACCGCTCGAACGCGACGACAACTGCTGCGACGCGCTACTCGCACGTGGCATTCTCTCTTCGACTCGAGGATCAACTCCTCGCAACCCTTCGCTATCTTCCGGTGACCTTCGTGCCCGCGGGAACCAAAAAAACCACGACGACTACCACGACGACCACCACAACCTCGACCACGACGACGACCGCGCCCGGCACCACGACGACTACTCCAAGTGCGACGACGACCACCGTGGCGACAACGACGACGACCCATCCGAAGCCAAAACCGAAGCCCGTGAAAAAGCCCAGTCGTACGGCGTTGCAAAAGGGAACATTCGTCTGGCGTTACAGGGGCCTGACCGGACCGATCCGTTCGCTCTGGAAGGTGGGCGCGAACAACGTCGTCCTTCAGGGCGCCCTCATGAACTTCCAAGCGGTGCACGGACTTGCGTGGAACGGTGGCATCAACACCGCGACCTGGGATGCCATTGTCGAAGCGGCCGCCAAGCAGCAGTACGACCCCAACAGTTACGACTACGTGGTCGTCAGCCAGAACCAGCCCGAGAAGCTGAAACTCTACGTCGCCGGACGCCATATGTATACGTCATTCGTGAACACTGGCATTAGTGCCGCGCCGACCCAAAGTGGCACCTACCCCGTCTACGTGCGCTACACCGTCACGACCATGTCGGGCACGCTGCCCGGCGGCGGCACCTACCACGACCCCGGTATCCCGTGGGTCTCCTACTTCCACGGTGGCGACGCGCTCCACGGTTTTCTCCGTAGTCAGTACGGCTACCCCCAGAGCCTCGGATGTGTTGAGATGCCGTTCGCGAACGCGAAGATCGTCTGGCCCTACACGCCGATCGGCACACTGGTCACCGTCAACTAGTCGGCGAAGTGCCCAGCAGCTCGTTCAAAGCGCTGCGGCTCAATGAAGAGTTCATGCGACATCCTCAAACGGATGCCTAGCCACGAACCGTTCACGTTGAACTGTCTTCAATAAAACCTCTCATCGCGCGCCACAACGCAGGCGAAGACCCGGATAGGCATACGCCTAGACTCACCTTTGTTTTGAAATTGGTCAATACAGACCAGTACAGCCGTCTTGCGACTGAAGACGGTCGTGCAATGTTCTTCGTTCAACTTCCACCATATGAGGGCTTCTTTTCGTGATACCAACCTTCGTTATTTTTCTTCGCGAGGGAATCGAAGCGTCCATGATTGTGGCAATACTTCTCGCGTACTTGGAACGCACTGGTCAGCGTCGGCATTTTCGCGACGTCTTCGGCGGCGTTGCTGCCGCACTCGTACTGACCCTGGGCGGGGGTGTCGCCGCCTTCTTCCTCATCAAACACTATGAAGGCTCGAATGTTCAGACCTATTTCGAAACCGCAACCTACCTACTCGCGGCGGTGATCCTCACCTATATGACGTTCTGGATGCAAGTGCACGCGAAGGGTCTGGCCACGGAACTAGAGCATCGAAGCGATCTCGCACTGTCGAAAGGGAAGCGGTGGGGACTCGCACTGCTCGCCTTCCAGGCCGTGGGACGCGAAGGTTTAGAGACGATGGTGTTCACGTTGGCGATAATCTTCGCCGCCGACCGACAGGCGGCATCTCCCGTACATGGAAAACTCCTCTTGCTCGGGGCGGCTCTCGGACTAGCGATAGCACTGGCCGTGGCCTTCGCCATTTTCAAACTGGGTGCGAAGCTCAACATGCGCAAATTCTTTCGAGTGCTCGGAATAGCCTTGATGGTCTTCGCCGCCGGCCTACTGGCTGACGCTATTGAGAATATGCAGCAATTGCATTGGCTGAGATTTGGTGGTCACGTGCTTTGGAATACCTCCGGCACGATTTCGGAGGCGTCGAATTTCGGTGATGTCCTTCATTCGCTTCTCGGCTACGCAGATCGTCCGACGGAGCTCCAGGCATTCGTATGGTTCATCTATTTGGTGATCAGCACGATTCTCTTCATTCGCTTGGGGAAAAGCGGCGGTCGTCTAGGACGAACGGTTGATGCACACGCTGCTCGAAGTCAGAAGGACGGGCGTCTTGCGTCCCCCTGATGGCGAGACGCGAGTCACCGAATATCTTGTTCTCCGACACGTCAGAATGGACGAGTGGCCCACCTCACGCAAATCCTCGTTTCTGCCAATAGCTGTGGCCACGTGCGTCGGCCCACCAAGTCGGTCACTACATGAAATTCCTTAACACGTTGCTGGCCCGCGTCGACCAGTGGCAGCGCGGTAATCGAGTGGCGGCGCCGGCGTACGGCGTGGTGAAGAAATTCGGTGACGATCGAATGAACCAGTACGTCGTCGCGCTCGGTTGGTACGGTTTCGTCTCGATCTATCCCCTC
>Ga0208849_1002231_pt1 | contig 11052 bp, 17 predicted proteins | sample NGESurdeep072012_10_FD_184470 | JGI IMG/M metagenome (GOLD analysis project Ga0208849, IMG submission 184470) | Arctic peat soil microbial communities from Barrow, Alaska - NGEE Surface sample 53-3 deep-072012 (SPAdes) | ecosystem: Environmental > Terrestrial > Soil > Wetlands > Peat ...
GACCCGATGCGGATCCGGGACGCCACCGCGCCACAGCGGTCGAGATGAGCCCAGTCCCCTATGTTGCGCTGCGTGCCCCGCACCTTGACTCCTGGAAACGAGAGGCCGATGGCACCGTTGCGGTACGGGACCAGAGGGTCCTCGGTTCCGTGGAAGGCCAGGATCGACATCGGTCGGGTGCATCCGAGTTGGAATTCGACGGCCACCGTGGCGATGGCGGCGACCTGACCCGGTCGGGCACAAGCGTAGAGGATGGTGAAGGCGGCCCCGGCCGAGAATCCCACGGCGAAGACCGAGGCGCGGTCGATGCAATAGGCGTGCTCGAGAGAGACCACGAGCGCGTCGACGAAGGCGGCGTCGGTTCCGTGCGCCGTGAACTGCCACTCCGATGCCGCACCCTGGGTGTGGGGAAGGGCGACCAGGTACCCGGCGGTGGCGCCTCGCGACGGGAGGCCCGTCAACGCCGAGAACTGCGCCGGGTCGGACCCGAATCCGTAGAAGGCAAGGATGAGGGGCGTGGGATGGCGCGGGCCGTAGGTCCGGGGTACCGACAGCGCGTAGCTCCCCGTCGCACCGGGACCGTCCAGCGACAGTGTCTCCTCCCTACCGGCGGCGACCGGAGCCCGCGACACGGGCCGCCCGCAGCCGGCCGAGGGCTCGACGGCACGGCTCCTCGGGGTCGGAGAAGCCACGCCGGGTCCGTGGGTACACGTCGTCGCGCCCACCGCGAGCAACAGCAACACCATCGGGATGCCGATCACGTGCACAACCGAGCGGCGGGTCGCGCCATGCTTCGGCATCCGCTCCACTCCCCGATCCTAAGCTCGAGGGTGCCGGGCTCGGTGGCCGCGCCCGGAGCCCCAAGATGGCGCAGCCCACGCCGTTACGGCTGCACTAGCTCCGATTCGATGGCCGTGCGCAAGGCGACGAGCGCCTTGCCCCGGGCACGCAGCTTCGTGGCCGCATGGGCCACGGGATCGAGCTCGGCGAGCGCCGCGGCGGCATCGAGGCCGGTGGGGCGCAGGGCGTCGGGAGAGACCACCTGATCGAGGAATCCAGCGTCGACGGCCTCGTGAGGCCCATACATGGTGGCGTTGACAACGGTCCGGTCGAAGTAGGCAGGGTGCAGTCGGTGGCGCGCCAACTCGATGGCGAACCAGGGGACCGTGAGTCCGATCCGAACCTCGTTGAGCCCGATACGAAACGGGCCGTCGGCGCCGATGCGCATGTCCGAGGAGAGGAGCAGGAAGGCTCCGGCCGGATAGGCATGGCCACTACACGTGGCCACCACGGGCCGGGGAAAGCAAAGCAGTCGCTCGGCCAGGGTGGCGCCCAGCGTCAACATCTCGAGAAGGGGCCCGGGGCCCCCGGCAATGGTCTTCAGGTCGAAGCCAGCCGAGAAATACCCGTCTCGACCGGTGAGTAGCACCACCACGCCATCGCGTTCGGCCTCGTCGAATGCGGCGTGCAGGGCCCGGAGCATTTTGATGGAGAACACGTTGACCCTGCCGTCGTCCATGGCGATGGTCGCGACCGGACCGTCTCGCTCGTAGGCCACGAGTTCCGGCATCGCTGTCTCCCGTCGAGGGCTTGCCCGACGTCAGTGTACGCCGAGGTGTCATTGCCCAGCCGTCTGCCGATGATCGAAAGATCATGACTTCGACTGTACGAACGCTCTGTCTGCGGCGGAGGATGGATAACGCAGGCCGGTCTCCGCCATCTGGAGAAGGGCCCGAGCGGCTGGGATCGTGGGACCATCCGACTTCCACACCAGCTCGATCCTCCGGCGCAGGCGGGGACGACTGATGCGAACGGGTGAAGGTCCTTCGCCAACCGGTCGGCTGCGGACGCGGCAAGGATTGGCCACGCCGAAGCCCATTGTCTGACGAGCTCGGCTGGGCCACGCCTAGCACCAACCCCCTTGAACGTGATTCGAGACGTTTAGGGTCTTTCGGCCCTGATTCACCGACATGACAAAGTCGATCCATGTCCACAGACCGGGCCCCTGGAGGCCAATCCCGGGACAACGAGTGAAACCATGTGCGTGGGATCACTCTCTACTTCTTTTCACCCGGGTGCGCCCATGAACTAGCCGATGAACTAGGTGGTCAGGCAGCGAAAGGACACCCATGGATGCTCAGCTCAGGCGGTCTCTGCCTCGGCAGTTCGCCAACTGGGGTGGCACCTACGTCATCGAATCCGAACCAGAAATGCGCTGGCGCGACTGTCGCGTCGTCGACATCTCCTCGATAGGGGCCGGATTTGAACTCCGCGACGCCCCGCTACAGGCCCCTGAGGGGCAGCACATCTTTGCGGCGGTTCACCTCCGGGGCGAGATCCGAAACTCCCGACGCACCGATGAAGGCCGTCTGCGAGTGGGGACCCAATTCGTCGACATCGCTGACGAGGCCCGCGCATCGCTGAGATCGCTGACCGGCCTCGACGTTCGCTGGTAGTTCATTCCAATCGAAGGAACGAAGATGACCCGCGCCAGAGTGCTGTCCTTCCACATGGATGACGATGACCGTCCAGGATTGGTGAGGGCCCTCGATGGGGTCGCCGAGATGTTCGCCACCCAGTCAGACTTCCTTGGTCTTGTGTGTTGGAGCAAGCCGGTTCCCGCAACGAAGTCATGGTCATGACCTTTTGGGAGGGCACTGGACTTGACGACACCCAAGCTGACTCCGAAGTTGCCCGTCACCGGATAGCAGCAACAACGGATCTCGGTGTGAGCAGCAAGTCCTATGACGTCCTTCGCATGGTCACAGGCCCAGCTTCACTTGTGAAAGCGCTGGCTGAGTCCGTTGCATCCTGAGGAGTCCGGATTGGGGTCCATCGACCCTGGTGCTGGAGATCATTGGGCCGACCGTTAACCAGATGCCCGACAGCGCAGCCATCGTTGCAGCCGCCGCCCGACTTCTGAGGGCTTGGGCTGCCGCGACCCAGGGCGTCGAGCCGATGTCCCTCACCAACCCGGCCTTCGCTGAAGTCCATGAGGCAGCTCGCGAGCTCATGACGGCGACGCAGACCACCGACCTCCTAGCGGCGTACGGCGTGTTGGACGACCTCGTGGCCACGATCAAGCTGAGTCAGCCGTAATGCCGCTCAACATCGGCACTCTCTGGGTGACTGTTCGCAACGCCGTGCCCTACGCTCCACGGAAACAGCTGTGGGAAGGGCGTCACCGCGTGCCAGTTTGGAAAAGGCAATCCCCGAAGTTTGCCTGTTTCTGTGGACGCCCGCTTCAGTTCGATACCACGATTCACAGGGGAACTGACTCCGATGGCGAAGCCCTCAATGCGGGTCATTGCTCCGAGCACGGCTGGGTCGGTTCTGATGGAAAGAGCCGGGCCGTCTCTGTGACGCCGGTGCGGGACCCGTAGGCGACCACGGGAGGGGACCACATCGGGGTCGCGAACAGACCCCCTGAATCGAAGTGAAATCATCGCCCGGATCCAAGCATTGTTTGCGGTCTTGATTCACTGACTGTCGTACTCGTCGTGACGGCGCCACCAGAAGCCGGTCTCGTTGCGACCGAGTGGCGCGCGGTCGAGCCACTGGTACATGCCCCAGAGGCCGTCCAGCCCGCGCGCGTACGCCGAGAAGGTGTGGTACACGACGCCGTCGTCAATGGCGAACGCGCTCACGCCGGGCCCTTCTCGCCTGTACGTCTCCCAGTCCGTTCCAACGATGCTCGATGCGAACTCGTCGAGTTCGGAGCCCGCTTCGCCAGGCGATGGCCGAAGGTCCATCTCGCGGAAGTTGTACTCGACGGCTCCCGACGCCCACTCCTCCTTGGTGTGCGCCGCCTGGAAGTCGTGGTTGAAGTCGCTGTCGAACGAAGACGCCCAGGGGAAGCTCCAACCCATTCGGCCCTTGTAGGCGCGCAGTTTCGCCAGCGGAGCCCGCGACACCGCGCAGAGCGTGACGTCGTGATTCGCGAGGTGGACAGCCGAGCCGTCGAAACCGTCCGCGATCGCGGAGCACGACGGGCACCCTGCCGTGTAATCGGCGCCGAACATGAAGTGATAGATGAGAAGCTGCGAGCGTCCTCTGAAGAGATCGGTGAGCGACGCTGTGCCCTCGTCGGTCTCGAAGCGGTACTCCTTGTCGATTCGAACCCAGGGCAGCTCCTGCCTCTGCCGCGCCAAGTCGTCGCTACGCCGCGTCAGCTCCTTCTCGGCCTCGAGCAGCTCCAGCCGGGCCGCAAGCCACTCTTCACGTGTTCCGGTCTTGTGGTCCGTCATCTTTGTTCCTTGTTGTCGTCTTCGCTGCTTGGCTGGTCTCACCATAGATGGCGTCTCACATCGATGGCATGAGTCCGGGGACCCCCAAAGGGCGCCCTGGTGACGAGGATTTCGAGTCCTACGGTCGGTAGCGCCAGCGGCAGGTCGTTGGCTGCATTGGCGGGAAGGACCCTCTGGGCGACCACGATTGCGGCGATCACGGACAGCCAGATGACGCTCAGCGCCCCTAACATCAGCACCAGTCCGATGTTTCAACTGGCGCTGTAGAGACCGACCTCGAATCTAGAGCGGACGTTTTCGCGGCAGAGTCGGCGCTCGTATGCACCCGTAACGATCGCCACGGCAATTGTAGATGTCGTAGTAGAGCATGAACTTTTTCCGCCACTTCTGTGACCAGGACGAAACCGCAAATACGTCCGCCGACCTGGGTGTTTTGTTCTCATCAGTAGTGGACACTTTTCGACGTTCTCCGATGACTGACGGCCTAGGGACGGCCTGGGACTAGGCCGCATGCATGGTGTCGTCATGAAACGCCTCAGCGTCCACGGGGCAGGCTCACTCGCTGCCCGAAGCGCCACCCCCGCCATCCTCAGCGCGCCCCTGACGGCCCCCATACCCAACCCGTACCGTGGGGCCTTGGTTTGGTCCCGACCTTGGCAGCATCGCGGTAGCGCGCGGGACGACCGCACAACACGGCGGGCTCTGCGCCGGTCAATCAGGTGCGGGTAACGGAGACGGCGAGAACCGGTGGCGGTCCGAAGACCACGGCCTCCACCCGGGAAACCTCCACCTCCAGAGTCCACCTTCATTCCCAGCCGAGTCAATCCGATGCGCTTACGGATTCATCGACGGATCGGTAGGACAAGACGCCATGGAGGAAGTCGGAGCGCCTGGTCCCCTTGCATAAGAGCACTTAAAGTGATATTCCGCCAACTCACAGTGATGCCCACCTGTGCTACCACGTGGCTCCATGTTGACAGCTCTGTGGGGTGGGTGCATCCTGTGTGACCATCACCGTGGGTGAGTGTTGAGTACACCGAGTGGCATTGGGTGAGTCACGTCGGGGCATGAGGAGACTCCCATGGCACGACAAGTCTGGGTCATACCACTCCCTTGGCCATCGGATCCCCCCGAGGGCGAAGCGATGGGCTCAGCAGCGGAGCCGACGAGAGGTGAAGAGACCACGGGGCGCCGATTCGGTCGCTTAAGGCCGAAGAGCAAGAAACACAATCTTCCAAACTCATCGTCAACGGCGCACCCGACTCCTCCCGAGGGGGGTGGCATCAGTGCGGCGCCGGACGATCCGCATCGACCCAGGCACATCGGGCCTCGATGATCGGGTTGTCTGAACAATGGCGGAGTCAGGTCGCAGCAGCTGAGTCAAAACCGTCACGCCTAGGCCGATCCTCCTAAGGGGAATCTGTGGCAGTCGAGATCGAAAGTGTCGTCTGGCACCGGCAGGGGAACCTGATCGAAGTGATCTACACAGACTCGCGGTCCGAGCACCGAAGAGGAGACCAGTTCGTTGCCACCGCGCTGGCCCAGATTGCAGGACTCCAGACTGCGCCCGCTCCCGACGGGGAGGCTCGATGGGTCCGCTACGCAGACTCTTGGCAGGTTGTCCCGCGGGGCGGTGTACATGAGTGAGATCGTCATTGTCACGTTCACTGCAGCAGAAAACGGAAGCCGAAAGCGCGTTCGCTGACGACGGGACAGGAACAGGCGCCGCGCTGGTACCGCTCGATAACTTGGTGAACCCCATTGGGCTCACTCTTCTACCCAGACTCCAAGGTTTCAGTGATGCACAGCTCGAAGAGCAATGTGGATACCTTGGAGGTCGGCGAGACGTAGGAGGCGTACTCGGTGCCGCGCCTCGGCACCGTCCCACGCCCCGCCGTACCCCCCCTGGGTGCTCCTGGTGAACGATGGGGGGCCATCGACCCCCAGAGCTTCCAATAGCCACGGTAGGTGTACGGGTAGGGACCGTCTTCGTCGGAAATGGGGGTTCTGAAAGCATCGACGCCTCAGCGTCCACGGGGCCGGTTCACTCGCTGCCCGCAGCTCCACCCCCGCTGCTCTGAGTCCACCCTTGACGGCCCCGAGGCCCACCCCCAGCAGGAGGGCCATGTGGAACACGGGGAGGCCCACGTCCTCGTACAGCGCTCGCACGAGCCGATCATCGAGCGCGAGCGGAGCCCGCGCCTCGAACGGCCCCGTGGGGGTCCAGGTGTCGGTCATGGTGCCATCGGTGTCTGTGGACCCAGCGACGGGTGTCATCGGGCGGCGGCACGACGTCGAGTCCGGCGTCCTTGGCGAGCATGGTCGTGATCGCCTCGGAGCCCATCATGTGCTCGGGCTCGCCGTGGACATAGTTCAAGTCGATCCGGTGGCCCTGTTGGTGCCACACGATGCTGACAAGTCCATACCCGGCCATAAGCCCTCCAGGAGGAGGCTACGCCTCGGAAGGTCGGCGAGGCACAGGACCGTGGAATGAGCGCTTCCCGCGCCACGCCGGTTGCCCTCTGGGCGCACCCGGCGAACGAGGGGGTTTCGACCCCCGGAGCCTCCAGCAGGTCAGAGCCCCGTGATGGACACATCTTCGGCTTGGTCCGCGAGTTGGAATCCACCGACGCTTACGATCCAGTCCGAGAGCCACCCCGACCCCGGACCCCCGGCTGCTGCGGTTCTCCTCCGGTTGAGAGGAGGCCCGAATGGCGGACCACCCGCTTGATGTCGAGCCCGTAATGCCTGAGCATCTCATGGGACCCCTGTGTGAGAACGCCTTCTGCATGCTCACCACTCACCACAGAGGAGACTGCGTCACCCTCGACGACGTCTCAAACTGCGGAAGACGCCACTCGACGGCTTCTTGACTCGTCGTCGACCACTGGACCAACCGTTGGTCTTGAGCGGGAGCATCATCAGAACTCCCGCTCGTCGATTACCGCCGGGTGAACGGCCCTGGAGCCTCCTACCCGCTTCGACCACAATCTGGGACATGTTGGTGGAGGCCGGGTGGTCAAGGTGTCCTCGTTAGCAAGAATGGCGGGGTCGATAAGAGCGATCCATCGCCATGCTCAATCTCCGTGCGTCGGCCTTGGACAGGTAGGAGGCCATGGCCATACTCCGGGAGCTTCAGGACGTGGAGGGGCGGCTGAGGACGTTGCGGGACGGACTGCGGAAGCTTCTCGACGGTGAGGTGTGATCGTGAACCTTGTCACTCGACCTCATGTCCTGCTTGAGGAGTGCCAGTTAGCTAGGCGACACTCACGTCTGGCGCGGAGTCGGAGAGTCGGGAAACCACGACTTCGATACGCCGTAGTAGGAGGTCAAGTCTTGGCACGTCACGACAGGTCCCGAATAACGGGTTAGCTCGCGCACAGCCCCAGCAACGACAGGGTCGGGGTTAATCACGGCTAGGGATTCGAGCTGATGGTTTCCGGCAAACGCCTCCAGGAACAAGCGACGGGTTCTGAAGTCAGTTGGCGGAAACGAATACCCGATAACAACCAATCTCCGACAGGACGACAGTGTCTCAAGGGCATGAGCCCAAACCATCGGTAGAGGTCCATCGTCATATTGCTTATAGAGCAGAGGTGGGATGATTAAGGGGTCCATGTACCAGGGGCCACGTCGTGGCGGTTCACCCATGTGCCACATGGCAAAACTTTCCTGCAACAGACCGGCAGGTGGGGTACCCGCAGCTTCTGGAGTGAACTCCGCTGGAATGGCACGGCGAGTGGTGTGTCTCAGCCAATCAACCGAACCGTGGAGCTTCAACACGCGGCGAGACTCATAAAGCTTATTCTCGGGATGGGAGTAGTAGCGATTGCCCTCAACATATTGAGTGACACCAGCCACCGGAAGTGCGACCTCATCGAACTCGAATCCGCATGCGAGGGTCTTCTTCCACGCCAGATGACTTGCCGACAGGTATTCGTCGGGGACGGGGGCTCCAAATATGCGAACAGAATGCGGCGGAGGACTGGGGTTCGGTCCGATCCCCGATGCCGAGGCGATGGCATCCTCCGCGAGTGTGTCGTAGTTGAAGGTGAGAACATCCGATTTGCTGGCCATTATCTCCTCTCCAAATCGCCTCGATGTGGGCGTACCTCCACGAGGAATCGAAAACTCACTTAGGTAGTCGAGCAACAGCCCCCTTAGTGCCTGAGCGGCGAGAGAGGCTCCACCGCCTTCAACGGACGTGCCGCCGTCCACCGATAGCGATTCGAGGAGAGTCAGGCACTCCTCGATGTCAAGTGAGGCAGTACCCAGGTCCTCAAGCGAGAGATGCCAGTAGGCCTCGATTCTTTTGAGTAGCTCATCCACGTGAAGATGGCGCTGAAGTCCATCGAGCCGTTCGAGGAGTCGTCCCGAGCGAATAAGCACCTGGAAGAAGTTGCGCGCCAGCGGTGCCTCGCGACCCGGGAAGCTCGCGTCGACCAATGAGCAGTTGAAGCCTGCCCCAAGAACGTAAACAACTTCACTCATGCGCGAATCGTAGACGTGGTGCCGTATCAGGACGAAAAGTAGGAGGGTCTTGGGTGCTCAGTCGGGCTTCCTCCTTGATGGCGTTGGCTCTGCGGGAGATGACACCCAGAGACCGACAGGTTCCGGCGTCGCGCCGTCGACACTTCGGCCTCGCGACCGCCGTCCTTGCGACCAACCACGGAGATGGCGAAGTCGCCAAAGGAGTCGATGTGGGGCGTCGACAAGGGCGAGCAAGACAACGCCTACAGCGAGCAGAGCTATGCCGATTAAGAAGGTCCATCCGATACCTTGAGTGTAAGCGGACGCTCCACGTGCGGTTGTGCCCTGTACTCGCAACCATTCAGACCGGACGAAGGACGTGACCCGTCGACTCCCCCGGAACCTGCCAAAAGGAAGTACGAAAAGCCACGACGATGGGGTTTCCCATGTCTACGAACGATTCCCGACGTCAATGACGCTCGTCACTGTCCCGGTGCGGAGCCATGGAGCTACTTCCCCTTGACCAGTCCGCCGGAGACCATGGCGAGATCGAGGTACCCCGACCGTTGAGATCAGGAGCACTCGGAAATGCCTCTCGGCATCGAGTCTGCCATCATGATGCGACCGTGCCCGCTCAACCCAGACCGCCGAAGCACCGAACCAAGGTCCGTCACCGTCGTGACCTGTGGGTTGTCTCGTGCTCGTGTGACTGGTCGGGGGAGACGGTGTCGAGATTCAGCGCCTTGATGGCACTACGCCGTCATCAAGAGACACTGGGAGGACCGGACCTCCAAGACACGGTACGCCAGGCTCAGGGCTAACTGTCATCGGACTCCAGCACCTGGACGAGTCCATCAAGATCGGCCACGGTGACGGTCAGTGCTGAGTGGCCCTTTCGGCTGAGGGGTGACGGGACCTTGTCCGCGAAATGGACGCACACCCCCGCCTTGGCATTCGTCCCGAAGCTCAGACCGTCATCGACAAAGGACGTCCGAGCCCCGATGGCGGTCCACCACCGATAATCCCGCGTGATGTGGCCTCCGGTCACATTGTTGAGTGGAGTCTCCAGGCGTATGAACCCGAAGGTTGCCTTGAAAAGGCCGTCGTCGGTGATTGTGACACCGTCCTTTGATGGTCGAACACCGAAGGGAAGCCACATGGGAGCGAACTTCATGTCGAACGTGTAGGGGAAGAACTGATTCATCACAAACCCTCCGACGACAGCTTCTAGACAAGGCAAGAGTATTCACTCGCAGGGCACAGCTATTCATGGAGGACTTAGAGTCCTTGTCGCGGTGGCGCTAAAGCACCCGACCAGGATCTCGTTCACGGCTCCCTCGTACGGCGCGATTGTCGCGTCTTCACATCCGCGTTGGCCGCTCGCAGAACTCCTTGAGGCGCTCCATTGACGAGACAACATTCGCCCGCGTGAGTCTGACTGCGAACCAACTCAGCCCCGGGACCCGCGAGCGCACCTCGTCGGAAGTCACAAGCATCGTGCCACCTTCCGCGATGGGGCTTAGGCGGTATTCCTCATCGACGTGAATGAAGGCAATGTCAATCGTCGCGGCCAAACGCAACCTCTCTTCGACCACGAGAACACGGTCATGGAGCGTGAGCCGCAGCGGCCCGAATGCGCTGTGCCAGCGCGCATGATGCCCGACTTGGGGATAGTCCACAGGCACGTCGAGTGCCGTGACGCCGTCCCAGACGCTCACCTCATCTGGAACTGTTAGGGCGTTCCACACTCTCTCGACTGGAGCCGTGATCTGGGTCGACACGCAGACGCGCACACTTGCAGCCTATGTTCAGGGCTGGTCTCCCCCAATCCTGGCCCTGCAAGTAGGCACGCTGTGGAAACTCCTATGGCGATGCCACAGTGCAGACGTTTGAGTCTGAGTTGAGATCGTGGGCGCGGGTGTAGCCCGAATAGTCACCGACACCATCCACCCACACATCTCCGGTTGAGTCGAACTCGACCACATAACTACTTGTTGCAGGCGCTACTTTGAGCCACGGACCACCATTGCTGCTACTAGACGTCAGCGTGGCGTAGTTGGTCACGTATGTAGATGCACCCCACGGAGCAAGCACGGGAGGATAGCTCCCGTTTTGGGCTTGATACGCCTGCACAGCCGTCTGGACAGACAGGGCATCAGCCCGACACAAGCCGACAGCGGCACTCTGATTTGTGACGACGACTGCGGACGTTACGGCAAAAGCGAGGACGATGGTGAGCACCAACCCGGCCAAACCGACGATGCCGATTACCAGTCCTGCGACTGCAAGACCTCCACCTCCCCGTGTTCCTCCCGACTCTCGAATCTGGCGTCTT
>Ga0208849_1002232_pt1 | contig 11048 bp, 16 predicted proteins | sample NGESurdeep072012_10_FD_184470 | JGI IMG/M metagenome (GOLD analysis project Ga0208849, IMG submission 184470) | Arctic peat soil microbial communities from Barrow, Alaska - NGEE Surface sample 53-3 deep-072012 (SPAdes) | ecosystem: Environmental > Terrestrial > Soil > Wetlands > Peat ...
TAGCCTGGTTGCAGCGCGCGGCTTGCCAGTCTTGCTCCCAAATTGCATTCCCGTACGGATGACGGCCGCAAGACGGTGGCGCGGCGGGCTTCCGAAAGCGCTGCCGTCCTCCACGCCGGTTCCCGCATTAACCGGCGGTCTCGGTATTCAGGTTAATTCGGCAGCCCGGTTGTCGACGCGCCTGAATGCGATAGGCTCGCCCCGGTATTATCGTGATTTACCAGACAGCATTGCCCCAATAAATTTTCCTCCTGAAAGATGAACCAGGATCCGCGATGCAAGCGAGCCAGCTACCAGCCCGAGGGCCGGAATTCAGGATTGTCTGCATCAATTGCGATGCGCTGGGCATCGCGTTCGACTGCGCGGAAGATGCGCCATCCTGGACCAAGATCAGGTGCCGGAATTGCGGTGCCCCGCGGGGGACACTGGGCGATCTGCGCAGCCTCGCGGTGTCAGACCGACAGGACCTGTTTGATCTTTGATCCCGCCCATTGGCCGGCCCCCGCCGCGGGCGGATATTTGTGCGCCACGATGCGCCCAGGGCGGTGGGCGGGTCCGGTCGCCCAGGGCTATGAACCCCGGGCTTTACGCCCTCTTGGGTGGCTTCATCAGGCGCCGCCGGGCTTGAGCCCCGATCCGCATTCATATTCGGGTTCCGGCCGGCCGCGCCTTTTTCTGAAAAATCCAACTGGTTAACCACACAAGGTGTTATAACGGCGGGACTTTCAGCGGAGCTGGCGGCTCCGAACTAATTAGTTTGCTCAACCGTGTACAAGTATTTCTAGCGAGAGTTGTAATGAAGTTTGTAGCAAGAGTATGTGCATTTTTACTGGTCACCCTGATCCTCTGTGACGGGAGCGTTGCGCAATCCCGGCGGGCGCCGGGCGGGTCAGCACCGGGGACCCCGGCAGAAACACAGATCAGGGACCGGCTGAATGCCTGGACCGTAGGCCTGGCCGGCGGACTGCTTGAGGGCGCGCCCATCCATTTTGCTACCGACATCGCGCGCGTCGTGAGTGACGGTGGCCAAGTGCAGGTTCTCCCGATCGTAACCCGCGGCCCGACGGAGAACGTCAACGATCTGCTTTACCTCAGGGGAGTTGATGCCGCGATCATCAACAGCGACGCCCTCGAAGAATACAAATCCCAGGTGCCGCAGATCCAGCAGCGCATCACCTACATCCTGAGCCTGTTTCCCTCCGAGCTGCACATCTTCGTTCGGCCGGAGATTCGATCGCTGGCGGATTTGGCAGGGAAGAAAGTTAATTTCAACACGCAAGGCACTGCCGCCGCTTATTCCGGCCCTCTGATCTTCAGCCGCCTCGGATTGGACGTCGACAAGATGTTCATCCCGCATCCCGTCGCGCTGGAGCAAATGAAGCACGGCGAGATTGCCGCCGTGGTCTTTGTGACGTCGAAGCCGGTCAATGCATTCGTGAAGGGCAAATGGGAGCCGGGTTTCAAATTCCTTCCGGTGACCTACGGCCCCAAATTTGAAGACTACTATGTCGCTTCGTATCTCGACTCCTCGGATTATCCCAGTCTGATCGCCAAGGGCGAACGTGTCGCCACGATCGGGGTGCCTACGATTCTGGCTTCCTACAATTGGCGTCTGGACTCGCCGCGTTATCGCCGGGTGGCGCGGTTCGTCGACGAGCTATTCAGCCGGGTCGACAAGCTGAAAGCGCCCGGCTTCGAACCCAAGTGGAAGGATGTCAATCTGACCACGCGCGCTTCTGGACTGGAACGTTTTCGACCTGCCCAGGAGTGGCTCGATCGCTCCGCAGCGGCAAGCAAACCGAGCGAGCATCACTGATGTGGTGGCTCGTCGCTGTTGTGTTGTTGACTGCGGGAAGTGTCGTTGGCGCCCGCGCGAATGATGGCGCCAGCGGGCTGGAGTCCTGCTTTCAGGCAGCGCGGCTTGCGGATGCGATCTGCTCCAGTCTGGAAGACGATCCGGTTCAGCGGCTGGATTGCTTCCAGAAAACGCGCGCGGCACAGCTCGAGTGCCTGGAGCACGTCCTGTCCGAGGTCTCCTCCCCCAAGCGGGCGGCGCCGGAGCATCCTTCCGGGTCGGTCCGCCCGGAGCCGGCGGCGAGCCCCGCATCGCCCACCGTTCCTTCCGAAGCCGGTTCCTCCAAAGAGGCAGGTTCCTCAAAAGAGCCTGTGCCGCCCCGTACTGCCGAAGCGCCTACTGGAACCGTCTCGGTCGATCAGCCCGCTGCGGCGCCGAAGCCAAATCCCCAGGCCGTTCCGTCTAACCTGCCCCCGGGTCCCCCGGCCGGCGATTCCGCCCGACCTGCTCGGCCGGACGCGCCTGGCAGGGTCGTCGACCTTCCTGCCACGAAACCTGCGGCTGATTGGCTGGTCAGCGAGACCACGTCACCGGTCGATTACACGCCGCTGCTGACCGCGGTCAAGCATTCAACCTCCAATGTGAAAGATGCGCCTAACACGCTGATTATCCGTTGCCTTGGGCAGCGCACCGAGCTTTTGGTTCGCACCGAGGGAGCCTGGGGCGCGCTGCGCGCCGGCGAACTCCGGGTCGACTATCAGGTCAACGAGCAGCCCATTGTGAAACAGCAATGGACCTTGTCACCGGATGGAAAGACGGCTTCCGCCAAAGACGATCCCGTCGGACTTCTCAGGTCGCTATCGGACAACGCACGACTTAAGATCACCGTGACCGATCGGGCCGCCGCCAGCCACGAAGCGACCTTCCGTCTCGCCGGATGGGATGCCGTCCGCGAGAAAATCGCGGCGGCATGCAAATGGGCAGCGACGGGCCGGGCTTTGACCGACAAGCGCGAATAGCGGGCAATTTCGCCGCCAATGTCCGTTCCCGCCGCCGTCATCCAAAGAGGCTCGCGCCCGCAGGGCCGAAATAGAGCCCCCAGGGACTCGGGCCGAAAATCTTGAACGATTGCAATAGAGTGGGTGTCTCAGAGGGGAGGCTGCCGCCCACAAAAAAAGTCGCATGATCTGTCCAAGTCTGACGCGAATAGTTCTCCATGCCGCCACAGATCGAGTTCACGAAGGCGTGACTGCAGCAGGGGGGCGCGACGATGGGACTGGCGAGAGGCTGGAAGAAGGTCGGACGGGATCCACGCGCGGAAATTGAGCAACTTCACCTTCAACTGGCCGGCTTCAACGCCCGCATCGCCGATCTGGAAAAGTTCGAACGCGAAGGGTCCGGATACCACGTCGAACAACTCAAGGCAGATGCAATTCTGCTGGCGCAGCAGATCGACGAGATTTGCTGTTCGCTGGCGGAAGAACGATTGGCGAGCCTGCTCGCGCGATGAATAGACGGTAGCTCCGGCCATCTGTTGCGGCGCGATCGCCGTCGACATGATCCGGATCCGGCGCAGGTGCAAAGCCTGGTTGGCGGCGCCTTCACCTCCGGCAAGGCCGGATGAGCGACCGCCGGCTTGCTAGCGCAGAATGGACCCGACTGCATGTCGGTGCAGAAGCAGGTCGGCGAGCTGTATCAACAGCCAAAGCCAGCCGATGGTTGCGAACGCTGCCACTACCGTAAAAAGATTCATGCCGAACCGGCGGCGGAAATCCTGCTGGTTAAATCGCATGCTTGAGGCTCCCCAGCCACCACCGTATTCAATCTCGAATTGGAACGGGAAACAAGGGAGTCGCGCTACGGCCGCTGCGCCGGCAGCCATCCTTGTGACCCCGGCATCTGGTGATTGGTCTTTGCGCTGCCTGCCGCGCGGCGGGGCCGCTGCCTCTTCTGGAAGGCAGCGACCCCTAGTCGAGCGGTACGCATGACCGGCGAGTGGGCGCCGGCCAATCCACTTGACTGCGATCGAAGATAGAATTTTGCGTGATGTCGGCAACGCAATTCGCGCCTTAACCCTAAAACGCAGAACCGATCAAGCCGATCTTTTCACAAGGTCTATCGCGAGACATCGCGCTGCCGCGAAATCAAGCGAAGTCGGCGGATGATGTGGAAAGTTGCCGAACGAAAAGCGGATGGTGCCGATGGACGAAGGTTGCTCCGATCGGCGGTGGTTCAATCGCGCTTCGTCGAGGTCGTTCGCGACGGCGTGGCGCCTGCAAATCTCTCGATCTCAAGGTCGCGGCTTTGCTGACGGTCAGTGCCCTTGCCGGGCTTGCGCGAAAGCTTCGCCTCGGCCTGCCTGACTTTGGCACGCAAGATCTTCAATTGCCGAAACTGTTCGGTGAGGTCTTTCGGCGTAGTTGCCTTGCTTCGATCATGTTCTGACATCATGCGGACTCTCGGGAGTGATCGAATTCAGGTAGGTCGCGTTTCCAGGAACGAAGCCGTCGGACGGAGTATGATCGCCCGACGACTTCGCCGTCGTGGACCCGGACGTGGGGACAATGTCCGGCGGAGTCACGCTAGCGCTTCCGGCTGGCTTCGCAACGAAACTCGTCGATTAAGCTTGATGCGGGTGATTCGGGTTAATTCTGGAACCGCGCAGCAAAATGGGTCGAGCCCGGCGCCGAAGCTCCAAGGTTTCGGCCGAAGGGGCGGTCTTCGGCACAATGCGGCGAATTTGGTTGTTAACGTCTCGAACGCCTCGGCGATGCCAGATGCCGGATGGCGGACCGGAAACCGGCGCCAATCGCGATCGTGGAGAAGACGATCAATGCCGTCACCAGCAAGGCTGCTTTGGCAGCCGACAAAATCAGTTGGTCTCGCTTGCCGAGAGTGGCGTGCCCCGCGTTCTGCAACGTGTGCGACACGGCTCAGTAGCCCATCAGAGCAACGGCCACCCAAGCTACGGCAAGCAATGGAACGCCGATAGCCACGACCGCAAGCGTGATCAACGAAAGCCTCGCGCATTTCCTCAGCATTGAAACCTCCATACGCAATCGTATGCAGATTTCCGGCCAATGCCCGCGAGCGCAACCTCGATCGCGCCTTAACCTAACCGGTCAACCCTACCCCTGCTTGCTCGTCAACAAAGTCACATCGCGTATCCGGCGCAAACCCCCTTCACGGGTGCGAGCTCGGCTCGTCGGAGCAATCGGCGGGTTTTCCGTGCTGCGCGATGCAGTCGCGATAACGCCACGGCCTGACGGCGACGCCGTTCCAAATTCCCCGCGCCGCATGTTCCGCTTCCAACTGGGCGTCATGATATCGCCATTCCGAGACTTCCGGCTGGTCGAACGCCAGACCGTTTCGAACCAGCCAATCCCCGAGGTCGGTACCATTGACGGAACACGTGGCAACCGTGGCTCCGCCGCCACCTTGATCGACGGGCGAACATATGACGGCACGATTTGCTATGAACGCCTCAAGTTGGTGCGCCGCCTGTACCCCACACTGATAGTGGACGTCATCCGGCCTTCGGCAAAGCTGGCTGGTTTCAGGCGCGTCGACGCCAAACAGGTGGATTCGGATGCCCTGAATTCCGAGTGTGTCGCCGTCGACGACGCTGGCCTGTCCCGAGATACCATTGGCGCATGCCGAGGACGCGCAGAACGGTGCAGCCAACCATAGCGCGATCATCAGCCTCATCGGCATCTTTCGCCGGTAGAGTTTCGTCATCGGTCCCTCCTGGGTCCAAGGCTTCCCAGTGCGTCTCCCCCGCTGCCTGACCTTCCAGCTGTCGGTCACGATCCCCCGCGATTTTTATACCTGGCGCGACACCGCGAGGCAGTAAAAAATCGTCACCGCCCCGGTTCCGCGGGCCGGACGCTCGACACCACGAATTCGCAGCATATCGGCGGCTGACGCCGACGTTTGCGGACGATCGCTCACGGTCTCGGCCGGACCGCCGCATCGTCGATCTGAAGCATGACTGGGCGAGCGGCAATTCGAGCGGCGGTCGCAATGGCTGAACTGTCGAGCGCGGGGGATGCCCCGAGCATTGGTCGATGCTGCGCCCGTCTTGTGAACGAGCGCCGGTGATTACCTATCGCACGCTCACGAATGCTCCCCATACGGCGGCGAGCGCCGCGGCGACCAGGACGTAGATTGGATTGTCGCAAAACACCGCGCCGTACTGGCACATCTCGGAACCAAGAGAACCGATCTGGTGTTGCCCTGCGGCATAGAACAACCCAGCTAGAACAACCAGGACGCCTGCGGCGAAGTACATGATGAGCCCTCTGGGTGTTTGCGGTTGCGGACAGATTATACCGGATTCGATCACGCTGCGGAGGTGCGCGATCAAGCCATCCCCCGCAAAGGGGCCGGTCCGGTTCGAGCCACCGGGATGCGCGCAGCGGGTTGCTGCCTGGGCGCCCTGAAGTTCGTCGCGCGGGGCTGCAGCTTGACGCCTGGGCGGTCGGTGCACCCTAGAGTAGAGCGTTGTTTCCCGACTCAGAAAGAAGTGCTCTTCTGTCAAGAATATCGTAGCTTGAGGGATTGGCTCGGGGCCAGGGAGATGAACCAGGTTTCTTTTGTCGTTCTGATCGTGCTCGGACTGGCACTTACCGGCTACTTCGGATTGGCCGCCTGGCGCCTGTCCAGCGAGGATCATGCAGAGATCACGGGGGCCGTTTTCTCGAAGCACCGGTGAGGCTCGGCGCAGCAGACCGCATTTCCACCTCAATGGCTTCATCCTTCGAGACGCATCGCTTCGCGATGCTCCCCTGGATGAGGTCTCATATCAGACCCTCATGGAGAGGAGCGCGTCTTCGCGCATCTCGAACCATGAGGCCTCCGGAGAAGCAACCATGATTCGAGCGAACCGGAAAACGCTTTAGTCTTCCGAAAGCGAGAATTCCTGCTGCATGCGCACGACAACGATCGACAGCGCCTTGCCAGCCTCTTCTCGACTGACTCCACCGAATCTCACGCCCCTGATGCTCCAGTTCGCGTCGGACGGCGATTTCGGTGCCGTTCGCTGAACGATGACGCCGACGAAATTTTCGCACCCTGAGGCGCGGTTCTTGACGGCTTCCGTGATCGCCGCTTCCAGTCCTTGCGATCCGATCGGTTTTCTGGCGCCAAGATAAGGAGTTTCCAACGCAACTAGAGCGAGGTTCGCGTCGGTCGATGGCTGGCTGGCTTCGGCGGGGCGCGGCGCTGAGCAAGATATGCCGGACGCGATGTCGGCACTTGCTGCCGGGGTTGATCCATGTCCTTGCGAGCCATGGTCGATCAGCTGTTCCCTGACCTCCTTGACTTTCTGCATTGTCCGATCGAGCAGTTCCATGCTGCGCGAGGCCGCTTTCTTGACCTGTGCATCCAGCCTGGTCGCGCTGTGTCGAGGGCGCCCGCGATTTGAAAGCTTGAAGCGTCGCTGTGCGCGAAGCACGCGGAGCGGAAATGGGCCGCGCTTTCCATTTCGGCCGCTGACGACGTCGACGACGTTGATCTTTCCCAACGGTCGTCTGCGCAGCCGATGAGATCTCGCGGGCTTGAGGCGAAGTGTGCGTCCTTCGGGACTCGAGCGGCGGCGCTTCGACGACGGCTTCGATAGACGACGCGAGTTGCTGGTCGCTGCGCCCGGGAATTTTGTGCCGAGCAGTTTGCGAAGCTTCTTTGCTTTTCGCCCGGGCAGGGGAACTCTCGATGGTCGAGATCGGATGGTCGATGATACCCACAACCTACGCATCGGACCGCTTTTCGGTTATAGGCCAGCCGCAGCCCGGAAGCGCACGCATTGGACCTTTGCCATTGAGGTCAGGCAATTGCTTCAAGACCTGCATTTGTCAGTATCGGCTCGTCATGCTGCATCTCGACCAGCCCGAACTCGATCAAAACTCCGAGGTCATTCTGAACCTCGGGAGAGCATTTCAGTCGCCGATTTCTGATATCTCTCAATACCCAGCGCAGGTCTACCGCGCGGTCGCGATCTGCCCGCGCGGTATGAATGTTTGGTTCGACGATAGCCCTCAGCAGGGCCGGCTTTGGCGCAGTGTTATCCGCCGCCGGCGGCGGAGCCGGAGCGCACGCCGAGGTGTCGACCGGTGCGCGGGTCGATAAGGCCAAATGGGCGGCATAACGCCTTTCGAGCGCTGCGAATCGTTCGGCAGATGCAACGAGTTCGGTGCCGGCCGTTTCGATATCGGCCGGACCGGCGATTTCTGCGCGCGTCATTTCGCGGGCGGCAAGAACCGCTGAAATGGCGGCGTTCCGTGCTGGATCGACAAAGACGATGTTGCTGTGCAGCGCAAGCGGGGCGGACGGCTTCGCCAGGTCGGCCGGCCCACGCTCGAGCTCAGCGAGTAATTTGTCGAGCGGTCGCCTTCGTTCGGGATTGCCAGCGTCGCCACGCTCGGTTCTCACGCGCGCCGCCTCTTCGATGGTCCAGTTGATGAGATCGAGGTTAGTCATTCGGCGCTGCTCCTGGCAGCTCGGCGGTACGCGACCGCATCCGCACCGCAGGGAACCGTGGCGGGCGGCCAATTAGCTCCTGGCATACGCATCTCCAACACAACAACCGGGCTAAAAACCTGACCCGCTATAATTTCTGAAATTAGCCCGAAACGCTCCGCCCGCGGGCCTTTCTTTGGCCGATATTCTGCCACGGGAAGCGCCACTGTCAATCGGCAGCGCGCCCTCGCGGCTTCTCGTCTTCCGCTACCCATGCGGGCTGCTCGCTTCGGACCGGGCAGCGCATGCAGAAGACCGTCAGTCGATATCAGGGGTTGCCAGTCAAGAGCTCGAAGAAATATTCCGCAATTCTGGCCAGAAACCAGAACCACCCGGCTGTCGCAACCGCCACCACGGAAAGCAGCAAGGTTAAATTGATGCGGTCTCGGACTTCGTCGGCCTTCAGGCTCGGGCGGGGTTCCTGGAGAACCAGCACGACGTCGTATCCTCCATCGAGCTCGTCGCTTCCCATTGAGCGTGGCCCCGCGAACCGAAGCAATTCGGTCAGGGTTCCATCTATCCCAAGCTTTGACCGGTCGCAATAGCGGCCACGCTGCCGAGCAGCCAAAAACGGTGCTCAAAGGAGTGCATGGAACCAGGGTACCGGCATCCCATGCGGTCGTAACCGGGAGTTCCCGCCACCGGGGATCTTCGCAGCGGCGGGCCGGACCTGGTTTGGGCCGCTCGCAGGATGGCAGGCGTCCGCTCGGGAGAAAATAGTTCCATCACGAAGTCCGGATTTCGAATGCTCGCACCGCCCGTTTCACAGGGTTGTGAGACTCTCCCGCGAAGAAAAGCGCCCGATGGAACGTTTTTCCTGTGACTTGAACAGCAAGAGGCGTCCCCCGATGTCGATTCTGGATGGCGTTCTGATCTGGGTTTCGTTGAATCTTCTATTTGCGGCCGCGGTAATCTGGCGACGCGTGATTGCGGTGCCCGCTCGGCGCCCCCGATCGGCCCCATATCAGGGCGCCGGAAGGGTTTGAGGCGTCGGTATGGGTTCGAACAGCGTCGCACCCGAGGCCGGATCGCTTCTTGTTGCCGGAGAGGGGATGACGTCCCGTCCAATTTTCGCAATCTGGTCGGTCAGATACTTCGCAATCGGAATCCCCTGCGGCACGCGCATGATTGAAGTGTGCGTGCCGTCGAAGTGCTTTACTTCGGCAGCCGGAGCGATCTTGCGCCACGCCGCCTCCACCTGGCGGAGATAAACAAGCCCCTGTGTCCTGGCCACGCAGACCAGCAGCCGGCCGGAGTATTGCTTTGGGACATACGCGTACTGATTTTCAAACAGTGTCTTCATGAACGCGGCGTGCTGCGGCGTGCAATTGCCGATGTCGATGAAGCCTTCCACGGCGTGGCCGGAGCTGATTGCTTCACCCGTGGTCTTGGCCTTGAGCGTTTTGCCTGTGGCGATCGCCTTGGTCAGGAGTGTCTTGTAGAGCGTCTGAATGTCGTACTCCACGATCAGAACGTCACGGATCCAGCGCGGTACGTTCCACAACAGCTTGATCCAGTACAGCGGATTGAACATGCTGAGGTCCGCGCCGGTATTGAAAAGCTCGCCATCGAACACGACGACGAAGCTGACTTCGCGGCCCCGGGCACGCAATTGCTGCGCCATCTCAAGCGCGATCATCGATCCGATGGAATGGCCGCCGAGTATGAAACTTCCCTCGGGTTGAAATTTGATCAGGCTGTCGACGTAGTATTCGCTGATCGACTCGACCGAGATCGGAAATTCGGCGGTGCGCTTCCTGGTTGGCGTTTGAATGCCAAAGAAGCGCTGGTTTGGCCCGAGCATCTGCGCCATAAAACGAAAATCGGTAGCTGCGCCCGTGATCGAATGAATGCAATAAAAGGCCGGCCCGCTGCCACGGTCGTTCAGAGGCAGAATGACCTCGTTGATCTTGCGCAGAACTTCTCTCGTAAAAGCGGCGTTCGCCAACTGGTTGATGCGCGCGTAGGGGTCGACAGGTGGCAAGCTTTCGGCTGGCGAGCTCTGGCTGGAACTCGTGTCACTCATGAACTCAAAACCGACATTGTTTCAATGGTCTTATTCCAACTCACTTTGCCGCGTTAAGTCAATGGCTTGCCCTGCCAGGCCTGCGCCGAAATTTACCATAGACCGCAAAGATGTGGCTGCTTTGGAGTGCGGTGACAGATATTACTTCTGGATCGCAAGGCGGAAATCGAGAATCTTCCCGCAACTTTGTCCATGCCGCCGCCAAGCCGTCAAAAAATAATTTCGCGTTCGAACCGGCTGCCTTGCGGAGCCGACAAACCGGTACCAACAGAGTTGGTGTGCCAAATGGAGCAAGTGCGCGATGAAACGACGACGTAAAGTGCCGTGTGATCATCCCACGCCCTTGGGTCTCCCCGAGCAATACGAGGAGATCTTGCGCCTCCGCTACCGGGTTCTTCTCGCGGAGACCGATCAACACGCAGCGAGTCTGCCATCCGAGGCTGATGCATCCGGTACGGAACGTCCGAAAGGCCGATCCTGCGCAGGGTCCGGGGCAGACCCGCATTCGGAGCGGGTCGAATGAGGCAACAGGCGCTCGGTTGACGCGGTCAATGAAAATTCATCGAGCCGTACCAAGCTCGTCTTCCCCGCGCCGGCCCTGGTCTTGGCAGCGACGGGATCGGACAGTCGGCGCTCAGACCTAAATGCAGGAAGGCGGGCGCCTATAGGTCCCTTCATCGATGCGGAATCCAATCCGCTCTCGCCAAAGCA
>Ga0208849_1002234_pt1 | contig 11046 bp, 8 predicted proteins | sample NGESurdeep072012_10_FD_184470 | JGI IMG/M metagenome (GOLD analysis project Ga0208849, IMG submission 184470) | Arctic peat soil microbial communities from Barrow, Alaska - NGEE Surface sample 53-3 deep-072012 (SPAdes) | ecosystem: Environmental > Terrestrial > Soil > Wetlands > Peat ...
TATACAATCCACGCGAAGGCCGAAGGAAAAGAATTTGTCGTCACCGGCGTTGACGATCCGAAACGGTTGCCGACATTTGATCCGCAAAATCCAAACGAACCGGCGGCAATCAAAGCGGTTCTTGACCGTTTGCAACTTGAACTCACGGTCATCGAAAAAACCGGTTTCATTTCCTACTTTCTCATCGTCGGCGATTTCATTCGCTACGGCCGCAACCAGGGAATTTCCTGCGTGGCGCGCGGTTCGGCGGCCGGCTCGATTGTTACTTATCTTTTGGAAATCGCGAACGTGGACCCGATCCGTTACGGCCTGCTGTTCGAGCGGTTCCTAAATCCCGAACGCGTCAATCCGCCGGACATTGACATTGATTTCGCCGACGACCGCCGCGCGGACGTCATCGAATATGTCCGGAAAAAATACGGCAACGATTCCGTCGCGCAAATCATCACGTTCGGCACGATGGGCGCGAAGTCTGTCGTGCGCGACGTGGGCCGCGTAATGGGCCTGCCGTATGGCGATGGCGACCGGCTCGCGAAAATGATTCCGTTCGACCTGAAAATGGATTTGACGAAGGCGCTCAAGCAATCGCCGGAATTCAAGGAGGCATACGAGAACGAGGAAGTCACGCGCGAGCTGATTGACACGGCGCTCATCCTTGAAGACCTCACGCGCAACGCCAGTGTTCATGCCGCGGGCGTGGTCATCGGCGACCAGCCGCTGGTGAACCTGCTCCCGCTCAAGACGGACGAAGACGGTGCGATTGTCACCCAATACGCGATGGGGCCGGTCGGCGATCTCGGCCTGTTGAAGATGGATTTTCTCGGGTTGAAAACGTTGACCGTCATCCGCAACACCTGCGAAATGGTCAGGCGCACGCACGGTGTGCAAATCAACATTGACCAGTTGCCGCTCGACGACAAAAAGACCTACGACCTGTTAAACCGCGCGGAAACGCTGGGCGTGTTCCAGTTGGAATCCGGCGGGATGCGCGACCTGTGCAAAAAATTCCAGATCAGTTCCGTCGAGCACATCACCGCGCTCGTGGCGTTGTATCGCCCCGGCCCGATGGATCTGATTCCCGATTTCATCAAGCGTCGCCACGGGGAAATCAAAGTTGAATACGAGCATCCGCTTCTCGAATCCATTTCCAAGGAGACCTACGGCATCCTGATCTATCAGGAGCAGGTCATGCAGGCCACGCAGTTGCTCGCCGGCTACACGCTCGGCGGCGCGGATTTGCTGCGGCGCGCGATGGGGAAAAAAAAGGTCGAGGAAATGCAGAAGCAGCGCGAGACGTTCGTCAAGGGCTGCAAGGAGAAGAACAACATTCCCGCGACGAAGGCGAACCAGATTTTTGATTTGCTCGAAAAATTCGCCGGCTACGGCTTCAACAAGTCTCACGCCGCCGCTTATGCCATCGTCGCGTATCAGACCGCGTATCTGAAGGCGAATTATCCGGTGGAATTTTTCTGCGCCATGATGACGAACGACATGGCGAACACGGAAAAACTTTCCGAATACATCGCCGAAGCGCGCGAATTTGGCATCGAAGTTTTGCAGCCGGACGTGAACGAGAGCGGCGTTTTTTTCGCGCCCGCGCGCGATGGCAAAGCCATCCGCTTCGGCCTCGTCGCGATCAAAGGCGTGGGCGAAGCGGCGGTTGAATCAATTTTGAAAGCGCGCGCCGAGCACGGCAAATTCAAAACACTTTCCGAACTGTGCGAGCGCGTGGACGGACGCACGCTGACGCGAAAACCATTGGAAGCATTGATCAAAACTGGCGCGTGCGATTCGTTCGGCCAGACGCGCGCCACGCTGTTCGCACAGATTGAGCGGACGCTTTCCCGCGCCGCGAGCATTCTTTCCGACAGGCAGAAGGGACAAAGTTCGCTCTTTGGCGCGCTCGAAGAAAGAGCGCCCGCCATGCCCGAGGCCATTTCCAATCTGCCGGAGTGGCCGCAGCATGAACTGCTCGCGCACGAAAAAGAACTGCTCGGCTTCTACGTCACCGGTCATCCGCTGACGCCGCTGGTGCCGTTGCTGGAAAAATACTCGCTCACGAACACCGCGAAGCTCGTCGAGGCGACGAATCGTTCGCTCACGCGTATTGGCGGCATGATCGCGGCGGTCACGCACGGCTTCTCCAAAAAATCCGGCAAGCCGTATTCCATGGTGACGCTGGAGGATTTGGAAGGTTCGGTGCAACTGCTCGTGATGAATGATTACGACAAGTTCCGTCCGCTGCTCGAGGCGAACAAGGCCATTCTCGTGGTCGGAGAGGTCAGCACTGGCGAGGACAAGCCGAAGATTTTTCCGCAGGAGATCATGCCGTTGACCGACGCGCCAAAAAAATACACCAAACAAGTGCATCTCCGACTGCACGCCGCCCATTTGCAGCCGGAACAGCTTGAATCCGTGCGCGAACTCGTCGCGGCACATTCCGGCAAATGCCCGCTGTTCCTTTGTTTCATGCGGCCCGAAGGCGGGACGGTTTTTGTCGGCACGCACGAAAAATTCGGCGTCACGCCGTCGCTGGAACTGGAGCACGCGGCCAACCAACTGCTGGGCGAGGAAACCTATTACGCCAGGGTGGACACGAGCCTGCCCGAACGCCAGCGGCGCAGTTGGGAAAAGAAAAACGGCGGCCACGGCGACGAATGAAAACACGACGCGAATTCGCTCAAACGGAATGGGTGATTTTTTGCGTGACCTCGGCGGCCAATTTGCCATTCTTTGGCCGCATCAACCAACCAAACATACAACCATGAAAATATTGACAGTTATTATATTGGCCGGAACCGCTGTGGGGGTTTCCGCGCAGACTCCGCCGGTGGACTGGAGCAAACTGCCGCCAGCCGCAACCACACCGGGCGTCACCTTTGCCAAGGACATCGAACCAATGTTGAAGGAGTCTTGCGTCCGCTGTCACAGCGGTGACCGTCCGCGGGCACAACTTCGTCTGGACACGCTCGAGGGCGTGATGAAAGGAGTAAAACAGGGTCCGATTGTGAATGCCGGCGACAGCGCAAACAGCCTGCTCGTCAAGGCGGTTTCGCAGCTTGATCCCAAATCCGCCATGCCGCCGAAACCGCGCGCCCGCCGCGGTGGCCTCGGCGGAACCAACGCCCCTGCCATGCCGCCCGGCGGACCAATGGCAGGCGGACCGGGAGGTGGTGGCCCGCCCGTCAAGCCGCTGACCGCCGAACAGGTGGGTTTGGTGCGCGCGTGGATTGACCAGGGCGCGAAATAATATCCCTTCAGAAAAGCAAGTCGCCGCGTTGAAACATCAGCGCGGCGATTTTTTTGCCCGCAGATTTTATTTCACCGCCGCCCAGACACGGTGAACATCGTCGTGCTCGTCCAGTGCGTGCAGAAATTCCCCGACTTCGTTTTGTTGCGCCTCGGTGAGTTCGGGAAATTGTTTCGGGAGGTAACCCATCTCACTCGTCACGACCGTCCAGCCGTTCGCCGACAGCCATTTTGCAACGGCGTGAATGGCGCTGCGGTCGCAGATGAATTTTGCCCCGGCGGCGTCAGCCGGAATGTCGTCGTTCTGCTCGTGCGTGAGCGTTTCGACCTCGTTCGCGCCCGCTTCAATGGCGGCGGCTTCGCGGTCAATGTTCGCATCTGGATGATGCGCCTCGACGAGGCCGACGTGATCGAAGATGAACTTGTTGCTGCCGGCGGTGGCGAGCTGGCCTTTCTTGAACAGCACGCGGATTTCCGGTGCGGTGCGGTTCACATTGTCGGTATAGACCTCGACGATGACCGGCACGTTGTGCGGCGCGCGGCCTTCATACACGATGTGCTCCATTATGAGTTTTTCATCACCGATGCCCGCGCCCTTGTTGATGGCGCGCTGGATGGCGTCCTTTGTGACGCTTTCCTTCTTGGCCTTTTCCACAGCGGTGAAAAGGCGCGCGTTCATTGCGGGATCGGCACCACCCATTTTGGCGGCGACGGAGATTTCGCGGACCAGTTTTCCGGTCGTCCGGCCTTTTCTCAAGCCGGCGACCAGTCGTTTGGCATGAAGCCATTGGCGTCCCATGCGGAAAAATATATCAGACTCGCATGGTGAAATTCAATTTCACAATGCTCAATCACGATGAAAAATGGTGTTTGCCTTTGCCAAACCAATTTCGGCCGTCGCTAGATTCGATATTGGCTTAAATCAAGTTGTTCTTGCAAACGTCGGGGGCGGGCGTAGTTTCCCTTCGTTGCAGGGCGATGAGTTTCAACGCCTAAATTTTTTGTTATGAAAAAACCCTGGCTGCTGGTGTCCGTTCTGGCGCTGACCTTGACCTGCTACGCCGCTTTTGCCGATCCGCTGAACAACTGGCATTGGCGCAACCCGCTCCCCAACGGCAATCCTCAATCGGAGCCTCATACTCTTTACGGAATTGTTTTCGCCAACGGAAAATTTGTGGGCGTGGGCGCGGCCGGCGTGGCTTCCATCTCAACCGACACCACCAACTGGGTGGAGAGCGCAACGGCGACGGCGAATACTTTGCGTTGCATCACTTATGCCAACGGACAGTTTGTGGCGGTCGGAGATGCTGGCACCGTCGAAACTTCCGCCGACGGCTCAAACTGGGTTTTGATGAACTCGGGCACGTCGAGTTCGCTGAACTCCGTCGCCTATGGCAACGGGAAATTTGTCGCCGTGGGCGGCGCGGTCATCACTTCTGCGGACGCGGCCAACTGGGTTCCATCGGTTTCCGGTTTAAGTGGCGCGAACAGTGTGGCTGGCAGTGGCATTGGATTTGCGGCCGTTGACGGAACAACCAATGTTTATTTCTCCCCGGACGGTCTGACTTGGACGGCCCGGACGCTGACGGCTCCGACCAATGGTTATATTTTTAACAAAACCATTTATAGCGACATTGTCACTTACGCCAATGGCGTTTTTCTGGTCGGTGCCCACCGTTACCCGACCATGACGTCGGCGGATTGGATCATTTACTCATCGGCGGACGGCGTTGCCTGGAGCACGAATAGCATGGGAAACATTGACACCAGCACAGTGGGATTTTCTTATGAATTCTTTCTGACAGGCGGTGGCAATGTGATTGCAGGAGGAACAGCAGCTTACACTGAGTTCCTGCAATTGTCTGCCGACGGCGTCAATTGGTCCCTAATCAGTGGTGTGCCGGCTGTTAATTTTAAGACTCAAGGCAATGCTGGGACTTACGGCAACGGCACTTACGTCATTGTGGCTCCTTTTTCTTTTGGTTTCACTCCAGCTATTTACACTTCCACCAATGGCATGACCTGGGTCAACCGCGAGCAATCACCAGCTCCACCGGTCGGTCCCACCAATATTTTCACCGGCATCGCCTTCAGCAACGGCGTCTATGTCGTCGCGGCGTCAGATGCCGTTGTGCGATCAACCGACTGGCTGACTTACACCGCCGTCGGCAATTCGCCCGCGCTGGCTTCGGTCATCACCACCAGCAACGGCTTCATCGGCGTCGGCTCCGGCGGAAGCATTTATGTTTCCAGCGATGGACTTTCCTGGACGCAGCGCAATTCCGGCACGTTTAACAATCTTCATGCGATTGCTTCTGGAGGTGGCCTGTTGGTGGCGGTGGGCGACAATGGAACCATTCAAACTTCATCCACCGGGACGATCTGGACGAGCCGGACTTCCGGCACTTCATTTGCACTTTACGGCGCGGCTTATTCCAACGGACTCTTCGTCGTGGTCGGCCAACTCGGCACGGTGCTGACCTCGCCGGACGGCATCAATTGGTCCGGCCAGGATTCCGGGCAGCTTACAAATCTGCTGTCGGTCGCCAGCGGTTCGGCCGGCTTCGCGGCCGTCGGCCCCGGCGGAACCATTCTCACCTCGCCAGACGGCATCAACTGGACAAAACAAAATGCCGGCACGCAGGCAACGCTGGAGAGCATCACTTTCGGAAACGCCGATTACCTTGTCAGCGGTGACAACGGACTGGTGATGACTTCTCCCGACGGCGTAAACTGGACGGCCCGCAATGTTGGCGCAACCGGCGGGCAAAATCTTTACGGCACCGCTTTTCTCAACAACCGGTTTGTCGTGGTCGGCTCCGGCGGAACGGTCATCGAGTCTGATCCCTTCGCGCCGCTTTTTGATCTGCAAATTCATCGCGGCTCCGGTCAAAATGGATTTACGATCTTTGCAACGCCCGGCAGTTCTTTCCGCATTCAAACTTGCACGAATCTTTCTGCGCCAGATTGGGTGGATGCCGCCTCTTTCAACAACGCCGCAGCCATAACGCAGTGGACAAATTCTTCCGCCGGTTTCAACCAACGCTTTTACCGCGTGATTTCTCCGTGATTGCCGATGTAATTAACTCGCCTTGACCGCCGCGACGAGCGCGTTCAGCGAGGCTTTGGCGTCGCCGAAGAGCATACGCGTTTTGTCCTTGTAGAAGAGATGGTTTTCGATGCCGGCGAAGCCTGCGGCCATCGAACGTTTCATCACGATGCACGTCTTGCAATGGTCGGCGTCAATGATCGGCATGCCGTAAATCGGGCTGGATTTGTCCTCGCGCGCAGCGGGGTTCACCACGTCGTTCGCGCCGATGACGAGGCAGACATCCACACGGTCCATCGAGGGATTGATCTGCTCCATTTCGATGAGCTGGTCGTAGGGAACATTCGCTTCAGCAAGCAGCACGTTCATGTGACCAGGCATGCGCCCGGCCACCGGATGAATTGCAAACTGCACTTCGACGCCGCGTTTGCCAAGCTCGTCGGAAAGTTCGCGCACGGAATGTTGCGCCTGGGCCACGGCCATGCCGTAACCGGGAACGATCACGACGCGTGTCGCGTAGGCCAGCAGCAACGCCACTTCATCGGCCTGAATCGGTTTGACGGTTCCGACAATGCCAGCTGCGCTCGCTTGCGCTGCGCCGCTGGAACCAAATGCGCCGAACAAAACATTTGTGACCGGACGGTTCATCGCCTTGCACATGAGCAGCGTGAGCAGCGTGCCGGAGGAACCGACGAGCGTTCCCGCGACGACCATCGCGAGATTGTTGATGGCAAATCCGTCCGCCGCGACCGCGAGGCCGGTGAAGGAATTGAGCAGCGAAATGACGACCGGCATGTCCGCGCCGCCAATGGGCATGACCATCGCGATGCCGAAGAACAGCGCGAGCGAGAACATGACAATGAACGCCATGGTGGCATTGCCGCCAGAAGCGTTGAACATCAGCCAGCCGCACAGGCCGAGAATGACGAGCAGGATAAGGCCGTTCAAAATGTTCTGGCCGGGGAACGTATGAGGCTTTTCAAATTTTCCCTCCAGTTTCAGATACGCGATGATGCTGCCGGAAAACGAGAGCGAGCCAATCAAGGTCGCGAACAGCATCGAGCCGGCAATAAACGCGGTGATGCCTTCGAGACTGTGTGCGCCGCGCTGAAATTCCAAACTGGCCACGAGCGCCGCCGCACCGCCGCCGAGGCCGTTAAAGAGCGCAACCATCTGCGGCATCGAGGTCATCTTCACCGAATACGCGCCAATCGCGCCGATGATCAATCCGATGACTGTGCCGATGGCGATGAGGGTGTAATTGAAGGTCCAGCCCTGCGACCAGACATAATCGCCGGTGGGCTTATGCAGGGACACAAATGCGATTATCATGCCGGCAGCCGCGATCAGGTTGCCGGTGCGCGCCGTCTTGGGCGAGGCCAGCAGCTTGATGCCGATGATGAATAAAACCGAAACCCCGATGATGATGTAGGCGATGGTCGAGCTCATTTTTTCTTTTTCTTGAACATTTGCAGCATCCGGTCCGTGACCATGAAGCCGCCGAAGACGTTGGCGGAACCGAAGACAACCGCAGTGAATCCCAGCGCCTGCGCCAGCGGCGTCGCGGCATCGGCCAGCACCAGAATGCCGCCGAATAAAATGATGCCGTGAATGGCGTTCGTGCCGGACATCAACGGCGTGTGCAGCATCGAAGGCACCTTGGAGATGACCTCAATGCCCACAAAGATGGCGAGGACGAAGATGAAAATAATGTCGGGAATGTTCGGTTCCATAAAATTTTAGGCGGGTTTGGGCAGGAGTTTTTCGTTCACGATTTTGCCGCCGTGCGTGACGAGGCAGCCCTTGATGATTTCGTCGTCGAGCTTGAGGACAAAGGTTTTTTCCTTCTTGTCCCAGAATTCTTCGACGAGCGCGACGAGGTTCGCGGCGTAGACCTGACTGGCGTGCAGCGGCACGCGTCCGGGCAGGTTTGCAATGCCAATGATCTTTACGCCATTGCGGTCGGTCACTTTGTCATAAACCACGCCTTCGACGTTGCCGCCAGTCTCAACGGCCAAGTCAACAACCACGCTGCCGGGCTTCATGGCATTGAGCATTTCGGTAGTCACGAGAATCGGGGCCTTACGACCGAAGACCTGCGCGGCGGAGATCACCACGTCGGAATCGCCGCAGGTTTTCTTCATGGCGTCGCGCTGCTTTTGAATCTGTTCCTCGGTCAACGCCTTCGCGTAGCCCTCCTTCGTCTGGCCGGTTTCTCCGATGTCAATTTTCAGAAATTGCGCGCCGAGCGATTTCACCTGCTCCTCGACGACGGGCCGCGTGTCATAGGCCGTGACTTTCGCGCCGAGTCGTTTTGCCGTGGCAATCGCCTGCAAGCCGGCGACGCCGACGCCGATGATAAAAACTTTCGACGGCAGAATCGTGCCCGCCGCCGTCGTCATCATCGGAAAAATTTTGTTGGAATAACGCGCGGCCAGAATGACCGCCTCGTAACCGCCGAGGTTCGCCTGCGAGGACAGCACGTCCATCTTTTGCGCGCGGGTCGTGCGCGGAATGAATTCCATGCTGATGGCGCTGACGCCGCGTTCGGCAAATTTATTGACCAGTTCCTTTTCGTTGAACGGATCGAGCAGGCTCGCGTGAATGGCTCCTTGTTTGAGCAGCGCGATTTCCTCGACCGGTGGTTTGCGCAGGCGCAGCACGATGTCGCCGGAGCTGATGAGCGCCTTGCGGTCGGCGGTGAGCGTCGCGCCGGCCTTGGTGTAGGCCTCGTCAGAAAAGCCGGCGGCGGTGCCGAGGCCGGCCTCGACCTCGACCTGTGCGCCGAGCTTGACGAGCTTGGCGGCGCCGTCTGGTGTCAGTGGCGCGCGGGTTTCGCCCGGTTGTGTCTCGCGTGGAACAGAGATTTTCATGGCTGGAAAACAGGTGGCAAACTACCAGCACGGACGCTTGTTGGAAGCTCTTTTTTTGCCTTTTCCAGCACAATTTTTGGCGCACTCAACCGCTTGGACGAATCCATTTCACCTCGGTCGCCGGTCGAAAATGTTCCATTTGCCTCAAAATTTGTTCCGCGCTGCCGGCGACCAGCACCAGTCCGCGATGCTGCGGGCGGATGAATCCTTCCTGGCACGCATGGTCGAGAAATGCCTGCAAGCGCTGGTAAAACCCGGCGATGTCCAGCAGGCCAAACGGCTTCTGGTGCCAGCCCAACTGGCTCCACGCCAGCACCTCGAACAATTCCTCAAACGTCCCGTAGCCGCCGGGCAGCGCGATGAAGCCGTCCGCCAGCTCCGCCATCAACGCCTTGCGTTCGTGCATGGTTTTCACGACGCGCAAATCGGGCAGTTTTTCGTGGACAACCTCCTTGATGACGAGCTTTTCGGGAATCACACCGATGACATGGCCGCCGTGCTGCAACGCCGCGTCCGCCAATACACCCATCAGGCCGACACAGCCGCCGCCATAGACAAGCTCAATTTTTTCGCGTGCCAGCAACGTGCCGAGTTCCTGCGCCGCCGCCGCGTATTCCGGGCGGACGCCTTTGTTTGAGCCGCAATAGACGGCGATGCGTTTCATGCCGGAATCCTGTCTGCTGAAAAATCAATTGTCCAGCGGACTTCGCACGCCGATGCCCGGCTTCTGCATCACATGAGTATAAAGCTGCGTCGTCACCACGCTTTTGTGACCCAGCAAACTTTGCACGTTGCGAATGTCCGTCCCGCCTTCCAGCAGATGCGTTGCAAACGAATGGCGCAAGGTGTGGCACGAAGCCGGCTTGTTGAAGCTCGCCCGCCCCACCGCCAGTTTCATCACCCGTTGCAGGCCGGTTTCTGACGTGTGATGCCGCGCGATGTTTCCGCTCACCGGATCGCGCGACCGGTGCGCCGAGGGAAACACCCACTGCCACGGCCATTCCTTGCCCGCATTCACATACTTCTGGGCCAGTTGCCCCGGCAGCGGCACCCAGCCGAAGCCCTCGGCCAAATCCCGTTCATGCAATTTCCGCACCCGCTCCAGATGTTCCCGCAGGACCGTCCGCAACGACTCCGGCAGCATCGTCACCCGGCTCCCGCCGCCCTTGCCCTCGCGCACCGTGATCTGCCCGCGCCCAAAATCAATGTCCTTCACCCGCAGCCGCAGCAGTTCCAGCAGCCGCAATCCTGTGCCATACAACAATTGCGCCATCAGCTTGTAAGTCCCGTCCAGTTGCCCGATCAATTCCCGCGCCTCCTCCCGGCTCAACACCACCGGCAGCCGCGGCGGACGCGACACCCGCAAAAAATCTCCCGCCTCAAACCGCTGTTTCAACACCTCCCGGTGCAAAAACAAAAGCGCGTTCAGCGCCTGGTTCTGCGTCGAGACCGCCACGCCCTGCACCGCCAGCTCCGTCAAAAACGGCGTCACCCCCGTCGTGCCCTGTTCGCGCGGATCCACCCACCCACCCGCCCGCGCCCGGTGAAATTTCAGATACCGCATCACCCATTCCCAATACGCCTGCTCCGTGCGCAACGACAAATGCTGGAACCGCGCCACCGCGTGAAATTGATCTTGCAGCCGGACTTTGGGCGGCAACGGCAGTCCCCCCGGCGGCACGCTTGCCGCCTTTGCCTCCGCCTTTGCTGAAAACATGTCATCGGTCGTCATTCTTAAAATTATATGTTGGACAACTCTTTGCGTCCAGCGTAGCCTTGAATCCATGAAACAGCAACGGCCACAAAATCCTGGGCCTAATCATTGTTAAGTTGACACGGCGCGAGGGCGCAAGAAATGCGTGGCCAAAATCGGCG
>Ga0208849_1002235_pt1 | contig 11044 bp, 4 predicted proteins | sample NGESurdeep072012_10_FD_184470 | JGI IMG/M metagenome (GOLD analysis project Ga0208849, IMG submission 184470) | Arctic peat soil microbial communities from Barrow, Alaska - NGEE Surface sample 53-3 deep-072012 (SPAdes) | ecosystem: Environmental > Terrestrial > Soil > Wetlands > Peat ...
CCTCGGTTTCGAGTACGGTTTCTCCCGCGACTACCCCGAAGCCCTCGTCCTCTGGGAGGCCCAGTTCGGCGACTTCGCCAACGGCGCGCAAATCATCATCGACCAATTCCTCTCCGCCGGAGAAGCCAAGTGGGGCCTCCTCTCCGGCCTCGTCATGCTCCTCCCCCACGGCTACGAAGGCCAGGGCCCTGAGCACTCCAGCGCCCGCATGGAGCGCTACCTCCAGCTCGCCGCGCAAGACAATATCCAGATCGCGCAGCCTTCGACCGCCGCGCAGTACTTCCATCTCCTCCGCCGCCAGGCGCTGCGCAAATGGCGCAAGCCCCTCATCGTCTTCACTCCAAAATCCATGCTCCGCCACCCCGACGCCATGTCCTCCGTCACCGACCTCGCGCTCGACCAATTCCAGAACGTCCTCCCCGACAACGACGTTGTCAACCCTCGCCGCCTGCTCGTCTGCACCGGCAAGATCGGCCACAACCTCCGCGTCGAACGTGCCCGCCGCAACGACACCAACGTCGGCATTATTTTTGTTGACCAGCTCTACCCCTGGCCCGAAGCCGAGCTCCAGGCCGCACTCGACCAGCATCCCTCCGCCACCGAAATCGTCTGGGTCCAGGAAGAGCCCGCCAACATGGGAGCCCTCTTCTACGTCCAGCCGCTCCTCAAGCGCCTCGCTGGCGACCGAGCCTTCCTCACCGTCAAGCGCACCGCCTCCGCCAGCCCCGCCACCGGCAGCGCCAAGGCCCACGCCCTCGAAGAAAAAACCCTCCTCGACCTGGCCCTCGGCTTCGACTCCTAACACTCTGACCCCTTCGCTCCCGCCCCTGTCGACGAGCAACAAGGACAACATTCCGTTGCCTTCCGAAGCACCGATCTGAATCGATTGAAGCCAAACAACCCCGACAGCATTTATCGTATGGAATGCTTCAATGTGGAATCTCGCGCACACCGAAAGTGCGTCGGCCTGCTCATCCTTCCGTCGCCGCGAACTCAGCTCGATCGCGCAGCACAGCGCTCCAGTTCCTGTTCGCCGGCCTGGCTCTCTGTTTCTTCTTCGCTCTACCGCTCTGCGCTCAAACAAACGCTCCATCTGCTTCTGAATGGACCGGTCTCGTGCGCAACGCATCCGGCCAGTCAGTCGCCGGAGCAATCGTCGAGCTTGCAGGCCCAGCAGCCACGCTCACCAACAGCACCGGACCTAACGGAGACTTTCGCTTTCCTCAAGTTATGCCGGGAGATTACAAGCTCACCGTCCGCCTGCCCAGGCAATCGGCCACACCATCCCTGTCGATTCACCTTCCGCGCACAGCAGCACTGCTGACGATCTCGCAGCAGAACACGCTCGCGATCGGCCCGGCCCCAGCGGCCACCGCGAACTCCACCTCCGGCGGCGAACAGCTCTCCAGCCAGGCCGTCAGCGAACTGCCCCTCAACGGCCGCGACTTCAGCACGCTCCTCCTGCTCGCCGCGGGAACCATGACCGACGTCAATGGCGCGACCAACTTCACCCAGCAGTTTGCCATCAATGGTCAGCGCGGGGTCGAAGCCACCTTTGCCCTGGACGGCGCCGACATCAGCGATCCCGAGATGGGAGGCGCAGCCTTCAGCAACTTCAACGTCGACGCCATCGAAGATATCCATTCCAGCTCCGGCTGGATGCCCGCCGAAATTGGCCGTGGTGCCTCCGGATTTACCAACATCATCACCCGCTCTGGCAAGGACGGCTTCCACGGTTCGTTCTTCTTATTCATCCGCAACTCGGCCTTCGACGCCCGCAACTATTTCGACCATCCCTCCATCGCCGAGCCGGGCCGAATTCCTCCCTTCCACCGCTACGAGTTCGGCTTCACTAACGGCGGCCCCGTAGTCTTGCCCCACGCCTATGACGGCCGAGGCAAGACCTATTACTTCGGCCAGTACCAGGGCTTTCGACAGGTCCTTGGAACCACCCAGGTCCTGCCCGTCCCCACGCTTCAGGAGCGCACCGGAGTGGACGCCGTCACCTACGCCGACGGCAGCACCGACACGCTCATCGTCCCCGTCGATCCGCAAATCGCTGCCGTCCTCGCGCGATATCCCTTACCCAACGCCCCCACCGGCACCTATGGAGCCCGCACCTATGCCGCGCCGTCCAACGTGTCGACCAACGCGGACCAGTTCTCCCTCCGTCTCGACCAGAAGCTCGGCGAAAAAGGCCAACTCCTCGCCCGCTTCACCTACAACAACCTCACCGGCCCCACCACCAATCCTGACCAGTCGCTGCTCAATCCCACCTTCGGAGTCCAGTACGTCGACCGCCAGCGCAACCTCGTTCTCACCTACACCCGAGTCGCATCGCCGCGCCTCCTCTGGTCATCCTCGCTCAGTGTCACGCGAACCACGCCTTCCTTCGACACGACAAACCACACCGATCCCGCGCTCAAGTTTAACGACGGCCTCTTCGAAGGATTCAACAACGCCTCAGGCTCGGTCATGTCCGCGTTCGGAAATCTCTTCCAGGCACAGCAGAATTTTTCCTGGACAACCGGCCACCATGCTCTCAAGTTCGGCGTCGAAGCCCGCCTCAACCGCGACACCACCTACTTCGGCATCAGCCCCAACGGCGAATACGATTTCGGCGGCGGCACCGTCTACTCTCCATCCTTCATTCCTTCCGAAAGCGGCACCCACAACATCCAGCCCGGCGACCCACTCCCCGACACCCTCAGCAGCCTCCTCATCGGCTATCCCTACAGCTACACCGTCGCTGTTGCTCCGCCCTATTTCTCCAACGGCCAGCACATCGGTGCCGCCGCCATCAATCGCAACGACGTCAACGTCTACCTTCAGGACACCTGGAAGTTAAACGACCGCTTCACCCTGAATTACGGTCTGCGGTTCGAGTACTACTCCCCCATCACCGAGCGCGCCCACCGCACCTCGAGCTTCCTCGACGTCACTCCTCCCGCCGGAACACCGCAGCAATACCTCATCAATCCCCAGCCCGGATATCAATCCGGATGGAACGGCTGGGGCCCGCGGGTGCAGCTCGACTGGCGAGCTCCGCAAAAATTACTCGTCCACATTGGAGGAGCAATGACCGTCATTCCCCCCAACATCTGGCAGGACAACTACCTCACCGGCTCAACCCCCTTCGTCGTCTATCCGCGTGTGAACGCCGCGAAGAACGCAGAGATTCCCTACGGTTTCCAGATCACTCCCTCTGAACTTCCGCATGCCTACACGCCCACCGGACAGGACATCTTCGCCAGCGGAGACCCCAAGCAGGTTCCCGCAAACACGGTCATGGATGTGAACCGTTACGAGCACGACGTCGCTGCGCTCGCGCCCGGCCAGCAGTTGTCTCTCCTCAACCTCAGCGCCATCGACCGCAAATTCGGCGACGGCTTTTTACAGACCTGGACCGTCGGCCTCGAGCGGCAATTCGGTGGCCTCACAGCCGACGCAACCTACATCGGCACCGCCGCATTCCGCCTCCCTCGTATCGCGTTCCCCAACGCCTATCCCGGCGCGGATCCCGGCTTTGCGCCCTACACAAACTTCGACAGCAACGGAGCAGTGACCGGAGGCTTCGGCTTCGAATCCGTAATCTCCAACACCTCGCACTCTTCCTATAACGCTCTTCAAACCTCGCTCTCAGGAACCGTCGTGCATGGCGGACCCAGCATTCAGGCCGGATACACCTTTGCAAAATCCCTCGACGATTCGAGCGGTGTTCAAGGAGGAACCGGCAGCACGGGAGCCGTCACTCTATCCGCTCCGCAAAATCCCTTCAACGTCCGCGCCGAAAAAGGGCCGTCCGATTTCGATGTAACGCACGCCTTCACCCTCAGCGCCGCGCAGGATCTGCAACTGCAGAAAGTATCCTTCCTCCGCCCCATCCGCAAGTCCGTCACCGCAGGTTGGGAACTCCTGAGCATCTCCACCATCACCACCGGCTCCCCCTTCACGGTCTATTCCGGAATTCAGCAAACAGGTGCAGGCACCTACGGCACAGACCGTCCAGACCAGGTTGCAACACCGCAACTATCCACCGCGAAAAGCTCCACCCGGCGTCGCGAAGACTACTTTGGCCGAGGCACCAACAACAGTTCCTTCTTCTCCATCCCCATCGAAATTCCCGGCGGCACCGGCCCCAATTCAGGCCGCTTCGGCACCCTCGGCCGCAACACCTTCTTCGGCCCCGCCTACTACGACTTCGACTACGCCCTCATCAAGAGCACGCCCTTCGGCCACCGCCCCTCCGGCGTCGAGCGAGGAGACATTCAATTCCGCGCAGAGTTCTTCAACATCTTCAACGTCGTCAACATGGGCCTTCCCGCCAACACCATCAAGGGTTCAGGCTTCGGCATGATCAGCAAGACCGCCGGCACCTCGCGCCAAATTCAATTCTCCGTAAAGCTGGTCTACTAGCGAACCATTCCGCGGTCCGCCGAAGCCACAGCCTCATTGATTGAGGCTGTGGCTTCTCCGTTGTCGAGGAATTTTCTTCGATCAGCTTGAACCGGTTGCGCTCATCTTCTTCCCTCGTGCCTTCCATCCGCAGCGCCGCAATCAGACGATAGAGTGCCGTTTGATCCTTCGGGTCGATCTCCAAAGCTTTGCGGCATTGTTCCGCCGCCGCCTCATTCTCTCCCACCGCCAGTTCGAGCTTCGCCAGCACATCACGAGCGGATCCCAGCGAAGGACGCAGCGCGACCGCCTTTTTTGCAGCCTCCATCGCTTCCCGAAACTCCGCGCTGCCAGGCTCAGGGCCGCGCTGTGTCAAAAGATCCGCAAGCGAATCCAGCAGGTACGCGTCATCCGGTTTCCTGGACAACTCCTTCCTCAGCGTCGCCAGAGCTTTGTCAGGATCCTTCTCCTGCAGTGCGATCAGCCCCTGCGCCGCGGAGGCAATCGATCGCCCCGGATCCAGAGCATCCGCCTTTTCAAAGTCTGTCTGCGCCTGGTCGAACTGGGCAAGCTGCACATAGAGGATTCCCCGCGTGGGATACAACAAGGCGGCCTTCGGTTCCATCTTGAGTCCGGCATTAATCATATCGATCCCAACTCGATACGACTGATGGTCAAACGAAACGTTGGCGAAGTCGACATACAGATTAGAACCCGAAAGGATTTGTTTGCCCACCAAAGGCCACGCTGGCTGGCTGGCCTGTCAATGGATTGTAGGTTCCCGATTCCGATACAGGATTGTCTTGCACCAACGCCAGAAGGTTATTGAATACAAAACTGGGCCGGGCATAGTTCGGCGTAAAGTCGCCGTGCTCAATCCCCTCGGCTCCATCGTAGCCAAACTTGATCGTGTGCTTACCATGGGCCGCAGTCAGCACTGAGCGCCAGTTGTACATGGGGCCACGATATTCTCCAGGCCCAAATCCTCCCCCCACCGAGAATCCTTCCGACACATCGCTAACGCTTATGTTTGGCACCTTCAGGTCAGTCGCGTTCTGTCCGTTCGCCCCACCCACACTGGCAAAAGCAAAGGACGACTCCCACAATAGTTTCGAGCTGAACGTATGCGTGTAGTCGACCTGCCCATAGCGATTCGCCATAAGATTCTCTGCCTGCAAATTCGCCCTCGGAGAGAGCTGCTGCTGGCTGAAGCTATCGTTGTAGTAGCTCAGGCAGAGCCGGTCCTTTGGGGTGAAGTATTCGTCCACGCGGAAGTTGTATTGCAGAGCGTTGTACAAGGGACTCGCTGCAAAGTTTCCTTCGTCAATCACGCTCAGGTTGCAAGGGATGTCTGTTGACGATTCCGGACCGCAATTGGCCGAGCCGAATGCGGTCTGCGCAGAAACCACCGTGCCGTTGGGAACCAGGAAGCTCGGCGTCCATGTGCTAAGAACCTGCGTGCCGACTGAATTCGGAAAATTGGATTTCGCGAACGCTACAAATGCCGGATCTTCATACGTCCGTTCGCGCTGATCTGCGGTGTCTGTGTGCCGAAATTATCCGCAAAATCACCCGGAGATTCTCCCGCGCCGCGAGTGCCCGTTCCCACAACGCCAGGCGCAACGGCGAGAACATCCCATAGATTGCGATTGGCCGCGGGAAGATTGCGGACGGTTTGAGAACTGAGTGTAGTCTCCAGCCGGCTGTCGTCTATATCGATCGCCCCTGCTTCATCCAAATGCGTCACCGCAGAAGTTTCCGCTTGGCTGCAAGGTCACGCCAGGCGCGCCCTCGAAATCGGGATTCCGCACCAGCCTTCAAAACTCCCGGGGCATGAGCCTGACCCACCACCATGACCTCTCCTGCCGAATGTAAGATATCGATCGAAACCCTCCCCCCGCCTCGATCCGGGGTCAACTCCATCCTTCCCGCCACCGTGGTCAACGACAAACACACGCCGCGGCACGATCTTGTCTCGACTTTTTCCCGCCACCAAAATCATTCTGCAAAATCCAGATATGATCCACCGTTAGAGAAGTTGATTGAATCCTGAACGGAGTCCATCCATGAAAACCCAGTTGTCTCGCCGCAAGTTTATCGCTTCCGCGGCAGTCTCCATGATCCCGGCCGCGATGGCGCATGCGCAGCCAAGCGACGGAGGCCTGCTCTCGCTCCTCGCGCCCCAGCCCGCTGGCGCGCCCGCGACCCCATGGAATGAATCCGGAGTCATCGATCTCTCCCGTTCTCCCTTCGCCAAGCTGAAGACAGTTCCCGTAAAAGCAGTCGTCATTCAGGAAGGCTTCTGGTCGCAGCGCCGCAAGACCAACCTGGCTTCCAGCATTCCGACCATGCACGACGAATTGCTGGCCCACGGCCGCATGGATAACTTCCTCCGTCTCGAAACCAAATCCACCGAGCCGCAGAAGGGCCCGGTCTATTCTGATTCCGATATCTACAAATGGACCGAAGCCGTAGCCTTCGCTTTGCAGACCGAAGCTCACCCCGCTTTGCGGCAAACCTCCGACGCCATGATTCGCGAGATCGTCGGAATCCAGGAGCCCGGCGGCTACATGAATACCTACTTCGTAGGCGCCCGCAAGAGCCTCCGCATGCAGTACGACACCCAGACCACCGGCCACGAGTTGTACTGCATCGGCCACATGCTGCAGGCCGCCATCGCCTACTATCGAGCCACCGGAGACCGCACCCTGCTCGACTCCGGCATTCGCTTCGTCGATGATTTTCTGCTTCCGAACTACGGCCCCGCAGCGCAGCAAAAAGGCATCGTCGCCGGCCACCCCGAAATCGAGATGGCTCTCATCGAGCTCTACCGGACCACCGGCAAGCGCGCCTATCTCAACCTCGCCGGCTACATCCTTCACGGCGACAAAAGAATTCCGCTCAAGCCGCAACAGATCGTCTACATGTTTTGCGGCATTCCCTTCACCGATCGCACCAAGCTCGAGGGCCACGCCGTGCGAGCCATGTATGCCTGCTGCGGAGCCACCGACTACTATCTCGAGACCGGCGACCCCGCCTATTGGAAGACCCTCAACACGCTCTGGGACGATCTCACCGCCCATCAACTCTATGTCACCGGAGGCGTCGGAGCGCGCGAAAGTGGCGAAGCCTTCGGCGATGCCTACGAGCTTCCCAATGCCCGGGCCTACGGCGAAAGCTGTGCTGCCATCGGCAACATGATGTGGAACTCGCGCATGCTCGCTGCCTCGGGAGACGCAAAATTTACCGACGTCATCGAGCGTGCTCTCTACAACGGAATCAACTCCGGAATGTCTCTCGATGGCACCACCTACTGCTACCGCAATCCACTCGCCTTCGATCCCGCCGGAGACTCCAGCGATCGCCACTCTCCCGAAGGCCGCATCCGCAACCCCTGGTACGACACCACCTGTTGCCCACCCAACCTCGAGAGGACCTTCGCCTCTCTGCCCGGCTATTTCTACAGCACCACTTCCGATGGCCTCTACGTCCACCTCTACGACAACTCCGAGATGAACTGGCATCTCCCCGATGGCAACGCTCTGAACCTTCGTCAAAAAACCAACTACCCGTGGGAGGGTGAAGTCCAGATGACCGTCACTCCCGCAACCCCCGGCGAATTTACCGTGTTCGTTCGCATCCCCGGCTGGTCGGTTAAAAACGAAGTCAAGGTGAACGGAGAGCAGATCGCCGGAGCCCGCCCCGGAGAGTACCTCGCCATTCGTCGCCGTTGGTCAGCCAACGACATCATCCAACTCAGCTTCGATATGACAACCCATTTGCTCAAAGCAAATCCTGCTGTCAATGACGATCGAGGAAGGGTTGCATTTCAGCGCGGCCCCATTGTCTTCTGCATGGAGCATCTCGATCAGAGCCATCCGGAGCCGGACATCGACCTCGCCAGCTACACCGTCACGTTGGACGCGACCACCACGGCCCGCTTCGAGCCCCAACTCCTGGACGGCATCATGGTCCTCAGTCATCCCGGCTCCATCAAGCGCTCTCCAGCCGGTCTGGGTCTCTATTATTCTGCGGACGAAACGGTGAAATACCACCAGACCCCCACGACGCTGAAGCTCATTCCCTACTACGCCTGGTCCAACCGCGACCTCGCCTCGATGCAGGTATGGATACCGTATGACCAGCCCCGGAAATCGGCCGCGAGTTAGAGCATCTTTCCAGTGAGTACCGAGCGAAGGTGCCGTCTCGACCACAGCCAAACGGCGTTATCGTTTGGCGTAGTGGAGAGGGGGGTCCCCGGCGAGCGCGCCCTCTACTCGCTGGGGTGCAGGGACCTGCAGTTTGCAGGCGCTGGCACTGCATACGTATCGGACATTTGCTCGAGTGTGGTGAGTCATGAATTCGCTCAACAAACGAATCGTCATCCTGAGCGGAGTTTGACGCGGCTTCTTGCGTCAAACGCAGTCGAAGGACCCCGAGGACGCCCGCACTGCCTCAACTCTCCGGACCTTTCTAACCGAGAATTCTTCATCGAGCTCCGAACTCACCTCACGAATCTCGCAGTTCTTCAACTCGCAGTATCAAGTCGCCTGGACGCGATCGTTGCTCAGCGAGGCATGCGCAGTTCCACGCCTCGACGCACAAATTAGATTGAGCTGTCAGCAACCACCGACCTGTCTCCGAACTCACGCTTCGAACCCGCCCTCCAGCATCCGTCAATCCAGCAACGCCCCAAATCCTGTCAAGCCCCCCAACCTCTCAATTTCCACGTAACCCGCTGAGAACAAACCAAATAATAATCTCAAAAACTTGGCATAGTACCCCCACCCCGCTCGCTATAATAGAGATAGGCCCAAAGTTACAGGTGTTCCCATGCCCCGAACGTAGCCAGCGAGCAACTTTTTCCCGCTCGATTCCACCTGTTCGCCGGGCAAAACCAGTAACCCCAATGCTTGCCACATTTTACCCCTAAAATCCATGGAATCAGGATTTTACAGAAAAACCTGTCTGCAACTCATTGATTCCACAGATCACCCCAAAACAGGGGGGTGGGGGTACCCCCTACGCCTCCACCGGCGAATGTGCTGCCAACTCGCCCGCCCAGATCTGGAAGGTAATCTTCGGATGCTCGGCCCCCTTGTGCAGCGCATACACCTGCTCCCGTATCGCCTGGTCGGCCGCGGTCATCCGCTCACGGCTGCGCAGAAAGTCCAGCCAGCTCTCCATGATGAACGTCTCATTCAGATGTTCCGGGTCCGCCGCATCCCGATAGATGCCCCACCGCACCGCTCCCCCGCGCAACCGCACGCCCTCCAGCCCGCGCACCGCATGGGTAAACGCTGCATAGTCCTCCGCCGCCACGCGGTAGTCCACCGAGATCCGCACCGGCCCCTCATCCGGATCGGCCGTCGCCGCAAACCCCGGCAGCGGCCCCTTCCACCGGTAAGGCGTCAGGTCCGGCAGCATGCCCTTCAGGATATGAATCCGCTGCATGAACGGCAGGCTCGCCGCCAGCCCGATCGCAGCACAGATCAGCGAAACTCGCGTTGATGTCCGGTCAGCAATCGCTCCCCACAGCACACTGCCCAGCGCCAGCCCGCCCTGGAACGCCATCAGGTACACCCCCAGCGCCCGCGCATACACCCACGCTGGCACCGACATCTGCACCGACACATTCAGCGTCGACATCGTCGTCGTCCACGCAAACCCTGCGCCCAGCAGCGCCACAATCGCCACCGCCGGAATCGGAACCAGCGCCAGCAACAGCATCGTCGCAACGTAGTACACGCCCGTCCCCAGCAGCAGCGTATCCGCATCCACGCGCTGCCGAATCCGTGCCAGCTGCGTCGCTCCCACCACTGCTCCCACTCCCAGGCAGCCGTTCAGTATGCCGTACCCCATCGCTCCCTGGTGCAGGTCTCGCTTCGCCACCAGCGCCAGCAACGCCCAAACAGCACTCACAAAAAACGTGAAGATAAACGACCGAATCAAAGGTCCCTGCAAATCAGGAGCGTACCGCAGATACCGCAGCCCCGACCGCACCGATCCCGCAATCCGTTCCGCCGGCAAAGCGCTCTTGTAGATCGGAGTTCGCTTCCACTTCCACAGAATCCAGATCACACCCGCGAACGATGCCGAGTTCAGCGCAAACACCCAACCCGCTCCGCGATGCGGCACCGCATACGCCGCAATCATCAGCCCGCCCAGCGCTGGTCCAAGCGCGCGAGCAATGTTATTGCTCGCCGCATTCAGAGTCACCGCATTCGGTATCTCCTCGCGCGGCACCAACTCCGGAACAATCGCCTGCCAAGCAGGATTGTTCATCGCCGACCCAATGTTCAGCAGGAACGTAAACAGCAGCAGCGTCACCGGAGTAATCACACCGACGAACGTCAGCACCGCCAGCACCGCAACACTCGCCAGCATCCAGCACTGCCAGAAGATCAGCAGCCGACGTCGCTCGTAGATGTCCGCCGTCGCTCCCGCCAGCAGCCCCAGGAACAGCACCGGCAAACTCGCCGCAGTCTGCATCAACGCAATCAGCAGCGGCGATGTCGTCAGCAGCGTCATCAGCCACGTGCCCGCAGTATCCTGCATCCACGTGCCCAGGCTCGACACCGTCGACGCCACCCATCGGTCGCGGAACAGCGGTATCTTCAGCGGCCCAAACGCGTTCGCGCCGCCAGGC
>Ga0208849_1002236_pt1 | contig 11039 bp, 9 predicted proteins | sample NGESurdeep072012_10_FD_184470 | JGI IMG/M metagenome (GOLD analysis project Ga0208849, IMG submission 184470) | Arctic peat soil microbial communities from Barrow, Alaska - NGEE Surface sample 53-3 deep-072012 (SPAdes) | ecosystem: Environmental > Terrestrial > Soil > Wetlands > Peat ...
GGCCGACGTCGTGTGCTGTGTCGCCGGCCACAGCGGCGAATCCCCACCCCGCGAACGCGAGGAGCAGCGGCGGGTTCGGGAACTGCGCGATGGGAAAGCTGCGCGGCCATCCCACCTGGCCGCGCCGCCAAAGCTTGGCGATGGTCACCGCGCTGATCCTCGCAGGACGTAGGCCAGTTGGGCGGCAGGCTCCGCGATAGGAAAGTGTCCGACCGGCCGGCTCGAACCGCCGACACGCCCCCATTCCGGCTCAAGGCGAGCGCGCTGGCGGTTGAACTCGACACTTGCGCAACGGACGACTTCGGGGCGTACCAGCCGAGGATCGGCACACGCTCGCTCGTGCCAGACGATACGGAAGCATTCGCCTCTCCGCGCCTCAAACCTGGTCCTCGTCCGCAGCAGGGGCGTGGGCGACGTTCGCCGCCGCGCTCGGATCGACGCGAGAGCAAGTGTCTGGCCTAATGGCACCCGGTTGCCGAGACACGCGCGTTGGAGCTGTCTTCAACCAATGAGCCGACAGCAGGGTGGCTGTCTTGGCCAGGTAATCAGGGCAGCGAAGCTGAGCGGCAGGGAAGCCTTCGGCGCGCAGTCAAGGAATCCAAGCGTTCGGTCGATACCTGACTGGTGGAACAAGCTCTCACGAGTAGGCGCTTTCTCGGGGCAGTAGGCGTTGTCGTGCTCGTGACCGCCGTGGTCGGAGCCTGGATCGGACTACACGTCGGCGGTAGCAAGGTGACGCTCTGGGTCGATGACGTCACCACTCCGCTGGCGGCGTTGATCGCGTGTGTGTTGTGCCTGCGCGCCCGCGCTCGGCACAGTGGGCGGATGCGTCTGTTCTGGTCGCTGCTCGGCTGTGCCACCGCGTCGTGGACGTTGGCCGAGGTCATCTGGGGCTACTACGCGCTGATCCTCGATATGGAAGTGCCCACTCCATCCTGGGCGGATCTCGGGTATCTCTCGGCGATCCCGCTCACGGTCGCGGCGCTGGTCGTACACCCGGCTAGCAGAGGCAGCGGGACACGCAAGGCGCGCTCGGTGTTCGACGGGCTGGTGATCGCCACCGCGCTGTTGTTCCTCAGCTGGACGCTCGTCCTCGGCCCGCTGTGGCGCAGCGCCAACCTCAGCACATGGGCCGGGATCGTGACGTTGGCCTACCCGTTCGGCGACGTCGTGATCGTCTTCTTCATCGTGCTCGCGATCCGCGGGATGACCGGCGGCAACCGTCTGTCGCTGTGGTGCCTCTTGGCTGCCCTGCTGGCGATGGCGCTCTCGGATAGCACCTTCACCTACCTCACCGACGTGACCACCTACACGAGCCCGGGCCTGATCGATATCGGTTGGGTCGCGGCCTATCTCGGGATCGCGCTCGCCGCGTTCAGCTCGCGGGCGGATGGCGCCGTGGTGCCGAAGGTCGAGCGCTCCAGGCCATCGCTCGCGTCGCTCATATCTCCGCTGTTGCCGGTGCTGCTCGCGCTGACCGTGGCTGCCGTGGAGATCAGGCTCGGCCAGCATCTCGACCGTGCGGCCTGGCTGATGGCGTTCGGGCTGATCGCATTGGTGCTTGCGCGTCAGGGGCTGATGGTGCTCGAGCTGCTCGCGCCCAGCCGCGACGCGAACGCCGGTCTGATGCAGCGGCTCACGCATGCGGCCCTGGGTGGAGCTGGGGGCGGGGATGGACCGGGCTCGGGCTATGAGCCCCTTTGATCTGAGCGCAGGACCGTCCAGCCGCGTGGGGTTCACGCCCGTGAGCGGCGCACCGGACGTCAGATGGATTCGTCCTGACAAGCCGGCCTACCTGCCACCGCCGGCGTCCAAGGCGGCGGTCCAAGAGCGCAGCGAACGGGCGAACGCCCTGATCGTGATCGTGCTGACACTCGCCTGCACCGCCCTAGCCATCTTCGATCTATTCCTGCTAGCGGCGGGCTCCTGAGCCGAGCTCACGACCTGGACATCGCTACGAGACTTTCTTTCATGTCCGGCATCCTGCCCCCGCGACGTATGCTCATTCGTTCTGCATGGTCCGTGCGCTCGTCACCGGAGCTTCTGGTTATATAGGCAGCCGTCTGGTACGCGAGCTTCACACGGCGAGCCCGTCGGGTGCGTAGTGCGCGACCCGAGCCGGGTCAACTTCGCAAATCGATGGGCGCGGCGGGTTTCGAACCTGCGACCTCTCGCGTGTGAAGCGAGCGCTCTCCCACTGAGCTACGCGCCCTTGATGCCTGAGTCTATTGAGCCTCGGCGCTCGGTGGCGATCCGTGTGTTCATTGGCGACGGGCGGCGTCAGCGGGTTATGGCCGGCCGTCTAGTGTCCTGAGTCATAAATTCGGTCAGTGTTTGCCGGATGGATGGGCGTGATCTGACGGTCGACGGTGGCGGTGAGTGTGCCGGCAGCACATGGCCGACGCCGGCGGGCGTCAGGCACGTTCAGGCGCCGGGAAACGCCAGCGAATTTATGACTCATGACACTAGGATCCGAGTCGCACTCCCGCATGGGGGTGCAGCCTCTCGGTTGCGGGGGAGTAGGCGCGTGCGAGCGCGTCGACTTCCGCCTGGGTGAGCGTGGCGCCGAAGGCCGGACCGCCGCCGAGCTTGCGGTAGCCATTGAGCAGGCTCTTGCCGATCAGCGATCCGTCGAAGTGGCCGTCGTAGATCGCGTCGATGTACAGGGCCACGTTTTCGCGCGCGAACGTGGCCGTCGCCGGGGGGCCGGCGGTGATCTGGTCGATCGCCGCCCCGGTCATCGTCCAGCCGCGCTCGGTCAGCGCGGTGAAGGGGCGGAACAGGCCGGCGATGCCGGCGGCCGGCCCGGTGAGCTCGCGCGCCTGTGTCGCGCTCATCAGCGGCGGTAGGACGATCGCGTGCGCCGCCCCGGTGGCCGCCGCGACCTGCGCGCGCGTCGTCGGGGGGATGCTCGCCGGCAGGCCGTTGGCGACGAGCGGCCAGGCGATCCTCGCGCTGGTCATCTCGCGCTGGACGGAGCTCTCGGCCTGGCGCAGGCTGCGGCTGAGGGAGACGAGGTCTTCGCGCTGGAGCCTTTCCGCCGCCGGGCTCTTGACGCTGCCCGTGGCGCCGCAGCCGGCGAGCGCGACGGCCGCGCCCACGACGCCGCTCAGGGTGAGCAGCAGCGCCGCGACGCGGAGCGCTTGCACGCGAGCGTTCTAAGCCGCGAGCAGGTCGACGACGAACACCAGAGCGGCGTTCGGCGGGATCGTCGGCGGTGAGCCTTTGGCTCCGTAGGCGAGTTCGGCCGGGATGATCAGCTCGCGCCGTCCGCCCACCTTCATGCCCGCCACGCCCTGGTCCCAGCCGGGGATGACCTGGCCCTTGCCGAGCACGAAGGGGAAGGTTTCGTTGCGTTTCCACGAGGCGTCGAAGACTTTTCCGCCCTTGTACAGGACGCCCACATAGTTGACCGTCACAGACTGGCCCGCCTTCGCTTCGGGGCCGGTGCCCGTGATGATTTCCTTGGTCACCAGCTTGGTCGGCGCGGGACCCGTGGGCGGTGTCACCGTCGGCTCTTTCGACAATGGTCCGCTCGCGGGCGTTTTTATAGTCGCCGCCGCGGGGGTCGTCGCAGCGGCGGGCGTGCTCGATGTGGCCGTCGCGAGAGCCGAGTCGGAGCTGTTCTCGTTGCCGGGGGAGATCGTGCCGGTCGAGCCGCTGGAGCCGCAGCCGGCGATCAGGATCGCTGCGCCGAGCGCGGCGAGGGTCGCGCCGGGGCGAGTGGGGATGCTGCTTTTAAAGTTGGTCACGGTCGCGGAGCCTAACGAAAGCGGGGCTCTCGCGCTAGGGCGAACCGACGCTCTGCCCACGCGCTCGCGCGGTCTCGCGCCCACGCGCCGCGAACCGGCGCTTGCCCCGACGCGCCGCGAAACCGCCGTTTGCCTCTACGCGCCACAAACTCTTGCCCCGCGCTAGGATCGGAGGCGGACCGTGCTAGGCGGGGATGTAGCGGCGCCCTGTATCCGCAATCCGCTCTAGCGGGGCTGAACTCCCTTCCGAGGGGTGCCGCCCCGGTCGCTCCGCTGTTCGGGGCGTCGATGGTTCGGGTCTCGCGCGGTGTCGGCTTGTGAATCAGGTCAGGTCCGGAAGGAAGCAGCCTTAAGCGATCCCCGGCAGGCGCAGCGAGAACACCCGGACCGGAGTCGCGGGCAGCGGTCGGTGGCCGGTGGCGAGGATCTCGACGCGGGGTGCACGGTCCACTACTTTGCGGCGCGCGAAGACGGTCCACTACGAAGACGGTCCACTACGAAGACGGTCCCCTACGAAGACGGTCCACTACCTGCAGTGCGCGAAGATGAACCACGAGCGGTTGGCGTGCGTCTCGGTGAATCCCGGGGGCACGTTCACGGGCAGGTGCGGGTCGTGGGGGTCGAGCACGTAGTCTTCTTCGACCGCTTTGCTCGCCGGGTCGACGTAGGCGCCGGAGGTGATCTCCTTGGCTTCGGCGCTCACAATCTCGCGCGGGCTCGTTTCCAGATACAGCGCCAGCAGCGGGATCGGTGCGTGATTGGGCACGCCGACCGGCTCGCACCGTCGCGTGATCGCGTGGTCGGAGACGAGCGCGAGGAGGTCGTTCTGGATGGATTCCTGGCGCGCCAGTTTGTCCAGTTCACGGTGGGCCGAGTGGTACTGGGAGGGGATCGACGCGAGCAGCGCCACGAGCACGAGCGCGCCACCGGCCATCCACCAGCGCCGCCGCGGGTCTCCCTGGGCAAGGCGCGTCCAGCCGCAGACGCCCGCGCCGCAGAACACGCAGAGGATCGCCGCGGCGAGGAACGCATAGCGCGTGTCGATCGGCAAACCCGCCGTGGCGAAGGCCGCGAACACCACCACCGCGAGGACGCCGACGGCCGCGCCGACGATCGGAGATCCCCAAGATCCCCGATCGTCCAGCACCCGCCGGGGCAGCCACCACAACGACAGGACTCCCCCGAGCGCGGCGCCGGCGAGCACCGGTGGGCGCAGGATCTCGCCGATCCGCCGCGGGATGTACTGCGGCACGTTCCCGATCCCGGTCACGCGATCGAGCGTCGTGGCGGTGTGGCGCGTGTTCGTGAGCGACCAGAACGGGTGTCCGGTCACGAGCCAGTCGCTCACCACCCAGACCAGCGGCGCCGCGACGGCGAGCAGCGTCAGGCTGACGATCTGACGACGCGTGAGTTGGTGTGCCGGCGCGGCGGCCTGGCGCGGCCGTGGCGATGCGTCGACCTCGGGCTGGGACGATACGTCGACTTCGGGCCGTAAGGATGCGTCGACCTGGGGGTGGGACGACGTCTGGGGGGGTCGATCGGTTTGAGGCGATGCGTCGAACGCGACCTCGGGCTGGGAGGGTGTACCCGTGACGATTGAGGTTCCGGAGCGCGCGCGCGTACGCGCGCGCGCCCACACACGCGCGGTTCGCGGTGTCCAGTTGACGATGTAGACCCAGTAGAGCCCCGAGAACACCCAGGCCTCGGGGCGGAGCAGCCCGGCGAGCGCCAGGAGCACGAGCACCGGCGCGCCCGCTGGTCGCTCGGGGATTCCGTCAATCCCCGATCGGTGCCGGCGGGACTCGACCAGCAGCGCGGAGAGCACGAGCAGCAGGTAGGGAATGTCGATGTAGGCGCGCACGCCGTAGGAGAGGAGAGGCACGCGCGTGAGCAGGAGCAGCGCCGCGAGCGCCCCCGCCGCGCGGCCAAACCAGAGCGAGCCGAGCCGGTAGACAACCCAGCCGCAGGCGGAGAGCGCGAGGAAGCCGAGCGCGACCGTGACGTGTTCGATCGCGTGCGGGCCGAGCGGTGCGAGGACCAGCCCGAGGACCTCCACGAGGGGATGGGGCGTGGGCGCGATCGGGATCGCGTACTGGGGGACTTCCCCGCGCGCGAGCTGGCCGCCCCAGGTGAGCGCGTAGAGGGTGTCGTAGTTGGCGAAGCCGACGCCGGCGATCAGCCAGAGCACGAGCGCCCCGGCGGCGATCCACAGCGGGGCCGCGAGGCGCGCGGCGATCGGTCGAACCCCCTCGGGGAGGTGTGCGGCAAGACGTTGCAAGGCGTCGGGGGGACGCTCGGCGGTGGTGTTCATCGCCGCGGACGCTATCCGCTCGGGCGGGGCGCGGCCGTGGGTAGACTCAACAGACGGTGCCGATCGACCAGCCAGAGGAGCAGGCTCAGTCTCGAGCGGGGCAAGCCCAGCCCTCGGAGGGGCAAGCCCAGTCTCGAGCGGGGCAAGCCCGGTCCTCAGAGGAGCAAGCCCAGTCTCTGTATCGCCGACACCGGCCCCGGACTTTCGAGGACGTGGTCGGGCAGGAGCCGGTGGTGCGCACGCTGCGCAACGCGGTGGCGCGCGGGAAGGTGCACCACGCTTACCTGTTCGTGGGCTCGAGGGGAACGGGCAAGACCTCGATGGCGAAGATTCTCGCGGCGTGCCTCAACTGTGAGCGCGGACCGACGATTGAGCCATGCGGGGAGTGCGAATCGTGCATCTCGATCGCGCGCGCGAGTTCACTCGACGTGATCGAGATGGACGCGGCGTCGAACAACTCGGTCGACGACATCCGCGAGCTGCGCGAGAGCGTCGCCTACTCGCCGGTGTCGGGGCGCAGCAAGGTGTACATCCTGGACGAGGCCCACATGCTCTCGACGGCGGCCTGGAACGCGTTTCTGAAGACCTTGGAGGAGCCGCCGCCGAACACGGTGTTCGTGCTGGCGACGACGGAGGCGCAGAAGGTGCCGGCGACGGTCGTGGACCGCTGTCACCGCTTTGACTTTCACCGTCCGACGGTCGAGCAGATCGCGAGCGTCGTGCGCCGCGCCGCGCAGGCCGAGTCGATCGAGATCCCGCCGGAGGCGGTCGCCGCGGTCGCGCGTTCCGCGACGGGCAGCTTCCGCGACGCGCTCGGGACGCTCGAGCAGCTGCTCACCTACAGCGGCAAGGAGATCGCGCTCGAGGACGTGCTGGCGGTGCTCGGCGTGGCTGACTCGGGCCTGCTGGAAGAGCTCCTCGACGCCGTCGACGCGGGCGATGCGCGCCGGGCGCTGCTCGCGCTGGAGCGCTGCGTGGAGAGCGGTCGCGACGCGGGCTCGTTCGCCTCGGACCTGGAGGTGCATGCGCGCGAGCTGCTGGTCGTGCAGACCCTCGGCGAGCTGCCCGCCGAACTGGCGCTGACCGAGGAGGCCGACGCGCGTCTGCGGGCGCAGGCCGAGCGCGTGGACCGCGCGGTGGTCGTGCGTCTGCTGGAGCTGCTCGGAGAGGCGATGGAGGGCGCGCGCGCGGGCGCCGACCCGCGCACCCGGCTGGAGCTCGCGCTGGTAAAGGCGGCCCGCCCCGCCCTCGACGCCTCGACCTCGGCCCTGCTCGCCCGAATCGAGCGGCTGGAGCGCGAGCGCGGGGCCGTCGCCGTCGCCGCGGATCGGGTGGTGCCCGCCGGTGAGCGGCACGGTCCCGTGGGCGAGACGCCATCCCCAGACTTGGTTGAGGGGGGAGGGCGAGCCCCCGCTGCGCCGGCCCCGGTGAGCGCGGGCCCGCAGCCGAGCGTGGGGGATGCCGACGCGCATTCGACACCCGCGCCGGCAATGCAGGAAGCGCCCGTCGTCACGCCGGTGGTGTCAGAGCTGAGCGGGACACCGAGCGCCGGCGCGCCGGAGACGGCCGGGGCAGCTGACGCCTCGACAACGGACATCGCGGCAACTGACATCGCGTATGAGTCCGCGGCGGTCACGGAGCTGCCGCATGAGGCGGCCGTGGTGGAGATCGCGCCTGAGCCCGCGCCTGTGGACACCGGGCCCCGACCCGCGCCCGCGGATGTCGTGTCCGAGCCCGCGGCCGTACCTGAGTCCGCACCCGAAGCGATCGCCGCGACGGACCTCGAGTCACTGCGCGCGCTCTGGCCGGCGGTGGTGGACGTCGTTCGCGCCGGCAACGCCCTGATCGGTGCGCTGATCGCCGACGCGCGGCCGGCGGCGGTGGACGGGGAGGATCTGATGGTGGCGTTCGCCTCCTCGGCGGCTTTCTTGAAGAAGAAGGCCGAGCATCCCGACAACCGCGCGATCGTCACCGAGGCGCTGCGCCAGGTCACGGGCGGGCGTTGGCGCCTGTCCTATGAGCTGCTCGAGGTCGACGCGGACACATCGCCTGAGCAGAGGACCCCCACCGAGGAGGAGTGGGTGCGGCGCTTCATGGAGGAGTTCGACGCCGAGGAGCTCCTCAACGAGTCGCCGCCGGCCGGCGGCGTGGTCAAGGATGACGAGGTGTCCGTGAACAGCGAGCCGAAGGAGGCGTGATGGCAAAACAGCAGCGGATGCCGAACGTACAGCAGATGATGCAGCAGGTGCAGAAGATGCAGCAGGACATGGAGGCCGCCCAGGAGCAGCTCAAGCACGAGACGGTCGAGGCCGCCGCCGGCGGCGGCATGGTGACGGTGCGCGTCTCCGGCGACCTGCAGGTCAAGGCGGTCACGATCGACCCCGCGGCGGTTGACCCGGAGGACGTGGAGATGCTCGCCGACATGGTCCTTGCCGCCGTCAACGAGGCGCTGCGCGCGGCCCAGGAGCTGGCGGCCAACAAGCTCGGCGCCACCACCGGCGGCCTCGACCTCGGTGGATTGGGCCCCCTCCCGCCCGGGCTGGGTCTGCCGGGCCTGTAGTCGTGCGGGCGATCACATCCGAATCCTCGTGGCGGCGCCGCGCGTGGGGGCCGGCATCACAAGCCATTCTGCGCTGGACTGGCGGTATGGCCTCCCCTGAAAAGAGCCTCCCTTGAGCAGCTACGCCCCGCCCGTCCAGCGGCTCGTGACCGAGCTCTCGAAGCTCCCTGGGATCGGCAACCGCACCGCCCAGCGGCTCGCCTTTCACATCCTGCGCGCGTCCGGTGAGGATGCCGCCGCGCTGGCGGAGGCGATCCGCGAGGTGAAGGAGCGGATCGGGCTGTGCGAGGTGTGCTTCAACCTGACCGACGAGCCGCGCTGTCGCATCTGCCAGGACCAGCGCCGCGACCACGGGCTGATCTGTGTCGTCGAGGAGCCCTCGGATGTGATCCCGATGGAGCGCACGCATGAGTACTCAGGCGTCTACCACGTGCTCGGCGGCGCGCTCTCGCCGATCGACGGAATCGACCCCGAGGACCTGAAGATCGCCGAGCTCTTCGCGCGCGCGGTGCCCGGAGAGGCATCCCGCGGGGACGGATCTACGGCGGAGGGGCCAGGCGGGGGAGGACTCGGCGGCGCGGTGCCGGCGGTGCGCGAGGTGGTGCTCGCCACCAACCCGACCACGACCGGCGAAAGCACCGCGCTGCACATCGCCGAGGAGCTCCGCGCCCGCGCTCCGGCGCTGACGGTCACCCGCCTGGCCAGCGGCCTGCCGGTGGGCTCGGACCTCGAGTACGCCGACGAGGTCACCCTCGGCAAGGCCTTCGCCGGGCGCCGCGCTGTGTAATCCTCGCAGCGGCCAATGGCCTACTCACCCGTCGATCGAACGGGTGCGTTCAGGCGACCCGGATGACGGGCTTGACGATGCTCGAGGAAACCGTCGCCGAGGAGTTGCGTGATGGTGACGAGGTGATAGCCGCGGGACTTGAGGCCTTCGATGATTCCCGGCAGCGCCTGCACGGTCTGACCGTTCGTTTCGACGTTGTCGTGCATGACAACGATCGAGCCGGGCTGAACGTGTGAGAGCACGGCTTCACGGATCGCGCTGACCCCGGGATGCCTCCAGTCTTCGGCGTCGACGTCCCACTTCACGGTCGTCAGGCCGAGGACCTTGGCGCGCTGCACGAGTTCTGGCGTGATATTTCCATATGGGGGGCGGAACAGGCACGGATCGAAGTCGCTCGCACGTTCGATTTCCCGGTTGGCGAGTTCGAGCTGAAGCGAGGCGCCTTCGCCCTCCTCGGGGAGATCCCGGGGATGGTTGTAGGAGTGATTGCCGATCTCCATGCCGTGGTCCACCATTTCTCGCAGCAGCCTCGCCCCGCCGGGACTTTCCATCAACCCGGCCACGCGTTCGCCGATCATGAAGAAGGTGCCGGCGACGTGGTATCGCAGCAGCGTCTTGAACAGTCCTTCGGTGTATGGGCTCGGGCCGTCATCGAAGCTGAGCGCCACCATCCTCCCGCTCGCAGGTCCATGGCTGGCGAAAACGAGGTGGCGGGTGCAGCCCTGTGGGGGATGCGCTAGGCCGCGCTCCGTAACGGGTAGATTCGCCAGTTCTGCCCCAGCACCACAGCCGGCGATCGTAACCGCCAAAAGCCCGATCAGCCATCTGCCTGGAGCTCGCCGCCCTCGTCGCCTCATTCGCCCGGCATCCTAACGAGCGACTTCAGGGGCGCTGGAGCCGTGTCGATAACTTCCTCGGCATCGCCTCCGTCAAGCGCGGCCAGGCGCTGCTGCAGGGGACGCTCGTCGCGCAGGGCGCCTTCAGCGTCTATGACACGACTGCGCTGAAGCTCGTCGGCGGCTGGCCGAACCGGATCGGCGAGGACATCGTGCTGACCTGGCGGCCGCGCTTGCGAACACGCCGCCCGTATCCAAGATCTTGCGCACCACCTGGCCCGCGTCGGCGGCGCTACGCACAAAGCGATGAGCGTCTCTGACAGCGCCTATATCCTGGCGCCATGAGCAACATCGTCGTAATGAAGTTCGGCGGCACCTCGGTCGCCGATGCCGAGCGCATCCAGCGCGCCGCGCGCCGCATCGTCGACAAGCGCGAGGCGGGCTTTCGCGTGGTCGCGGTGCTCTCCGCGCGCGGCTCGACGACCGACGAGCTGATCGCGATGGCCCAGGCGCTCTCGCCCGACCCGGACCCGCGCGAGATGGACATGCTGCTCTCCTCCGGCGAGCGCATCTCCTGCGCGCTCTGCGCGATCGCGATCAACGACCTCGGCCACCGCGCGATCTCACTGACCGGCTCCCAGGCGGGGATCGTGACCGATGACTCGCATACGAAGGCGCGCATCATCGACGTCCGCGCGGACCGCGTTCGCGCGGCGCTGGAGGAGGACTCGATCGTGCTCGTCGCCGGCTTTCAGGGCGTCTCGACGACCGCCAACAACGTCACGACGCTCGG
>Ga0208849_1002237_pt1 | contig 11032 bp, 11 predicted proteins | sample NGESurdeep072012_10_FD_184470 | JGI IMG/M metagenome (GOLD analysis project Ga0208849, IMG submission 184470) | Arctic peat soil microbial communities from Barrow, Alaska - NGEE Surface sample 53-3 deep-072012 (SPAdes) | ecosystem: Environmental > Terrestrial > Soil > Wetlands > Peat ...
CGCCGATCCGCCCGCGCCGGGCAGCCATCACGGCGAGCCGTTCCCGCGGCCCCTCCGTGAGGACGTGCACGTAACGGTAGTGAGGAAGCAGCTCCGGCCAGCGGCTCACGTCCTCGGCGAGTGCGTAGATCTCGTGAGCCGGAGCGGCGATGTCGATCGACGTCGAAGCATGCATCACGCGAGCAGCCGTGCGAGCAGCGCCGGCGAGAGTGCGCGGGCAGCGGGTGCGGCCCCCGCGATCGCCGCCAACACGGTTTCCGCGACCGCAGGATCTCGTCGCACGCTTCGAGCCGCGCGCGCCCGCATGAGCGGCGTGCGTATGACCAAATCGACTGCCGCGGCCAGAATGCGGCGCGGCAGAACGAGTTCGCGCCGGGCGCGCCCAAGCGCGCGGGCCACGTGGGACGCGCGTTGGCCAGCAAGCAATGCAAGTGCCGCGTCGGCGCCGGCGCTCGAACTTTCCAGCGCGATCGCGACGCCTTGGCCGACGAACGGATCGAGCATGCCGGCAGCGTCGCCGGTCAACATGACCCGTCCGGCAACGAGGCGCGCGGGTTCGTATCGCAGCGGTCCGACCGCGACGCGCTTTTCGAGACGCGAAGCCTCAAAGCGCAAGCGGCCGGCGGACAGCTCGTCGACGATCGCGTCGGCGGCCTCATCGCCGGCAACGGGGCGGGGCATCACCAGCATCGCGTTTGTTATCTCGTCACCGAGCGGATTGCGCGCGTAGTAGCCGCCGGCGCCGATGCACATCTCTAAGGTGTCGTCCGAGCGGCTACTCGCGCCACGTAAGTGACCGCCGACCGCCCAACGCCCGCCGCGACCTTGCGCGCCGGCAAGCCCGCAGCGCGCTGCCACGGTAGACCATGCGCCATCCGCACCGATCAAGACCCGAACGCGACTCGACTGATCGGCTCCATCGGCATCGCGGAAGGCGACGCGCAGCATTTCCCCTTCATCCACCGCGTGAAGAAATGCGCCGTGCACTTCGCGTGCGCCGCACGAGAGGGCTGCATCGCGAAGCGCGTTGTCGAGCGTCGCTCGCGACAGCGAAAGCGCTCCATCGCCCGGCAAGGTCAGGAGCACGGGGTCGGAGCCGAATGCGGCGAGCGAGACGCGACGCAACCGGTGAGCTCCGGAAAGCACGGCATCGGCGCAGCGCAGATCGCGTAACGCCGCGATCGCTCCGGGGCTCAGGTATTCGCCGCAGACTTTCGTGCGCGGAAAACGTGAGCGTTCGAGAAGCGCCACGTCGACGCCGACGCGCGCGAGGCGCAACGCGATGGACGACCCGGCCGGCCCTGCGCCGACGATCATCACGTCGGCGTTCATCGGCCACCCGACAGCGTCATCCGTGCGGCGAAATGCGTGCGCGCCGAGATGCGCGTCCAACGCGCTTCGAACGCAAGCGCGCGAGCCTCGCTTGGCGAGTACGCGCGCCGCACGGAAAGTGGACCGTCGTGCAGTGTGAATCGATTCCGGGTGAAAAGCGGAAACGCGGCCCTTGCCAGCAGCCAGCCCGCCACGCTTCGCCGCAGATCGTTGACGATCACGTCGCGTCCGACCCGCGCCATCTCGGCGAGCGCGCGGACCGCCTCCGGGGGATCGAAGTGATGCAGCGCAAGATTGCACGTGACGAGATCGAAGCTGCGGTCGGGAAAGGGAAGCGCGCCTGCATCGGCATGGACGAGTTCGATGTCGGTCCGTCCCCGCACGCGCTCGGCCGCGGCGGTGAGCGCCCGGGCCGAACGGTCGAGCGCGACGCATGTGGATGAGATGCCGCGCGCGCGAAGGTGATCGACGATGGCGACCGGCATATCGGCGCTGCCGGTGCCGATGTCGAGAATCGTGCGCGGGGACACGGCCAGCCGGTTGACTTCTATCACAGTTGCGCGCACGCCACCAAGCCATTTATTGATCATCGCGAGGTCGCGGAAGTTCTCGCTCCACTCGTTTGGCGAGCCCGCGCCCTCGTCGTCCATGAGTTCAGCTTGCGCTAAGCGTTGCATTGGAACGACTCGGTACGACGCAGGTCACTTCTCGACCCGCCCACTTCCGCTTTGGCTTTAAGTTGGGTATGATTGTCCTATTGAACGGGCGACATGCGCCTCGAAAGGTATCCGAAGCATTGTGAGCGCGAGCAGCACGAAAACTATGCCCAGAAAACACTCCGACGGAGCAGCCGTGCCGGCCGATGTCATCGCGATCGCAACCCGCGCCGCACGAGCCGTCAGCCGCGAGCATACCTCCGACGTCCAAAGCGTTGACGACGCGCTCGCGTTCGTCCTCACGCGCCCTATGGCCACACCCAGGGAAATGGGAGCGGCATTCGATCAATTCATCGCCGCCGCCGCGGATCTCGCGGGCTGCATGGTGCAAAGCCGCATCACGCCCGGCCTCAGCGGTGTGACGATATCTTGGGACAAGAGCACCGTGCCATCGCGCGATTGGCTTCGTAGACTCGAAGCAGAGATCGTCGCGTTTGGCGCGTGCAGCGGACTACAGGTCTGGTTCCGCCGCCACTGATCAGAGGTCAGGCGCCCGATTCACCACCCGCGGGCCCGTAGAACATCACCCACGTGCCGAAGTCATCGCTGAAGTCCTCGAACCGGTGATCGATTCCGGCCGGCACGAATAGCGCGTCGCCGGTCGCGAAACGATGCCGGACATCGCCGTTTTTGAACCAACCGCTGCCGCTCGCGATCACGTAGAGCTCATCTCGCGTGTGCGTCCGCTGCTCGTCCACGCCGTGAGGCGCATAGAATTCCAGCGAGAGCGTTCCATGCGTGAACACGTCGGCGGCAAGCGATCCGGGTGACGGACCTAACGCCGCCGCCGATTCGAGCGGAAAGTGATGTCGATCCGTCACTGCGTCGTCGCTAACCGATTTTCTCGCTCACCGACTTGGCCTGCATGAACAGCAAGAGATAGTCCGGGCCGCCTGCCTTGGAGTCGGTCCCCGACATGTTGAACCCGCCGAACGGATGCGCACCGACCATCGCGCCCGTGCACTTGCGATTCAAATACAGATTGCCGACGTGGAATTCGTCGCGCGCTCGGGCGAGCTTAGCGGCGTCGCTCGAGTAGACAGCGCCGGTGAGCCCGAACTCCGTGTTGTTGGCGATCTCGAGCGCGTGATCGAAGTCCTTCGCCTTGATCACTGCCAAAACGGGCCCGAATATCTCTTCCTGCGCCAGCTTTCCGTCGGGTGGGATGTCCGCGAATACGGTCGGTTCGGCGAACCATCCTTCGTTGCCAACTCGCCCGCCGCCCGACACGAGCCGTCCTTCGCGTTTGCCTTCTTCGACATACGATTGGATCTTTTTGAGCGAGCGCTCGTTGATGACGGGTCCCATGTAATTGCTTGGATCGGCGGCATCGCCGACGCTGATCTTCTTCACTCGTTCTGCGAGTTTGGCGATGAATTCGTCGTAGATGGGCGCTTCGACGATTGCGCGCGAGCACGCCGAGCACTTCTGTCCTTGGTATCCGTACGCGGCTTGCGCCACGCCTTCAACGGCGGCATCGAGATCGGCGTCGGCGGCGACGACGATCGAATCCTTGCCGCCCATCTCGGCCACCACACGTTTGATCCAGATCTGACCGGGTTGCGGTTGGGCCGCCAGTTGATTCACGCGCAGTCCGATTTCTTTCGAACCGGTGAAGGCGATGTAACGCACGCGGGGATTTTTAACCAATTCATCGCCGATGGCGCCGCCAGATCCGGTTATGAAGTTCAAGACGCCCGGTGGCAAGCCGACGCTCTCGAGCAGTTCGACGAACTTTGCAGCAACGACCGGCGAATCGCTTGAGGGCTTGAGAACGACGGTGTTGCCGGTGACGATCGACGCTGCGGTCATGCCCACCATGATGGCGAACGCGAAGTTCCACGGCGGGATGATCACACCGACGCCCAATGGTATGTAGTGCATCCCATTTTTTTCACCGGGGATCGGCGTGACCGGATGGGTACCGTCGAAGCGCAGCATCTCGCGCGCGTAATACTCGAGGAAGTCTATGCCTTCAGCGACATCTCCATCTGCCTCGATCCAACTTTTTCCAACCTCGAGCACGAGCCACGCGTCGAATTCGAACCGGCGCCGGCGCACTTCCGCGGCCGCCTTGAACAGCAGGTCGGCGCGGCGAGAAGCGGGGACGCGCGACCAGGTTTTGAACGCTGCCTCTGCGGCCGTGACCGCCGCTTGAGCCTGCTCGACTGTGGCGGCCTGCACGGTGCCGATCACTTCGGACGGCTTGGAGGGGTTGTTCGACGCGGTCTGTTTCGGCGACGTCACGCGTTTGCCGCCGATGACCAGGTCGTATGTCGTGCCGAAACTGGCGCGGACGGATTTGAGCGCGTCCAGCATCGCCGACTTGGACTTCTCATCGCGAAACGTGATGATCGGCTCGTTGGCGAACGGGGCGATCGTGTCGAGAACGGTTGCCATATCTTCTTCCTTATCTCTGGTGGGATGTGGAGTTTGGCGCGGTCGCGGCCCGGCCCCTGTGAGCTATCTGTAGGGCCGACTTTTATGGTCGGCCGGCGAGCTTCAGCTCGCCAACTCAACTCCTCACACCGCCGCGACAACACCTTGAGAATCCGTGCCGGCCGCGAGACGCTTGCCGGATTTTCTGGCGGCGGCATACGCGCGCATCGCCCGGCCGAATCGTGCCATCGCCTCTGCAGCGAGTTCTTCGGGCAGCGTGCCGTACGAGAGCCGCAACGCGTTGTTGGCGGGCGTCGTCGGGAAAAACGCCGCGCCGGGTAGGAACAGCACACCTTCGCGCGCTGCGTATCCGAATAAATCGACCGATGACCAGCCGCGCGGCAATTCGACCCAGACGTTGACGCCGCCGGACGGCGTGCTCAGGCGCGTGCCGTCGGGCACGACCCGGCGCAGCTCTTTCATCAGCGCGTCACGCCGGCGGCCGTAGAGAAAACGCGCTGCCCGCAAGTGACGGTTAGCCGCTTTGGATTCCAGGAAGCGCACCAACGCGCGCTGCGCAACCGTCGTCGTGAATGTGTCCGCGCGCAACTTCGCCGCATACAACGCTCGCATCGCTGCGCCGCGAGCCGCGATGTAGCCGATGCGAAGGCTCGGAAACAGAAGTTTCGATAGGCTTTCTATGGTCACCACGGCGTCGTCGCGCGACGAAGCCAGCAGCGGAGGCGGCGCTTCGCCATCGTAGCAAAGGGGCCAGCACGTCTGATCCTCGACCACCGTGAGTTTCGCGGCGCGCACGGTCTCGAGGATGGGCCGATGTCGCGCCCGAGCCAGGAAACCGCCTGTAGGATTGTGCGCCGCGGTATTGAGATAAAGCAAACGCGGAGAGAACCGCCGCACGCCATCGCGAAGCGAGTCCGGCAGCACGCCGTCCGCATCGCGCGCGACGTTCACCCACGAGACCCTGCGCTGGTCGAACACTTCCAACGCTGAGAAATACGTCGGCGCTTCCGCGGCGGCGAAATCTCCTTGTTCAAGGAACGTCTCTGCAACGAGGCTGAGCGCCTGTTGCGCGCCGCTCACGATCAAGATGTCGTCGGGTCCGATGTCAGCGCCGCGCGCCCGCAAGCGTTCGGCGAAGAGTTCGCGCAAGCGCTCGTCGCCGCGATCGGCGCGATACTGATGGATCTCGGCGGGATCGTCGAGGAACGTGCGCGCATAGCAGCGTGCGAAATCGGGCAATGGATAGGTTTCCGGCGCGGTGTGGCCGTTCGAAAGCGCGATCGTGCCTGCGCGCACCGACCAGCGCGACAAATGCATCGCGGCGACGCGCCGGTTTTGTGCGCCGTCCGGCGAGATGACGGAATCGATGTCATTGATCGACGACCGGGTGTCGTGAGCCACGCCGCCCTGTCCATTCAAGCGGCCCGATCCGATTGCGGCGGCGCCGTCGTACGTCGCGAAGGTGCCGCGGCCCGTCCGGGAAACTACCAAGCCCTCGGAGGCGAGCGCTTCATACGCCTGGCTTGCGGTCACGAGCGCCACTTCGTGCGTGCGCGCGAGTTCGCGAAGCGAAGGCAGCCTCGCACCTATGGTCACGACGCCATTGCGGATCTGCAGGGCGATGCCCTCAGCCAATTGCTGATATAACGGCCTTCGGTCGCGGGCGTTCAGCACCACGATCTGCAAGACGCCGCTCGCGGTGTTCTTATTGACTCTATTCACTAGTATAACAATAAGGCCAATGAATACGAATAGTCAAGACAGCGATGCGGCAAAACCCATCATCGCGGCGGTAACGTCGCCGGGCGAGATCGAGATCGGCGTCCGCTTCCGGCACACGATGAAGGTGGAGCTTGGAATGTCCGTCGCCGGGCTCCGCCCCGACTGGGCGGAACGCGAAACCGCATATTTCGCCCGGCGGACGTCGGAGGGCTGCGCGCAGTGGCACCTTGCGCGAGTCGGCGAGGAATTCGTCGGATCGTCGTGCGCGTTCGTCGACGATTCCTGGGCGTCTACTTTGCTAACGCGTCCGAAAACCGGCTGGATAATCGGCGTCTACGTCTTGCCCAAATTCCGCCGGCGCGGCATCGCGCGCGGGTTGACAGATGCCGCGCTGCGCTGGCTGCGGGGCACGAGCTGCACCGAGGCAAAATTGCACGCCTCCTCATTTGGACGCGGTATTTACGAATCGCTCGGCTTTGCGCTCACGAACGAGATGATACTAAAGCTTTGACCCGGTCAGCGCGGCGTGTTCGGCGGATTGTCCGCGCCGGGCGTCTGTGCGCGACCCGGCAACTGAACCGTGAATTTGCGGCGGCGCAAGTCGGGAGATCCGGGCTTGGACATCTCCATTCCGGGATCGCGAATCGCCATGTCCTTGTCGTTGACGCGCCCGATATGCCGCAGATCGAGCGCGATGCTCGACGTCCCTTCTTCCACACTCATCACCGCGCTATACGGGGTCAGACGCCCCGGTTCATCTATCGAGCCTATATCGCGGCGCCGGCCGAGTCGCGCAAGGGCTTACCGGCGAATTTCAGCAATTCATCGCCGTTCAAATTCGACGTACTTGGAGGACGGCATGAAAAGATATCTGGCGGAATTCATTGGCACGTTCGTGTTGGTGCTCGTCGGCGTCGGCTCAGCCGTGCTCGACGGCAAGGCCCTCGGACCTGTCGGCATCTCACTTGCGTTTGGGCTGACGCTCGTCGCGATGGCCTACGCGATCGGCCCGATCTCCGGTTGTCACATCAATCCGGCCGTCACGTTCGGTCTCGCGGCGGCCGGCAAGTGCAAGTGGGCGGACGTGCCCGGCTACATCGTCGCGCAATGCGTCGGCGCCATTCTCGCGTCGCTCGTGTTGTTCGTGATCGCAGGCGGCGTCGCGGGCGGGTACGACGTTTCTGTTACCGGTTTTGCCGCTAACGGATTCGGTGATCACTCGCCTGGCGGATATGGCCAAACCGCGGCATTCCTCACCGAGATGTTCTTCACGTTCGTGCTCGTGCTGACGGTGATCGGAGCGACCGCCGATAAGGCGCCCGCCGGATTTGCCGGCCTGCCGATCGGGTTCGCGCTCGCGGTCACCAATTTCGCGGCCATCCCGGTGACGAACGCGTCGATCAACCCGGCTCGAAGCCTTGGTCCGGCCTTGTTCGTCGGCGGATGGGCGCTCGGTCAGCTCTGGCTGTTCATCCTCGCACCGATCGCGGGCGGCATTCTCGCGGCCATCGTCTACCGGCTCGTCCGCGAGTGATTCGGCACGCGACGGCGAATCGAGAACGTCTATGTCGGTAACTGAAATCGAAGGTTCGCTCTCGCGCGACGAGCGTGCGCGATACGCTCGCCACCTCATTCTTCCGGAAGTGGGGCTTGCTGGCCAACGCAAGCTCAAGGCCGCGCGCGTCGCGCTGATCGGCGCCGGCGGACTCGGGTCGCCGGCTGCCCTCTATCTCGCTGCGGCGGGAGTCGGGACGCTCGGCATCATCGACGATGATCTCGTCGACGCTTCGAATCTGCAACGACAAGTCATCCATTCCACAGCGGCGATAGGCCAGCGCAAGACCGCCTCCGCCGCCGCGCGCATCGAAGAGCTCAATCCGGGCGTGCGCGTCGAGTCACATAATGTCAGGCTGACGGCGGACAATGCGATGGAGCTGCTGTGCGGCTTCGACATCGTCATCGACGGAACCGACAATTTCCCCACGCGATACGCCGCCACCGATGCTTGCGTGCTGTTGGGAATCCCTTACGTCTATGGAGCGGTCTATCGCTTTGAAGGACAGACGTCATTTTTCGACGCTCGCGTGGGACCGTGTTATCGCTGCCTCTTTCCAGAGCCGCCGCCGCCCGGCGCCGCGCCATCGTGCGAAGAAGCCGGCGTTCTCGGCGTGTTGCCCGGCATCATCGGTTTGCTGCAGGCGACGCAAGCCATCAAGGCCATCGTCGGAATCGGAAAGTCGCTCGCCGGCCGCCTGCTCGTCTTCGATGCGGTCGAGATGACGTTCCGTGAGCTGCGGTTACGCAAGGATCCGAACTGCGCGCTATGCGGACCAAAGGCGACGATTCAGGCGCCCATGCAATTCGACGCGACATGTCAAACCACAGGCGATAAGCCGCAAGGGAGTGTGCTCGTGCAACAGACGCCTTTTGACGTGCAACCGGCAGACATCAAGGCGAGGCTCGACCGCGGCGATTCATTCGAATTGCTCGACGTTCGGGACGAGGACGAGATCGAGCTCGCAGCGCTGCCGCATACGGCGAACATCCCTTCGTACGAGATCTCCGAGCGCACCGGCGAGATAGACCGCACTCGCGACGTCGTCGTCTTCTGCCACTCCGGGGGCCGCAGCGCGCGCGTGGTGACTTTGTTGCGAATGCAAGGTTTCGACAATGTCTACAATTTGAACGGCGGCATTTCGCGCTGGTCCGCGGAGATAGATCCCACGGTTCCGACGTACTGAAGGATACGGCGTTGACCTCGATGAGCGTGTCGACTGCGAAATAGGCTGAATGTGTACTGCTGCGGAGCCGGCGACGACGCCTTGAACCGTTGCGACGAGTTTGGCCGACCATAGAGGTCGGCCCCACAGAGTTCATCCACGACGATCGATATGGCCGCTGAAGATTCTCGCGCAAGTCCGACGTCAATCGCGAGCGATGAACACCGTCAGCGATCCGGGACCGTGGGCGCCGAGCACGACCGTTTTTTCGATGTCGGCCGTGCGGCTCGGCCCGGTGATGAAAACTCGTTCGCCGCGCTCGGCGTCGCCTGCGCTAAGTGCGCCGTCATTCAAGCCATGCGTCAATTGCGATGAGCGCCCCACGATGATGCATGCCGGCGGCAAGTACGGCAGCAGCCGGTCTTCGTAGCTCGAGACCCGGACAACGGCGGATCCGATATCCGCGATGAGCGACTCGGCCGCGATGATGGCGCAGTCGGCCGTTTCCAAAAATTCGGCGGACGCCCCGGACGTTTCGATCAACCGGTCCGCGGCAATCTGTGAAGCCGCCTGCCGTGCAAGGTCGTCGCTCTGCACAGCGATCGCGTGAAAACCCAAACGCGCGACGTGATCGGCGACCGCTCGCGCCAAAGCGTCGATGCCTTTGTCGACGACGATGACGGCGTCGCCACCCACCAATTCAAGCTCGCGCGCAAATCGTGCGCTCAAGGTTTCCGAATTCGCCTCATCGTCCGGTACTGGCCCGGCTGGCTCGAAAGACGGTGAGTCTGCGAATTCGATTGGCAAAGGAGTGCGCAGCGCGGCGCGAATCCGCATCATGATCTCCGTCCGTGCGTCTGAGTTCACGGCCGCGTCGCCCACCATTCGCGAAAAGTCTGCCGGGCTGGTACCGGCAGCGCGCGGCCGCGCATCCACGCGCCGAGCGGCCCCGGCTTCCATGGCGATGCTTTGCCGACGGCGATGGCGGCGCGCAACCAGGCGACGGCGCGTTCGTATGTGCGGACGCTCATCATGGCCCGCGCGAATAGACCCATCGCGCGACGTTCCAAACCGCCGCCGCTCGCGCCAGCGTCAACCGATGCGCGGCGAAGACGGACGAGCTGCAACGGTAGATCGATCTTGACCGGGCATTCGTCTTTGCATGCGCCACAAAGGGTGGATGCGAACGGCAACACGGCTGCGGCGGACGGGTCGACCATCTTCGGGGTCACAACAGCCCCGATGGGGCCGGGATAGACGGATCCGTACGCCGCGCCGCCGACGCGCCTGTAGACCGGACAAACGTTCATGCATGCGCCGCATCGGATGCAATAGAGCGCTTCGCGCGTGTCAGGATCGGCGAGCAGCGCCGTTCGGCCCGCGTCGACGATGACGCAATACTGACGCTTGCCTATTTCCGGGCCGAGAAAGTGATGCGTATACGTGGTGATTTTTTGTCCGGTGCCCGAACGCGCAAGCAATTGAAGGAATATGTTGAGATCGGCGGTCCGCCGGATCACCTTTTCGATACCCATCAGAGCTACGTGCACCGGCGGCGCCGCAGCGGAAAGTCCGCCGTTTCCCTCGTTCTCCACCACCACGAGCGTGCCGGTCTCCGCCACGGCGAAGTTCACGCCGGTCATGCCGACCCCGGCGCGAAGGTAGCGAGCGCGCAAGTGTGCGCGCGCGGCGAGGGAGAGGGCTTGGGGGTCGTCGGTGTATTCGAGCCCGAGCTTGCGCGCGAATAAGTGGCCAACGTCGTGACGCGAAAGATGCGCGGCGGGGGCAATGACATGCGTCGGCTTGTGGCCCGCGAGCTGGACGATGAATTCGCCGAGATCGGTCTCGACCGGCTCGATGCCTGCGGCTGCGAGCTCTTCGTTGAGCCGCAACTCTTCGGAGACCATCGACTTTCCCTTGACGACCGACGTCGCGCCGTGAGCGCGGCAGATGCGCAAGAATGCCTCCGCGGCCTCGGCGGCTGTGCGCGCCCACACCACTTCGCCGCCACGCTCGACGAATCGACGTTCGAATTGTTCGAGCAACTCGGCGAGATGCGCAATGGCGTCCGCCTTCAGCGAGTGCGCTTGGTTACGCAGCTCCTCCCACGGTACGTCGATTTGGGCCGCGCGCTTGTGATCC